>Ga0213829_1000869_pt1 | contig 24305 bp, 28 predicted proteins | sample MC6MC0896MG_FD_180665 | JGI IMG/M metagenome (GOLD analysis project Ga0213829, IMG submission 180665) | Enriched soil aggregate microbial communities from Iowa State University, Ames, United States - MC6-MC0896-MG | ecosystem: Environmental > Terrestrial > Soil > Unclassified | place: USA: Iowa...
TTAGCCAACTTCGAAACATACGATTTGGCCCAGCCACGCCGTGCGGCAAACTCCGTTTTGCTGATTACCGTCATGATGGAATGTCCTGTTCACCCAATGAATTCGGGGGTTCACCTGTTCACCCCAGTTCACTAAGCTGGTGAACTGTTCGCTAACACTTTCCCGCGGGTTTCCGACCCCGTACCCCCCGAATAACCCCAGGGTCCCCGGCAGTTTTCGGCGCCCCAAACCGGTGCGTCACCCTTGCTTGCCGTCTGCGGGCGGCACTTCGCAGACACCGAGCCGCTTGGCTGCCCAGCGTTCGTAAAGGCCGATGGCAACATCGGCACCGGCCATCGCGGTCAGGCAGCCCAAGCTGCCGGCGGTCCAAATCGTCATACCGGCGCCGATCATCAACATCATTGCCGACACACCGCAGACGATACAGGCGCCGGACCGCAGTGCCAGGCGCCTCAACAATGCCCAACCTCGCGCGCCGTCCTTGTCGGCTCGCCACATCTCACCTGACACGCCACCGACCAGAGCCAGGACGATCACTAACCAGATCGGCATCTCTGCCAGCGCTTGCTGCTCGTTTGTCATCGCCCTTTCCCATAAACGCAAAAACCCGGCGCAAGGGCCGGGTTTGGTGTGTGGTGCCTGCCGCTCTCTGCGGTCGCACCTATCGAAGATGGATACTTTTTACAGGTCGATTCCGGTGGCAGCAACCCCACTTTAATGCCACCCGGTGAATAAGTGGGTAACGCAGGGCGAACACCTAGCGAATGTCGGTGAATACATCACCTCGGCTATCGCTTCTGCTGCTCCGTCCAACCTGTCCCACTATGCAGAGTCGAAGTAGGACAGCTACAGGCGCCTAAATTCGGGGCTCTGCCCTACTGTCCTACCTTATTTAACTTTTCCTTGTGTATAGAGATAAAGCTAAAAGCACGCGTGCGCGCCATGGGCGCGATTACGTGCTCGCTATGCTCACGTGTGTGCATGTCTGCGGGAAGGTTGGACAGTAGGACAGCCCAGCAACAGCGCGCCCCGCACTTGTCCGGCTGCCTTAATCGGCAGTCGGACAAGGCCAGACAGTAGGACAGAGACATGCGAAGCGAAGCCAGCGATCATGCAGCCTTCCCCAGCAACAGGCCATAGATCTGCAGGTGCGCTTCGTGCAGACGCTGATAGTAGGTATCGCGACCACAGCCACAATTGGCATATCTAAGGCGCATGCCGGTGTCGTAATTGCAGTAGTGCTCGCGGACGACCTGCACATGCAATGGCTCGAGATGCTTAGTCACTATCAACTCAATATCTAGCGAGCCCTCCAATGGCGCCCGAAACGCGCGCCGTCCACGAATCAACTGTCCATTGCTTTCCATCATCATGGCGACCATGTTTCCTCCAGCGAGTCCGCCTTTGGTGAAGTCGCTGTGTAGCTCCTGAGCCCACGTCTGCAGGCGTGCATCGATCTCTTTAATCAAAACACGGCTCCTCGAAACTCTCCTGCACAAGAGCAGATGCCCTCCCCCAGCCATCGGGCTTCTTGTATGCCCATGGCCGAACGCCGCTCTTGGGCAGTGCCGGTTGCCGGACCTTGCGCCACTCGAGCCGGTGCATGATTGCTCCGACCCGCATTTGCTCAGGCTTGCCCCAATGGCCGAAGTCCAGCTTCAACGCACCGGAGAGGATTTCGCTGCCCGTGGCGGTCTCGCCGATCTGGGACTCTTCGAGCCAGGAGAGGATTGGACCTTCCCACTCATCAACTACAAATCGCTCCTCTTGAGCCTGGGCAAACAGTGGCGCCTCTTCCCGAATGACCCACCAGATATCACCTGCCTCATAGCAAAACATCGCTTCAGCCCAAAGCTGGTCGCGGATCTCTCGAAGTTGCTCTAGGTCTACCTTGGTACATGCCACCGGCCAATAGCGACGGTTACCCGTGGCATCTTTGAGGTATTCGTCCTGGTTCGTGGTACCGGCGAACACACACTGGCGTGGCACGTCCATAGATCTTCGGCCATAGCTTTCGCGGTAAGTGTCGGTGGAAGCCGAGAAAAACTGCTTGGCTTTGGTCGACTCGGCTTTGTTAAAGCTGTCCAGTTCCCCCAACTCAATAATCCACTTGCCGCGAATGGCCTGAAACGCCTCCTTGTCACCGAGGGTAAAAGGAGTATCCATAAACCATTCGCCACCCAGTATGCCCAGCGCTGTGGATTTACCGGCGCCTTGGGCGCCTTCAAGGATCATCACCGAGTCCGCCTTGCAGCCCGGCGACATCACCCGCCCTACTGCTGAGACCATCCAGCGTTTACCAACCTTACGGCTATAGTCGCTTAGCTCTACACCCAATATGTCGGTCAACCAGGTATCGAGGCGCGGCACACGGTCCCATTCCAGCCCCTCCAAGTATTTACACACTGGATGAAAGGAGTTGTCGTGAGCTACGACACTGACAGCCTCGATCACATGAGAGGTTTTAACTCGCAGGTTGTACTGCTGCGCAAGCCACTTCATCACCCGCATATCATCAATGTCAGCCCACTCGCCCAGAGTGCCGCCGTATGGAGGAACGCGTAGTTTGACGATCTTGGAGCTGAAGGAACTGAAGCCAATCACACCAGACCAGCGCTCGTCGTTGGCCAGAATCAGCTCAACGTTTTGCATATGTGCGATTAAAGAGCCACTTTCAGTGCGGGCAAACATATCCTTCCAGCCACCAGCTGCAGGAGGCTTGACCACCGCAAGTACCTGGCGGCGGACAGACTCCAAACCTTCGGCAATGTGCAGATCATTGAAGTCGGTCCACTTGATTTCGCGCTCGCCGGAAAAGACCGGCGCGACCACCTGGCCACCGACGATCAACGCGGCGTTGTTGGCCTTCTCTTCGCCCGGGTTCCAAGGCTCGCCATTCGGGCGCTTGGTTTTCCAGTCATCGTCCCGGCAGATAATCAGCGGGCAACCGGGGAAACGCTCGCGCATGGCCTTGGAAACTGGCAGTAAGTTGCCGGCATCGAACGCAATAGCGACCGTGAGCGAGGTCGCCATGTGCAGGCTCGCGCCCGTGGCATACCCTTCGCATACCAGCACCGGCTCGCCCGGCTCAGGATGCGGGCCGATCAGATGGAAAGAACCCTCTTTCGACATGCCGTAAGGCCAATAGGCTTTATCGCGCCCAGTATCTTCTTGCTTCTCAGGAAAGATCACCTGCAGGCCGACGATCTGGTCGCGCACGTTGCACATAGGCACCAAAAATGCGCCGGTACGTGGCGCATAGCGAACCTTGAAGCCAACGATCTGCTTTCGATCCAGATACGCGCTCTTGCCCTTCTCCGGCATGCGCTTGAACAGACTGGCTGCCCGATTCGCCGCTCGCCGTGCGGCATTGGCGGCCATCTCGGCCGCTTTACGCTTGGCCTCCTCCTGCCGCGCGCGCATGACTTCGCGCTCTTCAGACGACATGCGTCCGGCCTTTACCTTGATCTTTTGCGACTCACCGGAACGCCAGTCACCGAAACTGCCAAAAATCAGCGTTTCGTTTCTCTCGGTGCGGTGCTCGTGGACGACATACCAACCATTTTTTTCCTTGCCTTTGTCCTGCGTAGTCTTGCAGCGAGTCAGCTTGCCGAAGGTCAGCGGCTGCTCAGGCTCAAGGCCATAGTCTGCGAATTGTCCCAATACCTCATCGAGCATGGCGGGCCTCCCGCGACTCATCGATGGACTGGCAACCCACACACTGAGTGCAACCCAGCAGGGCAAGTCGACGAGCCTCTGGAATGGGATCGTCGCAGCTGACACAAAACAGGAACGAATGCGCTGCCAATGCGGGCTTGGCGGCGTTGCGTGCAGCGAGTGCCCGATCAAGACGCTCTTGCACCAGGTCATTCGCAAAATCGGCGATATCAGCCATGGTCTGCACCCCGTGTTGTCTTATTGACGTACGAGGCGCGATTGAACAACCCCAATAGCCCTTGGATACCGCGAAACACCTGCAGGCGAATCTCCGCCAGCTCGCGATCCGTCACAACGCCATCGCCAATGCTCTTGGCCCAGATATCAGCCAGATCGGCGACCTGTCGGAAGTATCCAGCGATACCGGTGGTCAAGGTTTCAGGCATGTCGTTGGTATAGGCCTCGGCCAACTCCTGCCATGTCGTGTCGCCGACCAGTGCATGCACCGCATCGAGAATGCGGCGATCCTTGGTCAGTTCGAGGATTTCGCCGAACTCCTGAATATTCACGGAGTGGCTGGGGTGTGTGGGTGAAAGCTTGTGCTGCAACGTGGTGGGATTTCGGCCAGTGGTCGCGGCTATTGCGGCAGCACCACCAGGGTAATCTCGTGCTGCATGGTAAAGCGCTAGATCGAGCGGCAGGATTTCCCGCTGTGCTCGTTCTACACAACTCAGAGCGATTCGGCTCATGGCATTAATCCTTATAAGTTGCCAGTGCCGCGCGGCGTGTAGTGGTGATACATTTGCCGCGTGGCTTGAAAGGGCCCAAACGCCGGCTAGATCCTCACGATCGATACCGGCACCGTGCCGAGGAAAACGATCCGTCGTTTACCTCTGGCGCAATAGCTGCTCTATCTGTGGTGGAGAAGGCAGCAACCCAAGGCATCCGTGCCTTGGCAGCGCAATAAAGGTGAGTGGTTCAGCATGTGGTGTGCCCGCCTACCTTTGTTGCGACCCGACAGCACTGTGGTGGTGTGTGTCGGGAGGAACTGGGCGGCCCGTGGGTCGCCTTTTTTCTAATTCGCTTTCAGCTCAGTTGGATCAGGAGGGAAAACATCATCCAATGAACAGGACGCCCCTAACCAATTGAGTGCAGCGGTAATCGCTCGACATTCAGCAAGCCCGGCCGTACGACGTCCAGCTTCATAATTACTTAAGCGCGTTTGAGTCCAACCCAGCGCTGCAACCAAATCACGCTGTTTGATTCCCGACTTTTCTCGAAACTCCGCGATGCGATTCATAATTGGCCTCCGATGACTCGCCGCCATAATAAGCACGTATCGTGAAGTTTTCAACACGTAAAGTGCGAAAAAAAGATTTCAATGCGTGGTAAAAAAAGCACATGAACACACTCTCTACGCGCATCAAAAAACTCAGAAAAGCGAAAGGGTTAAGCCAGCAAGAGCTGGCTTACGCTTGCGGATGGGAATCTCAATCCCGCATAGGAAACTACGAAAGAGGGATCCGGGAGCCCAGCCTTCAAGATCTGCAAAAGCTTTCGCACGCTTTGGGTGTCAGTTTTACAGCCTTGGTCGCCGGACATGACCGTTTCAATTCGAACGTGGTTTCGGGCTCGGAAGCTGGCGACGTTATTGAAGGCACCGAAGAACGCATGGAGTCCTCTCGAGCGCGAAGGGCAAAAGACGGGAGAGTCCCTGTCGTAGGGAACGCACAATTGGGCAATGACGGCTATTTTGAAGCCCTGGATTTCCCCCCAGGACATGGTGATGGGTATCTAAATATCCATAGCGACGATCCGGACGCTTATGGCCTAAAAGTTACTGGCGACAGCATGCACCCACGTATAAAAAATGGGGAATTTGTCCTCATTGAGCCGAATAAAAGCTACTTCAGTGGCGACGAAGTGATGGTCCGAACCGTAGCCGGTAGAACCATGATCAAGGAGTTTATTTACCTTCGCGACGGTATGTACCGACTGGATAGCGTGAACGCAGAGCACATGCCAATCCACATTGCCGCATCTGATGTTATGGACGTTCATCTCGTAGGCGGAATTCTGAAATCATCACGCTTCCTCCACAGCTATACAGATTTTTAACACGATACGTATTGACACGTATAAGCACGATGCGTGATATTTGCCTGACTCTTCACCACAGAGCGAGGCAATACTATGCACACCACAGCCACCCTGCACGTCCATCCGGCCGCTGCTAATCCGTTCCGCATCATGGAAGTCCGCCGACTGGCACAACAGCTCGGATGCGCGTTCATTCCCCACAAAACCAAGCCTGCAACCCACGCCGCACCCCCACCGCCTCATCCAAACGGTGGAGGGCACGCAGCATGAAAAAGTTCAGACTCGAAAACCGCACCCTGCAATTGCTCAACGCCCAGGTCAATCTGAGCGAGACTTTCAATCACACCCTGCGGTCGACGCCACAGCGCGAAGCACTGTCGTTTCGCCTGAAGGTTGAACGCAGCACAATTGACACCCTATTTACCGTAGAGCTGGGCAGCGAACGCCACACGCTGACCCTGCAGAACGAAAAAAAGATGCACCTGAAACTGGCAGACTTTATCGAAGAGATTGCCAACGGCCCGCTCGATCCTAGCAACACGGCCGATCAAGTAAGCCTCCCTCACGCTAACCGGGAATATGCTCGGTTTGATCTCGAGAACAGGCAGAGAGTGTTCGACCTTGTGCGCACCGGTGGCGCATTGAGCCTCGACATGGGCTTCGAACTCCCCATCCACGTCGCGATCCATCGCACTCAAACGCGCCCGGGCATCACCACCATCATGAGCATTGGCGTCAAACGCCCCCGTACCAAGTGCTTCACCGTGTGCGGTACCGATGCCGAGATCTACGAGCAAGTGACCGAATCCATCAACCATCTGGCTGCCGTCGCGACTCCCGCGGCGCATGCAGCTTAGGGGGCAGCCATGGAACGCACGCTCGCTCAAACCGCCAAACACCTGGGTATCACCCGACCAAAGCTAATCAGCCTCATGCGGGAAAAAGGACTGCTCAACGAGCAAAACCTGCCAGCCTATCCGACCCGTGATCGCGAGTTCCTCGGAATCAAAAACGGCAACTGGTATCACGAAAAACTCGGCATGCAATACAGCCAGTCAACCCGAGTCAAGCAAGCCGGCGTTTGCTGGCTTGCCAAACAGCTGGGGATCGAACTACCGGCTATTCCGGCCGACAACCGTGACGTGGCCTAGGGAGTACGCCCGCCAGATTGTCGCTATGCGCACACGCGAGGAGCGCAACGCCGCGCTCCTCGAAGTGCCGGAACATCTGCGGGAGCTGACCAAGACGCATTGCTTGAATGCATGGAATCACCCCAAAAGGAAAAAGCCCAATGAACAGCAACCTGATTGATCAACACCTCATCGATCTGCTGCGCATTCCTGCGGAGCAAAGGACCCAGACAAACATTGCCGAAGCGATCAACCAGATCGGCGCCGCCGCGCAACTCCATGCGGAACCGCTGATTCTGGCTCAACAGGAACATATCAAACTGGCGGCCATTGCTGAGTTTCTGTCGGTGGAACTGGATATGAAGAGTTACTACACCACTCTCGACATCCGCGAATCCCAGGCGTACCGGCTCAGCGCAATCATGACGGTCAATTCTGACGGTCATTACTTGATGGGTTTTGGCAAGACAGCAGAAGAGGCACTTAAAGATCTTCATCTGGTAAAAGCGAACAAGGACGCGGCATGAAGGACGCCAGCCAAAATCCCTTACGACTGATGCCGGCACCGGAATCGGTGACTGTAGAACTGCTCTACCGCATCTTCGGCGACGTGCTTATCCCGCTGGAAAAAGTGCGGGAACAGTATTTCCGCAACCTCAACGAGCAATCATTTGTGGCTGAAATTAACAACGGCAGAATCCAACTGCCAGTTACCACGCTGGACAACAGCCGCAAGGCGCCGAAGTACGCACACATCCGGCACGTCGCCTCGCTGATCGATATCCGCGCTTACAAGGCCGATGAAGAGATGCTGCGACCGCAGGGAGAACCAGTCGGGCATGACAAACGAAACAACTAGAGGAGGCAACATGGAGAAGCAAAAAAAGCAGTGCAGAAAATGCCTCGATATTATTGAAACCACAATGTTTCACGCCAACAAAGGGAGCAAAGACGGTCTAGCTTACTACTGTAAGCAATGTGACTCTGCCAGACGCAAAGAACGTCGAGTCAAAGAAACCCCAACACTTATGACTGAACGACGCAAAAAACTAGGACTAGAACTACCTACAAGCCTGTCTTGCGGCACATGTAATGGAGTTTTTCCCGTAAGTAATTTCTACATAAACAGCAGAACCCTGCGCGGATACACCTTCAACTGCATTCCCTGTAATAGAAAATATAGCGCTGACTGGATAATAGCGAACCCAGAAACATATCGCTCTATCCGCAGAAAAAACAAACGAGATGCTATCCGGAGGCTCTCCACGCCCTACATAAGACACATGTTGTCCCAGGGTACGGCAACCTCATACGCACAAATCCCACAAGCCCTCGTCGAAGTAAAAAAAATACAAATGCTGATTAAGCGCAAGGTAAAGGAATTAACAAAATGAAGAATGCTGAAGAATTACGCAAAAACTTAGCTGATGTTTTCCGTCAGTTACAGGCAGGGCAAATCAAACCAGGCGAGGCAGCCGAGCTAGCGAACCTCGGAGGAAAAATGATCTCCAGCGCCAAAGTCCAGGTGGAGTACTACGCCTTGCGCAAAGAAGCCCCAGATATTCAATGGTTGGAGCAAGAAAAGCCGTAACCATTTTAGAGGCGCTACCAGCAAGCGTAACGGCTGCCACCACCAGCCAAGCTAAACCACTAGGAGCACACCACATGACCGCAATACAAATCTGCGCACTGCTCAGCCTCATATTAGGCGCCACCCTTCTCTACTGGGTTGGTTATAGAGGCGGCTTGATCGATGGCTGGGCCGAGCGCCACCGATCACCAGCGGTTGATGGACCAACTGGCAATCAAACGTCGGAGGAAAGCGGCATCAAGATCCAACAGCAAACCACCGAGACCTCAACCGCTTTGCTCTGTAACGTCGGAGTGGTCAACGCACGAGAAACAAAGAGTCTCTGCTGCGTAGCAGTAGGCATTACTGCTCCTCTCAGCAGCACTCCCGAGGCACTTATACCCCACGAAAAGCTGCGCGAGGCAGCCTACCCTAAGGCAACGCTAATCGCTCAGAATCGCCCGCCCGCGCAGCCTGTCGTGGGGTATAAGCCCCTTCCGCCTGATCAAGACGCTTCGAAGCAGGCAGCCGTCAATGGCGCAAAGATTGATGAACGCAGCGAGTTCGAGAAAGAGTTTCCAGTTCCCGAAGGCGTGCAGTACTGCCGCCGACGCGGGACGTACATCAGATCACCAGATGCGAGTGCATCCGATACGTTCGCCCGTGAGCTTTACGCGTATAGAGCGGGCTTTACTGGATGGATGCGTCGATCTTGGAAGCGAGACGTTTTGGACGCGAAGAAGCCTGCCCAAGTCTGTCTGGCGATGAAGAAGTCCCAGGAGGAAGCATGAACACACTGTTTTTACTTATGGCCCAGTACGATGGCCAGGCAGTTATTCCACTGAGCCGTGTTTGCGCCGATTATATGTTTTTGACGGTTGAGAAATTTAAACTTAAATGTTTATCGGGTGAGATAGACATACCGATTGTACGACTAGGTGCTAACAGCCAAAAAGCAGCCCTTGGCGTCCATTTGAAAGACTTAGCAGACTACATAGACAGGCAGCGTGAGAAAGCTACTGTCGAGCAAAATAAATTTATGGGACGTGCTGCCTAAACCAAATGAACGGGGCCATTGTGGCCCCTCTTACTGAACCTGCGACGACCAGAAGTAGCCCAGTATCAGATCATTTATTTTTGATTGCGTTGTATTTCTGACTTCCAATCCACTCTCCGATGCCCCCAGGCACTAGCAGTTCATATTTAGCTCGGGATCCACCGGTGTACAATGCACAAATTTTCCTGTCATAGCCTAGAACGTCTCCAGGCTTAATTTCGCTTAACAGATCTGGAGCAAGCATGACCGAATTAAACTCCGCATTTTTTACGTTGCCTATCATACCCAACTGATAACCGCCTGGCGAGACATCATCAAGCAACAATAAAGAAGTGTTAAGCTTCTCTATATCATACCCTCGTATCAACATCGCCTCGATTTTTTCAAACACCCCATTATTGATTTGAGCTTGGGCCAATGAATCCCATGAAGTGTGAAAAAATAAAATTCTATGCTTGGGTTGCACACCGCGATGAAACAGATTTATGCAATCCGTCATAAAATTGACAAACTCCTGCTTCGATCCATGCAACAAAGCGAAACGCTGGCCCGCGTGAGACAAACGCTGAAACCATTCAAACATCCCCCACTCGGAATCAACTAGAATCGTCGAAGGCCTGTCAGGCACCTTGCCAATATCATAATAAACCACTTTGGTTCCATCGTTGCTGCCGCCTTCGAAAGGCAGCTTAATTTTCGTTGGATGCGCATCAATTAGAGGATTCAAGATATCCTCCATATTCTTTCCAGCCCTCACTGACAGTGTGATATCCCGCTGGCGTATATTTTTAGACCGCTTAAACACAGGACCATTGATACACTGATATTCATCCCCCAAGGTTATGACTGCCTGAGGACTTCTATCAAGAATTTTAAGTATGGGACGAGAAAGATCATGACTCTCGTCGACAATTACGTGAGCAAACCTTTCAGGTATAACTTCCTCAGTTAACGACAAGTACTTAATCAAGTGAAAACCACGCACTGGAAACTTCACTTCGTAAACTGGAGGAGACATCGTCGCCTCCCAAATTCTTTCTGTATATCGAACAAGAACTGCCACATCAATTGGAGTGACATCTTCTCTGATGTAAGGTAGGTGCCACTTGGATATATACTTATCCCCGCTTTGGCAGTACTTCTTTACAGCTCGCCTGCAAATTGCCGTAACCCTAGCGGGAGTTATTACCCCAACAGACCCTATATTCAAGACCCGTGATACTTCAGAATCACTCAGGTTGAGGTAGTCATCCGCCGCCTCGACGAGATGTGGACATTTCGTTACCAGTAGCTCCATCGCCAACATCATGAACGTCCTTGCAACAATATTCCCCTGTTGCAAACGATAGGTTAGCTGGTACAACTGAGCCTGGGTTTGTGCGAGCACCAATGTTGTATATGGATCCATAAATTTTGCCAACGAAGAGATGAGATACGTCTTCCCAGTGCCGGCGTAACCCTGAATATGAATCGATTCATCCTTCTCCGCTAGAAAGGATCGAACGATAAGATCCTGCGGGGCACTCAACACCAACAGTTTGCCCTTAGGCGTCTCAACTTCCGCCTTGAATGCGGCTACTTTTTTATAGTGGCGAACTCGATAGTCAAAATCCCAACTACCATCACCCAACAGATATTCACCCGCATCCACATCATCTTGAGACAATAATTCCATCCCTGTATCGCGCAATACATCCAGCCCAGAACTTAACTTACTCTCGTCGAACAACCGCGCTACTTCCTGAACTAAACTTCCGCCATCCTGCTTTTGCCTAACCCCCCATGCAACTAGATTAGCCAAGAGCCGTTCAGCTGAAAAAACCTTACTCCTCCCCTGATCAAAACTTGTAAGATGTTGAATCATCAGCACAGCAGCAATTTCCGCATCAGTCAAAGTTTTTAACATGTCAAAAACAGCATTGGATGCCACTAAAGCATTGGCTTTTTTCTCGCTCAGCGGGACATATAATTTATCTTCGACACCACTTGAAAATTTACGCATAATCATCCCCACTAAGAAATTTAAAAAAGCAACCAAAAAGCCACAGCGCACATCAAAAACCAAACCTACTTGAAAAATGTATTTAGCGCTTCTGCGGCCACGTCTTCGGTAACGCGCAGCGGCCTACGAGCATCAGTCAACAGTTTGAGCGCATGGATACGGAACGCCACAAGCGCTTTGGGAGCGTCGAAAAAAACTCGCATCTCAGTGACTATTTCTGCGTACAACATTCGATTACAAAGCTGATCATCCAAATAAATGGGCCCATGCCCACGACTCCTGAAATCTAATTTTTCCTGAAGGTGCGAGAAATAACTTAAAAAAACCTGACGTGGCATCAGTAAACTCGAAGCAAAAGATCTCGCCTGCCACTCCAAGCTGCTTGAACCATTAATAGATATGTTTGGCTTCAGCCGAATATCCACATGCGAATCGTAAACAAGCCCTGACTCCATGTACCTACTATGGTCCAGAGCAGCATGACCAATACAATGAGCCAACGCCAAACGTTGCATATCCAAACTTCTACCCACTGTAAATATAGTCACGACCGAGGCACTAAAATCGATAGTTCCTAATACTGCTGAAGCATCATTGGAATAGATAACGCGCAGGCCCGACTCAACCTCTAGTGCTGAGCACACTTCTTCAAGACTAACTCGATCATCACGAAACCGGACGCGACGATATGATTCACTCTCAATAAAGTCCGGATCAAGAAAGGGAACAGAAATGCTTACGGTTTTTTTCTTTTTCTTACGTTTTTTTTCTTTTGCCCCAAGCTTCTTCATGACGCTCCCTTCTCCATGCCTCGATTAGCTGCTCTCAGTGGTCCATATTAAGCAAAAATACAGAAGCCGCTTAGTCTTCGTAGCCTTACCTCAACAAGCGTCGATCCTGTCGACCCATTTCCATCCAGAATAGGGGTCACCTCGTCCTCGCAGATGTGTATACCGACGCAACGAGTTCCAATCACGATGCCCCGAAACACTCGAAACCCTCGGGATATCCCAGTCCATCTCAAACAGCCGGCTCACACCTTCATGCCGCAGGTCATGGAAATGCAGGTCCTCAATGCCCAAGAGCGGGCATGCCCGAGTGAAGGCTGCTGACACTGATTTGCCGTTGTAGGGAAAAATCTCCTTTTCCTTTTTGGGCATGGTCTGAACGATCGCCCATGCCTCATCAGGTAAGTGACACCACACGTTGTTGCCGATTTTCTGCCCAGGGTTTTTCATGTCGCGCACCAGAACGGCCTGGCGGGATTCATCAAGATCGTCCCAGCGGATCCGCGTAATTTCTTCCTGGCGACGAGTCGAAAAGATCGCGAAGGCAATCAACTTCGGCATGTGAGTTGAGTCCGGACGGCGCTTCAGCACCTCGAAAAAATGCTCCATAAGCTTATCCAGCTCCTCCAAGGTCGGCCGCCGGTTACGCTCCTTGCTTTTGCTCACCATGCCCAGCTTACGCAACACCCTACGTGCGTCCGGCATTGCCAGCGCATCGACCTCATAGCCCCACGCCGGGCGCGCCACGGACAGCACCGCACCCAAGTGCGACAGATCATTCCCGACCGTCTGCGCCTGGACACCGCCGCCCTCCCTGCTCATCCGCCATTGCGCGAACTCCACTAGCTTCTGGCTGGTCAACGCCGAGTCGTCGAGCTCGCCCAACCAGGTATCCTTGATCGCCTTCAGCGTGGCGTTTTTGGTCTTCCCGAGCGGGCGGATCTTCTCGTACTCGTCCAGGTACTGCTCGATCATTTTCTTGATCGTCACACCTTTGCGATTCGCCCGCTCGATGCCACCCGGTTCCGCCAGCTCCGTTTCTCGACGCTTGATCCAGGCCTGCGCAACCTGCTTACGATCGAAGGTTTGGCTTTCCTGATAAACTGTCTTCCCGTCCCGATTGATCCGTATTTGCGCCGTGTAGGCCGTCGAATTGTCCTTGCGCTTACGTGATGTGATCGTGCCCATTTCCAGTTGCTACATTACTGATCTCGCTTGCTACAATGTAGCAACCGACTTCGAAAAACAAGGAAAAATGGGTAAAAACCGCTGTATAAAAGATCAGTATTAATGAATTTCGAAAAAGCTGAAGCTCCCGTAAACACTAGCCACACTCGTTCAGAGCTGTCCCGCCGCTTCAGTGTGGCGCCGATGATGGATTGGACCGACCGCCACTGCCGCTTCTTCCTGCGCCTGCTCTCCAAGCACGCCCTCCTCTACACCGAGATGGTCACCACCGGCGCGCTGCTCAACGGCGATCACGAGCGCTTCCTGCGTCACAACGAAGCCGAGCACCCACTCGCCCTGCAACTTGGTGGCAGTGTGCCGCTGGACCTGGCCATGTGTGCGCGCATGGCTCAGGACCATGGCTACGACGAGGTGAATCTGAATGTCGGCTGCCCGAGTGACCGGGTGCAGAACAACATGATCGGCGCGTGCCTGATGGGGCATCCGCAGTTGGTGGCCGATTGTGTGAAGGCGATGCGCGATGCGGTGTCGATTCCGGTGACGGTCAAGCATCGGATCGGGATCAATGGGCGGGACAGCTACGAGGAGTTGTGTGATTTCGTCGGCACGGTGCGGGATGCCGGGTGCACGAGTTTTACGGTGCATGCGCGGATTGCGATTCTGGAGGGCTTGTCGCCGAAGGAGAATCGCGATATTCCGCCTTTGCGCTATGACGTGGCGGCGCGGTTGAAGGCAGATTTTCCGGAGCTGGAGATCATTCTCAACGGCGGGATCAAGACGCTGGAAGCCTGTCACGAGCACTTGCAGACGTTCGACGGGGTGATGCTGGGTCGTGAGGCTTATCACAACCCTTATGTGATGGCCGAGGTCGATCAGCAATTGTTCGGCAGCACGGCGCCGGTGATCAGCCGGGCCGAGGCGCTGGCGCAGTTACGGCCCTACATCGCGGCGCATATCGATGCCGGCGGCTCGATGCACCACATCACCCGGCATGTGTTGGGGCTGGGCACCGGGTTTCCGGGGGCGCGCAAGTTTCGGCAGTTGTTGTCGGTGGATATTCACAAGGCTAAGGAGCCTTTGGTGTTGCTGGATCAGGCGGCGGAGTTGTTGGAGGGGCGTTAAGTGAGAGTGGTCGGCAACAAGGCCTCCAGCGCCTTCACCGTCCTGCCATCAACAACCAGTGGCTCCTGTTCGAGCCATTGCTTGCTCTCTATAAGTACCGCCAACAATGCTGGCGCGCCATCAAACGAAAGGTCATCAGGCCAAGGCTCATCAAGGGATCTCGGAGTGGCGCATTCCCCCCAAAAAGGTGGAACAAACCAAAGCAAATCGGGCAGTTTCTTCCGCAAATGTAGATAGATGCGAACCCCATTAGGGTCCAGGTCACCAAAGTGAATCACAGGTACGCTTCGGTCAATGCCGTTCAGCAGCAGGAGCGCCGTTGCAGTATCCCAACCGGGTATATGGACCAGCAACCAGCCGTGCATTTCCGGGAAGTCCCGCCAGGCTCCCAGATTTTCCACCAGCAAAACAGCACGAATTGCGCCTTGAAGCACTAGCCCATCCAACAGAGCCCGTTCAGGGATAGGTACTTCACCCAGTATGTCTGCAAGAGCCCCAAGATCCAGGTTACCCCTGAGACTTTGTGCCACCAGCCCTTGAGAAGGTCGTATTCTGACCAATCCATCGTGAGTCGCTTCCGTAGCCCCAAGAGCTGAGTGCCTGCTCGCGGTTAGTATCGCTTTGGAATGTGAAGCAACCAAGGACGCCGCGGTGCGTCGGTTAAGGCGCAACGGGAGCAGAGGCAAGTTGTTGGCGCGATGAATATCTTGCAGTTTTGCCCAGCCGACGGGTGTAGGTGGCAGATCAAAAGCTGTCAATTGCGACAGCACTTCATGCCACTGCGGCCAGACCCGCTCGATCAACTCGACGAGCTCCGCTCGTCGTTCTGCCACGAGGCCGATTTCATCTCGACGGCCAGTCGCGCGGGTCCAGGGAAGCTCTGCCAGCATATCAAAAACGGTGTTTTGCAAACTACGTCGCTTCAGGGTCGAGCGCACCAATAACTCAAGCAATGCCAGGCATTGTTCCGGTGTCTGCCACATCACGAATCCCCCCGTGTACGACGCCCGGTAACTCGCACCTCTTCTCGTCCGTCTGGAGTGACATCTCGGACCAGGCGATAGGTCGTATTACCTTCGACGCGAGCAACCTCGGGGGCAGCGATCAGCAGTTGCAGATCCAGCGTCTGGCACAGATCAAACAGCACACCAAGGTTATCTGGATCCAGACGATTGGCTTCATCCAGAAACAAAAACCGCAATGATCCATGGGATCTCCTGCCTCGCAACAAGTTGGCATCACGCTCCCATTCGCTGAGGATAACAATCATCAATGCCGCCCCCACGCCAATGGCCTCACCGGTCGATAGCCGAGTCGGATTTGCAACTTCCCAGTCAGCCCCCGCCATACGACGAATCTCAACTTGCAGATGCACGTACTCTCGGTAATCGAGCAAGCGCTGTCCGCCACTTTTGCTTCCACCATAGCGTTGAAAAATTTCGACCAACGCTTCTTCGATCGGCATGTTTTCTTGAAACAATAATTGCTGAGCAGCACCATCGCGCAACGCACGCAATACATTTTCCATCCGCTCGACCGTACTCTGGCGCACCCGGATACTTTTAATGCTGCCGAAGCTGACCCCCACCAAACGTTCATTGAGACGGCTGACCTGACCACGAGCCTTGCGTACTTGTACATCAATGCCACGGGCAACATCCTCGCTAGCCCCTCGAAGATCACCTTCCTGTCGCATCAATCGCTCTTCTAATCCCGATAGTTGCTCTCGAAGACGATGCAGGGACTCTCGGGGATCATCAACTTCCGCGATTTGTGCAGGCAAGCGGTGACGCAACCAATCCCGAACCGTCAACCAAAGCTCCAGATACACATCATCAGCGGTGGCATCGACGTTTGCCTGTTGCTTGAACTGCCTCACCAACGCATCACCACCCTGCGCACGACCGAGGCGCTCGAGTAGTAATGTGCGCGATGTCTGAGCAAGCTGACGAAGGTTGGGAGATCCGCGAGCGTCACCCAACTGCTCTCGTGAAGATTGGATCCCGGCCATCAAGCCGTTGGCAACGACCATATCTTGCAGGTGCTTCCATCGCGCGATCGCGGGATCAGCTTCGCGTCGCTCGCTAGTCAGCTTTTCGCTGGTTGAAGTCATTTCCCGCTGAGTGGTCTCGACTATATTTCTCTGCTTTCCAATCTCCTCTACCAATAGGTCACGCCGTTCATTCTGTGCATTCAGTGCACCACGGAGGCATTCAACTTCTTGCTCGGCGTCCCGCAATGCCGCTTCACTGGGGGAAGGAATTGCCAACGCCTCAAATCGGCGGACAGAAGCCGCGTGTTCACGGAGGGCAGTCTGTTGATCAGCATTAGCTGATTGCCAAGTCGTGACTGCAGACTGCTGTATCTCTTGCGCCTCGACTTCAGCCGTCTCAGCCATCCCCTGAGACAACTTTGCCTCGTTTAATTGGGCCTGGAGTGCCGGTAACAGTGCCTGTTGATCCTCCAAACGCTGCGGTGCCTCAGACCAGCCAAGAGCCTGACGATTAGCCACCAGGTACTCAAGTGACTCGAGGGCTGACACCAAGCAATCTCGTCGAGACTGGAGATCGGCAACACGCAGACGCAAACATTCGACTTCATCAGCCTCCAGCGGCAGCTGACGCAATACGGTCATATCCCTCTCGATGATGTCCACGAAGTTTTTTGTGCGCGTTGTCTCTTGAAGAGCAATCAAGGCCGCACTCTGCTCACTTTCCAACTCAGCCAGACGTTCAGCATGATCTGGCGCTTCAAGCATAAAGGCATCCGCTAACAGCGTACGCAAACCATCGATGAGAGGATAAAGCGCCTGAGCCGCTTGGTCATTACTCAAGATTTCCTCGCACAATGACTCGCTCAAACACTGCGTTGCATTAATCCTTTCCTGCAATGCGCAACGGGCCATGGCGGGATCCTCTGAAAGCCAAAGCCCATGATCGGCCAACAAATCATTACCCTCGGCAGACAACCCCTCAAGCAAATGTCGTCTGCTGCGCAAAACCTCCATTTCCAGCGCCAGGACTTGGGCCTCGACACGTAACTCTTCGGCGCGAACCTCCCGGGCACGCCTGCCAAGCCTTGGGTGCGGCGGAATACGGGAAACTCGTAACGTCATGCCCTCCGACACGATCACATCATTGCCATCGCCCACGCCCAATTCAGGTGTTAGCAACCATGACTCCAGATTGGCATCTTGTGAAATCAACAATACATCTGGCAATGATTCAGGACGTTGATGCAGACGCCTGGCGACCTCCTCGGGGTTATCCACGATCAGAGCCTGACTCAACGGACCAAGTCGCGCCTCTAATACTGCCGCTTCATGAAGCCCCACATCATCGAAACTGGCCGCCAGCAAATCAGCGCCCACCTGATCGCGTAAACGCAGAAGCTCCTCAGGAAATGGTCCTCCAGACGTGAGCAGCGCTCGGGACTCGCCAAGCAAACGCTCGTGAGATGTCTTGGTAAACACTTCACTCCCACGTAACTCGGACAGTTGCTTTTCCAGCGCGCCGCGCGCCAAATCCAAATCGGCCCGACTGAGAAGCTGCACACCCAAATGGTCGCTTATCCGTAGCGCTCTCGCCGCATGTTCGCGCCAAGACGGCGCTAATCCATCGAGTTCGTTGCAACGACCGTCCATGTCTTGCAAATCGCATAGAACAGACGCACGTCTGTGCCCTGTGTCACGACTTTTCTGCTCATAAGCATTGCGCTCAGCTTCCGCACTACCCAGAAGCGTTTTAATCGTTTCGACTGCCGATTCAATTGGCCAGGTAATAGTTAATCGATCAGCCAGGGCGCGAATTTTCACCTGACGCTCAACGAGTGGGCGCTGCGAATCGACAGCCTGCTTGATGAATGGCAGACGATTTGCGATGGCCCTATCATCTCGGTACTGGCGCAAGACATTAGCTGCGACCTGGTACGCTTCCGCCGCCGGGATCGTTACATCTCCAACCATGGCGAATAGAGCTCCGATTGTTGCCCCATGACGTTTGCGATGCTCCTCGGAATCGGCCAATTGAGTCATCAGCGTTCGGCGCTCGTGATCAACCGCTTCGAGCTCATCACGGGAATGAACTAGCCAACCGTCGAACTCGGCAACGACAAGCGCCGGAACTACCAAGAACTTTTGCGCCGCTTCCAGATGCCGCTTCGCCTGTCGAAAAGCACCCGCACGACGATAAAGTTGCTCAATGCCGACCTCGAGATCAAGTTGACCCTGAACGGCATTTTCATAATCAGTCTGTGCCCGATGGCGCTCCTCACGTCGACGTTCAAACGCTGCCTCGGTGAGTTGACGCTGCTCAAGCGTCCGCTCAGCCTCAAGCTGCGCAGCTGTCAAAACCTCCCGGCAATGATCCAATGTTTGTAACGCGACTACTGCATCGCCCATGCGCTCCTGCCAATTCTCCGCCTGCGTGAGCGAACGATTGGTGTCGCCAAGCTGTACCTTGAGTGCTCCCAGCTCCTTTTCTGTATTGCCCAGAGACTCATCGGCATCGGTGTGGGCTTGCACTGCTTCGATGTAGCATTTCTGAGCCTCTTCCACGCGACGCTCGAGCTCTGCAGCACGCTCGCCAACGGAAAGAAAAGCGGCTGTGAACATTGCCTGGCCTGAATGGAATACGTCGCCAATTTCCTGCTCAAGGCGCCGGGACTCCTGGACTTCTGTTCGAGTACGTCGGCACGCATCCAGGTTGGCTTTCATGCGTTGGAGGGTGTCAGCGAGGCCGGTTTCTTCTTTGAGCAGAAAACCGCGCAGTTCTGATGTCAATGCGCGTGAAATTCCACCTGTCATACTGGTACGCAGCATTTCATTGAATTTATTGCGCTCTTCGTCGACGCCCATCCGCATTGGCAATACGCCGTGATCGAACAATGTTGCGAAATACTCTCTAGCTGAAGGGAAAACCTGAAGTCGCCCGCCCAATCGAGCGCTAGTTTCACGCAGCTCTTGCAGTTCAGGTACTGCCTCGTTGTCTCCTTGTACCAGTAACAACAAGTCCTGTAAGCGACTGCTATCCTCAAGGCCGGAAATAATGAACGGAGTGGGGTCGATAGAAGGCTCGCTCTTGCGCTCGAGATGTACACCGGCAATTAGCCGACGCTGCCCTTCCAGCGCGAACTCAAGAACGACGTATGAGGGCCGCCCAGACTCGCCCAATCGACCCCATATTCCTTTGTCGCCACCTGTCGCACCGGTTTCACCGAGATTGGTGAAACGTAGACGTGACATATCGGGCAACAACACCACATAAGCAGCAATCATCACCGTAGTCTTGCCAGAACCATTGGCACCTTCCAACGCCGTGACATGCCGATCGAGTAAATATCGTTCGTAGAAAACGCCTTTCCAGTTCACGAGAACCAGAGCAACAGCGCGCGTTCGGCTCATAAGTCACTTCCCTCGTCATTTTTTGCGTTTTCCTCGTCCTCACTGCCGTAGTTGTCGACCACCAACTCACCACGATCGATCAGTTGCTCAAGCGCTGACTGTGAATCTTGAAGACCACGCACCGGGTCGGCAAAACGCATCAAGGCCGGACGCAATCGAATGCGGCTTTCCTCGAACAGATCGATAAAGCCCAGCTCAGTCAGGCGACGCAGCACCTCCGCCAATTGCGAGCGGATGGTTTCTCCCGCCGTGTGCTCGATATATCTTTGCTTGCGCGGATTTAGCGCAAAGAACAGTCGCTCGGCGCCAAGGAGCCCGGATAACCGCTGTAAAACGTCTTCGCGACTCACTACGCCCGCGTGCTGAAGGGTCGTGGGATCCAGATAAAGCAAGGCAAGCGTTTGCCCAACCAACATCTCACCTGCCGAAAGCTGCCTCCGACCTAATCGGTCCCCTGTGGGCAGCAGGTAAAAAAAGCCGTCGCTACGTTGAACGAGCTCACAACCATACCGACGGTAAAAAATCTCAAGCAGCGATTGGGCATCTACTAAAAACTCGTAAAGGGAGCCATCATCGCGGCCTATATGACGGCCACGTCGCAACGTGAGGTCCACTTCAGGAAAGCTCTCATCACCGATAACCTCTTCGAGTGTTTGAAATCCAGACCCCATCAAAACTTTTCCTTGTTTGTGCCTATGTCCCACTCCTCGACTTCCAGTTCGCCAAGTACTTCCCATAAGCGTTCTTTCGCACTGGAGACCTGGGTAATTTTGACCAGGACGTTCGCGATTCTCCCTACAGCCAGGTAATGCTCGGACACAGGGAGCCCGGCAAGTACCTGTCCAAGCACCGCAGAAAGCGTTCGAGCACCGCCTTCAACAGCTGCTCTGGTCAGAGCGTCCAAGTCTGCAATCTTATCCTCGGGCTCGACCCATTGCGGATTCGCTTCCCGATCAACGCGAACACGAGCCACCAGCGGGCGCTCGACTTTAAGCTCTAGCTGACGCAAAAGGCGAATTGACGGCACCTGCGTTACCAGCATGTAAAAAGGCCTTGATGGCCAAGCCGTCAATTGATCAAGCAGACGCTGGCTCAGTGCTCGATCAGGATCCAGTCGAACCACATCACGCAGATAACGGTGTACCCGCCGGTAATATTCAGACCAGGCATGTTGCCGGGCACCTCCCCAGTCCGCTATGCGGTCAATATGCTCAATCACACGCTGAGCAACTTCCTCAGCTTCGAAATATTGGGCAGTATTGGCAAGTGCCTGAATGTGCTGTAGTGATTCGACCAAGTGATGAGTGTCGCGGAGCAAGACTTCATTCAATTCACGCAACGTGACTGTCGTGGTGTCCAGCAGCTCCTGACAGCGATTCACCGCGTGAAACCAATCCGCTACCAACAGCTGAGCTATTTCGGATTGCACCTCCTCCTGCTGGGCATCGAGGCCCCGTTGTCGACGCTCGATTCCCGCGACAAGATCGCCCACCGTCACGCGAAGCGGCCCGATGACTCCCTCGCGCCATGCGCGCTCATCCGTTGCCTTTTTTGCGACATCCAATATTGCAACCAATTGCGCACGAAGAGTGCCCGTCAGCAACGTCAGGCTCTCTCGCGTCAGTGCCTCATCCGCTAAAAAGTACTCAACCACCGCAGCGGCCAGTCGAGTCAGGGCGTACTCACCGGCATGAATAACCCCCGCCCCATCTACGCGAGCAAGCATCCGCTGCTCACGCAGGCGTTGAATGGCATGGGTGGCGCGTTTACGTGGATTTTCCGCAGTGGGTTCGACGATATCGCAGACCTGTCCGAATAGATCTACGAGTACTTCCTCCTCGAACGATGCCAGAGCCGCCTTGTCCGCCCGCAGGTAGAGCCCCGCCAGAAAACAAAGATCAATGGTTTTCAGTTCGAGGCTGACCCCGTCGCGGGACAGCGATGCTATGACCCGGCTAGGATCCACCTGAGCGGATGTGGCATTACTTCCGTCAGGAGGATCGGTGAGCGCCTTCATCGACTCAGCCCTCGGCATTTGGAACAAGTGGCAGCATCGCGGAGATCAGAGCGGTACCAGAGTCAGCGCTTCCAATACCTGACAATCGTCGAAAAAATGATTCGCGCGGCCTTGACAGGATGTTAGTCACCTTTCGCTGCCGTGTAAGTCAGATCGCACAGACAGGCGCTGTGGGACTCAGCCTACGCTGCCTGTTTTTTTTCAACAGCATCGATCACTGGTTGTCCGGCCTGGTCACCACCCATCGTTTCTCGTCTTCCTGAACATTGATTTTTGATTATCCTTACCATAATGTAAGGAAAATACGACCTGACGGAGCATCCAACATGGCCACCGCTACACTGACGTCGAAAGGACAAATCACCATTCCAGCACAGGTTCGGGCTTCGCTTGGTCTCGATACCGGAGACCGCATTGAATTTGTAGCCATTGGCGATGGCAAATTCGCTATCATGGCTGCGACCCATTCGGTTCGCGATCTCAAAGGACTCATTCGCAAGCCAGCGAAAGCTGTAAGCATAGAGGAAATGAATCAAGCCATCGCCTTACAGGGATCCAGCGCAATATGATAGGTCTGGATACCAATGTACTGGTCAGGTATGTCGTCCAGGATGATCCAAAGCAGTCAGCCAAAGCTTCCGTACTCATTGAGTCGCTGACAGTCGCTTCACCCGGGTTCATCGCGTTGGTATCAATAGTAGAATTGGTTTGGGTGCTCCAATCCTGCTATGAGAGCGCTAAAAGCGAGATCATTATAGTTCTCGAAACTCTATTGCGGACTCGTGAACTGACGGTGGAAAATCCTGAAACTGTTTGGCAGGCATTGCGCAACTACTCACAAGCCAATGCCGACTTCGCAGATTGCTTGATCGAGCGCAGCGCGAACGCAGCCGGCTGCAAGTACATTCTCACCTTTGACAGCAAAGCCGCCAAAACTGCGGGTATGCGCCCCCTGACTTAATTTTAGCCCCAAGATCAGTTGCCTTGAATTGTTAACAGTATACCCTCAGGAGAGAAGTGGAATGGATTACCACCGAGCGCGTCTTCAGTACTAATTTAACAAGCTTCAACCGATCCGCGATGGTGTCTTTCCGGCCTATGGAGGAAACTTCGAGCTTGAGCTGTTTAGCTTTTTCGAAGTCTGTTATCACCTCAAAGACTGGGTTAAACATTCATCTGGGCATGCTTTATTCAGTAACGTAGAAGATTACATTAGTCAAACCCCTGCGCTAAGAATTTGCGGCGATGTCTGTAATAAGCTCAAACATAAGAAGCTTGATCGGAAGCTGCGCAGTGGTTCCGAGCCTGGAGTCTTTATGATCACGTCTACGACGACCGTTGGCCCAATTGTGAGTACGGCAATCGTGAGTCTCGATAAGGCGAGAATCGAAACTGAACGTGGTGATGAATGCTGTTTTGAGCTCGCCAAGGAATGCATGGAGGCCTGGCAGACTTATTTCACCATAAACAAAGCCGCCTATATCAATTGCTCAACATCCATTTAAGCCGCGTAGATCGTCGGACCGGTTGAACCTGTGAGCCCATCAGGCCTCTCAGTAACTGGATACCGCGCCCCGCCTTTCAAACACCCGTTTTCAGGATGTTGCCGCTGGGGCCGTCGATACACGCACGCGCCCTTGAGTGGCTGTCAGCGCTCGGGTAATGTCAACAGACCCAAAGGACAGAGTACGCCCATGACTTCCAAGCTGGATCAACTCAAACAAATGACCACCGTGGTTGCCGACACCGGCGACTTCGAAGCTATCGCTCGCGTTAAACCCGTGGACGCTACCACCAACCCTTCGCTGCTGCTCAAAGCGGCGGCCATTTCCGGTTATGCCGAGTTGCTCAATGCCTGCGTTCACGACTGCAAGGGCGATGTCGGCCTGGCCAGCGACCGTTTTGGCGTTGCGGTGGGGCAAGAGATCCTGAAGGTTGTGCCGGGTCGTATTTCCACTGAAGTGGATGCGCGCCTGTCGTTCGACACTGACGCCGTACTGAAGCGCGCGCACCGTCTGATCGAGCTGTATGACAAGGCCGGCGTCGGCCGTGACCGGGTGCTGATCAAGATCGCGTCCACCTGGGAAGGTATCCGCGCTGCCGAGCAATTGGAAAAAGAAGGCATCCAGACCAACCTGACCCTGCTGTTCTCCTTCGCTCAGGCCGCCGCCTGTGCCGATGCCGGGGTGTTCCTGATTTCGCCGTTCGTGGGCCGTATCTACGATTGGTACAAGAAAGCCAACGGCAACGACTACACCGGCGCGGATGATCCG
>Ga0213829_1000874_pt1 | contig 24238 bp, 12 predicted proteins | sample MC6MC0896MG_FD_180665 | JGI IMG/M metagenome (GOLD analysis project Ga0213829, IMG submission 180665) | Enriched soil aggregate microbial communities from Iowa State University, Ames, United States - MC6-MC0896-MG | ecosystem: Environmental > Terrestrial > Soil > Unclassified | place: USA: Iowa...
CAACTCGTCCAAAGCACCCTGCCACTCGGGCGGCTGCGGATTAACTTAGTTGAGATGGCTACGCATGTAGTACCGACAGCGGAGTACTGGCGGACGGGGGTTCAAATCCCCCCGGCTCCACCAAAATTCCAAAGAAGAAGACGCCTTAGGGCGTCTTTTTTTGTGGGTGTCACCCCATCACATCCAGAGGTCTCAACATTTTTCAGCTTGCATGATTTGAGGAGTCGTTCCCTCAAGCTGAACAGCAAGGTTCATGGAGATGCAGATTTGGATGATCGGCTAGAGCCTTAGACTGAATCACGGTGTGGAAGAAGTCCTAAGGCTGACAGGGGGCGATTCAATTTCTTTGCCAAACCGACAGATGCGCGAGAGGAAGTGCAGCCACTTCAGTGGCAAAGTGATGAAAGCAAGGGTAGCCTACTGCCACCATCATTCAGCATCTCTGTGGGGTAACGCGATTGGATCAGGATACATCCAGCCGGGAAATCGAACGCGATAGGCTTCGTCTAGAGCGAACAAAATTTAGGTCGGAGAGTCGTCACAACCGAACAGCGCTGTGGGTAAGTGCTTTCGTTGGTGTTGTTGTGGTTATCATTCCGGCCACGTCAACCTACCTAAATGATTCGGCGCGACTTGAGCTTGAAGCCCAACGGCAAGAAGCAGAGCTACAGCAGAAGGCAGATGACCTGAAGCTGAAACAGAGCGAGATGGAGCGCTCTAGGGATGCTACCCGAGTCAGGTTCTTGCAAGATCACATTGATATGATCATGTCGGAGGAGCCTGACGTTGCGCTGAAACTGACTGCCTTGGCAAGACTTATTCTACCGGCGGACGCGGATGCTCTTATTGCCCAAATCCAGACGATCAGGCGAGAGCTCGCTTTACAGCGTGAAGCTGCCCAGGAAACCGCGCAACACGATAGCGCCGAAGAGGAGCACCCTGTTCCACCTTTGGTAGTCACTCCTCGCGCAGTCAGCCCTTCGGAGTATCAAAACTCGACATCCGAGATGGCGGAAGGTCGGGCTTACGCTAAGAAGGGAGACTACGAGAATGCGTTGCGAAGTTTCAACATTGCTGTCACCCAAAATCCCAACGATCCTTTGTCATGGAACTTCAAGGCCTATTCAGAGTTTCGAACAAAGCAATTTTCCGCTGCGCTAGCCAGCATTAGTCATGCTTGGAAGCTCAACCCAAGCGAGAACCGGACTCGCCGGTGGATATCCATCAATGCCACGAAAATCTTATGTGCTCAGGGACGATCAAGCGAAGCGGCGACTTTTTTCAATAAGAGCGCATCCGTCGTGCCTGAAATCGTGGCGGATGTTTATGGCGATGGTGAGTTTCAATCGACCTGTCAGGCCATATGGCAAGGATGACAGTTGAGGTTTTCTGGGAATCTCATTGGATTACGCATCAAGCTGATTCAAAACTGGCATTTCGCTAACGGGGAGCTGTCTTCTGGGCGACTCTCTTGAGAAATTCAATGTCCTCCCCGTTCACTCCCCCTTTAAGCACGAAAACTCTCGACTAGCGCGGCATTACAAGAGAACTGACAGTGCAAGCGCTGTCGATTACAGCACCCCAGATGGCCCGCCCTTGAAGGTCTGCAACTCTCACGGCGGTTTCCCCAAGAGGCGCTTCGCGTCCGGCAGCTCGCCCGGCAACCTCCCCGGTGATGAATGCCTACTTCAGATCATGTGGCCCTCGTGCGCCAGACAACACTTTCTACTTCGCTGCCCTGCTACCTATCCGCTTAGCCGGATCTTGGGCCAACCTGTGCCCGTCTCTTTCTCCTGGAAAGAGACGGGCGCTTTAAATACTGCTGCAGCCCTCATCGCACTTGGCTTTGCGGCAACTCCACTCTTGACAATCGGCGTGACAAACGCCGATGTCACCAGCAACAGCGCTGTAGATGATGGTGCCGCAGGCCAGGGAATGGACTGCACCTGACTGACAGTCAGGCATGCCCCGGTCATCGCAGTGCTGCTTGCACCTGGCTCAGGATCTCACGGCACTGGTCTCGTCAGCCAATGCAACCTCCACCCGCCCACCGGTAACGGTGTTCAGGAGGCCAGATCATGAGATGCCCTTGCTCTTGGTCGTAAGGAGCCGCCAGTCCCGCGTCAGTGGACACCCTCACAGGCCGCAGGGGCCTTGATCCCTGATAACACTCAACATTCTTGGCGGGATGACGTGAGGGAGAGATCGGTAATTTATGGAGGAAGGCTATGCAACTGCGCGAAGTCCAAGGGCCACCACGCCCCTTGTTGGAACAGCAGATTACGCCTCTACCCTACCCGGTCGCGGCGCTGGGCGATATTTTGGGGCCGGCCGTGGAACGCATGGCCGAAGTGATCGGCGTGCCCTGCGCCATGGCCGCGCAATCTGTTCTAGCCACGGCAGCTTTGGCGAGCCAGGCGCACGCCAATGTTCACCTCGACGGCCGGATTTATCCGTTGTCGCTGTACTTGCTGACGGTGGCTTGCTCGGGTGATCGCAAGAGCGCGGTGGACCATATTGCGCTGCAAGCCGTACGCGACTGGGAAAGACAGCAGTGGATCGCCTATGGCGAACAGCTCAAAGCGCACCGAGTTGCAATGAGCCTCACCGCGAAGTCACCGACCTCGAAAAAGTCAGCACAGCCAGCACTGGACGCCCAACCTGAACCTGTCCAACCAAGACTGCTCACTGCTGAGCCGACCATTGAGGGCCTGGTCAAAAGCCTGTGCCACGGCCTGCCCAGCATGGGGCTGTTCAGCGATGAGGGCGGGCAGTTTTTGGGCGGCAGCACCATGAGCAAGGACAACATGATCAAAGCGATCACTCACTTGTCGACGCTGTGGGACGGTAGCCCGATTGATCGATCGCGCGCGATGGCTGGGGAAAGTCTGCGTGCCTATGATCGCCGCCTCAGCATGCACTTGATGCTTCAACCCCGCCTGGCCGACCGCTTGCTGCAGGACGCTGATATCAAAGACCAGGGCATCCTGGGACGCTGTCTGATCAGTTGGCCAGAGCGTCTGGTTGGACAACGGCTGTACAGAGCCATCGACCTGACCCGAGATCCAAAGGTGCACCTGTACCAGCAGCGGATTACCGCGCTCATGCAGAAGCCTTGGTCACGCCATAAAGACGGCGACCTCAACCCTGTAACCCTAGAGTTAAGCCCCCGCGCCCGTGAAGCATGGATTGCCATTCACGACACCATTGAATGCGAGTCTGGGGAATTCGGCGAGTTGGTCAACGTGCAAGCTGCCGCGGGCAAAGCCGCCGCGAACGTACTACGCATGGCTGGTGTGATGGCGGTGGTTGAGGAATCGACTGCATTGGAAGAGATGCACATTCAGCGCGCCTCCAAGCTGATGGATTACTACCTGGCCGAGATCCAGCGACTGACTGAACAGGAACCACTGAATAAGCTTCGCGCAGAGGCTAATTGCCTGCTGCGCTGGTTGATAAAGAAGAACTGGCCAACTTTTCGCCTCCGCGATCTCACGCGCAACGGTCCCCGCTTTGCCCGTAAAAGCACGCGGCACACCTTCGAGTTATTGCTGCAGTTGGTTGCCCATAACTGGCTCAACAATGCTGGGGACATATTCGAGGTGCGCCATGTTCCGCCTCACTGACGCCGTGCACCGCTACCAGGCGCAACATCGCTCACCGATCGAGCTAAGGTGTGTCGCCAACACTGCCATCACTTTGTCGCCACGTGTTAATCCAGATGCGGCGCAGGTTGTCGCCAGTGTCGCCGCTGTCGCCAGTCCAACAGCAGAGCCCATCGACCTAGCGCTGCTCATCGAGCAGTTGCAAGAAGAAGGGGCTTTGCTGCAACACAGCGAAAACGCCCTTCTCATCCGCCCAGCACACTGGGGACAGTTGGACAGCCTCCACGACCGCTGGAAAGCTCTGCTGCTACGCCTACAAACCAACAATCAAGGTGAAGACAATGGCGCTGGTCGGTCGGCGTGAAGGTCGCAACTTTGGCTACGGCCGCCAAATGAGCTACGCCGGTCGGCAAGCGCTGGAAGATCTATTCGCCGACGGCCACTTCGCCACGGTCAAAGCGCACAGCGATCGCTGGCAAGCCTTCGTGCGCTGGTGCCGGTCTGAGGAAGGCCCCGGTTACAACGATGCCCGCCAGATTGATCGACAAACGCTGAATGACTACGCCGCATATCTTCGCCAGCAGATCCAGCAAGGCGAACTGGGCGTCGCTACCGCGCAAAACCGCCTGAGCAGCGTCAACCGCACCCTTGCTGCGCTGCGCGGTGATCAGGATGTGAGGATCGCCAGCCCGAGTCAGGCGTTGGGACAGCAGCGCTCGAGCGTACGCACTCGCGCGCCGGATGGCCAAGATCACCAACAAATGCGGCGACTGGCTGAGGTGCTTGGCGAACAGCAACACGATCGGGTGGCCGCCATAGTCCTTTTAGCTCGAGCAACCGGCATGCGCCTGCGCGAAGCGATCCTGGCTGACCTGCCACGCTTACACCGCGAAGCCGAACGCTTAGGCCGCATCAACATCCAAGACGGCACCAAAGGAGGCCGTTCAGGCTCATCAGCGCCGCGATGGGTCGTGGCCAATGAAGCGGTGAAAGCGGCCCTGCAGTTGGTTCGTCAGGCATCGCCGACCGGCAGCCGCAACTTGCCGGCCCGAAACGAAAGCTACGCCATATTTCTGTACCAAACCGTGCTCCCCGCCCGCGAAACGCTGCATGCACACGGGCTGAAGGGTTTTCATGAACTGCGCGCAGCCTACGCCTGCGAACGGTACGAGCAGCTCACGGGCCACGCCGCACCGGTCAATGGCGGCCACTGCTATTGCATTGACCGCGGCCTTGATCAACTGGCGCGCCAACAGATCAGCTGGAGCTTGGGCATAACCGGATCGATGTGGTTTCGGCCTACATTGGAGGTCGAGCGTGACCAAGCCCTTCGATATGGCGCTGTTCCTGAGCGGCGTACTGACTGGCTCGAAGGCCACCCAGCAACGACATCTACGGCAAGCCCGAATCATGCAAGCTGCCATTCAACAGCGATGGCAGCGAGATAATCCTTGGACCTGGCAGCTCAAGCATTTGCGCTGGTTTCTCACTCGGCACCTGAAAGACCATACCGACGCCACCCGGTATTACTATCGACTCACAGCTCTTTTGCTCTGGAAGCGATTAGGGAGAGTCCGAGAGCTGCTGATGTGATATTCGACGAGTCCTAGCCTAGCCCACCAGTCGCACTTACAATCGGGCAAGTGCAACCTCACTCTTTCCAAACCTCAGCAGCCAACGGCAACTCATTCAACTCGGCGCGGGCCTCGCGCCAGGTTGGAAAATGCTCCCCGAGGATGGAGATAAAGCGCTCATTGTGGGTGGGTTCGAGCAGGTGAACCATTTCGTGAACGATCACGTACTCAAGCAGGTCTTTAGGCTTCTTCACCAACTCGGTGTTCAGTCTAATGTTCCCTGCTTGATGGTTACAGCTGCCCCATTTGGTTTTCATCCGCTGCAGGTAATAACCCACCACCTTCACCTTCAGCTTGCGCTCCCACTTCTCGATTAACAACGGCACCACGGCGTGCAGTTGCCGCTTCTGCCATTCATGGATCACTTCGGCGCGCTTATGTGCATCACTTCCCGGGCGAACGGTTAAGGTGATGCGTTTGTGGTCAAGCACCACCGATGGCTTGGTGTCCAAGTGGTTAACCACCATCAGGTAGCGCCGACCCCAGACATAGTGGCTTTCTCTTTCCACAAACTGACGCGGCGCTTCACGCGCCTGCGCCTCCAGTTTGTTCTGCTGCTCGCGAATCCAGCCCAGCCTGGAAATAGCATAAGCCCGGGCGACTTCAAGCCGAGTGCTTGTCGGGGCGACTAACGTTACCCGCCCATCGGGCGGGTGCACGCTCAGGTGAACATTCTTGATGTCTTTCCTGGTCACTGAAATTGAAATATCGCCTAGCTCAATAATCTCGTTCATCAATATCCCTGTTGGTTCTTGATGATCTCGAATATTGCCGAAGTCGCTACACGGTCACGCCCCATCAGAGGGAACAGCGCATTCAGAACCTGCGCTTCCCGCGCTGGGTCTCCTCGCCAGGATGAAGGAGCCGAGCCGCGCATGGCCAGATCAATATCCAAAGCCAGCCTCACCTTTGCCTCTTCATCTATCGGGCACTGGAAAGTGGTCGTTGCGATGCTGTCCAGGTTGTTGAACAACACGATGGCTTCCCGATGTCCGTTTAATGCAGCTGGAGAGCTTCCTGGTCCCTTCTGCGCCAGCTGTTTGACCAGCGCCTCGGCCTTGCGCAAAAACTCCTCGTAAGCGGCTGCATCCTCACGACTCTGCTTGATCAGGTCCTCGAGCAACCTCGACATACCCTCGTAGAACTTCGGGTCTGTCAGTTGTTCACGAATGATGGTCTTGCGCACGTTGTTGATAATGCCTTCGGCAATCGCACCCTTGGAGAGGTTACCTTTGGCATTGAGCTTTTTGGCGATGGCATCATGGACGCCAGTCTGAACGATCAGTTCAACAAGCGAGAAATTTTCGACGGTGCTCATAGGGTCGGCGTGGTCTGCCTGAATATAAGTATTGAGCAAATGCCGCATGTCCGCTTCGAATGGCTTAATATCCAATTCTTCACCGGAATGTTTCTTGATCGCCTCACGCACGTCTGCATAGAACTGTACCTCAGTCTGCAGCCTCCCCGCTTCAGCAGCCGAGTAACCAGCTTCGGTGAGGTTCTGCGCCAAGTCGGCAAATGCTCGCACAAATGAAGCCACCGCCTTATAGAAGGACACCCGCAGTGCTTCAGTCTCATCCAGCCCATTGGCATTAGCGGCTACACCACAGTAGTAATGGATAAACTGCTCAATCTCGCGCGGCGGTGCCACGGGGGCGCTCAAGTAACTCAGTGCCTCACGGGCAGCATCCAGTTGCTTCTTCCCTTCGACCAGCCAGTTCTTCAGCTCAACGTTGTTATTGCCCCCGCTGCCTGCGTCGACATCTAACTCGTCCGAGGTGTACACAGAAATGGCATCTTGCACGTCGCCGAACAGCTCTTTGAAGTCGACGATATAGCCGAAATCCTTGTCATCGCCATCGAGCCGGTTGGTGCGGCAAATAGCCTGGAACAGGTTATGGTCCCGCAGCTCGTTATCCAGATAGATGTAGGAGCAACTAGGTGCATCGAAGCCAGTTAGCAGCTTGCTGACCACGATGAGTAGCTTCAGGTTGGCCGGCTCCTCAATGAAGCGACGCTTGGTCTCTTCCTCATAAGCGTCGGTGGTCTGGCCCAATTTCAGCACGTACTGCGTGTAAGTATCGAACTTGTAGCGCTCATCGCTTTGCGCGGGCTCGCGGGAAATTGCGTTGTGGTTCGGCTCATAGGACGTGATGATGCCGCAGTAAGGGCCAAACGAGGTGGTCTCAAACAAACGAAAGTAATGACAGGCATCGTAGATGCTGGCTGCCACCAGAATGGCGGTACCCCGGTTGTTGTTCAGCCGCGGCTTCAAACTGAAGTCCTCAATGATGCTGGCAATGATGCGCTGCTTGCGCTCACCCGCGCTCATCAACGCTTCCATGGTCGCCCAGCGCTTGCGCAGCATTGACTTCTGGTAGTTGTTCAATGCTTTGGTTTTCTGCTCGAACCAAGCATCGATAGCCTTTTGCGAAGTCAAACGCTGTGGTACATCGCGCGCTTCGTACTTTAGGTCCAGCACCACTTTGTCCGCCACGGCTTCGTGGAATTTGTAGGTGTGGATGTAAGTACCGAATACATCGCGCGTAGTCTGTTTGTCCTTGCGCAGCAGCGGCGTTCCGGTAAAGCCAATAAACAGGGCATGGGCCAGCCACTGCTTCATTTGCTTGTTCATGTCACCGCCTTGGGTGCGGTGACATTCATCCACGAATACATAGAAGCGCCCATGCATGTGCGGTGGCGGTACGCTCAAATCAGGCTCGAACTTGTGCAGCAAGGCACAAAGTAAACGTGGTGCGGGAGCAGAAAGCTTCTGCACAAGATCGGCGCGTGAGGTAATTCGTGGAGAGGGCGAGTCGTAACCGATTACCCCGGCATTACGCATTACCCCGGATATTTGCTTGTCCAGTTCATCGCGATCCGTGATGACCAGAATGCGTGCCTCAGGATCATGCTCCAGCAACCACTTGGCGATCAGCACCATCAGAATGCTCTTGCCACTGCCCTGGGTATGCCAGATAACCCCGCCCTCTTTACGCCGAACCCGCTCCTGCGCGGCCTTCACTGCAGCGTATTGATGAGGGCGCGGTACCTTCTTGATTCCCGCATCGAAGATGATGAAGTTGCGGACCAGGTCAAGCAGCCGCGACTTCTCGCACATCTGAGCCAAGGGGACATCCAGCAGATAGCCCGACTGTGCCACTTCCGGGAAAGAAGTCACTCTATAGTGGGCTGGCATCTCGCGCTGGATATTCAGCTCTTCTGACTCTGTTTTTAATGCTGTCGCCTTCCACTCGACAAAAAACTCGGCGCGGGTAGTCGCGGTACCATAGCGCAAGCCTTGGGAGTCACTGCCAGCGAAGACCAACTGCACTGTACTGAAGAAGCCCTTGTTGAAGATTTCCTCCTGGTTGGTGATCAACTGGTTAACACCATCGGCTACCTCAACCGAACTGCGTTTGAGTTCAATCACGCCGATGGCGATTCCGTTCAGGTAAATCACCAAATCAGGACGGCGCTCATAACCACCGCGCAAGGTCACTTCCTCGGCAATGGCGAAATCATTGTCCTCAGGGTGCTCCCAATCAACCAGATGCACCGTTTCGTGGGCCTGCCCAACGGCGACCTGTACCTGCACGCCGTAACGCAGCAGTTGGTAGGTACGCAAATTCGCCTGATACAGCGTGATGCCCGTGGAATCAGCCGCAGTCATCAGCTTTTGCAACGCTGCTGATATTTGCGCATCGGAGTAGCCCCGCTGCTTCAGGTTTGCCTGCAACAGCTCGACTTCGATGTTGCGATTTTGCCCACGCTTGCTCCACTCACCCAGGTAGTTGTAGCCAAGACAATCAGGCCGCGACGTGTCCGTAAACAAGGCCACAATACGATTCTGGGTGCGACGTTCGGAGCGAGGTTGTTGAATCATCAGGTGCATCCTGCAGGGTTTACTCGGTTTCGTGTTTGCTGACGAGACTGTTGAGCAACACGTTATTCATTTGTTCGGAATGGGCGCGTATGGCGTCGGCATCCCAAGATTCTATTTCCATCATCAGATACTGTTTAACGCTGTCGATGGTGTTGTTTTTATAAAACTCTTTCTTGGCCGAAGGCATGAAATTGCTCAAGCGAGAGTTCTTGCTGTGGCTGATCAGACACAGATTGCCGAACGAATTAAGCATGTCAGCATCCAGCTGAACTTGTCCGTCTAGCGGATGCTGCGGGTAGTAATGCTCAACCGAACTGCGGAAGGTGAATTCGTAGGATTTAACCAACTCTTTTGCCCTGTGTTCAAGCCATAGCAAGTAGTCCAGAAAGTTGAACACCAGGTTGTTTTCGATGTTGCCGAACGCCAGCCGGGACTCAATCGTCTCTGCCACAATCCTTTCGCGACGCGTCTGACAGGCGCCCCGGTTGGTATAGATCATCGCAAAGTAATCCAGGCCTACGTCTGGAGCCAGAAAGCGATCAAAGACAAACGCCTTGGCGACCGACTCCATGTGCTGCAGATAAACCTGAGCCTCAATCTGTTCAACATAAAACAGGTGAAACAGCGCCGCATTCAGCCAGTGCTTGTAAACCAACGTTGGCGTAGAAACATGAAACGCAGACAGCAGCATCAGGATGCGGCGGTTGATGTCTTCGTTGCCATCCTCCTCACCGAAGGTATTCACATAACTCCCGCGCCCCACCCGGCTACGCTCTCCGCCATCATTCCATTTGAAGCGTTTGAGGCTCCAGCCATCAGCGCCCTTGATGAACTCGCGCTTGATTACATACTGGTCAAACAGGTACTTGCAGCGCAGCAGGCTAAAGGTAAAACGCTTCACCGCGGCTACAGAATCTGGCTGCTTGAGCAGATAAGCTTCAAAGGTATCGAGCAGACGTTTGTCATCCAATGGGATGTCAGCTTTCGTATCGACACGCAGTACATGCAACAGGAAGTTCGGGAAGTTGATAACCGTGTTGAACCGCTCTGGCGCATCCTCACTTGACTCATCCTGCTTCGCAGCAACCGGTGCCTTAGCAATGATCTGATCAAGCGTTAAGCGGGTTTCCTGCTTGGCGACTACCTCTTGCGAACTGTGCAGCGCTGCCCGCAGCGCATCAAAGTCAGCAAGCTCAAACTGTCCCCAGTCCTTGTCGCCAAAAATGCTGCCACGTTGGCCAGGCGTGAAGCCCATTTGCACATAGCGCTCCATGTTCGCGCAGGTTTCCCAAACGGTATGCAGGCAGTTCTGGCTCTGCTCGCAGCCCTGCAATTCCTTCATCATCCGCGCCTTGAGCACCTCGTGCTTTTCCAGCTGCTCACCGCGGTTATTCATGATCTCGAAGTAATGGTTCAGGTCCGTATCCGCCGGGACCTTCACCCGCATGATTTGCACGTAGCGGAACAGGTAGTCGTAGAACTGCTGAAGCGAAACGCTGTTCTCTTTCAGCTTTTGCGGCAAAAGTTTCTGGATGAGGCGGTAGCCATTGAGAATGCCAGTATTGATCTGCTTCTCCGCCAGCACCTCGGCAGGGTCATCGTTGAATTTCCCCTCGAAGATGGCCGAAAAGGTGGCGCGCGAATGCTCACGGCTATCGAAATGGATACTCAGGTTCGAGTACCAGGCAAGATCGACCAGCCGGGTGTTTTTCAAGTACGAAGCCAGTAGCGAGAGAGTCGTCAGGCGCTGTTGGCCGTCAATGGTTTCAAACACCGGTGTTTTACTATCCGGGCGCTCATACACCACCAAGGTGCCAATGTAGTAATTGCGCGCTTCATCGTCCTTCTTCGGCAGGTAATCGATCACGTCCTGAATCAGCTGCGTGATTTCGCCCTCCTCCCAGGCGTAATTACGCTGGTACATCGGGATGACGTACTCATCCCGACCGCTGAGCAGCGCCTTGATGGAGAGCTGACTGATTTCGCTACTCATAATATTTCATCGCCTTGAACAGAGCTTCGATCTCACCGGTCCTGGTTGACTTCGTACCACTCAGCACCGGCAGGCTGCAGTTAATAAAGTCAGCAGGACGTGTGGCTTCCTTGATCAACCGGAACAGGTTGTTCTCCAGTACGTGGTTATCCATGCTGGCCAGCTGCACCACCTGCATCTGCAGGCGCAGGCTATAGGCCCAGATGAAAATCTTCTCGATGGCCCGGGAGATATCCGCGTGGCCGAACTTGTCGATGTAGTAAATCAACAGGCAATCGAACATCGCCCGCGTATAACAATCACCAGTGCGGGTTCTTGCCGAGTAGCTGTTGAGAGTATCCATGATGGTTTTTGCATAACCATCGAGCCCATCAGTACCCACCAGCTCATGTCCGTTCCAGGACTCGGCGCTGATCCGCGCCAACTTGCCCTGATAGTGGCTGATCAGCTCAAAAAAGCGCCGACCATTGATGATGATCTGATCCAGATGGAAGGGAAAACCAAGCTCGCGCGAGTCGATCTTGCGCTCGTATTGCCCGTTGTAGTTATCAACAAAATGGTGGGCGATACGCAGCTGCTCCACATAGGGGTAGCTGGCCACTGTATCGATGTTCACGCCCTTGAATAAGTCGCTGTCATCCTTGCTGAAGTAACGCGCCGAAACCCCTTTCGACCAGTTGCGGATGCGGTACAGGTACTGCGAAAACAGCGTGGCCAACTCATCGGTATCACTGTTTTCCCAGCGCGCCACCGTGGCCGCTTTTAACTGCTCGTCACGCAGGCTGAACTCACGCAGATGGTAAGCCTTGAGCAGGTCATGGGGCTCCAGGTCCCGGCCCCGCGCATTCTGCGAGTCGAAGAACTGGAAGGCTTCCGACACATCGTTAAGCGCCACAGCAACGACCTGGCACTTGTTCAGGAAGAAGTCGATATGCGCCTCGGTAAAGTCCGCACGGGAAACGATGCGGGCCACCTCAAGGTAGTTGCTGTGGATGTTCTTCTGCGAGATTTCGCTGGTAAAACTGGGGTTCACCATCGCTTGCTCAAGCTCGAGCAGGCGTTCGCGCAAGTCTTTGCGTTCGAGCTTTTTTTCCTTGTTCCGCTGGATCAACGCCCGGACCGCCAGCAGCAGGCTGATGGTCCGCTGCTGGCCATCAACGATGTTCCTGGTCCCACCTTCGTGGTGAAACACGATAGTGCCCAGGCGGTAAGCCGACTTGTCCTTATGGATGGCGATATCGGAGAACAATTGATTGATGTTCTTGCCGGTCCACTTGTAGGGGCGCTGGTACTGGGGGATATCCAGTGCAGGATCCATGAGCAGTTCGTAAACGCTGATGATCTTGCTGGACAGCTCAGCAGCCTGCAGCAGTTGAGGCGCATCCATGCTCAGGTTAGTCATAGCAGTCGGGTTCTTCCGGTTAGCAACTCTTGCATCATGCCTTGCTTGAGGGTGCGGGTTTTGGTTAGGCGCTGTTCCAGCGAAGCCAATTCAGCGTCCATATCGCTGAGTACTTTGGCAATAGCGGTTTGTTCGGCGGTTGTAGGCGGAATATCGATTGGCAATTTCCTGACAAGCTTCGCCGTATAACTCTGCTGCTTTGTGCCCTGGCAGTACTGAAGAGCAAGCGCGTCTCCACGAAAGACGTAGTAGTGAAAAAGGTACTCCGCCATGAGCTCACTTGTTGGAAAGACTGCCATGCACGACTGGTTGGTCGTGGACGGCTCACCAACTATTCCGCAACTTCCCCGCGTGCCGGCAGCCTCAAGGCCGGTGATAGCCATCAGAAAAGTTCCCTTGGGAATCACTTTCAGATTTGTTCGAGCGACCGCTTCACTCGTGATCTTCTCAACAGTATCGTTGATGACGTTATAGTTCAGCTCACCGCTCGTTATCCATCGAATATCTCCTTTGTAGAAGTCCGGCTGATCTCTTCGAGGAGTTGCTCCGCTAAAGCAGTTGTTGATCAAGTCTCCAAGCGTCTTCACCGCCCAGTCACCGTGAAAGCCGGGAAGACGGGTTTGGCCGGTGAGGAGTTGTTGCATGACGGCCTGTTTGAGGTCGCGCTTCTTGGCGAGAAGCCGCTCCAACGCACCAAGCAGCGCATCCACATCACTCAACGCCGTCGCGATCGCGTGCTGTTCGGGTAGCGGCGGAAAAGGTATCGATATTTCACGAATCAAAGCTGTGTTGAGATTTGGCTGGCCGTTGCCCGTAGCGACGACCTCCCTCAGATGCTTTGTACATGTATTGATGTAGTGGGAAACATATCCCTTGTCCCCAGTTCGCTGGTTTACAAGCGCGGCAATACCGTCGTTAGCACAACAATCCATACCAAGGATCTTGGCAACACCAAGGGTCGCTCCACTGTTTGCAATAATCAGAGTTCCGCGAACCAAAGTACGGCTGCGCTTCGAGCCTTCTTCTGTCAGAAACCCCGCCGTTTCAGTAACGTTGAGTTGATGCTCGGCGATGTTAGTCATGGAGGCAACGGTGAGCCACGGAATAAAACTTCCGCCGAAATATCGTGAATCTCCAGCAGGACGTGGCGAGCCTCCACGGACGATGCTTCCAAGCTCGCCCAACGACTTAACTTCCCAATCCGCCGGAATAACCCCGACCTCCGTCTGCTTGTAACCCGGCTTCATTGCCATACCGCCCCCATCTTCTTCAAATGCGCTTCAACACGACTGGCAAGGTCTGCCACTTCATCGGTGAGCCGCGGCAATGGTGTTGCGTACCGCTCACTCAGCTCGCGGATGCGTCCAGTCAGGGTCTGGGAGACTCGGTCGAGTTCTCCCTGTACAGCAGCGGCCAGGGTAGCCAGCCACTTATCATCCACCACCAGGCTTTTGATCTCGTCCTCGCCTAGCAGCGGGTATTTCGCGTGGATCTTGTTCTCGAGGTCTTCCTCAGCCTTTTTGAGCTTGGCCTTAAGGCTGGTTTGCTGATCAATCAGGGCGTCGTATTCGGCCAATACCTTGAATTCATCCTCATAATCCGGATCCATGCCAATCTCGCGTTGACGTGTCTTGATCGCTTTTGCGGTGACCTTCTGCTTGTCACCCTCGCCCTCAATCACCTCGCTAAGCGAGCCATCCTCACCGCTATGCTCTTCGAGCATTTCACTCATGCTCTGCTCAACGCTGGCCGACTGGGCTTCAAGGTCTTCAATAGCACTACGCTCGACCATGAAATAGCGGGCAATCAGAATGTCGACCGGAATCAGGTCGGACTTGAAGCGGCGCTTGCCTTGGCAGTAGTCATGCTTCTCAGCCCAACCCAGCTTGTTGTTCTTGTCCTTTACTTTGTGGATTTCACGTGTTTTAGCGGCGGCTTTCCAGCCGTCGGCACTGATCAGGTAGCAGTCGTCCTGCATGGTCTCGGCCCAGTAGTCCATCAGGTGCTGATAGATGTCGTAATGGTCGAGCAAAGGCGCTTTGGCAAAGGCACTGAGCAGGTCTTCGGACAGTGTGGCAATGAGCTCCTTGGGGTGGCTGTTGACCGCAAAGCTTTTCAGCTGAGGGACGCTGTCCCCCAGCCAATGATCGAACAGCTTATCCACGTCAGCCTTGAAGGCATCGAACTGCGGATGGCCGAAAATGACCGATTTCACCTCTGGGCTGACCAGCTCAAAGTAACCGGGATGGCTGGCCGGCTTGAACAACGCCGAGCGCAGCGCTGGCATCACCTGCCAGTAGCTGTCAAAGGCGTCGATATCACGCTCGGGAATGCCACCGCGCAAATGGCCGTCGATGTCCTGAATATCCTCAGGCTCAGTACTGTCGATGTAACGCGGCAGGTTGAGGTTGAAGTCGTTCTTCGGATCGCTGATTTCGTCGAAGGTCACCATGCGGGCATAGCGCGAGTCGCTTTCATCCAGTCGGATAAAGGTATCGACGATCTTGTGCACATCCTGATCACGCAAGCGATTCTTCGGGCCGTCCTTGATGAAGCCCTTGGCGGCATCGATCATGAAAATGCCTTTGCGCGCACTGGCGTTTTCCTTGTCCAGGACCAGGATGCAAGCGGGAATGCCTGTGCCGAAAAACAGGTTGGCCGGCAGGCCGATAATGGCTTTGAGGTAACCGGACCGCACCAGTTGCTCACGGATCACGGCCTCGGCATTGCCGCGAAACAGCACGCCGTGGGGCAAAATGCACGCACCTTTACCGGTACTTTTCAGTGAGCGGATGATGTGCAGCAAAAAGGCATAGTCGCCCTGTTTAGCCGGTGGTTCACCCCAGGCAAAGCGCTGATAGGGGTCATTGGCTGGCGTCAGTCCGACGCTCCAGCTCTTGACCGAGAACGGCGGATTGGCCACTACGTAGTCATAGGTACGCAGCTGCTCACCATCCTTGAACTTGGGCGTGGACAGTGTGTTGCCCTGCAGAATGTTGGCGGTCGGGAAGTCGTGCAGGATCATGTTCATGCGAGCGAGACCGGCGGTGGTCACGTCCATCTCCTGCCCTTCCAGGGTAATGTGCGTTCCTGCCTGGTCCGCCACTTTCAGCAACAGCGAACCTGAACCGCAAGTCGGGTCGTAGACACTCGTTTTGGCCACGGCATTGTTCGGGCTGATGCCGATGACTTGGGCGATGACGCGGCTGACCTCGGACGGGGTATAGAACTGCCCCTTGCTCTTGCCGCTTTCGCTGGCGAAATGACGCATCAGGTATTCGTAGGCGTCGCCGAGAATGTCATCGTTCTCAGCGCGATTTTTCGAGAAATCCAACTCAGGCTTCTCGAAGATTGCCACCAGATTGGTAAGGCGCTGCACCATGGCATCGCCTTCGCCAAGCTTGTTTGGGTCGTTGAAGTCGGGGAAGTCACTGCGCGCAAGCCGGGCGTTGGCATCGATCAAAGGCTGAATGATCTGCGTATTGATCTTGTCACCGATGTCGGCCTTGCCCTTGAGGGCGATCATGTCTTTGAAGCTGGCTCCCAGCGGGATGTTGACCGGTGGAGCGAAGTCATCCGAGTTACCGTACTTGTCGGAGATGTACTTGATGAACAGCATGAACAGGACGTAGTCCTTGTATTGGCTGGCATCCATCCCTCCTCGCAGCTCGTCACACGAGGCCCACAAGGAGGAGTAAAGGTCGGATTTCTTGATAGCCATTGGCAATCCTAGCTGGGTAATAAGTAAGCAGGCGTCGTCTTGTGCGCGCTCAGGAAAAGTTCAGGCCACCGGCGCCACATAGGGATCAACAGATATCTGTAGCGAAGCGATAGCTTTGCCTGCGGAAAACAGGCGAACCATATCTACTTCGGCCTCATCGGGCCAGCATATTGGCCCTATTTTGGCACTGTTCCCACACCATCGACGAATCACCATGATGCCGTGGAGGCTGGCCTGCCGCTCTGGGTGCCACGAACATTAAGCCGCTGAGCTTTCGGTGCCAACACTGGACGTGCGAACAGGTAAGAAATCCATTCAGATACCACTGACGTACTCGTCCTAGCTCGCTGTTTATTGCAGAATGGCTCGCTCGGAGACGAACGCACCTGTACCTAAAATTGACATATCACTGCGTGTTCAGCACAGCCTCAAAATCTGAAGTCTGAAGCTCTGAAGCCCCACTCAACATATCTCGCGCCAACGCGCGCCGCTTACTCAGCAGCTCATCCAGCGTCGCCTCAAACGTCGGCATCGCCGCATCCCGAACCGTCGGGTAGTACACATACACATCCTTCTGCTGCCCAATCCGATAGGCCCGATCCGTCGCTTGATCTTCCTTGGCCGGGTTCCAACAACGCGTGAAGTGAATGACGTGGTTGGCGGCCTGCACATTCACTCCAAACCCAACGGCGATTGTGGACAGGATGATGACTGCAAAACCTGACAGCTCCTGGAATTGATCGATCAGCCTCTGCCGGCTATTGGCGCTCTGACTGCTAGTACTGGTATCGCCATTGATGACCGTCGCCCGAAACCCGAAATGCTGCTGAATCGCGTGTTGCAATTCCCGCTGAATATCTCGCAACTCGGTAAAGACGATGACCTTGTCGCCGTTGCCGGCCCTTTTGATCGACTCGAGCGTCTGAATCAGCCACTGAAGCTTCGGCGAGTTGTCGCGTAACCGGGTGTCTGGCTGAACGCTGTAAGGGTGAGCACAAATCAGCTTGAGCTTGTGCAGCAACACCAGCATGCCGGAGGTCTTCTGATCGAGCTGCTCTTCGATCTGCTGCTTCTGGCTGTATGCGGAAATTTCGGACAGATACAGGTTACGCTGCAGGGTATGCATGCCAAGTGAACGGCATGCTGCGTCTTCGATTTTGGCCGGCAGGTCCTTGGCGATGTCCTGCTTGGTCCGCCGCAAAGTCTGCGGTTCGATAAGCCCACGCAGGCGTTCCAGCGCATCCGTATCACGCTCTAATGCGGCTTCGATGGGGCGCTGATAGTCACGACCGAACTGGTTCAAACCGCCCAGGAACCCTGGCTGAATGAAGTCGAACAGGCACCAGAGATCGATCAGGGTGTTCTCGACCGGCGTACCGGTACACGCCACTCGGAACCGTGCGGGAATGGCTTTGATCGCTTGAGTCACCAGTGCCGCCGGGTTCTTCAGCTTCTGAGCTTCGTCACACACGACGATGGACCATTGCTGGCGCGCCAGGGAAAACTCCTGATCACGCAGTGTCTCATAAGTCGTCAGGACGATTCGGGCATCGCCCATCCAACCCGGGCGCAGCAGGTTCTTGATGCCTTTGGCTTTCAAGTCCGCAGGGATTTCATCTTTCTTGAACTTCACTGCACTCAAGGCTGAGCCATATAGCTTCAATACAGGCAGCGCGTCAGCAAAGAAGAAGCGGTGAAGCTCTCGCTCCCAGTTATCGAGCAACGAAACCGGAGCGACGATCAGTGTTGGCTGATCGTTTGGGTACTGTTCCAGGTACCAGACCAGGAAGGTGAGCAACTGGATCGTTTTCCCAAGCCCCATGTCATCAGCGAGCAAGCAACCCGATACGTCCGTGGGGGACAAGCGGAACAAATGCTGCAACCACGCCACGCCTTGCAACTGATGGTCACGCAGAACGACTTCAGGCTTGAGCAAACCAGGCAACTCCGGCGTTGCATCCAAAGCGGCGCGCAACGCTGCTTGACGTACCTGTACGTAAGTCGGCTCGTCAATATTTTGGCCGATTTGCAGTACGGCGCGGCCAACTTTCTCCCGTTGCTCAACCTGGCCGGTCTCGAGAGGTGCAATCTTCTTCGACCAGGCATCCAACAGTTGTTCTGCTGCGGCAATCGAGAGTGGTGTTTCGGACTCTGGTAAACAGACCGTGTCATCACCGGCAGCGCGTGCTTCATCCAGCCGCTGCCCAAACGCTTCAAATTGAGCACGATCGGAAGGATCCCACCAACCCAGGATTTCTGCGTCGATGCCCAGCGCTGCCACATCTTTCGGCAACCAATTCTCGGTCGCCTCTTTGACCAGGAAAGGCGAAGTAATTCTTTCCGCCTCACCAATCCCTGTCACACGGTCGCCGTAGAGAGAAAGGTCCAGGACCGATTCAAACTCGATTCCGGCCGCTTCGTTTTGCCAACGCTTGAGCAGGTCGTTGATGCCTGCCAACTGGCGCAAATCAAAATCGCTGAGCTCCAGCTCATAGCCCTGCCAGAAGCCCGCAGGCATGCCGGCGGCCAACTTCAGCTGCAGTTCATGCACAAGCGGCGCGAATTCATGGGCCGCTTTGAACTCAACTTCGATAGGCGCCTGCGGGGTTGGAGAAATCGGCTCGAGCGTCAGTGTTACCTGCTCGATACGCTGGCCCGCTTCATCCAGTTTGGGTTCCAGATGGAAGCGATGAAAGAAAATACCAGCCTCAGCGAGCTCGTCTTCATAGGCTTCGGCATCCAGCACGTGTGCAGCACTTTCGCCGATTGTGCTGTAAGGGTTACGGACGAATGAAAGGGCATCGTCACCAGCAACTCGACGCCCGGGCAACGAACGCACGTAGTCCAGTACCGATTTGACTTCAGGCTCAATCAGAACATGAGTCAGCGAGCCATCGTCACCCGTTACCCGGTATCGGTCCTGAACCTGCTTGGCACCGTCAAAGCTCTTAAGCCAGTTGGCCGGTTGGCCATCAAAGCTCGGTTGCAACTCGATAACCGGTGTGTCGCCTAATCTCGACTTTCGTGGGTTGAGCCGCAGTTTCTCGGGTTTGATAACGACGGTCTTGTCTAGGAAGCCGTCCATACCAGCGCCAGCCTTGCGCGCCAGCTTTCTGATGCTGGCCCAGCCGATCTGGTTGGTTACTTCACCGGGCTCATTTTGTTGTGCCAGATAAAGCTGTCGTACAGCACCGGTCAGTTTCCAGGACGCCTCAGGCAGCATTTCTGTGGTTCCCCGATATTGAACGATGGCCCCCGTTCGCTGAACTTGCACATTGGCATTGGACTGCGGATCGCGCCAGCCACTGATGGATACCTTGAAATCATCGGAGGCAAGGCTACCTTGGCTGCTCAATTGAGGGATGAGGGCTGTCAGCGGTGGTAACCCCAATAGCGGCAGGCTTGTTACGTGCTCGGGCTCATCCAGCAGCCGGTAGAGCTCATCCCACGTCAGCAGCCAGCAATCGCTCAGCTGGGAGGCGAACTCTTCTTCTTCCAGCTGATCAAGATAACTGGCCAGCGACCAGGACTCGGTATTCTCCGCCAAGCTCAGGGGATAACAGATACCCTGCTCCTCAAGGGAAAAAGCCGGCTCAGTCTTTTCTGCTGCCGAATTCGGCTGCAGGCCAATGCCTTTGAGGAAACGCTTGAGCATCACTCTCTCCAGAACCGTAGTGGCTTATTGTTCTCGGGCTTGAAGCCCAATCGCCGGAGGGCGATGGTTGCAGCCTGATCGTTTTCTTCGAGTTGAATATGGATTGCACCGCCCTGCGCACGTCGATCATGGAGCGTGTGTTTTACTGACCTCATGGACTCACGAAGCTGATAGTCAAACGACAGCAGTCTTGACGTGACAGGCTCTACCCCCTGGCTTTGAATACGAATGCCCAGTCTCTCTAGGGTGTCATCGAACTTGATCAGCCATCCCTCAACGCGATCTGAGCGGCTCGGCGCCGGGAAGTGACGCATCCACTCCACCACAAGATGGCGCTGCTTAATTTCGGTAGCGAGTCCAAGCTGGGACTTTTCTGGATCAAACGGAGCTTTGTCTGCCTGATACACATAGCAGGCGCCCATTCCCGAGAACTCCACGAAAAAGTAGTTCCCGATCTGCATGACGACAGCATTGTTATGACCAGCTGCGCCTATCAGCCGGCCAAGACGCCCTTTGTTCTTCTCACGGAAATGAGCAAAGTCTCGACCTTCGTTACTCCATGCATCCGAGCCCATGATGATTCTGGTGTAGCTCATCTGGTTGGCAAACCGCAGCCAGTAGAAAAGGCGTGACTGGTCTACGTCATCATCGCCCTTCAGCAGGTTGAAGAAGTGCTCCAGATCCTCCTTCGCAAACCAGGCTACGACCATCGCACAGACATCTTTTTCGACATACTGCAGCCAGCTGTTTTGCCTGGAGCGGATCTGCGGACTACCCCAATTGTCGAGCGCGAGCTGTTTGAGCAGCGACGATGGTTTCTCCCGATAAGCTGCCAAGTGGTAACGCGACAGACATGCACTCAGAATCTGATTCATGTAACCCTGGTGCTGCCGGCCGATGTCAACCAAGTCGGCTAAACGCTGAGAGAACTCAGCGTCATCCAACAAGAAAATACGAGAAACCAGTACGTTAAAAATCCTGTTCCACAGCCAACTTTTGTCGGGGATCTGTGCAATCGTCTGCAATGCCGAAAGGTCGCTGATCTCGCCCTTGAACATCTGGTCACCCAGCGTGGCACCTGCTTGCTCGGAAAAAAGCTCCTGATGTTGCTGAACGATCTGCACCCATTCCTTCACGCGCTTCTGCAGGTCGCGGACACATTCGAAACCGAGCTGAACATCTTCGCGCAATAGGCACCAATTGGCGTTCTGCGCGGGCGTAGCGGCATCGTAGCCAAAGTAGCTGAAGCACAGCGCCAACCAGTCCCGGCGGCTCAGTTCTCGCTTCTCGATACGCTTATGAACTTCTTTGTGCACCCGGGCGTAAAGCTGGTCATCGTCCAATATCGGCCCGACGCGTTCACTCTTGTCCGAAAGGCCGGCGAACACCAGGCGCCATTCTGAAGCGTTAAGTGGCAGCACATTGCGAAACTTGCTTATCGCAGCACGGCGCTTTTCTTCGGGTGGCGGCAAGGCCTTTTCAGCGCGCTCGAACCGCTCGTAAAGGTCGACTCCCGCAGCAGTCAGACGAGGGAAGCGCTCCAACGGCTCTGGGGCATGCACTGTGCGATGAGCTGACAGGCTTTTGCTAATGGCGACGGAAAGCCTCGCGATCGAGCTGGTCATCGATTCATCGCCAACTGACATTTTTCCACGTCAGTGTTAGTGAACACCGGCACATCAGGCTTGAGACTGCTCTCCTTCTCCTTCAAGCCAAAGAATTGCATGCGCAACTCGACTCGCCGGCTTTCTTCCTTAGTGTCCTTTGCATTGTTGAACGACACGCCACCCGCCAGAAACATCGATCTGATCTGCTGTTGATGCTCCGGCGACAATCCGACCTGGAGCGGGCTGCGACTATCGAGCAGGCTGCACATCACCCACTCCGAACGCTGCAATGACAGGTGCAAGTTATACAGGTAGGAACCGTCAGTGTCGGTCGACCCTTCGATCACAACTTGCTTGAACCATTTACGCCCCTCTTCACTGTTGGCCGCGTCCAGAATCATCGGCACGACCTCCTGAAGTGCCGATTGGCCATCGTTGCTCAGCGCGTACTGGTTATGCCCAAAGCGGCCAGCATCGCCGAAGCTGATCCGGTTGTCCTTGCAGTCCACGACGATGGTCTTGCTGGCAGTCTTCGCCTTGAGGCTCAGGTGCTCGCAAATCTGACTGATGTCCTTGCTACGCTGCCTCTCCCCCTGCTCCGCCTGGTTGATCCGCTGCGTCACGGAGCTCAAAGCCGCCACCATGACCACGAGAAACAGAATCATCATCGCGGTCATCAAATCAGCAAAGGAAATCCAGAAAGGCTTCTCTCCCTCGTCCTTGGAACGGGCAGCCGAAGGCATTTGCTTACCAAACATCGACTAGCCTCCGTTACCGCCTGATGCGTTCCATGATGTCGCTGAAGTCTTCGAGGCTTTCTTTGACCCCTTCCACACCGCCAGCGAGGCTCTTGACTGCTTTATCGAGCTCGGTGTCGAGGCTGCCCAAGGTTTGCCTCAACGCCCGGTCCATACCCTCACCGAATTCCTTGAAGCCGTTACCCAGCACACCACTGATGTTTTCGAGGTATTCATATGCTTCACGGTTAAGTGCCTGCATCTGCTCGCTTTGAACCTTCAGGTCCTGGAGATACTGACTGCGACCGCTGGCTTCCCCTTGAGCACTGGCAACTACCCCTTCGATGACCGCGAGCGTTTTCGCGAGCGCTTCACGATTGTTCCGGTAGTCCGCGACTACGGTATTCAGCTCACGGGATGCCTGTGCAAGCTCAGCTCCTGCGCCCTGGACTGTACCCATCAGCCCTGCAGTCGACTCACTGGCTCGCTCAACGCTTTGTCCGGCGGTTTCAAACCGCTCAGCCGCCGCCCGCATCTTATCCGCACCCAGCTGCATACTTTGCAGATGCTGCTCAGTCTGGGCACTCAATGCATTGACGGTGTCCTGGGCAGACTTCTGTTGCTCGGAAACCATCTGCAGCAACACCTTGACCTGCTCGTCTAGGCCGCCCACCAGTTCGCGGGTACCTTGGTGCAGGTCTGCCTGGGCAGCGCGGGTGGATTGATCCATCTGCTGCTGACCCTGTTCCAATTGCTTGAAGACTGCAGAAAGCTGCTCACCCAGCACCTCGACCGAGCCTGCAATCTTGGCCATGGTTTCCTGTTGGCCTTGGCCGATGCTCTGCTTGATCGACTCGACAAAAACCTGGAGATTCTCAGCCATTGCCTGTTGGCGAGCCTCGCTTTGAGCGAACAGCTTCTCCAGTTGCTCGGCCATTCGCGCGCCAGCCCCCTCTCCTTCGTTGCCGATACGGGCAACCGAAGCCTGAAGATTGGCGAGCATCTCGTTCATCCCGGCTTGCATGGCGTTTTGTCCTGCCTGCATATCGGCCAGTAGCTGGGCAATCATGGTCGAACTGCTTTGATTCGAGGACTCGCTAGCCGAACGCATATCCTGGATCAGCGTCGAGAAGCCCTGCTGCATCGACTGCATGGCGGCAACCGACTGGCCCATCAACTCGTGCAGGCCATTGAACTGCTGGCCGAACGTACCTTCCAGCTTGTTCATGAAGGCAACCAGAACATCCTGAAGCAGATTCTGTACCTGCCCGGACTGATCGCCACTGGCGGCCTGCACGGCACCCGCGATGGCCTCAAGCGGCGATTTGAGGCTGTTCTCGATTGCACCGCTCACCTGGTCGGCCAACAGCTGCCCAGAGTCGCGGTACGTCGTCGACAAGGTATCTGCCAATTTGAGACTTTCACGGACCTGGGTATCAACCAGGTTCTGTAACATTTCCCGCAGATCGGTTACCAGGCTGTCCTTCAACTGACGGGTTTGCACCGAGCTTTCAGCACTTGATCGCACCAGCTCGGCCAGGTATTCCTCGCCGACACCGCTGTCAAAAAGCCCGTCGATGGTTTCATTGAATGCCTCAAGCAGCTTGTAGCAGTGTCCCAAGCGCCACTTTTCAGTAAGCGTGACGGCGATAGAGGCCATGATTGAAATGAAGGAGCCGATGAAAGCGAACAGCACGTCTTTCAACAGCTTATCGACGCTGGCGTTAACCTGTTCAGGCGTGCTCGGGTCGAAGTGCTGAAGACCTAGCATCAGGCCGAAGAAGGTTCCGACGATCCCGATACCGGTCAAGATACCCGGTAGGTGCTTATAGAACTCGGTCCCCAGCGGGGTATCAACCACACTTTGCGGTGAGAAGAAGTGTGTAGCACCGGCAGTGGCTCGCGATCGGACAAGAACCTGTTCGCCCTCCTTGAGCTCGAACTGATCATGCAGCGTTTCAGCATACTCACGCCAGGAATGCTCCAATCTGCCGCCAC
>Ga0213829_1000876_pt1 | contig 24205 bp, 28 predicted proteins | sample MC6MC0896MG_FD_180665 | JGI IMG/M metagenome (GOLD analysis project Ga0213829, IMG submission 180665) | Enriched soil aggregate microbial communities from Iowa State University, Ames, United States - MC6-MC0896-MG | ecosystem: Environmental > Terrestrial > Soil > Unclassified | place: USA: Iowa...
TAAGAAGTTTTTAGATACAACTGATGCTGAAAACCGATTTCCTTCATTTTCACCAATGTCGCCTCTTCGGCTTTCAATACAAAATCCAAATCATCGGGATGTATCTGGTCGATGATCTCCTTTAAAGTCATTGGGGCGCTTGTCAACCCATGAATTTTCAGGGTACTATCCGACACCTGTTGCACAGAATAATCAATGACATCGATCACGTAATAATAATATGGTCCTACCGCCAGTAGATCTGATAGGTGATCTACGATCGAATAGCTTTTCTTAGCCGGAAACTCATTTGAAATAGCATCCGGATAGCTTTCCCATAAATCAGCAAGGAGATGACGGTGTCTTTTTTGTTGCATAATAAGGCTAGAGATGTAGTCAATTTAGGAATATCGGCAATTAAAATGGCTAATCGTTTCGGCTAAAACATATAAAAGATACAACAAATTTTGCGTGGTAGCAAAATTTTATCATGATGAAAAAACGGACAATACATAGTTCCCCGCTTTTAATCAATTAAAAAAAACGAAAGATACAGTACTGACAACGACCTTGAGGAAGCAGGCAAGGTATAAGATTCTCTAAAAATAAACACATGGAACTGCCCACTATTTGGATATTTAAAATTATCATCGTAATATTGCAATATAATATTAAAACAAGATGGGACTTACAAAGACAGAAATTTTCGCTGATGAACAGAATAAACTGGCTACAGCATTTAAGGTTTTAGGACACCCCGCACGAATAGCTATCCTTCAATATATTATTGACAAGAAAGCATGCATCTGTAATGATCTGGTTGACGAACTGGGACTTGCACAGGCAACCATTTCCCAGCACCTCAAGGAACTAAAAAATACAGGAATAATACAGGGCACAATTGAGGGAAAATCCGTTTGTTACTGCATTAATGAAGTTGTCTGGAAACAAATGCAACAGGAGTTTAACGCATTTTTCAATCAGGACGTAAACATTTCAAGCTGCTGTAAGTAGCTTTTTTTGAACTAAATCATCGTAATATTGCAATATATAGTTTTTAATAAATAATAAAATCAATCTTTTATGAAATTATCAGAAATCAAAGAAATTTTAGCAACATTGGATCATGTTGATTTTCAGCTGGAGAATGGCACATTTGTTCCTGAACACTTCCATGTCACCGAAGTAGGTCAGATCACAAAAAATTTCATTGACTGTGGTGGTGTTATCCGTCGGGAGAAAGTGATCAACTTCCAGCTCTGGAATGGGGATGATTATGAGCACCGTTTAAAACCGGGCAAACTATTACATATCATCAATTTGTCCGAAGAGAAATTAGGCATCGAAGATGGAGAAATAGAAGTGGAATACCAAAGCGATACGATCGGCAAATACGATCTTGAGTTTAATGGTAAGACCTTTGTTTTAAAAAACAAGACCACGGCTTGCCTCGCCCAGGACGCTTGTGGTGTACCATCCGAAAAGCCAAAGTTAAATCTGTCAGCGCTACCAGTCAGCGGATCCTCTTGCTGTACGCCAGGCTCAGGCTGTTGTTAATCATTTAAATTCCACCGCAGCATGTATCAGAAAATAAAAGAAATCATCAGCACGATTACTAGTAGACAGCACCTATCTGAGGAGCGTAGGGCGGCATTGAATCCGCTGATTCAATTTATTCAGGACAAGGTTGATCGCGGACAGCCGGTCAACCTCAATTTTATCTGTACCCACAATTCCCGTAGAAGCCATTTATCTCAGCTTTGGGCGCAGGTGGCCGCATCCTTCCATCATATTCCAGCAGTGAACTGCTACTCAGGAGGTACGGAAGAGACCGCTTTATTTCCTAAGATCGCAGAAACATTGGTTTCACAGGGGTTTGAGATTTTTAAGATCGCTGACACAGATAACCCAATCTATGCAATAAAATATGGCGACAATGACCTACCGGTTATTGGCTTTTCAAAAAAATATAACAGTCTGTTCAACCCAATCTCTGGCTTTGCTGCAATCATGACCTGCTCGCAGGCAGATGGTGGATGCCCTTTTATTCCCGGTGCTGAAAAAAGGATAGCGATTACTTTTGAAGATCCCAAGATTTCAGATGGCACACCCGAGCAGACAGCAGTGTATACAGAACGTAGTTTAGAAATTGCGGCCGAAATGTGTTATGTCTTTTCAAATATTAAAAGCTAACCCATGCAATCGAAGTTAAAATTTCTTGACCGTTACCTCACCCTATGGATATTCCTGGCAATGGTTCTTGGTATTTCTTTGGGCAATTTTTATCCCGCTTCTGCACTATGGATCAATAGCTATAGCAGTGGCACAACAAATATACCGCTTGCTGTCGGGCTGATTCTCATGATGTACCCACCATTGGCCAAAGTACGCTATGAGCAGGTTGGAAAGGTTTTCCGAAACCTAAAAGTCCTCGGCACCTCTTTGGTCCTGAACTGGATAATAGGACCGGTTTTAATGTTTGTATTGGCACTTTTATTTCTGAACGGATATCCTGAATATATGGCCGGATTGATCCTGATCGGACTTGCTCGCTGCATTGCAATGGTTGTCGTATGGAATGAACTCGCAGATGGTAATAGAGAATATGCCGCCGGATTAATTGCGTTGAACAGTATCTTCCAGGTCTTACTCTATAGTTTATATGCCTACGTTTTTATTACAGTATTACCTCCACTTTTTGGTGTGACAGGACTTTCCGTGAACATTTCTATTGCTGAAATCGCAAAAAGCGTTGCTATTTACCTGGGAATACCTTTCCTCGCTGGAGTTCTGACCAGATATGGACTGATCGCCTTAAAAGGTGAAAATTGGTTTCAGAACCGTTTTATACCCTTGGTCTCTCCGATTACTTTGATGGCGTTGCTCTTTACCATTGTGGTGATGTTCAGTCTCAAAGGCGAAATGATCTTACAGTTACCTATGGATGTATTACGTATAGCGGTCCCATTGCTGATTTATTTTGCGCTGATGTTTATGATCAGTTTTTTCGCTGGCAAACGGGTCGGTGCCGATTACTCACAAAGTACAGCCATTGCTTTTACCGCTGCGGGCAATAATTTTGAATTGGCCATTGCGGTCGCAATTGGCGTATTCGGCATCAATAGCGGGCAGGCCTTTGTCGGAGTGATTGGTCCACTGGTCGAGGTACCCGCACTGATAGCACTGGTCAACCTTGCATTTTGGTTCCGAAAAAAATACTTTGTAAAAGAACTTGCTACTTAAGTATATACTTATAATAAATCCCGAAGCCATGTTTTTTGACATGGCTTTTTAAGGTATACTAACAGGCTGTACACTTGGCATGTAAAGTTTCTTAGCTACATGTTTTCCGCCTCAGTCGCTTACACAGAAGTATTTTCGAAAATTCTACTTGCGCAAAGACATTGCCTATCCTCCCAATTCTTTGGACAAATAAATTTCAATCTCTTCTAATGAGGCTTTTTTATTTACAATATTCCCCTTCTTATCGATCAGTACAGCCGTTGGAAAAAGACTAATATACATTTCAGAAGTTTTAACTGCATTTTCATCGAGATATTGTACCCATGGAAGTTGCTGTTCTAGGATTACTTTCTTCCAATTTTTAACACGCACGGTCCGGTCTGTCGATATGCCGATAATTTCAAAACCTCTGTCTTTATACTTGCTATAGAGATTGATCAGTTTTGGAAAAGCAGCGATACAAGGCCTACAGTTATTAAACCAAAAATCCACCAAAACCACTTTATTTTTAGGGATTGTTACTTTTTTGAGTGCAAAGTTTTCGTCTTGCAGTTCGATTTGTGGAAAAGGATGGTTTTCTTTGATCAGCGCATGCTGGATATCGTCATGTATGAGATTCCAGAGTTTGGTATTTTTTATTTTCGGTGAGAATAGATCCAGCGTTGCCTCCCTTTGGGCACTATGACCATGAATAAAAAAACGCTGAATGATATGCCATAATGCAACATAGGAGTCAGGATTTGACCTGATGTAATCGGTGTATACAGAATCCACCTTTGGGGATTTATCGGATGATAATTCAATGAAAAAATCATTATATTCACCTTTAAAATGGGATCTCAAAAATGGTTGAAATCTATTTCTATACTCCTCTCCTGTTGCGTTCAAAATATACCCTTTATCTCCTTTTTCGTAGTTAAAAAAGAGTTTGGATTTTGTGCCATCAATAAAAAACACACCGGACCGATACGAAAGAACATCTTTATCTTCCGATAGATAGGTGAAGTATAGCTGTGGATATCCGATTGGCGTATCGAATGTGAATTTGTTACCGGAGATCTTAGCTGATTTTTTTATAGGTTCGTAATATTTCGATGGGATAAATATATCCTGTTTCAGGTAAATACTATCAGATTTTGTATCTCCGCTTAGGATTTCGCCTTGTAACTCCTGTTTTTGTTGACCATAGGCAAAAGCGAATGGCAAGGTCATAAGGACTGATAAAAAGATAGGATTTATAAACTTCATCATACAAAGGAGCTGTTTAATTATCTCATAAAATATGTTAATATATAAAATAACTTTCGAAAGTATAAATCAAAAATCAATAATTTTATCGTAGAGAATTCTCGATTACATCAAGAAAATAAAATGACATGTTAAGAAAAACGATTCGGACAGTAGGCGAATGCGTCTGGTGCGAGCCTACTGCCGAATCTGAGGCTACCGCCTCTTACTGTCTTTCCCTCTTATTGGGTTTTCCTAAATTCCTCAGGGCTCTGCCCTTTCTTGGCTTTAAAAAATGTAATAAAATAAGGTACGTTGTCAAAGCCTAGTTCAATGGCTATTTCCCTTACCGTTTTAAACGTATGATACAGCAGGCGTTCCGCCTCTAATATAATCCGATTCCGGATCAGTGCACCACAACTTTCAGCTCTCTTTTCCCGGCAAATGCGGTTGAGGTGATTGACCGACATATTCAGTCTTTCGGCATAGAAAGACGGGAATCGCTTCTCTCTATAATTTTCGTCCACCAAAGTCTCGAAAGTCATTATCCGTTCTTCCTTTTCGTCCATCCGGACAGCACCAATATTTTTTGTGATCCGACGGCCCAAAAGCTGTAGCAAACTATGCAGCTGATTGCGCAACAGCTCCCTTGAACCCAATTTTGCTGTATGATATTCCGCCTGCATCAGCTCCATCAAGTGGCTACATCTTTCGATGTCATCGCTGGTCAATACAAAGCCGTTCATCCGGTTACATTTTAAATAGTTAAAGTAGCGTGTCCCTTCCATATTGTAGCGCTGCATTAAAAAGGCTTCTGTAAAAAGGATAATACTCCCTTCGACCGGTATATTATGCTGGAAGCTACAGACACAATCGGCGCTGAGGCTCAGCATATCATGCCTACCGATGGAATACATTCTTTTATCGACCACCATCGTCAGCCCCCCGTTCTTAATCAGCAATATACTATAGTACGAATGCGCGTGCAATGTATTCAGTTGAGCTTTGGCTTGTAAATACTCGGCGATAGGCATAACAACAATCCCATTGGAAGCCGAATTAATATTTTCTAGTTTAAAAAAATCTAGCATTTCTTTTCGTATTACCATTGTCTTATTCTTTTTCTTCAATAAAAAATTTAAAGGGAATGGTTATACGATTGGAGGTTTAAAAATCCGGTCACAGATCCCCTGAGACAAGGGGTTACCTCCCGTTAGCGGATGGGTTATTTTTAAAATTCGGGTAAATGGTTGCTGCTGGGTCAGCTCATGGACGAGTTGCACAAACAGCGGTATCTCAGCACTTTTCACTTTGATCAGCACATCGCTGGCATCTTGTTGTTCCACTGTTTTCTCACTCAGGTAGCAGAAACCCTTACAGGTAGCCACAGGTTCATAGCGATAGACACATAGCTGCTGTTCGATATAATCCCGATTGCATTCAAAGCCAATAAATACCCACAACAGATTGGTTGCCTGAAGGCAAAGTGCCCAGGCCATCAACACACAGAACAGTTGTTTCAGCTTGTAGGATTTCATCGGTATAGGCTATTGCTTTATTTCGTTGCGCTATTCCGTTCGCGGAGGTACTCCAAAATTGCGCGCGCATCTTCCTGTTGCAAACCAAGACTGATCATTGGCGACGCAAATTCCTTGCTCAATGCTTTTGCATCAGGATCTTTTTCCAACATTGTTGCCGGATCGAGCATCATATTCATGATCCATTCCGGTGTACGGCGTTTGACAACCCCGTCTAATGACGGCCCCACCAAGGTGCGATCAAAGCCATGACACATGGCACATTTGGAGACAAATAACTCTACCCCCCTATTTGCGAGCTGTGCATCAAAGGGTTTGTGTTCAAAAGATGCAACGGGCCCTACCCCTTTTGCTCCTTCGGTTTTATAGTCCAACATTTCGGTTGCCGGAGATGCCGCCACCGGCTCAGTAGCTTTGCCCGTTGATCCCTTTTTTTTATCCCCGTCATCCGCACAGGCAAGCAGAACGATAAAGCCAAAACAGGCAAGGATTATTGTGATTCTATTTTTCATTACTCTCTTTTTCTAATTATTTAAAACAATATATTGTATTCCCATGAGCTATTTATTCAGCCGATAGGAGATTCAATAGCTAATCCCATCAGCCTAATTCAGCTGGATCAATAGCGCAAATAGGGAAAAATACATACAGATTGGACCGTTTACATAAAACGTCAATCGTTGCATCCCGTAAATCGTTAAAAAGGTATTAGACGAGCGGTGGGTGGAAAATAGAAAAGATGGGGCGGTAAGCATAATCTTCTTTCAGCTCTGCAAAAGCCAGTTTAATATAGCCGCCCTCAGATGAAGAACTGTCAAAAGTAAAATTCAGGGCATTGTTTATAAAAACAACATCGATGATGCGAGTCTCAAGTTTTTTCTGCTCTTTTTCTTCATGTTCACGCATCTTTTTCATCAAGATACATTGCCCTCTACAGGATAGTGCCTTTTCATTAAAGCGATTGATACATTCATTTTTGGCAATATAGTCCCTATTCAGCTCAAAAACAGTCCATACCCATACCGTAGAGAAACTCTGCAGGAGCATCAATGGCAGTAAGATCCATATGAATTGTTTCGCTTTCATGAATTGACAGTATCGCAAATATAATAATTGTTGTCAATGGAGGTGCAATAATTTTGGAAGTAACATCGTACCAACGTTTTTCGTATAGCGAATACCTTTGCAAGGTTACAAAAAGGCGAGATCAGGAATGATCTCGCCTCAAAAAAAGAGCGTTACACAGCCTACCAACCCTAACCTATCTGATTGGGACCTCCAAGGATCGGGTACTTGTCAATCCAGTCCGTGTATAAAACCATTCAGATTCCCCGAGAAATTCAACTGCTCTATCTGTTTCAGAATCAGATCGGCCTGTTGTTTGAGCAGGCTATTTTTTTCTTTCAATAAATCCAGTTCCTGTAAATTAAGGTCACTTGCATTGTATTGACCAGCCGTAAAGCGCTGCTGGAATATGCTGATATTTTCAGTCATCAATACTACATTATTTACAGCTAGGTCAAGCTGTTCCCGGAATTTCCGAATGTCCTCACCGGCCTGTAGATAATCCTTCATCAGTTTGTTCTCCGTTTCAGTACGGTTATGCGCAACTCCTTGCATCTGAGCCTGGAGCTGCCTGACTTTATAACGGGTATTTTCGCCCGATAGCGGCATTTTCAAGGACAGCCCAACATAGCTGTTTCCAAACCAGGAATTGGGCATCACAGGATCGAACTTTTCGGCATATTGGTTAGCTCCCATATAACCGATAATGTTAAGTGACGGTCTGTATTTATATTTTTCTGATGTGACCTGCTGTTGCAAAAGCGTCTCTTTGAAGTTGAGCTGCCGTACACTCGCTATTTCATCGAAACGGACATTCCCAATGTCAGTTGAGAAATCCCTGGAAAGCAAAGGCGAAAAATCAATAGCCCGATCAAGTAACTGATCTACGGGGATAGTGGTTAGAAAACTAAGATATATCTTTTCTTTGACCAATTCCGAGCCGGCAGTTTTATAACTGGCCATAGCGTTGTTATGGTTAAGCAAGGCTTTATTTACATCTGTTTTCAAAACTCTTCTTTCGTCAAATTTATTTTTGATAAGCTCGTAAGACTTATACGTTCTGGCCGTGTCCACTACTGCACTTTCGAGCTGTTGGGTATAGACCAATAGCTTCCCAAAAGAACGCAGCACTTCGTATTTCAGTTCATCTTCGGCAATCTGCATATCAGCTTGCTTTACTTTTTCATTGATGCCACTTTCAGCAATTTTACTCTTGATGGAAAAATCTATCACAGGCTGCGTAAGGTTTATACCTGCAGTCTGCTGCCATTTTGTACCAAATTGGACAGCACGCATCTCATCGCTTGCTGTTGGACTCAACTGCCCGATGGGGATAATCTGGCTGGCTACAACGGGGTTATACCTGTATTCATAAGCCAGGGAAAGTTGAGGCATATATTTGTTTCTGGCTTCCAGTTCCTGCAAATTGGAGACAAGAAGATCTGTTTTGACTGCAAGAATATTCGCTTTGTTAGCTATTGCCAGACGCAGACATTCAGACAAACGTATTTGTTTATCTTGGGCATGTAGTATGCTGCCAAAAAAAACCGACAGCAACAATAGGGTCTGTTTCATAAAGTAATATTTTTTTAGCCTCTGAACACAGAGGCCGGTTCTACACTATTGATTTTTTTAATGGCGAACAAGGAGCCACCTACCGAAATAAAAATGGTAATGAAAAACATCCCCAAAAGCTGTATTGGTGAATATTGGAAGACGAGTCCGGCCTCCTGTACACCGATCCGAAACAACTGGAGCAGCAAAAACGCCAAGATAAAACCTACGATGGCAAAGAGAAATGACTGCATCAATATCAGATTACGAACATAACCATTGGTAGCACCTATTGCTTTCAATGTGCCATAATCCTTGATACGGTCCAGTGCAGCAGAATACAGTGTCAGTCCGATGATAAAGAAACCGCTGATAATGGCAAAAACAACCAATGAGCCGACACTCGTACCTATATTGGACGATATAGTGAGGTAGTTGACCGTTTCGTTTCGGAGTACCTGCGCATCCCAGGCACGTACACCATAGATCGTTTTATTGATATTCTCAATCACGCTATTGATCGCATAGCCGGGTTTCACCTGCACAGCTACTGTGCTGACTTTATTTTCTGGAAATCCAGCATAATATCGGGCTTTGCTCAGGGAGGTATACATCAATGCCCCCGAAAAACTTCGCGCATTTTTGGTCTGCAATTTTATAAAGGCTTCTTTACCGTTTATTTCCAGACGGCTCCCCACTGCGAGTGTCGTGTTAAAAGTAGCTTCGTCGTAATACTCTGCCGTGACTCCTCCTTCTTCATTGAGTCCCATTAAGGTTCCATCTTTAATCAGCTTCCTTTCAGGGCCCGCCACAAACAAAGGAGGCTCGCTCCCCACCAAAATTACGGAGCCCGTTTTGCCATTTTCAAATTTGACAGATGCATTAGCGACAACAACGGGATAGGTATTCGCCACACCTTCAATACTCCGGATTTCCCGTACGATTCCCTCGTCTATTTTTGCAAGCTCATTGGCATTCTGGGTAATATTGTCCACGACCCATATCTGCCCAATGTCTTTCCTTGAATTATCCACCAGTCCCCCCATCATTCCGGTCAGAAAAGAAAGAATTCCAAGCTGTTGACCGATCAGGAAAATACTGATCACGATACCAATAATAATACCGATACTCTTGGCTTTATCGTATCGTATAAATTTTAATGCTGTTGAAAACATAATACCTGTTTTTAAAGTTTGATCACACACTCCACTTTGGAATTAATGACCAAGTTGGGATTGCCTTTAATACCAATTCGCAGCTCTCTTACACGTCTGTCTTCCTGGTCGTTTGCTTTTTCAGAAAACAGCGCTTTCTTTTTTAGATAGGGAGAGAGCATTTTGATTTCCCCTCGGGCAATCATTTCCTGTGAACCTGCATAACGGATATCCACCTGCTGCCCGACTTTGAGTTTTTGGCTAAACAACTCATCGACTTCCGTTCGGACAATGAGTGCACCTGCGGGAGCAAATTCGGCATAGGTCGCATATTGATTGAGGGCAGCCCCCTGTGTCACCTGCAAATTCAAAATCCTTCCAGCAGTAGGCGCGCGGAGTATTTTTTTTTCAGCCTCGGCTTCCGATGTGCGAAGCTGTTGGACGATTTCCTGCAATTTGCTTTCCGCCATCTGAACGTTGACCCTGGACTTTTCGAGGGATACTTCCAGTGTTTTTACCTCTGTATCGAGGTCATCATAGACCTGTCGGGTTTCAGCGCCCTTATCAACCAGGTTTTTGGTCGTGACCAAAAGCTTTCTCTTATTGTTTAATTTCCATTCCGCCTCCTTGATATTATTCTTTTCAAGGACAATTTGTGAACGTTGGGTGCTGATCTGACTTTTTATCTCACTTGTTTTTAAAAGCTCCGTTTCGTTCTCCAGCTGCACCAGTTTTTCACCTGCCACGACACTGTCACCGTCCATTTTAAAAATATGGTTCACGATCCCCCCAGATGTAGCAGCAAGGTTTACAATTTTGCTCTCAGGTTCCACTTTCCCCACCCCTACGACTTCTTTAATGTCCACAGCAGCGCGGTCAATTGTTTCCTGTTGCGCTGCCCCTTTGTTTTCTTTTTCACCACAGGAGCTTAACAATATCGCTGCTGCGGTCACTAATAATATTTTTTTCATTTTATTTACATGCTTAATTTTTGTTCCTGTGTTATTTAGTGAAAAAGCTCATCCTCGGGAGGTGTTTCGGATGCCAGCCCGTCATTGACATAGATAATCCGGTCGGCATATTGCTTTAAGCGCAAATCGTGTGTGACCACCGCAACAGATTTACCTGTCGTAGACAACATTTTCAGTTCCTCCATAACCACCGATACACTTTTGGTATCCAGGGCAGCAGTAGGTTCATCGCAGAGCATCAACGAAGGTTCGGTGACCAATGCTCTTGCGATCGCTACACGTTGCTGCTGTCCACCACTGAGCATTTTTGGTAAATTCTTCATCCGGTCCTGCATCCCAACTTTGATCAGCGCCTCCTCGGCCCGCGCTCTTGCTTCAGAGGTTGAAATACCCATCAGCAGCAAAGGATGTATGACATTATCCAGCGCGTTTAGCGGCGCCAATAAGTTGAAACTCTGAAAGACGAAGCCGATATTTTTCAATCGCACATCGGCAAGTTCTCTTTGTTTCATACCATTGATCAGTTTTCCAGCAACAAATACCTCGCCCGCTGTTGGGAATATGACACAGCCCAACAGCGACAATAATGTTGTTTTTCCAGAACCTGAGGGGCCAATAATTAATGTCAGCTCATTCCTTCTGAAATCAAAAGAAGTGGGTTGTAAAGCCGTAATGAGGGTATCCCCAGTTTTATACTGCTTACTTGCATTTTTTACAGATGCGACTATATCCATATTTTTGTATGTAATCGTAATTAATTCGACAAATATAGTACGAAAACATTCACAAACACTAGCGTAATCAAAAATATTTTTAGGTTATCGTGTTTTATTTAGTAAATTTGATACGAAAACATTGTATACCATGAGTAAAAAAGAAATTTTAAAAAGTTTAGTAGATCATTTTTTTGACTTCGACAAGGAGTTTCAGGGAGATGGCGAATATACAATGGCAGACTTTGTAGGCTACTTAAATACACGGCACGATACACAACCTTCGTCCATCCGAAATATTGCAGGGGCAGAAGAAACATGGTTAAAGGATGATGATGACGCCAATACAGATATTTCGACCCTCCTTGTTTTTATGTATCGCTATGCAGTGGTGTATTTCAAAAAAGCCTTAAAAGAAGGAAACATTAATACCTTAGATGAGTTTTCATTTCTGATTGTCTTGATGACTTACCCGAGTTTAAGCAAAACCGAGTTGGTGCAGAAACTGATCATGGAAAAAACCTCGGGTGTTGAAGTAATCAAACGGCTATTAAAAAATGGACTGATCGCAGAGTTTGACAATCCAAATGACAAAAGAAGTGTATTGGTTGCGATTACCGAAAAGGGAAAAGAGGAACTTGCATCGTTGTTGCCCAAAATGGGTTTGGTGGGCAGTGTGATCGTTGGCAACCTCAGTCCTGGAGAAGTCAGTTCCCTATCTTTTTTGCTACGTAAACTTGATTATTATCACAATGATATTTTTCTGCATCACCGGAATTTGAGTTTAGAAGAGCTGAGCGAGAAACAGTTTTAACAGCTATTCACACAGGAGATTTTTAAACCGAAAGATCTTTCCACTCGTAGGATATGTGTTCAGTGGGGCAATCACATGCGGTGCTCCATTTTTTTTTAAACCGACCGATATTTCACCGTTACTATATCAATAATGACAGTTTATGGGTGATTTCGTTTCCGACGGTAGGTACCCTTGCTTTGCTATACAAAGCAAGGGTTGTTAAGATCAAAGGTCAATAAATTTCCTTGGCGTTATCCCCGTTTTTTCTCTGAAAAACCGTGTAAAATAAGATACATCATCAAAGCCCAATGAGAATCCAACTTCCTTAATGGACAAATTTCCAAGATTAAATTTCCGCTTTGCTTCTTGGATAATACGATCCTGGATCACCTGAGTAGCCGTACAGGAGAGATATTTCCTACAGCACACGTTCAGGTAATTGACCGTTACATTCAGAATTTTCGCATAGAATGCGACCTGTTTTTGTTCCGCAAAATAATGATCGACCAACTTCACATATTCTGAAAGACGATGATTCCGCACTTTTTCCTCGAGCTGAAAAAATTTAAATACTTCACGGTTAACAATTTCACCAACGATCATGAGGTGCAATTTCAAAATTTTCGGATTGAGCTCCGGCTGGGTCAGCTCATTTCGGATTCCATGGATCTCGTGCAGCATATTACTGTAACCCCGTGGGCTCAATTTGATGACGGGATAATTCTGATATAGTGAAAAAGTAAATTTAAAATGATCGGTAAATGATGTAAAAAGGGTGTTATTTACACATAATGTATAAATCTTGGTATTTTTTTTCAGCTTCACTTCATGTTGTTGCCCCGGAAATACCAGGTGTATATTTCCAGTTCTAATGGGATATTTGATCCCATCAATCGTATGAAACCCCCTACCGGTAACAACAAGGATAATAATAAAAAAATCCACTTGATGGGATCCGACAGCATCTTCGCCAAAAAGATCATAGCCTTCCCCAAAAAGTATGGGGCTTTCCGTTGGATCAACGATGTGTTTAAGCGTATAAACGGGAACTTCTGTTTTCATTTACTCTAAATATTAATTTAAACCGATCAAGTTTCTATCCGCTCTTATCCTGTGATAGACCTAATTAAAAGCATTTTCTTCACACGAATATATTATATCAAAAACATTTTCACCAACGGGCAAACTAGCTCGCTTTGGCTTCAAAAACGAAAATAGAAAGGGCAGAAACAAACACTCAAACAACTAAAAAACAACCATATATAAAAAAATAAAAAGAAAAAAATAGAACCTATCCCTACCTATAATAGTCATGAATTTTGTAATAAATGTCCCGTATTTAACAACAGTTTTAAGTCGGGAGACTTGGATTATGTCACAAAACACATTAAATATGCGACCAATTCCTTATCCGATACATCCGCTTCTATTTTATCGGGATTTGTCTTTATCCTAGCGGCAAATCAATCGGATTCTGCTAGATTTTATTGAGGTTTCAATTTGCTCTTTATCATCAGTAGAAATGATTTTTGCTATAAAATCTCCCAATAATACCATAAAAACACTGATTCCTTCTATCGATAAAATCCCCTCTTGCTCTAATTTTGCCTCAAGAATTTTAAAAGACTAAAAATCAAATTCATTAAACACAAAGCCAGCCTTCTAACGCTAGAAATTAAATAAAACTTTAAATACACTAAATGGAAAAAAACATCAAGAAAAAGTTAGCGTACGTGCGTCCGCTAATTTCGACAGTCAATGTAGAAATGGAACAGGGGATTGCCGCCGGTTCCGCCAACATCAATTCAGGGTCCAGCTCAGACAGCCAAACTCCCCAGGAAAGAGAATTTGAAAACGGATGGTCAAACAATAGAGACTTTGATCTTTAATAAAAAAAGAATTTTCACAGCTAATGAAAACGAATTACACAAAATTAATAGGCCTAGCCATTCTCGGCATGGCGTCTGTAGCGTTAAGCTCATGCAGTAACCAGAAGGAAAAAAGTGATATACCATCCAATACGGATCGAAATATCTCCATCCGCTCGGTCAAGTACGTCAATGATGATGATGTCATCACAATCAATGGTCAGCAGTCAGATAACACATCAGACAAACTAACTGCCTCCAGCAGAAATAACGCTAATGTATCGATGGACGGCATGTTTTCCTCCGTCGCACCCACGTTTACCATCGAATCAGCCAGTCAATTTGATTTTACAACCGACATGCAGAGTAACGCTGTAGAGCGTGCGGGTCAAAGTAAGGCAAGCTCCGGAAAACCAAGAGCAGCAGATGTTCCCTTGGGAAATAAGAAAAAATACAGATTGGTCTTTGTTCAGGAAGGAAATTCCACTCCAATTTACAATAGCGTATTAAGCGCTGGTGAAGATCCAGATTTGCATGTGGCAGCCAACAAAAAATATTCCTGCTATGCCTTTTCAGTTAATAATGCCGATGCTGTTCCTAATATCGATGGGTCCGGCAATATTGCCAGTTCAGATTTAGAAAACAAAGATTTTATGTTTGCATCCGGCGAGATTACGACTCAGGATGAGGAAAACTACCTGGATATCACATTTCTGCGCCAAATGGCAGCGATTGATGTAACAATCAATACACGTGGTATTTTCGGCGGTATCACTGATAATTCAACTTTTTCTGTGGGCAGCGGTTCGGGTTCATCTTTCACCAATATTATTCAAACTGGTAAATTCAATATTTTCACCGCGACATTTTCCGATTTTGCCGATAGTGAGCCTGTCAAAGGATCACAGATGACAGTGGTCAATAGCAACTGGGGAAATGCCGAAAAAGTCGGTCGTTTCTTTACAGCCAATACCTCCCGTACGGTAGCAGCAAATAATTTGCGGATTCGATTGAACGGTTTAGGAATTACCTTAGACGACAATACCACACGAAATTTCGCGGCTAATACGATTGTACCAATCAGTCATGCTGCGGCATTGAACCTCAGCAAAGGTACATTATCAAAAACCAATGTTCGATTGATCGAATCTGGCATCACTGTTGGTGGACTGGTATGGGCCAGAACCAATATGATCTATGATACCAATAAGCTATATGGTGGCTCATACCGTGCCGGTAATTCAGATGCTTACCGTTTCCGGACCAACAATGAGTATTCAAGACCAAACATCGATAACGAGTACTGGAATTTTGCAACATCCACGCCAAGAGGCACAGATTATCAATCTGTTGACCAATGTAGAAGGGTATATCCTGAAGGAACATGGAGACTTCCTAAACAGGATGCTAACCCATTTGAAATGAAAGCGCTTTCCGACAATACCAATCGCACAAAATCTAGAAAAACTGTCACTGACGGCAATAGATTTAGCCTAATCTGGAAAGGCACACAAGCCGCCAATTCAGCTTACCCCGACAACGATCTAATAATTTCTGCTTATGGCTACCGCAGTAATGCGAATGGAGGTACAATCCAACAGATTCCATCTGGAAGCACTTCGGGAACAGGCTATTTGCTGACAAGAAGTAATGCCTATACCAATAGTAATACCAACTATGTGCTTTTTGCACAAGTTGATAATGGTACAATCAGCAATACCTCGGTACCTACACGGGCGCATAACGAAGGAGTTCCGATTCGCTGTGTTAGAAATATCAACAATAATTAATATCAGCCAGCTCTTCTTCAATAATAAAAAACGGTTAGCAACTGCTAGCCGTTTTTTTGTTTTACATTAGAAGGTCGTTACCTCAGTTCGCCAAAAACACCCGTGACTTTTTAGGCCTACAATTGATAGACCGAAGCTATCCACTACCGCAAAACAGCTTTCAGGAAAAGGTTGTTTCTTGCATAAAATAAAAAGCACACCCCGAAAAATTTCAGACCTGCCCACTACCGGATTGCTTATAAAATTATTGCTGGTCAAAGCATTTTATGGCCCGATATCGCGTCGGCGTCAATCCCGTCATCATTTTAATAAACCGCGTGAATTGTGAGTGGGACTGAAAATGATACTGCTCTGAAAGATCCTTCATTGGAATTTCCGTTCTGCTTAATTTCGTCATCAACTCTTTGGCAAGGTATTGCCGTAAAATCTGCTTTGGTGACTTACGAAAATGGTACTGAACTCCCAAAGTGAGGAGCTCTTTGGTCAAGCCCAGTTCCATGGCGTAAAACTCCACTGGTTTTTGTGCATGGAAATTTCTCTCCACAAGTGTAATAAACTGATCGGCGATTTGATTGTTATAAAGTTGCTTTCGATCGACTAGCGCAACATGTCTATTTACAGATAACATATCCATTTAATTTATAAAGCTGTCTTCAAAGATTTATTGTTAAAGGTTATCCTAGGGTTGAAGCCCTCCAAAGGCTCACTTTTGATAAGCTGTATGCTCAGACCGACATAGGCATGCACACAGCTTATCGGTTTACTTCTATTCAGCAATACAACGGATGGTAAAGCCAGACGTTTTAGCCAGATGTTGAGGTTGGCCAGTATTTCCGGTACCAATTCCTACGCTATTTTGCAGAAACGCACCTCGCTCTACGTCTATACCAGTTGATAGCCAGTACAAACCACTTCCACCCCGCCAGTAAAGAATCCCCTGATCCGCATTACGGTACCCAGTTGCTGGGAAGGTCAATTTTATTGAGGGGTCATTTTTACTAGTCAGTACCTTTGCGGCACCAATGGTATTGTCATTTGAATTACTTGTCCATGTACCGATATTGCTTGCGGTGGTATTGTCTATCAACTCTTGCATTTCGCGTTGAGTTGGTAGGCGGAATCCATCTGGACAAGGATCATTTGCGGTTTTCACGGGTGCAGACTCCGTACCACTGTTCCATGCATTATTGGCTCCAGCAGTTTTGTTCCATCCGGAAATGGCACCATTCCCAGTACTGGAGGTAGCAACAACCGCTTTACGTCCAAATTGATAATAATTTCCGATCAGGGCACGTACTGAAGGATTTTGATCCGGATCTAAATTATAATTAGCCCCTAGGTTGTGGCGCATCCAGATCATACCATTTACGCGCGTGGCGTATATCCCTTGGTGTACCAGGTTACGGTCTTTTTGTGTCACCGTTAGCTTGAGATTATAACTGACACCCGGCGTAATAGACAGGCTATCGATTGTCGGTATATCTGTCCGTGTCGTCGAGCCCATGGTCAGTTTTGAAATGTGTAGTGAAGCTGTTGCTGTGCTACCATTTAAAATCGTACTTGCTGTCAGCACTTTGGTATTCAATCCCGTAAAGCTAACCGCAATAGCGCCCATTGTACCCGTACGTGTAATCGTTGCATCACCCAGCTGAATATTCGCATTAGGATAGTGCGAATTAAAGGTTGCCTCTACGGCGGTGATATTATCTGCTCCAGCTGAGGCGTCAAGCGTCGTGACGATCTGACTGAATTTATGTTTAAAGATCAGATCCAGATAGTTCTCTCCCGTTGTAATATTCATATCCTTTCTATAATACATGAAATCCTCATCCCCTGCAATTGCTGAGAGACTTGAACCAGCCAATGTTTTATTTGCCGGATCTGCAAACGAAACAGCGGGATTATCCGAAGTACTATTTATTGAGTAGGCTATGAAGGTATAATTTTTACCCCCATCCAGCAATAACTCCTCGGTGTTAGACTCCTCACCACGGACATAATCACGCTCAGTGATATAGAGGCCACCATTGTCATATACCACCACTTTATATTTGACACCGGGTTTGACATTCTGCTGTACTTCGGCTTTTGCAGCAGCACGGAGGGCAGTAATCTCTTCTTTTGCTCTATCAACCTCGCCTGGGCTCAGTTCCACTGCCAATACCAGATCCTTGTCAAGCGGCAAAGTACGTTGCTGCACTGTCGCATTAGCATTTATTTCCCCACTTGTACGGGCTGCTTTCTTTCCGACTTCATCAAACTCCGAACGCGATACCCTTACAGTGATGGCCATTTTCCCGGTCGCTATCCTGTCAGATTCCTGTTTGCAACCAAAAGTAATCAAGCAGGTCAAACACAACGAAATCCATATTAATCTATTTATACAATTCATAACTATCTCTTTAAGTTTAACCATTTACTACCACTCCACAGTTTTACTGTTATCCTCACGGGTCTCCCAGCTGTCCTTTACTTCTCCTGAATTACTGGGCGAGTTTACTCTTGCCGAACCAGCAGCTATGCCCTGTTCCATTTCGATAATCGTAACGGTACATACCGGAGCGATGTATGTTAATTTCTTTTCTCTTTCCATCATCTTTGAATATTAAATAATCAATTAGTTGCTCCTGTATTGCCCTCCTAAATAACAGCCTATTGACATTGTGCAAACCTTGATCATATTGAAAAATGATAATCGTTTTGCTTTTTATTTAATTACTTAGAAAGAAAACACGGAATTACTAATTATTAACTATTTCAAAGTTAAGAGCAATGTAGCTCAGTAAATTAGGAGAGAAACACGTTTTATTATAACAATTCGAACGTAATATAGGACAATACGTGAAAAACCTTTTTTTTGTCTGTAGAGGAATCAAACTACAGGAAATAATTTGACCAAGCGTCAGGAAATATAAATTACAGCAAACAATTACAGATCATGATAATTGTTTCCTTTTTTTGAGAACAATGACTAAGGTGGAGATCATTAGAATAATCAGAAATATCATTTCACTGAAATACATGAGTCGAAGGTCCGTTTGCTTACCTACTGCGACCATTAATGGAAAAAGAAAATTTGAAAAATTATAGGGGACCGCCGATTTGATATCCCCAAAAGTTGAGTATAGGATAATAAGCAAATAAAAAACAATTGCTAAACACTTTATTGAAAATCGGTTTACAATCTGAAATAATATCAATAAAAATTGAACAACGAGTATCCCCCTCGGAAAGTACGTATTTTCCCAGTATAGCCGCACTGTAAAAAGCAAAAATAAAATGAGGCATAGAACGACAAAACCATTCAGGTATTTGGGCATATAATTTAGCTTATGGTCATGTATTCGATTCCATCATCATGAGACAGATGATGCAAAAAAGATATCTGAAGGCTTTCATAAAATAAATATTAGCTATAAATTATCGTTGGTTAAAAATTTAATCGTTCTCCTCCAGCTCAAACAATTCTTCTATAGGCTGCTCGAGGATATGAGAAATCTTCAATGAAAGTACAGTAGAAGGAATATATTTTTCGGCCTCCAATGCATTGATGGTCTGTCGGCTCACACCAACCAAATCCGCCAATTGTGCCTGCGAATAATCCTTCATCAATCGATGTATCCTGATCTTATTCTTCATGTGCCAACCTCCTGTTCATCTTCCATATATTAAGGCCAAAAATAGCAATATATGTTAACAACAATAAATGCCCAAAGAAAAATGCGAACGCAGTAAAGGTCATTCCGTAGACAAAGATGGTCATTATTGTTCCCAAAATAATCATTAAAATAACAGCCCAAGACCAGCTATATAAACGTATTGAATTGATCATTTCGTCTTCAGTTTTCCTCTTGCAAAATGCTATACAGGAGAGACCTAACAGCAAAGTCACCAAAATCAAGGTCAATAGTAGATCTACTTCCTTTATTTGAAATAAAGCAGTTGGACTCCCTATGCTATCGTCGATAAAAACAAAAGTTTTTACAGACAACCTATCGTCCATAGTACGTTCTCTGAGACCATCTTTAAAATAAAGCACCAGACTCGTCACAATTAGCAGTAGACCGATCCATCGGAAATACCTTGGTAATAATGGAATTTTTTTCATCAGTATAAATTTGGTTTTAAGTTTACTATATCAAATGTAAAACAAACTTTACATAATGACAAGTATTTTTTACATTTTGTAAGAAATATCTGTCACATCACATCCAGCCATACAAATTGTCATTCGTCGACTGTTGAAGCAGTTCAACGACATATTTTGCAACTCGTCATATCCTACCCCGTACTAAGGTTTATTTTCATATTTTTCCGACACAAATTCAGCAGTTACGGACATATACAAAAAGTTTTAGACAGATGAAGAAAAGCAGACAAATAGGGAGCTTAATTTTCAAACAGCTATTGTTGTTTCCCCTCCTATTTGCTTTGATACCAAATATGGGTATAAGCAAAACCAGCGAAGTCAATACTGATACCTTGCAGCTCGCAACCTACCAGTATGCCGAAAACTCACGCATCGAAAATTTGCAGCCACTCGCAAAACTTTTAACGGACAAGTTAGATACCAAAGTAGTCGTGACCAGTTATCCCGACGTTAATGTGTTTGTAAAGGCGATTATCGCTGGGCAGGTAGATATAGGCCTGATCAGTACAATGGGCTATCTGCTTCTCAAAAATAAACAGGAGAAAGCAACGATGGACGTTAGGATGACCTTGATGGTTCCTGAGCGTGCAAGGGAACAATACCGGACCGTATTTGTTTCACCTTACCATTCAACGATCAATTCCCTTGGAGATAAGGCTTCCTTAAAGAGGACCCGGTTCATGCTGGTCAGTCCGGGGTCTACTTCGGGAAATCTGATCCCCAGATCGGTCCTGGCAGAAATGGGAATAACATCCTTGGAATCGACCTTCCAAAAAGTTGACTATTCAGGCAGCCATAAAGCTTCACTACAGGCAATTCTAAATGGGCAAGCGGACCTGGCAGCATTCGGAAGTTCGGAGTACTTTGATTTTATGAATAAGCCGGAAAACAAGGATAAACTCAAACTTGTCCATATCACGGGCTCAATCCCATTGGGCCCACTGCTCATTGGCAAAAGGTTAAGCAGCACGACAAGAGAGCGGATCGAAGAAATTTTACGATCCCTGCATCTTCAGGAAATTGATGTCTTCGCTTCGATAAAAAAAGGATGGACTGAGGCCAGAGACGCCGAACGTTTTATTCAGATCGACTCGTCCTATTATCAAGATAATCCAGCCGTCAAATAAGAATAAATTGGGGTGAACCGAAAGCGCTGTTATTTACTCTTCGTCGGATCTATGGTTAATATGTTCTAAAGAGTGGGTACAGATACAGTGGAACATGCCCCGTCGGTAGCTTACAAAGCTAAACCAGCAATTGTTTGATCACAGGCAGATAACTTCTGCCGATATTAAATTCAATACCGTTGTCCATGACAAGGAAAGTCTTACCAATGTCGCGGTATAGCTCATTGACATGTGCGATATTAATGACGACTGAACGATGGATGCGAAGGAATATTCCCGGATCGAATTTTTTACATAATGTGCTTATTCCTATCGAACTGATATATAGCTGATCCATCGTATGGATCTCCGTATAGTCTCCCAATGCGCGGAGGAATAGGATATCTTTGACCGCAATGTTTTTGAATCTTTTCTTTTGTTCCACCAAGAGCCGCTCAGGGAAGGATTCATTTTTGACATAGGAATTTGCTGCTGCAAAAGGAAGCTCGAAAGATTGTTTCGCCAATTTTTCCATGGTCTTTTCGAAACGATTCCGGGTATAAGGCTTCAATAGGTAATCAACAGCATTGGTTTCAAAAGCCTGGATAGCATATTTGTCAAATGCCGTTGTAAAAATAATCTGTGGTACATGTTCGATCTGCTGCAGCACTTCGAATCCATTGGCACCAGGCATCTGCACATCAAGAAAAATAAGGTCTGGTTCAAGTCTATTGATCTGTTGAATAGCTTCAATTCCATTCGTACATTCTCCGGCCAAAAAATACGCCGGAAAAGACTTAAGGTATTGTTTGACGAGAATACGTCCGTGCTCTTCATCATCTATGATTAAAACAGATCTTTTTGCCATAATTATTATCTTTAATACCAAGATAGGGAGAAAAGAAGAATTTAACGATAAATTGGATAAACTGCCTTTTAAGCCGTCCAACCGAATAAAATAGCGGTTAAGTTGATAAGCTCAAGATCCGCTGTTAAAACCGATACAAGGTGAGGTAATCATTGAGCTCTGACAGCTCGTATTGCACAAGTTCCTGCTAAATAAGCGGGTTCTTTAGATCAGCGACTGGATATTGGTATTGTAAGGTGTAATAAGGAGCAATTTTTAAAAGGAGAATGAATGAAAGTTAAAGAAGGTACAGGAAGAACAAGAAGAGAAATGCTTGTATTTCTCGTTGGTCAATTGATATTAGTAGCCCTCTATTTCTCGCCACGGATATTCAAGCATGGAATAACAGGATCTCTGATGATCGAAATTCTGGTTGACTGGACGATCATGATTTTGTCTTGCCTTCCGGCCTGGTGGTTGCATTTTCACACTTGGCGTGGCCTTTCAATGCGAAAGCGCATTGCACTACATATTGTCACAATATTTATTTATTATATTCTCCTGTTTAGCCTTTATAGAGGGTACTATACATTTATAGAACAACCATACGCTAGTTTGAAACAGATCCTTATCAATATCGGACCAAATTTTTCGCCCTATGCCCTCATATTTAGTCTGCTCCATATCGATCTGTTTTTTTACGAACGTGAGCAGCAGCAAAAAAAAGAAAAACTTTTAATGGAATTGGCTTATCAATCCGAATTGAATAGCCTAAAAGCGCAGATACAACCCCACTTCCTATTCAATACCTTGAGTAGCATCAGTGCTTCGGTCCCATCAGAACAGGAACATACACGCGTCTTGATAGCACAGCTGGCCGATACCTTTCGATATGTACTCCGGTCTTCGCAGCAGGAATCTGTTCCACTCTATCAGGAACTCGATTTTCTGGAAACCTACCTGTTTTTGGAGAAAGCCAGATTTGGAAGCCGATTGGACTTTACGATTTCTGTATCCGAAGAGATCCGGTCGGTCCGTATACCAGCGATGTTGCTACAACCTCTGGTTGAAAATGCGGTCAAACACGGCATTGAACCGGCAGTAGAAGGCGGCTGTATTACAATTTCCTGTCAGCTGATGGGGCGGAAAATGCATTTTAGCATTACCAATACCGGCTATCCATATTCGGGTACTGTTGACCAGATGTTGCAGGGTGAAGGGGTTGGACTATCCAATACCGCAAAGCGGCTGGAGAATCAATTTGGAGAGAAAATTAATGTTGCAGTAGATGGTTCAGGTGCTGTGACAGTCAGTTTTTATATCCCGATCAATTAAGTCGCACAACCTCTCTTTTTCATAAGCTGCTGTGGCTATCTCTACCCAAAAACAACAGGTACCTAGAAATAACAGGCTTTGGCGCCTTCCAATGACAAGAATGCTATTTCAGGGTATCCTATCCCTACGATCACAGGCCTCCGCCCCACAAGACGCATTGTCATTGGACGTTATTTTTTGTTCAAATGATCCCAGCCAAATGTCGTTTGTCTAATTCTTGTCCGCGTTATTGTCGGCACAAATATCTTCGCTTTATGAAATGGTATGATTTGTTCAAAAAGGTCGGCCTATCGAATAGCCCCAAAAGACAAGTCTATCTCACACAATCATTTTCCGTTTGACCCGGATATTGAAAAGCAGTATGGTAATAGGTGTACTTTTTAGGTGGCCATAAATTTCGTTTCTGATCCAGCAACGGGCCACGCAACGGTATTCTTAATACGATAACATAGGATTATAAACATAAAATTATGAAGCAGGAATTACTTCGTTTAATTGTGGGCGGTATGATCTTGACTTCCGTTGCTTTTGCGCAGGAGCGAAAGATAAGGGGTCGAGTCAGCGGACCTGACAATATTAAATGGTCCGGTCAATCCACAAGAATCAACAAGATTTATTTTTAATCAACGATAAATGAAACGTAAACAATTATTATTTATGGCAGGAGCATATATGCTCGTAGTTCCTGCACGGGCACAAGAGAAAGACGCCGCAGCCCCAGAAAGTACAATACAGTCCAAGGCTGGACAGACAAAAGCAACACCATCAGCCGCGGCCCAAAATTCAGATCGGCCCTATCGGGCCGCCCTGGGTATAAAATTCCTCTGGGGCATCAGTGCTACCGGAAAGTTCTTTCTGAAAGACAAGGC
>Ga0213829_1000878_pt1 | contig 24189 bp, 15 predicted proteins | sample MC6MC0896MG_FD_180665 | JGI IMG/M metagenome (GOLD analysis project Ga0213829, IMG submission 180665) | Enriched soil aggregate microbial communities from Iowa State University, Ames, United States - MC6-MC0896-MG | ecosystem: Environmental > Terrestrial > Soil > Unclassified | place: USA: Iowa...
TGTCGGTGATGCCCGCAACCAGCCAGAACCGGGTACCGGCAGGCAGGTTCATCATGAACGCCCCCCACAGCATTCACGCAGCACTGCAGAGAGCAGCTCCGGCGTCGGATGATGCAGCGTGACATCACCGCCTGGGGTTTTAATGAAACATAACGTATCAGACCGGGTTATGGCAGTATCTGCGGATGACGTTGCGCTGGAGATAATGACAGGCACAAGAGCAGGCGCATTTTCACGCGGGCTGAGCCGGGAGACGGTGCCGCGGGTCTGCCACTTTCTGATCCACCAGAAGATGAGGTTATCGTTTATCCCGTGCTGAGGCGAGAGTGCAGCGACGGTGACATGCTCGTTGAGCGCCTGGTGGATTAGCTGCATTTTGAATTCGGCAGGATAGTGTCTGCGCCAGGGGGGTTGTCAGTACTCATTAGGTGTCAACTTAAAAACAGGTGGATACCTGAATTACAGCCTTAAATAAGACAAATCAGACGGTGATGACTGTACGCTTGCCGCAGCTGGGTGGATATTTAGGAAACAAAAACAAGCATCCACCGGAAAATATCGTTATCTGGCCAGGACTGAGGCGCTTAAATGAAAGACATGCAGGATGGGAATTAGCCGCAGGAAGGTGTGGGTAGTTACAAGTCTCGCTGTACGCTTACGCGTTCAGCAACCAGATTGCTTATTTATGATAATACCCACTTATTAATTTTAGCTCTTCAAAAAGCCTGATAACTCCGGCTTTAGTGGCTGCCTGAACGCGTATTTTATGCACCCACCCCAGCAGGTAGCGGATATAAAGATTATAGCATTACTTATACGATACAACCCTGACTGATAATTCATCACAGATTCTAATTAACCATTTCTAATGAGATTACAGTGCTAATTAATTGACAAAATGCTAAATCATTGCGGACTTTTGCACGTTAATTCGTGCCAGTAGCCAAATTATGTGTTAGTCCGTAAAACTGGCAAAGGTTCATCGGGGTTAAAGCTGACACGCCGAACCACACATCACTTATATGGCACATAAGCATTAGTGCATAAGCGGAAAACAAAAGCTTCGACGTCCCGCACCACATCATGCTGTATTTGCACGCCGGGCATCTCAGAGTGTGTTTTTGTCGATACCCAGTCGTTTCATACGCGATATCAAGGTAGTACGCTTAATTCCCAGCCGACGAGCAGCCCCCCGGGGGCCTGCGATCACCCCATTAGTTTCTTTTAAAACCCGGATAATACGGCTGCACTCATCCTCGTCTGGCGCATATTCCTGAGGTGGAGGTGAGGCAGCAAGCTGATTATCGGGTGTCTGGAAATCCAGTTCTGAAAACGGCACATTTAGTACACTACCCTGAGTAAGTAAGACGGCCCGCTCAATGACGTTCTCAAGCTCACGAATGTTACCCGCCCATTCCATACGACTTAGCGTGCGCAAGGTTTCAGCCGGAATAGAATCAATGTTGCGCTTAAGGCGTTGCGCTATCTTGAACGTGAAAAATTTCACCAGTAAAGGAATGTCCTCCTGTCTTTCACGCAAAGGGGGCAGATAGAGAGGAAAAACGTTTAACCGGTAGTAAAGATCGCGGCGAAATGTCCCCTCTGCCACCATCCTTTTAAGATTGCAGTTTGTGGCAGAAATCAGGCGGACATTCACGCTTTGCACTTTATTACTGCCCAGTCTCTCGAACTCCTGTTCCTGAATAACACGCAAAAGTTTGGGTTGCAGTTCAAGCGGCATGTCCCCGACTTCATCAAGAAAAAGCGTGCTTTGATCAGCCAGTTCAAATCGTCCAATTCTCTGCGCACTGGCGCCGGTAAACGCCCCTCGCTCATGTCCAAATAAATCACTTTCCAGTAACCCAGCCGGCATCGCTGCACAATTCATTTTCACCATTCTGCGGTGCTTGCGTTGGCTCAGATTATGAATAGCACGGGCGATCAATTCTTTACCAGTGCCCGTTTCACCGAGGATTAACACACTGCAATCACTGTCAGCTACCATATTAACCTGCCGTATAACAGCCGCCATGGTTTCGCTCTGGTAAATCAGATCATTAGAGTGGACAGAGGGATTCAGTACTCTTTCGGTAGAAGATCGCGTTTCATAAACGCTACCTGTTCCGGAGGCATTGAGGGCCTGCCAGGCGAGAGCATTGTCCACGGCAATCGCAATACGCCCAGCGACCTGACGAAGTAACGCCAGCGCTGAAGGCGTGAATCCCTGACTGCCTCTTTTGGCCAGTTTCAGTACCCCGCGCAGTTTATCACCGAATTTTAATGGCAATAAGCACAGTGAAACCGGCACATCCTTGTAGCTTTCCTGCAACGCGCGTTCGTAAGGTAAGACTTTGTCATGTTGACTCAGTTTCAGCAGCAGCATCTCGCCATTATTCAACACCCGTTCAGAAAGCGTTCCCGCTTCCGGCACATCTAACTTCTCCTGGCGAGGAACGCGTTGAGCATTAAGATGGGAAGTATATACCGTTAGCCTTTTTTGCCTGCTGCTGCGCAGCACAACGCTGACAACATCAATATCGAAATGAAAATGAATTTTACTGATAATTTCATTCATTAACTCATTCAGATGCAGCTTCGAGAGAACAGCATTAGTAATGTCCACCAGGATGCGGGAGTCGCCTTGCCCACGATGCAACATCCCTTGATCTGAACACGAATCTTTCATTCGCATCTGAATTTGTTCGACGGCCAGCCCTGCGAGCTGAACCAGCTTATCGAGACGTTGTTGTTCCATTTCCGTCCATTCAGCGCCACTGTTTCGAAAAAACTCGCACCCACCCAGAATGTTTTCACCTGAAGAAAGCGGCCACAGACAGTAGAACCCAGATGGCATATACCGTCGAACAGCTCTGAGTTCGGGCCAGTTCTCTTCAAACGTCTCCTGATTACACATCAGCGGGGACGAGTGGCAGAGCAAATGCTTCATCGGGCCTTCTGCAAGCATTTGTTCCAAGAGGTTGGCACTGACCTCATACTCGCTTTCACCGCTATGATAGGCCTTTACCCGTCCGGAATTTTGATGATAAATCAGAATGTTTACGGAATCTGCCAAAGCGCTATTTTTAACGTGCCGTCCAAGGCTACGTGCAAGTTCCCGGAGATTGGGCTGCTTCAGTAGTGTACGGACGATATCAATCAACCCCTGTTCTGCAAGATCGGTCATTGGTGAATATGGCATTTTATCTTTCCAGTAAATAACCCTGCTCATTTAGCAGGGAAAATCAGCTTGCGCAAAACCTAAAAGACTCACACTCATACAGCATGTTGTCTGCGTAAATGGTTCCAGGCGAATCCTGTTAATAAACGATGCGGCAGAGGGCTCCCAGAATATGATGTCATCAGACAACCTCTTTTACTTTCCTTATGAGCATGCTGTAACGCCCCACCACGTCAACCGCATTAACTTCTGGCATAAAGCCCCGGACCTTTATGAGGTACTGGAATGCAGCGTAAAGTATTGTCCTTCTCGCAAGCATTAACCGTCACTTTTCACGCAATAAAGTGATTGAAGGCAAAACACCGATAACGCGGGCTTGTGACCTCAAGATTCAGTTGCCTTTACCGTCTTGTCATGAGGATCTGGTGTTAAAAACTCCGATCTAACCCCGCATCCGATTCATCAGGCAGTGTGCGCGCAGCAATCATGCGTTGTTTAATTTATCGGGACACCAGCCCACCCCATCGCAGGATTGTGCTGAGTATTGCGCTTCGCCTTGCACCAGATGCCTTTAAAAGCCGCTAAAGGGTTACATGCTGGCGGTTGTCGCTTTGCATTGATCCCTATTTTCAGTTATTTGATGAAGGATATGGCACACCTGCTCACAGAAATCAGCACAGCATCCGGATTGACGGTACAGCTTAGGCTGATATGCATACTGCTTTTTATGTCCTCCGCCCTGAAGGATCATCAAAAGCGGCTGCATGCTGCCGGTGGCTGACACCGCGTTCCCCTGGCCATCCGTTCTGGTGTTAAGACCAGCCAGCGTCGGTTAGCAATGCGAAAACCAGACATTATCGCTACGCGTTAAAATAACCACCGCGGGTGTAACATAGTCTTTCACGGCAACACTATCTCCTCTGCTGAGCTTTAAGCCAGGAAAACCATTCGAGCATTCCCTCTCCGGTTGCTGCTGATATCAGCAAAATCTGGATAGCAGGATTAACCTGCCGGGCATTTGACAGGCATTTGCCAACGTCAAACTTAAGGAAGGGAAGCAAATCGATTTTATTTAGCAGCATCAACGAACACGATGCGAAGAAATCACGAAACTTCAGTGGCTTATCTTCACCTTCTGTTACTGAAAGCAGGGCGATTTTATGGCTTTCTCCGACGCCAATTTCAGGCGGACAGAGCAAATTATTCCTGTTATCGATAAACAACATCCTATGAGGTTCCAGAGACATCCGGGACATTGCTTCCTGTACCATCTGAGACGTGAGATAACATCCGTTAGCGGGATGGACGGTGTTTATTAGTGCGCCTGTAGAAAAGAGACGCGCAAGATCCTGGGAGGTCTGGCTATTTCCGCAAATCACGGCACAGGGAGAGTGGTGATTAAAATACTTCAGGGTTTCAACAATCAGCGTCGTTTTGCCCGCTCCTGGACTGGATACAATGTTTAAAACAGGCGCATTGTGCTCCGTACTTTCATTGCAGTTTGTGTCATCCCGCCGGTAATAGTTCCCGGGTTTTATCATCCTGATTGTGCGATTATCAGGCTGGGGGCGCTGAAACCGGTGAATGGTATGAGTGCCGCCCGCTCTGGGTGTAACGCGGTGTTTTGCATCCTTTCCCGTATTAATAGAAACCGCCAATGGACAGCAATACCCTCTTTCCCAATAATTCATCTTCAGTTCTCCATCAAGAAATCCTGCGTTTCCCCGATGGCTTTAGCGGGATAAGCAGGATACCGGCAAGCAGCATTGGCGCAGAGATAACGGCGCAGAAGGTAGTCATCAAGGTTTACTTTTCGGTCACTTCTGGCTAAAGCGCCACACCGCTTTATCAATAGAATCAGTAATTTAATAGAAGAAACCTCCGTGCTATCGGCGGCTGGCATAATATCAGGAGGGTCCTGGCCCAAGAACTTAATGAAAACGCGCATATGTTCTCTCTGTTCTGCGGATAGCAGAATGTATGATGGTAACTAAACTCTGAGTTCAGAGTTTTAATGCAAGAACAGATCCAATATGCATTTTTATACAAATTTAAATAATCGCTCTGTCAGGCTAGCTTCTGTCATCAAAAAACCGTTATTGATGGTCATTTTTCTCACTCACCTTGCGCGTCGTCTTTGTAAAAGAACCCAGCTAATGGAGCATGACTCTGTAAGAGTAAACAACCCTCTCAATAATGGATTTATTTCTGCGACCCTTAAAAATAAAGGGAGGTGGCCCAGGCAGGGCTATCAGGATCTGCTTAAGCGATGACTGTAAATCAGGTTAACGGGCTGTATCATTGAGTTCTAAAATATGTTTAGACGTAAAGCTTAACAGTTGCAATAAATGATCTACCGGATGTTAATACTACCTATAATGCCGAACCGTCATGACGAAAATGTCGAAATTCTAAACATTTCGTCAAAATTGTCGTGTTCATTTAATGAACGCCGTAATGACGGCTATTAACTGGTGAAACACACGCTCCAGGCAGGCTGCCCCCTTACCTTCTGTCACTTTCACTCTCTCAAAATCCGAGGCCGGCATAGCGCTGACCATTCACAAGGCTTAGATTGCCGACGCATTATCCAGCCCTTAACATCAAAGACGTCGTATTCCGCAGAAAAAATTCGCTATCAATTAATCGATTAAGGGATCTGAAATACCCGTGCCCCCTGATTTTCGGCTGCACGCGGTCAACGCGAATCAGAGCTTTAAATGGCGCAGGCGGTATGAACTGGGTTCACTGAAGGGGGGGTTCAGCGGTGCTGGGGGGACAAGCAGTGCCAGCATCAGCACTTGACGCTGCTGCTAAGCAAATCCGGGATCTTTAGCGTCCGCTGGTTAAGATGCCGATGTAGCCTGATTTCCTTAACCAGCTAGTGGATTATGGGCGCGCAAAAATGGATTGCCCACGTATCGTCCTGCCGCATGTATCGATAATCAGCGTCAACTTAATGATAAGGACTTCATAGCAGAATCCGGAATGCTGTGGCAAGCCTGTCAGCTTACAGGTACAGGCAAAACGGCAATCGCAGGAAACTATCCAGGGGGTAAATGCAAAGCGGGTATACCCTGTAATGCGAAAGCACAGACTGTAGCTGGAATTAAAATTTTCGGTCTTCAGTAATGAAAGACTCCATGAAGGCTGCGAGGCCGTAACGGAAAGCAACTGACATTGATGCTCAGCGGTTTAAGTTCAGGTGTAAGCTGCAAGTGACATTCGCTCAATAATGGTGCGAGCGTAAGAACATGATCCGGGCAGCAGGAAAAGGCTGATAGGATAATGAAATTGTGCAGGATGTCATGATTGAAACGGTTGATGGACGGTTCGGGCATGCGCTGCCTAATGGCCACTCGATGGCTCACAATCCTGGGCTTAGCTTACAGGGCACATGAGACGAGGATGTACAAACCTATGCCGGTTCAGAGCCGCTGACAATGGCAATGCGAAGTCCGCAGAGTAACGGGACCGCAGAAAGCGTTGTGAAGAGAGGAAACGGGGGGTAATGTCCAAAAGGGACTGTAAAACGGCGCGGATAAACCTGTCCACTACGTTCAGTCATTATAATGAGCGTTAGGGCACAGTGCGCTGCGATACCGCCCTTCCCGCGAAGATCAGCGCAGAAAATATCACAAGTGTTAGAGATAAAAACCGTCTGAATACAGGGTCAAATTCTTTAAGCCCGCTACAAGCGTCAATTAGGTATTCCAGGTTTCTTCAATATTTGTCCTCCTGGCGGAAGCGTAATGTATGGGTAGCAACGTGAATTGCATGCATTTTTACAATATATAATATTATTTTTATAATTTTAATGCCTTATTTTTCCGTTTGATTGCAATGAATATAGTTTGCAGTGAGCCAGGGGCTAACCGTAAAAGGTATAATCTATCATCGCGTGTTTTTCTTTTTAAGCCATGGTAACCGACTTATTATTGCTTAAACCGCCGGTTAGCATGACTCGAATTCTGTCAGCGACATGAATACATGCGATCACTGCAGTTCGCAGTACTGAAAAAATTTTACATAAAAGTAAGGTACCCACCTTCAGACGCTCACTGCATTGAAACTATTAACATCTTTAACTGGTATTTATATATGAAAAAAATAATCACTACACTTGTTCTAGGCTGGTGTTGTTCTCAGGCCTTCGCATCAGGTAAAACACCTGGCATGTACAGTACTACTAAGTTTCCTTCTAACACCGACGTTGGGCAACTTGATTTTATGTCACACCCAACACTGATCCGGGTCCTAACTCACGCGTATTCTGGTCGAATCAAATCGAGGGTCTTAAAGGATATACAGGCCTGCAAAGCTCCGTGATTTCATCCAGCGAGGGGCACGGTAAACAGTTTGTGTTCAGTTTGTGGGATGCAAATGATGCAAAAACAGGGACTTCTACTAAGAGTGGTATTGGCGGCGGTAGCTTTTGTACTGTCAGCAGCAAGGCGGTTGATGGTCAGAACGGGGTACAATGTCGTTATCTTTATGACTGGCAGGTTGGTCATACCTATCGATTCCGTGTAGTGCCGGATATTCAACTTGGAGAGGGAGGGTATAAAAGCAGCGTAACTGATGTAACGCCCGGATCCAGAGGAGATAGTTTTGATATTGGTTCTATTCAAAAATCGACCGGAAACAGACTTAGTATCCCAGCCGGGGATATCATTCAGTGGGTTGAGTATATTGACTGGAATATACCGGCAACAACCTGTTTATCTGTAGCTCATTCGGATACAACATTCTCTGTTCATGCTTATGATTTGAAGAAGCATGAAATAACGTTACCGGTTGCGGCTTTGAGCACCAGCGATGCCTGTCCTTCGTCATCAACCTCAATTTCGCAGATGCATTCAGAAGTACGTATGATTGGAGGTCCCAATCAGTCTGCCGAAGGGTTTATCAGGGACGCAGATGACTGCATACTTTCTGCCTTAGGTGAACCACCTCAAATGGTTTTGCATGGAACATGTCCATCGGAAAATTCAATAAAAGAAAATGGCGGAGAAAACTCAAGTCAGTACTTATGGGTTTTAGCCCACGACAAAACGATTCAGCAGAAATCAAACATGTGCTTAACGGCTGACTCCGGAGAATCATCTTCAGTATCCGTCAATAGTTGCGTGCCCGGCCTGGCAACTCAACAGTGGGAAGTGAATCCCAATGAACCCGGCCAAATCAAGTCTGTCCAGTCAGGAAAATGTTTTTATGTTAAAAGTAGTGGAATTACAGGTTTACGCGACTGCAAAGGAGATGACAGTAAGTGGGTAGTTCCTGGAAAAGTTTTAAATATGCGAAATAATCGCTCTGGAAGATCCCTGAAGTCAGGCTAAGAAATGTGAATACCCTTTCATTTGTTTATATCGTTGTATATAAAATTTGAAATGATTATTCTCACTCTTTAATAGCCCGAGGTCGTGTGGCAGATAACATGATGTGCATTAGTAATGCCATCATGCTCTGCTTCACGCCACACCAGTAGGTTTCTGCGTCGATCAGAATTGTTATCCTACCCACCTGAAGTGGACACCGCCCTAAGCGAGGCTCTGATTTCAAAACTGTTCCGGGCTTAGACCGCCGCACGCACTGTGGCGACGCCAGCGATTGATATCGCACCTGATATAATTGAACACCTTCGTTCGCATCATTTCCCTGCTGGCAAAGCGTTCTACGTAGATGCATTCCACTTTCAGCGAGTGAAAGAAGCTTTCCACACCGGCATTGTCGTAACAGCAGCATTTGCGCTCATGCTCCCGCATGGATTATGGCGTTTCAGCAAAGTTTGATAATCCGATGAACAGTACTGACCACCAGGAACAGTGTGAAATGTTTTTTTCCGGACGTTTACGCCGCCATAGTGCCTTTTGCAGCGCATTGGAGGCCTGTTGCACGGTCATACGCGGGGTTTGAAGTCCAATGGAGCGGAAACGTACGTTAAGATCTTAACCATATGATTTTATTTCTATAAATTCGTGGTGCTGTCAAGCAGTTTTACGTCGATTTTATTACCGAGTTTATTAACATTGGCAATGCCGAAAGCAGCATGCTGGCAGGCACCAACGGAAAAGTAAACTAAACCATCGTTTTCTTTACTCGACTTATTTGCTCAAAAAATGCACTTAGCATACGGTCTCGTACGGCTGGACTTCAAACCCCGTTACCCGGTTATAAAATCCCGCATTGATATATGACTGATGAGGGATTTGTACCTTCGATGGCTTACGGATGGTGATAGACACCGTATCGCTCTCACAGGCCGGAGGAACAATAACCTGGCACCGTTCGCCAGATTCCAACGTGGCTGATAGCTCCGGCTTAATATCTTCGATATTGTCGCCGTGGTGCTTTGCCAGGCACCGGGCAAAGTTGTAGCAATCCTCATAGGACTAAGGAACGGCGTGTTGCTGCCACACTCCGTTGATTTTTGTGTACAGTTCGCCTAAAACGGTTGACGGCGATTTCCGTCAGTCCAGGGAGTTCCAAAAAATCACCGAAAAACCGCTGTTTGTAGCGGTAAAGTGATATGTTTTTCATGTAAAATCCTATGGTTAGTTAATATGCAGAGAGGTATGAAGCAATGAAGCTCTACTGGATTATGTGCGGGGTAATTTTCTTCATCGGGGCTGGCATAGCGATATTTACTGCCGATTTCCCGGATACAACTGCCAGTGGCGAAATGCCTCCTGCATTCGGAGCAGGTGTTGATATCGCTGTTTTGGGTGTCGTCAGTTTTACCGTAGGTGTGATAGTAAAAGTTGTTCTGGCTGTTATTAAGCACAAACGCTGTTTATAACGGTCGAGGGAGATATTTTTAGCAGTCATATTTTACCTCTTTCATCCGGGATGAGATTTCATCAATTGACAAAATGAAGCGTGAACTGGCGGCAATCATCCAGGTAAGCTGGAGTAAGCCAGATACACTCTTTCCGGGGTTTGAGGGCCAACCGTACGAAAACGTACTATAAGGGCTTCACCGAACAGTCAACGTCGGTTTGATTTTTTTCTGTCTGTCTACCACTGATAGTAAAAGGATAAGACTGCGGTACTATAAACGGTCATGATGAATCGTCATCGATTCGGACCCTGATGAAAGACGCTCGTGAGGTTCTCGTTCGCTAAGCGGATACAGATATCCTGTACGTTTTGCAGATATTCCTCACGGGGTCAAACCCTTTAACATCAACGCTTGCAGCCAGAAAAGGTGTTGGTCTTCAGGTAACGTGTTTCAGCTATTTGGTGATGAGTACAGCTTAAAGTCATCACCATAATTCAATGATGCCCAGCATAGTCGGGCGTTTTTTGCAGCAATAGCGACGGCTGCACGCCAGTAACCCCGGCGATTGATCAGTGAACATACCCACCGACTGAAGGGATCCTGTTTATGCTCCACGCCGATCATTACAGAGCGAGCGCCCTGCACCAGTAAAGTGCGCAAATAAGCGTCACCCGCTTTCGTTATTTTCCCCAGCCGGGTCTTTCCCCCGCTGCAGTACTGTGATGGCGTCAGACCCAGCCACGCTGCAAGCTGACGGCCGTTCTTAAAATCATGTCCACTGCCAATACTGGCGATCAACGCACTGACTGTTATAGAACCGACACCCCTAAGTTTCATGATGTTTTGGCTGCGACTGTCTCGGGCGGCTATTTTGGCCAGGATACGATCATACTCAGCGATTTTTAGCTCAATATTGTCAATATGACTGAGTAGATCATCAACGCACTGACTGACCCAGCCAGGCAAATTTTTGCGGTGTTCTCTGGCCAGTCTCCGCAGTTGTTCTGTACTCTGCGGGGCAATCAGGCCAAATTCAGATATCAGGCCACGAAGCCGGTTATATGATGCGGTACGTTCTTCAATAAAACCCTGGCGGGTACGATGCAGACATTGCATGGACTGCTGCTCTTCATCTTTTACCGGTACAAAACGCATGTGAGGTTGCCGGACGGCTTCGCAAATAGCCAGTGCATCAGCAGCGTCATTTTTACCGGCTTTACCTGCCAGTCGGTATGGTGAAACGAATTTCGGGGCCATTAATTTAACGTCGTGACCATACTGCCTGAAAAGCCTTGCCCAGTAATGGGCGCCTGAGCAGGCTTCCATACCGACAGTGCAGGGAGGCAGGTTGGCAATGAGTTCAGGCAGCGCAGCCCGGGTTACTTTGGGTTTGACCAGAACAGTATTGCCATTTTTATCAACGCCATGAACGGCAAAAAGATTTTTAGCGAGGTCGATCCCAACAGTTACAACGGCCATAGTTATTCCCCTGTAATATTTTGGTTACCCCAATAATGTCACGGAAGATGGTTAAAGTAACCACATCGAGGGGAAGTCCCTTTCATTCGGTAAGAGGGAGATTATCGTCTAAAAAATCGATTCGTAGACAAGGTCGACCTTTAAATGCCAATTTTCGATTAAAAAGACACCGTTTTGAGGGCGTTTTTCAATGTCTATTATGTTTTTTTTGATATATCAGACAGTTACTTCACTAACGTACGTTTTCGTTCCATTGGACTTCAGACCCCGTGGCTAGCAAAACGCCGCGAGTGGCTTATAGCTCATGGAAAATTACCTGCTGACGAATAAATTCCGTCACTGTTACGAATGTTCGCCTTTTCGGTATCGCATTTAGGTTATCCAATTAAGGCAAAAATCCCCGGAAACACCGTATAGCATTGGAGTACACCCTATTGCTATAAAAAAGCCTGCTCATAAAACAGGCTTGCCGTACAATAATTTTCGATATCCAAACTGACCCCTATTAGCGGAAATCCTGAGGAAATGCCGCGGGGACAATCATTTTCCCCGCGCTTCTGTTGTACGTCAGATGTTTCGTGCTTCGGTACGCCTCTTCATTTCTTTTGAATCTGATGGGGAGCGTGAAGTCGCCCCGCGCATAAACAGCTTTTGGCCCAAAGGTTCGACATAACGACGAGACAGCCAGGCCAGGAACACCGACGCAATCATCGCTGTTATAAAAAGCATGACACCCTCAACGGGCAGGTTTTTTTTCACTACCCGCATGGTCACCATATGCAACAGGTAGAGCGAAAAGGATATGTCGCCGATGAATACCAGCCATCTTGGTGTGATACGAGCCAGCCAGTCATCGTTAAAGGCAACTGCTGCTAATAACAATGCCAGCACCGTACCGGATTCAGTTAAACCATGGCCCACATGGCGATTTAGTACGATCTGAATTACGGCCAGCAGGATGCCTGCAACAAGCATCGGAATACGTGCTGCAACCGGCAATTTGCGCATGTGCGGCCACAGGAGCCCCGTCACCACTCCCGCAGCAAATTCCCAGATGATTGGGTTGCTCATCAGGTTCAGGTAGCCATGCGGGAAGTCATAACCGGCTGTATTCAGCGTCAGATTCTGTCCACTGGCGACGGGAACGACGATGAGGAGTGTCGTCAGCAGAACAGCTAATGCAGCCCAGCGCCATCGGGTGAGCAGGGATACGGCCATGAGCAGATAAAACAGAAACTCATAATTGAGCGTCCATCGGACCCCATACAATCCACCGTCATCAACATAGAAAGGTCCGTGCTGCGTATAAGCAACGGTCAGAGTCAGCGCGCTGATCAGATTCAGGACCTTATCGGGGTAGTGGAAGGTAGCCATTGCTCCGCCAAGCAGGAAGTTAACGGCAAGCAGAATGAAATAGGCAGGTAACAGGCGAGCTGCACGACGCTTAAGAAAGTCAGCCGCTGACGCAACTCCGGAATTCATGCGTGAAACTGAGAGCGTTATAACAAAGCCACTCAGCACAAAAAAAAGGTCTACCCCGGTGAGCCCCCAGTTAAACATGGAACTTCCCAGACCGGAGAACTGTGCATCAATTTCCTCACGATAGTGATAGGCCATCACCGAGAGCGCGGCCAGTCCGCGCAGAGCCTGTACGGACTGCAATTGCATTTTCATTAATGTGTATAGATTTCGTGAAGTTTCTGAAAAGGTAAGGCCAGTCTAATTGGGGAAGTCAGCCGTAACAAGGCCAGCTACTTGTTTATGAGGATGAAGTATTTCTTACTGAACGGGTTCAATAAGCTCGCTACCCTGATTATGGATGTTGCCCACCTTCGCGCTTACGGGGTGCCAGGTGAAGTCCTTCTCCAGAATGGCCGCATCACGGGCGATTTCTTCTGCCCGTTGTGGTGTGGTGTCAGCACTCAGCCATTCACGGACGGCGTCAGCAGCGATCACCAACGGCCTGCGATCGTGGATGTCGACCATGCCCTGGTTGCTCGATGAGGTCACAATGACAAACCCTTCCTTACCGTGGTCCTGTCCGTAAGGCTGCTTACCGATGGCGGCAAAAAACAGGGGCTGCTTTTTTCTGTGGTAGATGAAGAACGGCTGCTTTTTCCCGCCCTCTTTTTGCCATTCGAACCAGCCGTCGGCCGGCACGATGGCGCGCCCGTGGTTCCACAGCGGCTTAAACATGCGGCCGCTCGCCGCCGTTTCTCCGCGCGCGTTAATGAGGGGCTGCTTATCCCACCACTCCGGGCCGTAACCCCAGAACACGGGATCGAGGTGCAGCGCATCTTCACGCTCGCTGAGGAGCAGCACCTTTGTGCCGGGCGCCACGTTGAAGCGGCCAATGAGCTCCGGGTCGAACGTGATTTCGTCTGGTTTCAGTCCGAGTGAGTCAAAATAGTCGTCACGGCTGCTGTACTGCGCAAATCGTCCACACATAGACACCTCCTGCTGTAAGGATAGCGGGGTATACCGACGTCAGGAGGATTTAACATGACACACAATTTAGCCGCACGATGCCCGCAAGAACGCGCAAAGGTCAACGTGGATCTTGCAGCCTCAGGCGTGGCGTACAAAGAGCCTTAACCTTCCCGTTATCCCGGCCGAAGCTGAAAGGCAGCAGCCAGAGGAATTGCGCGAATACTTCAGGGAACGGCTACAGTATTACCGGAATCTGGCCCTGCAGTTCCCGCGCGGGACCGATCCGGTTTATCAGAAGGAACCTAAGGCAGAATGAAAGGCGATAACGTCCGGGGCAGGTATGGACATAAGCCCCCAGGCAGGGGCCCGGCTTACTTCTGATGCGATGAGGCCGGCGATCCCAGCATAATGCCGATCATCGAGAGCCCGGCAATAAACAGCCCCGTAATCAAGATCACGCCGGTCAGCTCTGTCACCTGATTTTTGTCCATCCATGAGGTCATCAGATGAGCGCCGTCATCCAGCAGCGTGCGTAACCCTGCCGGCAACCAGGACGCCAGTGCATGGGCGCCGCCGTCAATTAATTTCGTCAGTTCATTGGACATAGTTTCGTTATCCCTGGACAAATCAGTGACGAATTTTTGCGAGATCGTCGTCCGACAGCCCGGTCAGTTCCCTTACCGACTCCAGCGGAATGCCTTTTGCCAGCAGGTTGCGGGCAACCTCCATTTTACCTTCCTCACGCCCTTCCATGCGCCCTTTCTCCAGTCCCTTCTGCTCAAGCTGCTGTGCAATCGTCATCAGTTCGTCCTCATGCTGCGGCACTCTCTGCGCCAGGTTGCGTACGAAGGCTTCGGCATCGTCGGTTTCGCCCGCCTGTACGAGGTAGTTTATCAGCGAAACCAGCTGCTGTCCCGTCAGGTGACTGGCCATCAGGGTGGCGGCCAGCCGGTCCAGCAGGTCGGCAAGGTCGCGCCGGTGAATGTGCTTTTGCAGCAGGGTAAGCGCCGCCATGCTGCGGTGGTTCATGATCTCCTCGTCAGGGATAACCGTGACGTCGACCAGCGGGAATGGTGCGCCGTAGAGGCTCCCGGCCAGCGCCGGGTCATCAAACTCCTGCAGCCAGTCGGTGGAGTACGGGTACGGGCTGCGCCGTCCGGTGTAGAACAGCACGGGGATGACCAGCGGCAGCTTTTTATGGCCAGCGTCGAGGTGGCGCTGCATGGCGGCCACGGCGTAGCGCATCAGGCGGAACGCCATGTGGCGGTCGGGCGATGACTGGTGCTCGATGAGCACGTGAATGTAGCCGTCGCCGGCGGCGGTTTTCAGGCTGTAAAGCACGTCGCTGTAGTAGGCGCGAAGGCTCTCCTCTACGAAGCTGCCCGACTCAAGTTTTAGCGTGCTGAGGTCACAGACGGCGCGAAGCTCCGCCGACAGGTGCAGCTCGATAAAGTCACGGGCGGTATCGGGATGCGTCAGGAAGGCCTTAAAGGCCGCATCGTGAGGCACCGGTGTCGTTTTTTTCACGTCTGGTTCCTTTGGGGTCTGAAGCCCAATTGTACTTAACGTACGTTTTCGTACGATTGGGCTTCAGACCCCTACGCGGCGACATTGACCAGCCAGTCACGGCTCGCGACCACTGGTCAATGACCGATACCAGATACAGCTGGCCTCCATCCGTGCGTGGATACGTGATGTCACCAGCCCATTTCTGGTTTGGGCCACTGGCGTAAAAATCATGTTTCAGCAGGTTCTCTGACACGGGTAAGCCGTGTTCACGGTAGCTGACCGGACTGAACTTGCGGGTCGTTTTTGACCGCAGCCCCTGACGGCGCAGGCTGGCGGCACGGGTTTTGATGTTGTATTCCGGCAGTTCTTCAGCAAGCCGAGGCGCACCATAACGCTGTTTTGCCTCAGTGAATACCTTACCGACAACCTCATCGCAGATGAGACGGAACAGCTGACGTAGACCGGGCTGATGGCGACGCTGGCACCCGACATATCAGCCGCTACGGGCAACCCAAAGCACATGGCACATGGCACATGGCCTTGACGCTGAATTCTGCCCGATGTTTGAATCGCCACGGATAATTTAGACACTTCTGAGCCGTTGATAATATAGGTTTTCATATTCAGCGGGTGGCATCTGCTCGCTCGAACCATGCCGACGCTTACTGTTATAAAACATTTCGGTGTAATCAAAAATATTGCTTCTGGCTTCGTTTCTCGTTCCGTAGATCTTTTTCTTAATCCGTTCGCATTTCAGTAGCTGGAAAAAGCTCTCCGCAACCGCGTTGTCGTGGCAGTTATCGCGACGACTCATGCTGCTTTCAAGACCGTGTGATTTCAGGAACGACTGCCACTCATGGCTCGTGTACTGACTGCCCTGGACGCCCTTCTGAGTGTCAAGTCGTTATTTGAGTGCTGTTGATCTGCCGATTTTGATTTCGAAGCAGTGTGAAGACCTCACGTGCGATATAACGTTTCAGGCAGCGTAGTGCTTCCATTTTTGAGTGACCTTCTGCTACCCGCTTTGCCACATACTCCTGTGTTTTCACGTCCGTCCGTAACCGACCGATCGCGATAATATGCAGGGCACTATTGGCTGCGCGATCACCGCCGCGATTAAGCCGGTGCCGGTTTGTCTTTCCGGAAGATACCGGGACAGGGCTGACGCCACATAGCGCTGCAAAGCCAGACTCAGAGTTTAGACGCTGAGGATTATCACCCGCAGTGATCAAAAACTGCGAAGCACATTCATCTCCTACCGCTTTACGTTTGATAAGCTCAGGCGCCAGCTCATCAATTATTGACGTTATCATGACATCCCGATCGGCTATTTCATCATGGAGCTCAAGATATCTGCGGGCCAGCGATTTCAGGGCAATACGGTAGGCATCCTGAACATGACGATATGCAGTAACATCAGGCCGCCACGATGCCAGAGTACGGATCAAATGCATCCTCGTGAGATGACGTATCTGGTCTCGGAGCTCGTCCGGAGCAGAGACAATATTCATCTTGATCATTTGACGTGCAATACGTCGTGCCGCAACAGCTGTTTTGCGGCAGACTTTCAGGACTCGTAGCGCTTCAATCATTCCGCTACGCGTTTTTGGTGTTACGGTGCGTATGCATGAGAAAGCAGCGTGAGCGGCACTTTCTGTATCGATCGTATCGCATTTACCACGCTTACGGCGTTCCATTTTATCTGGTGCGGTGACCTCCAGAACTTCAATTTTGACATTCTGGAGATAGCGTAGAAGGCCTGCACCGTACGAACCCGTGCATTCAACGCCGATACGCTCAACCTTTCCGAAAGAAGCCATCCAGGCCATCATTTGTCGGTATCCCTGACGGGTTGTGGAAAAGAACTCGCTGCCTAAAATCCGGTTATTTTGATCAACCACAGCTGCAACATGCAAATCTTTATGCGTATCCACACCACCAACGACAAATGATGAATGAACCGTTTTTGCCTTTGCCATAGGTCGCTTTCCTGCTTCGGAATTATTCGTCAATTTTCCTGACGATAACCCGGACAGGACAGTAAAGAGACAAGCCGTCAGGCCCTTCTTGAGTCACGCGCATCGGTGAGGAGAAGCCTCGCATGAAGTACTTCCCGATTAGCGACGGGTCCAGGTAAAGACACATTGCTGTGTCGTTCAGAGTGTGGGTCAGAAAACCGGGAAGTCTTCACTGCATCAGTGAGCTCACCGGTCAGGCAAAACAGCAAGCATGATGGTGAAAGCTGACACCGACATTCTTACTATCAGAGTGAACCAGTGCCTGTTTTTGAGGATTACGCCTCCACCCCGCCATAAGTATTGCGTGCAGGACAATCTCTATTGTCATGCGGGGTTGCATTGACCAGCCGATAACTTTTCGGGAGAACAGGTTAACTACCACGGCCAGATAAACTGAACTGGCGTCAACCCAAAGCCTTTCATCTCATTTTGCTGAAAAGGTAGTGATCCAACCATGCCTACATTACATCTGTTATCATTATTCAGACATATTTTGTCCGTATCGAGGAACTGGAGAACTTTCGCAGCCAGCGGGCAGAATCTGTCCGTCAGAAAAAAAAACCGCAACTCAACCTGGTAAAGATTCAGAGATCCTGCTGCGCTTAGCGCATGCCCGCACTGAAGACATTGTGGAGAAACTGGGAAGTTCGGAGTCTCTACTGAACAGTTCAGCCGTGAGCCTGAAAACTCAGTAGCGCGTGACCGCTCAAGCGGGCGGCAGAATGCCCCGCAGGTCGCTCACATAAGGTATCGGATGAAGAGAAGCGTGCACTTCAGGTTTTAAGCTGATTATTCTTTTATCAGCAGACTTTTCTTTTCTCGGCAATGAATGAAGGCGGTTGTGTACGGTGAGGCATGAAATTGGGCAAATAATCGCCAACGCTCAGCGTTAAATCAGAAAAGCTCCGTAGTTATACTGATGAAACGCCTGCTGATTTATTTCCTGTTGAATTTTCCTGGCTTATATTTTAAAGATTGTCTCAGTGAGACATTTTTTGCCACAGCTAAGATTCAGTATAAGCAAAAATTCAGGGAGTGTCGCCATCAACATTCCTGTTTCATCCATGCGGTGCTGTATGCCCAGATACTCTGTCAGTCGGATTATGAGATAAATTTTAAATACGGATTTCATGCAAGATGCATATAGAGACATTTGCTCATAAAATAAGAACTACTGGATAAACTCAACAGGATACTGTGACGTCTTTTTACTAAAAATTAATCATTCTGATTCTTTAAGTTAATAAACCTTATCAAGCATAATGAATCTCATGGTTGTGACAAAAAGGTTAATAATATGCGGTTTTCTAAACAATTTTTCAAACCAATTAATCACTTCACTTTTTTGATTACATGGTTGGTAATATACAGTGCCACCATGTATGCATTGTTTAACTACATTGTAAATCACCTGAGTGAATTCTAACGAACGGCTGGTCACCTTCTGAGTTTTTACATCCATTCAAAGAAAAGTAAAATGAGCCCGATCCAGAAAACAGCGCAACCGATGATCATCGTTACCCATACAGCACGGCGTTTCCGGGACCTAAACGCGGTTAGCATTGAGAGCAGTAACATATGTTACCCAGGTTAACCTCAAAGCAACAAGGACTTACCATATGGCATTTTCACTCCCGTATGATGATGATATACAAATTCCACATAGCCGTAACTTCGTTCTGGTCGTAGGTCCCCGATGATATAAAGGGCGATTAATTCGTGCTGAAAGTACATTTATTCTTCGTCGGAACGGGGAATTAGTCAATTACATGGTGGCAGATTCCCCCACCAGCCCTGCATGTCGCAAACAAAGACCTCGCTCCCGCACAACTCCTGAATATATGATCTGACCCGTTCACATATTGCATCCGGGGACCCAATTAATTCTGGAATGTAATAGACGCCCTCAGGAAGCCGAAAAAGGTTTCCCAGATGGTCTTCAACAGTGCATCTGACCCCAATTCCACTGACTTTGTCTAACAATTTTTCATAATCTTCTTCATCAGCCCGTAAATAACTAATAATTACCAGGAAACCTTTTACTTTTCTTCCATATCGCATTTTAAACACCCTTCGAATTTTTCAGTCGGATTTCACAGAAGTCAGGATCAAACCGAGACCCTTTTCGCTTTGCCCCGGACTGGTGATGCATTATATTTTAACAATTCATTTTGATACGGTAAGACCTGATTATTTTTTTCCATTGTCGTTCCGTTGAATGTCCTGTCGATTTTTATGATATTCTTTGCACGGTTATCTTCGACACTGTGAAGGTTTGAAATTGTCCAACACAACGCCTACACATTTTATCAGAAACCACTGAAAATTAATTTATGCACGGCACTTTCGCTTTGAAAAAGCGTTACTTTTATCTGATATGATATCACATCGCTTTATTAAGCATGTTTGCTGATATTTTAAGTTTGAAATGATGATAACCATTATTCCTGGCAGATAAGTAAACCGCTTATGCAGCCACTTTCGCTCACTGCAAGACAGGCAACCACGTGAAGACATACAGGTACGCTCCCAGAAAATCAACTAAACTCCTGTTACTGGTTAAAAAAAAAGAGTTTCAGGTTTGCCGGTCAGCTTTTATTAAAGCGACGCTGGAGGAATTGTATCTGCATCTGCAAGCAGAAATATCAGAAGCATCAATGTCAGCCTCTCACCTTCCAATTCATCAGTGCTCTGATGCAACCCGCTGTCACCTTAAATCAGCCGCACGCATATTAAGCAGAATAGAAGATTTATACCGAAAGGGGACCCGAACGGGTGCATTGCGGGTTGAGAACCACGCAGCGAGGTTTCCGGACGTTCACACCAGTAATCTTCTGAGTCATGACAATAACGGCGAGGAATAGTTATCGTTTAAGCGCTCGCCTGAAATTACGCTGCGACCCTACGTAATAATTATTCACATCTTCACACTGCACTTTTCTGAGAGGTCAGTGCTTGACGCCTTTGCCGACCTCTCACTCCAACAAAATAATCTGCGAACGGTATTGGTAAATCAAGAGTAGGCTCATCCCATCACGAGGGAGGGATCGGCGAAACTGCTACTGTTTATTCCGGGTAGCGCCAGAGAGTCACAGGATGCTTTGCCGCTACTGACCTGACTTTTTGCTTTTGCTCCCGTCACTGTTCCATCATCTCTGATCAATGCTTTTCCTGCATGCAACTGAAAGGCAGGCCATCACTCTGAGGCTTTAATGGCCCTCAGACTCTGGGCCAGCTCCCGTATAAACCCGCCACGATAAGCCTGCGCATCATCTGGCGTAGCGCGTAATGTTTTGTCGCAACCCAGTATTCTTAAGCTCACGAGGCTATCAGGCTAAACGAGATGAAAAGGACGGTCACACGCAAGCAGCGCTGAAAAATACTTCTCTGAGGTATACAGACGTTTTATTTAGCTATGAACTGACTCTATCCGTTTGATTAGTAGCTGGCGTTATAGCTTATTAACGCTACAACGCACTTCACGAGGCATTATCATGACGCACTTCAGTAGGAGGCGCGGAATCCGCATGATGCAAAGGTTTCTGTATCTCTGGCAATCAGACATGCGTTCAGCGCACGCTATGTGCGGGATTGGGAACATGGCAGGGGTCCCATTGTAAAAATATATGGCCCTCACCTGTCTGATGTCGGCGCCAGATCAGACAAATCATCCGGGACTCACTTTCGTCATTTTTGACGAAAGCGTGCTGAAGCAATGAAACCCTCTGAATAACATATTGAAGAAAAATAAGATTATTAATGGCACAGACATTGCTAACTCGTTCATACCTGTAGTTTAAGGCATCATGCCCGAATGCACAGCACAACGTTGCTGGATCGGGAATGAATGCAGGTAGCGCTTAATGAAACCACGGTCTGGTGCCCTCCCGTGTATATGGATTCTCTTTAAATGGTCTGAATGCTCCATAGATTGATAATTACGTAAAAATGGAAGGGCGGACAAAGAACCATTACAACTTTATTACATGGAATTATTAATGAAAGACACTGACAGAGTGTGCCCCTTTTGTGGGGCCGCATGTAATGAATCCGCATTAGTTGAAAAGCATTATTTTAGTAGTAATGGCCCGTTAAAGGTACCGACATATTTTTACGCACTCTGCCAGGCGGGCTATTCAGGATGGAGGAGCTCCGCACACCCTGAATGGATTCTCCTGAGGCTAACACACCCCATAATCAGCTTTGAAAAAAATGGCTCGCTTAATCCAGTGAGTTGGGAGAAAGCTAATGCATTTACTGCGGACCATCTGAAAGGGATTAAAGATACCTACATCAGCGGGGCCATTGAGTTTACCGGCACTGCACAGGCATATAGGAATGAAATAAATTACACATTACAAAAATTTGCCCGCTATGTACATCATGCCAAAAATGTTGAGTGCCGAGCACAACTGGACGTCCCCTGCTCGGTCCGGGGTCTTGTGGACACGATTGGCGCAGGCATCACAACGGATGCACTCGGCCAGATTGCGCTTTCCCGCAGCCTTCTCATCACTGGCCTCGACTGCGCAAATAGTTATCCTTTCATTACTGAGGAGATTATCAACGTCAAACAACGGGGCGCCCACATTATAGTTTGCGCCCCCCGCAGCCTCATACTCACTGGAATAGCCGGTTACGAACGTCCGATCAAATATGGATGCAATATTGCGCTGGTGAACGCGTTTGGTCATGTTTTACTTGACGAGCAGCTTTATGATCGGGCTTATGTTATCCGACATAACGAAGGATTTGATGATTACCTACACAGCGTCAGCCGCTATTCAGCGGAACGTATTGAAACTCTGCCTGGCAGCCTGGCAGAACACATCAGTGGGGCTGTACGCATGTATACAACCTCTCAGACAGCCACACTTAACTGGGGGATGGGATTAATTCAACCCGGCCAGTATTGTGAAGTTGTCAGAGATTTGGCCAGCATTGCTTTGCTTACAGGAAATGCAGACCGTAAGAATGCAGGATCAATACCTGCACCTCATTACAGTTCAGGACTGGGAGCCCGTGATATCAAATTATTTCCCAGCCATTTGCCTGGTTACCAGCCAGTAAATGACAACGCGATACGTGAAGAATTCGCTCGTTCCTGGGACATCCGTCCAGACTGCCTGGATGATTTTTGTGATGTCAGTATTAACGAGTTTTTTGAAAGAGTGATCAACGGGAAGTTAAAAGCCTGTCACATGATGGTGGATAATCATTTAGCAGCATGGGCTGATCCTCAGCAAGTAAGTGAACTCTTTGACGCTCCCGGACAGCTCGTTTTGCAGGATGCGTTCATGAACGAAGCGGCTACAATAGCTGACGTGATTCTGCCGTCCGCCTGCAGGGAGGAACATAGCCGTGTCTGTTCCTGCTCTGATTCGAGATCTTCACATTTCGATAATCAGATTAATGCTCCTGGACTCGCCAGACAGGGGTGGGCAATTATTGGTCAGCTGGCGAAACGCATGGGTTTTAACATGCATTATGAGAACGCAGAAGAAATTTGGGATCAAATGCGATCCCTGTGCTCTCAGTTTCACAACCCTACTATTGAAAAACTGGCCCGGCGGGGTTGTGACCAGTGGCGATGTCCCCCAGTTGAACACAAGAGTACGCTTTGGCTTGGACAAAAAAATGTAATTGCAACGGCAACCGGTAAAGGGCGAATATTTGCCAGCCACTGGGTATTGCCTGGCAATCAGCCTGATACACAATATCCGTTAAATTTGTGTATTGTTGAAGAACTCAGCCCTTTGAGACATGTTGACGAGACAGTGCCTTCTTCGACCAGGGAGACGTCTGGCTTTGGCCCTGCATATGTAATGGTAAACTCCCTTGATGCTCAGGTATCCGGCATAAGCGCAGGTAAACTTATCTGGATTAGCTCACGCTGGGGTAAAGTCATTTGTCGTGCAGATGTGAAGGATTTCGTCAATCTGGGTGCTGTTTATATCAATGCAAAGGATGGGAATGAGATTAGGGAACACCTGTCAGCTCCTTCTTCATTTCCAGAATGTGAAACATCCCATTTAACTCCTGGCAAGGTCAATATCAGTCTGGTAAGCGACCAGAAATGGGGTGAATGCTACGTATATTCAACCTGCTGCCTCAAAAAAGCGCTTAAGCGACGTGCCTTACGTTCACGCACATGTAGAGGACAGGCTCAGGGAAGAAACACTCGATCCCTGTAGAATGTATCCATTCAATGGCAGACAAATGTGATTCACCCTTCGTAGTGATGTAATGGACGCCCCTCCCCTAAGAAGCCAGTGCCCTACTTCACTGACTGCAATTAATTCTGGAGAGACATCACATGTACACAATCAGAGTGGTTGATATCGACATTACCAGATCTGTTTTCAGGTGTGCATCCGGACGTGAGCGCTCTCTGTGCTAAAATAACCCTAACTAAGGGGGGGATTATGACAATACTGAAACTGAAAACTGCTATTGAGCGTAACGCCGGGCCGGCAGCGCCCGAGGTGAGCAGTGCTGATTCTGTTCCTGCCTTTCTGACACAGGGTGACTTTACCGGTGAATATTGCGCTGTGCTTAATGAACTGGTTGCTTCACGCCTTGCCGTCATGGTCTCAAGAGTGCTGACAGCGTAAGCAATGTGATGATGCAGTCTCTCATGCGTGTCGTTTATGTCGGGCAGCAGCAACTGTAGTGGTCAACAAAAACTGGCCACGGCTTTAGAGTTTTTCCAGAACAATCGTTCTGATTCATTCGGCGTCAAACCACCATTATATTGATGAGGTCTGAGCTGGCTGTAATATCCTGTGATGTAA
>Ga0213829_1000880_pt1 | contig 24171 bp, 16 predicted proteins | sample MC6MC0896MG_FD_180665 | JGI IMG/M metagenome (GOLD analysis project Ga0213829, IMG submission 180665) | Enriched soil aggregate microbial communities from Iowa State University, Ames, United States - MC6-MC0896-MG | ecosystem: Environmental > Terrestrial > Soil > Unclassified | place: USA: Iowa...
CGCAAATGCCGCTGCTGCTGCAAGAAAACTTCACCGTCCGCTTGGTGGAGCTGCTTCGCCAGGGTGAAATCGACTGCGCCATCATGGCGTTGCCGCTGCCCGAAGCCGGCCTGGTCATGCAGCCGCTGTACGACGAACCCTTCATCGTCGCCGTGCCCAACGACCACGAACTGGCGCAGCGCAAGTCCATCGACGCCCAAGACCTAAAGCAGCAGACCATGCTGCTCTTGGGCAGCGGCCATTGCTTTCGCGATCAAGTATTGGAAGTGTGCCCGGAACTGTCACGCTTCTCGGCAGCCAGCGATGGCATCCAACGCACCTTCGAAGGCTCGTCGTTGGAAACCATCCGCCACATGGTCGCCGCCGGCATCGGCGTCACGGTTTTGCCGGTGACCGCCGTGCCTGAGCATCCGCCCAGCAACAGCCTGCTGCGCTACCTGCCGTTTGAGGGCCACGTGCCCGAGCGCCGCGTGGTGCTTGCGTGGCGCCGCAGCTTCCCCCGCCTGGCCGCCATCGAAGCACTGGCGCAAGCAGTTTATGAATGCGAATTGCCTGGCGTGAAGATGCTGGCAGACGAGGTGGCGGCGATACAGGACTAACCGCGCATTCAAGGCCCGGCACATTGCGACGCGCGCCCGATTTGCGCCGTATCAATACCAGGCCTTGCCACCGTGGTTTTGTGCGGCGTTTGCGTCAATTCAGCAGGTTTGCAGTGGTATCCTTCCTTCGTACTTTTCCTAATAGGAGCTAGCAATGGCCAAGTCCCCCAAGAAGACCCCGAGCAGTGCCCCGCGCATCAACATCGGCATTTCGGACAAGGACCGCGCCGCCGTCGCCGGCGAATTGTCCAAGCTGCTTGCTGACTCGTACACGCTGTACCTGATGACGCACAACTTCCACTGGAACGTCACGGGGCCCATGTTCAACACGCTGCACCAGATGTTCATGACGCAGTACACCGAAGAGTGGACCGCGCTGGACAGCATCGCCGAACGCATCCGCGCCCTGGGCCACACCGCGCCGGGCACCTACCGCGAATACGCCAAGCTGTCGTCGATTGCCGAACCCGAATCGGTGCCGGAAGCGCTGGAAATGGTGCGCCTGCTGGTCAGCGGCAACGAATCCGTCGCCAAGACCGCGCGTTCCGCCTTTGAAAAGGCCGACGCCGCCAACGACCAACCGACCGCTGACCTGTTGACGCAGCGCTTGGATGTGCATGAGAAGAATGCATGGATGCTGCGTAGCTTGTTGCAATAACAAGGGGCGCTTGTTCGCTTACAATGGCCGGCCATCTTTCCTAGCGGGAAGATGGCCGCATCTTTGTGAACACCCAGATAATGGCCGCCGCAAGGCGGCCATGTCCATGTATCCGTGCCACAGATAACGCCCACATTCGCTCTACGTCTTGCCTTGCCCCCCATAGCCGCGCCTTCGCCGCGCGGGCTTCGCGTGCCCTGCGGCTTCACCGCACCCCCATCGGCCATCGCGCCAACTCAGTCCCCCAAGCATGCACACCACCGATAGCCAAGAGCCCGGTTTCCCGCGCTGCGTTCTCATCACCGGCGCAACCGGAGGCATCGGCGGCGCGCTTGCGCTGGAATACGCCAGCGCCGGCGCCAAAACCCTGATCCTGCAAGGCCGCAACGCCACACGTCTGCAAGAACTTGCCGACCGTTGCGGCGCGCTGGGCGCGCGGGTCATCACACATGAGCTTGACGTGCGCGACCACGACGCCCTGATGGCATGGTTGGCCCACGTCTGCGAAACCGAAATGCCCACCTTGGTGGTCGCCAATGCGGGCGTCAACATCAACACGGGGCCGAACGGGCAGGGCGAGGGCTGGCAAGACGTCCATCGCCTCTTGGACGTAAACGTCAAAGCCGTCTTCGCCACCGTCCACGGCGTGCTACCCGCCATGCGCCGCCTGGGGCACGGGCAGATCGCATTGATCAGTTCGTTGGCCGCCTGGAGAGGCTTGCCGGAAACTCCCAGCTACAGCGCCAGCAAGGCCGCGGTGAAGGTGTACGGCGAAGCCATGCGCGACGCGCTTGCCGGGGAAGGAATCAAGTTCAACGTCGTCATGCCGGGGTACGTGGAATCACAAATGTGCTTCGACATGCCCGGCCCGAAGCCGTTTTTGTGGAAGGCGGATAAGGCCGCCAGGGTGATCCGCCGTGGATTGCAACGCAATAGGGCGAGGATCAGCTTTCCGTTTCCGCTGAATCTGGGGACCTTTCTGCTGTCGGTGATTCATCCGGCTGTGTCGGGGTGGATTCTGAAGAGGATGGGCTACGGTGATTGAGGCATTCTGGATTCCGCTGCTGCCGCCTTATTTGATTGGGTTGGTGCTGTCGTTTGCGGTGGAGGCATTGCTGACGCCGCGACCGGTGGCTCCGTGGCGGCGGCCGATGGCGGCGGTGGGCGTGCATGTGGGGGTGTGGACGGTGGCGTTCGCGCTGGAGCTGATGCTGTTTAGACGGCCGTATTTTGCGGTGGCGAACGTGTTGGCGATTGAGTTGTTGATTGTGTTGGTGAGTAATGCGAAATACAAGGCGCTGAAAGAGCCTTTTGTCTATCCGGATTTTGAGTATTTTTTGGATGCGGTGAAGCATCCGAGGTTGTATTTGCCGTTCTTCGGAGTGGGGCGCGCTCTCGCAGCGGGGGGCGGGTACGGCGCTGCGCTCTGGGCCGGATTAGCGTTGGAAGACTCCATAACCGCTGGCGCCGGGGTGTGGCTTGTTTCGTTCACGGATTTGCCGCAAGAGCACATGTTCGATCCTACGGCGCCGCTTGTGCCTTTCCTGTTCCATTCCCTATGCTTGGTCGCCTCGGGGGTAGTCATAGCGCTAACAACCGGTCGAAGAGTTCAGGTGTGTTTTGAGGCGGTGCACGACTTGAAGACGTCGGGCCTGATAGGTAGCGCATGGGCATACGGAAGGGCGGAGCGGGCGTCTTCTGATAGTGTGCGAGAACGCGCGCCTTTCGCAAGCACTGCAAGCCCTCCACCACAGGCAGGCAGGCTGCCAGACGTAGTGGTCATACAAAGTGAGTCATTTTTCGATGCGCGGCAAGCGTATTGCCACTTGAGAACGGATCTACTCCCGCATTTTGATCAGCTCAAGGGAGAGGCGGTGCAGTACGGGGCGCTTGACGTGCCGGCCTGGGGTGCGAATACCGTCCGCACGGAATTTGGCTTTCTCTCAGGGATGGCGGGAGCCGACTTGGGCATTCATCGCTACAACCCCTATCGCCGACTGGCAGCCGACGGATTTCCAACGCTGGCTTCCCACCTGAAGGCTCAGGGTTATCGGACGATATGTGTGCATCCCTATCATCGTAGTTTTTACAACCGCGACAGAGTGCTGCCAAAGATGGGCTTCGATGAGTTCATCGGCCTCGAAGCCTTCGCTGACGCCCCGTGTGATGGTCCGTATGTGGGTGACCGTGTCTTAGGGCAGCGCGTGCAGCAACTGCTGAGGGACCACTCTGGTAATCCTCTATATATTCACGTGATAACGATGGAAAATCATGGTCCATTGCACTGGGAAAATACGAACGAAGATGATGCGCGCAACGTCCTTCGGGAAGAGTTGCCAAACGACTGTGGGGACTTGATCGCGTATGCGCGTCATCTGCGCAACGCTGACGAGATGTTTGGAAACCTACGTGCGGAATTGCTGGTCCGTGGGCTCCCAGCAGCGCTATGCATCTTCGGAGACCATGTTCCGATCATGCCGCAGGTTTACAGGCAACTGGGCGAGCCGGCCGGTGCGACGGACTACCTGCTATGGACCACCCAACGCGCCGAAGTTCCGCGGCGTCAAGACTGCAATGTCGCGGAGCTTGCAGGCGTTTGTTTAACCGCCGCGCAGCAGTTGTCTATGTGTGAATCCTCTGCGCAACGGCGACCCAACGTAAATGCACTGATGACGTAGATACACACATTTTGAGATATTCAGTTATTTCCGCTATATTTTGATGGCCTCACGACTGAAGGTCATCGGCCCTAGACAGTAGGTCGTGTTACACCGCTCACGCCATCTATAGCGCCACTTTAAACTACCTCTTCCAACCAAGAACGATCAGATAGTATTCGGGGAAGTGTATTGGAAACTGCCAAGTCAATACTTTCCCCGCTGTATAGGCCGCCATTTATTTGGGTTCCGTGGATTACGGTGTTTCGGAACCATCGAAAAAGTCGCTGATCTGGCTGTTTTGAATATCTCCAAAACGAGTCAATCCCTCCTTGGAAGGTCAAGCCGGGAATATCATAAATTGCGTTGCCTAGGGCCTTAAGCGGCCGGCCGTGAACCAGCGCCGATCCGCCTACAGTGCTATTGACTGTCACAACCCCTCGCGCATGGTTAAGAAGCGCTGGCAAAGGTCCGGTTTCCACGTACAAGACGCGACCTGTCGGCAGACCAATCCGCTGACAGATAGTATTGATCTGTTGGTGGTGATCGTCCGTTCCGGTGTCGAGAGGATGATTTTTTATCACTAGCACACCATCTGGCCTACACATACGGGAAAACGAAGTCAAAGTGACTTCTAAGACATCTGCCATGCACGTAAATGGAGAATGATGTCGAATTTGTACGTCACTGTTTAATTGGAGCGGCAAAAGCCAAAACGGTACCTTGCCGTAGATTAGAGCTTGAATCTCTGCCAAGTTGTGACGTTTCAAGCGGGAGACCCGGATAGAACGGCGAATATAAGCTGCATACTCTTGATACGCGTTTATAGGCGCATGCGTTCGATATCCTGGGTAAGTAAGCGGATTTCGTATGCCCGCTAGGTGGTAGGCAACATCGTGATATGCCCTCGCCAAAAATGGCGATTGAAAATCCGCACCATTTCCGTAGTCCGGGACTTGGGGGCCATGTCGCCGGTACCATGCGGGATCGCGCGGCAATTTTGAGTTGGCGTTTACTCCACCTCGTTCTAAGGTGATCCAGTAAGGGCGGAAATAGCCCTCCTCAAATACATGTACCCGTATCCCTCTGGTATTCGCAATGCGGATCGCCGGCAGATGCACGGGTCGTTGGTCTCCGAATAAAACTAGATCTGTATAGTTATGCCGGTCGAATAGGTCTCTATACCAGTTATCTAGCAGATCAACCGATTTTCGGTAAAAATGTTCGTGTCCGTTATTCCAATACCAGCAATCACCAGCATTGAAGTTTGCACGGTGTACATCATGTCCCCTGTGTTGAATTGCACGTCCTAATTTGCTGAAGAATGGAGAGCAAGGGCCTTGCAAAAATAAAAACCGCTTGGTCATAGTTTGCGCGTCAGTCGAGCGAGAAAACGTCGTGTGATCGATGGCGACCCTTCTGTCCGCCATTCAAGCAGTTCTTCTACTGCACGCTCCGGAGAACAGAATTCTCCTGTCGTACGGCTTACATAAGTAGGGTAAAGGATCAGCGCAGCACCTACGAGTTCGTCTAGAACTATGCGTCGATTTCGTCTGGCGCGAACGGGCGCCGTCAGGCCAAAATCCACTGTTAAGCCCCAGCCCGCATAGAACGGCTGGCCCCAAGTGACGACAGGAACGCACCGGAGCAGAGCTTCGAACCCCGCTAACGATGTCAACACGTGAACTTCATCCACCTCGGATAACAAAGTTTCAAAAGGGATGTCATCAATTACCTCGTCGCACCACAACTCAGCATCTTCCTCGTCCTTGCCTTTATCGCGCAATTTAGCAATCACGTCAGGGTGTGGCTTATATACAATCCAAGCGCACGGCTTGGCTGCACGTACTAACTTGAGCAATCCAACATTGCCTCGAATGTGCGCGGCACCGTAGCGAATGGAGGCATCAGATTCGACTTGGCCTACCACCAAAATAACTTGAGTTGACTGTATTGGTCGTTTCCATTGCTTATGGGAGCGCAAATTGTATTTTGTGATGTTCGCTTCCACGATTCGTAGCCGCAGGGTTCTAGCGCGCAGCAGTAATTCATCAGAAAAAGACTCAGAAGACAATATGCGCTCGAGACCGGACGGCATCGTTGCATCGTAATATATACCGTCTGAGTCAATCACCCAAGAGAGTGGGCGGATTAGGTCGGCGCCGAGCCCGACAGAGCGGATAAAGCCATCCTCCATTCGTAATACCTTATCATCATGCCCTTTGGCTAATAACTCGTCGTCGTACTTTCGGCCCCAGGTAACAATCTGGTTTTCAGAATTAGACATTGGGGGCAATATCTTGACGAATTTTGTTGTGCTTCCCCTTAAAAAGGCTTTTACAAATGGCTGCTTCCATCTTGAAAAGCCATACGCCAAGAGAGTCGGCTGAAAACGCGCTTGTTGGCGGCGTTGCAATGTCATCCACGCGACGAGATCTTCAACCTCACAACGTTCTCCAGTATGAGGGTCGAAGTAACGTGGATAGGTTATTAGGCAGGCATGAACAAGCTGTTCAAGGGTCACGGGCTTGCGGCGTGCGGGGGCGGGAATCTGATCCTGTGTCAGGCCCCAACCAGCGTAAAACGGCATTCCATAAATGCGTACTGGCTTTCCCCACAGCAGCGCTTCGAAGCCAATCTGGGACGTTACCGCGTAAACCGCCTGAGCGCGCGCAATCCACAGAGCAGGGTGCGTACCGTCAGCGACCACTCGGATACGTGGGGTTTTTCGTAAGCGCGCTAGATCGAAGTGACCTCGCTTGCGCCCATTAACGACCTCAGGGTGCATCCGGACGACGACAACGCATGCCGGATTTTCAGCAAGCGCGTCTTCAAGCATGCGTTGAAAGCTCGAGGTATCTGCGTTCCCGGCAGCAATCGCGGCATCGCCTGCGGTCTGGTCGACTACTAGGACGTATGGCTCATCGAGGGCGACGGAAGAGGGGTCGCGGCCACTGTTGTACTTGGAGAGTCCGCCTTCACGCCAACTTTCGAGAAGCCGATGAACCCGGTCTATTTGCCTCTCAGTGAGTAAAGCCGGGATAAGGCTCTCCAGACGACAGGGAGCCGACGCGTCGTAGTAGATGCCTAGATCGTCTGCGATCAGGGAGTGCGATCTACTTTGTGAATCCCCTGAAGAGCGCAGAAATCCATCTTCGAGCAACAAATATTTGCCGCCCAGCTTCTTCGCTAAAAGGCGCGCGCGCTGGCCGCTCCTTTTTAGGCCCCAACCGATATAGACGTTGTCTGTAGGCGTGCCACGGAGCCCGCCTGTTATTGTCATACGCATCCCGAGTTGGTTGCCCAGCTTACGCTGCCGCCAAATACCCCAATCAAGCCAATGCACGGCTGCGACAGTGCCCCTCATCTTCTTAAAAGCGCTGTCCAAGGACAAGAGCTTGTACGATTGGGGTAATGATCTTCTGCCATTCATAGACCGCTGCATTGGTCACATAGACGGCATCCTCGGGCTGTATAAGGAACTGCTTTGCCAAAAAGATCGATTCCGGGTTGCGCATATTGAGTCGGAAAACGAGCGCTCGCGGGTTCGCTGGGTCGTCATCGTTCAGACGAAAAATAAACACCCCGCTAGGATCCGCCTTAGACTCTTCAAGTCCCCCCATGGTACCCAGTGTTTCTAATAGGCTCGAATGCGCCGACGGAAGGTCGTGCAGGCCAGGTGTCTTTACGGAACCCATTGCGACAAATCGCTGTCGAGCTCGTTCGACGATGATTTCTGAACGCGGAGGGACAGGTTGATTTTTGCCTTGTAGCAAATCTTGGTATCGAAAGTTATAGACTTTGCTGCCGGTCCGCACAATGACGTTCACTAAATGCGGCTCAAGGAGAGGCCCGCCCGCTTGGTTAATTGCGTCAAGCAAGGTCAAAGGGCCTTGTAGCGAAGAGAAACGTCCAGGGTTCTTGACCCCACCCGCAACTAGCACAGAGCCAGACAAATCACCGACCAACTCAGCATGAACTTGAGGGTCGATCGCTTTGCCTTTTAGTTTCCGTTTTACGGCATCCTCGACTTGGAAGAGCGTCATATCGGAGACTCTCAATTCGCCCACGTACGGTAGTGAAATATTACCGCCAGAATCTAGGCGAAGTTTAGGAAATGTGGTGCCGCCCGCGATAAGCGGCGAAAAGAGAGTGCTACCTTCTTGGCCAGAGTCCGAAATCATTAGCGAAATTACATCGCCTGGAATCAAATAAACGTCGCTGGCTGGCAATTGGGAGACGGTTGATTTGAGCGCCGGTGAAGGGGGGCGCATATATGGTCCAATATTCTGCGCGTCTAGGTCAATCACAGTGTACTGAACATCCGAAGAACTTTGACCCGCAGTTATTGACATTCTGTAAGGTCCCGCCCCGGATAAAATTCCGCAGCCACTCAAAGTGAGTAATGCGAGTCCGAAGGTTGCGCTTCGAGCAATTTGCCGGATATTCTTCTGGTTAATCAAGAAACGCGTCATATCGATCTTGGATTGGAACGGGGTAAATGCTGACATGAAATTTGCTCGGTCAATCTCGATGATCCTCAATCGTTGCGATGACAAAACGCGCAACGCCATAGAGCAAAATCAACAGTACAAACAGCGTGGCCAGATTATACAGTCGCTCTGGATATGCGGCGCGTTCGGCAAGGTAGGGTCGAGCCACCGTGACAAGGCTGCGAATTTTCTTTGAGGCCTCGATTCTGGCGTTTTCCAGTGCTGCCACTGCTAGCTTATAGCTCTCTTCGGCAATACCAGCGTCTACGGTCAAATTCTGATATTGCGCAGCCATCACGTTCAGTTGCTCCCCTCCGACGGCGGAAATAAGCTCTTTTTTCTCTTCCGCGAGTTGGAGTTCGATCGCACGGATCCGGGCGGCTATTTGACGCACTTGAGGGCTCGTCGGGTCCAACGTGGAGCGCAAAACTTTCAAATTTGCGCGCTCCCTTGTGAGCTGTTCCTCTAGTGCTGAAATTGTGGTGGCACGAGACTGTGCTGAAGACTTAGCATCTAACATGTTATTTGTGCTTTGAAACGCGATCAAAACGTCTCGCTTCTGCACGTAATTTCGTCGTGCCGTACCAAGTTCACTCTCCGCGAAAATCAGGTGATCCCGCGCGATTTTGTGGGAAATCTCGTTGACGAATCGCTCACTCTCAATAAGGATTTCATCAAGCATCGCTTTCGAAAGTGCGGGGTCGGGTGTTTGAATCTCCACCTCCAACAACCCCGTAAATTCATCATAATGAGTGCGAACGATACGTCGATAGAATTTTAAAAGATCTTCCGCCGGCTCATCCTTACGTAGGAGAAAGATAGGGTCGTAACCGCTCTTTCCATATGATTCAACCCAGTCGAGCTTATCCTGTAAGTGCGACATCATATCCATTGAGCTGATGAAGTCTTGTACAAAAAGCGTTTCTTCCCTGGAAGTCGGGTTGCTACCGCCAGTTAGTAGAGCCAAGCTTGGGATAGCAGCACCCGCAGCGTCGTGTTGCTGGCGCACCACTATTTTTGCCACGCTGACATATCTGTCCACAGAGAAAAATAAGTAATAAATTGCCACGAGTGACAAAGGGATTATCACTAAATAGACAAAAAGCGGCGTTTTTTTTAACTTGTCAAAGGTGAGCACGGAGACTTTCCTGCTGGACTATGCTTGGTAGGCGGTGATGCCGGCTTCGACATCGTCAAATATCTGTACGGTACCGTCTGTGACGTACAGCACGAGATTGCAGAGCTTTCTTATATCCTCCATCGAATGGCTAACCAAAACGATATTGGAAGTTTTCATTTTTTCTTTAAACACTAAACTTGACTTTCGCTTGAAATGTGCGTCGCCAACAGACATCACTTCATCAATGAGATAATAATCAAAATCAAACGCCATGCTCAGGCCGAACGCAAGTCTCGAACGCATGCCGGACGAATACGACTTCACTGGCTCATCAAACCACTTACCAATATCGGCAAAATCCTGAACGTATGCGATTACCTCGCGCATACGGTCACCCAAAGCGCCATACACGCGGCAGACAAACTTTACATTTTCTCTACCGCTCATGCTTCCTTGGAAACCGCCGCTCAGACCAACGGGCCAGGAGATACTGCGGTCAGCGATGATTTTGCCGCGGTCGGGAGTATCAGCTCCGCCAAGTAGTCGCATTAAGGTAGATTTGCCAGAACCATTTCGGCCTATCAGGCCGATATTTCTGTCCGGAGGTATTGTGAACGAAAGGTCCCGGAAAACATATCGCCTACCGCGCGGAGTTAAGTACGATTTAGTAATATTTTGAACTTCAAACATGGCGTAAGTCTAGAGGGACATTAATCGATATTTTCGGATTCTATACGCACCGTATGCAAGGAACGAAGTGGCAATAGTGCACTTGATAACGAACTCAAAAGAAACGCCAGGGTAGAGCCTATAATGCTCAAAAGTCGAGTATCTTATTAAATCAATAACGTGCAGATATGGGTTCCACAGCAAGTAATCGATGAGCGAATGTGGTAACTTATTTATTGGATATATAATCCCAGATAACATGTATAAAGGCAAAAATAAGAGCGACAAAATAGTGCGAAGCTCTGGCAGTGCTTCCGCTATAAGCGCAAATAGGATACCTAGCGCAAACGAAAATGCGATTCCAAGAAATAGGGCCAATAACCATCGCAGCGGATCGGCTAGTGCTGTGTGATATCCGTACCACGTAAGCGCAATATATATAAGAAAAAAAACAATGGCAGAAATGCAAAATTCGACTATTGCCCGTGCAAAGAAGGCGTCCGCAGGTTGGATTTGCTTATACGCAAATAGCGCTTTATTGGCGTCTACGCTGGCCATCAACTTCAAAACTATATTCTTGTACAGCAGGAATGGTGATAACCCAACCAAAAGGAAAACGAGGAATTCATACCCGTGAATTGGGCTAGCCCGCAATTTCATAAAGGTTCCAATTACCACCAAATGGGCCAAAGGTTCCAAGATCACCCAAGCTGCACCCAAGCGGATGCGGCCAAACCGGCCGCGCATTTCTCGAAGCACAAGGGCAAAGATAACTGATCGGGTGATGTCAAGCGGTGTGCGGGTGACCATACTTTGGCTGATTACGATTTGGCGACGCTGATTGTACAATGCCGCGCCCTACGCCGCAGCCTCGTAGAATGAAAAATGTATCTGAAGCTTGGGTGTTTGTAAGGATTCGTCTGGTTTCAAGGACATCTACTGAAACGCGAGGCGTCCTGTGACAGACTTCGGAGTTCGCGGGTAAACTTCGCCCAGAAAGACAGGCTTGTCGTAGTCCGTAGTCTGCCCGGATTTATTTCGGTGATGACAGCCTGCGAGTAATACATTTTGAAAGGTGCATGGTGTTATTTATTAAGAATTACATTTCTAGTATTAAAAGCGCTTCTCGCCATAAGCCTGGACGATATGCTGGGTTGAAGGTCGGACTTGTAGCTGACGCGCTGACGCAAGCGTCGATGGAAGAGGAGTGTTGCGTAAAGAATATAACGCCTTCTAATTTTTTGGACGTATTGAACGACTGGCGCCCCGAGCTTATATTTGTTGAATCTGCTTGGCAAGGATTTCGCGATTCGTGGAAATATCGGATTGCCTCTTATTCTGACTATCCAGAAAGGAATAATGGTTCTCTCCAAGATATGCTGCACGCGGCACGTGCGCATGGGATCCCAGCCTTATTCTGGAATAAGGAAGATGATGTTCATTATTACCGTTTTGAAAATAGCGCAAAGTTATTTGATTATATCTACACGGTGGATGCGAATTGCATTCCGAAATACCTAGTCGCGGCCCCCAACGCAAAAGTCGATTCCTTGATGTTCCCCGTACAGGCGCGTTTTCACAATACAAAAAGCGAAGTAGAAAAATCGCTCGGTTTCAGCTGTTTCGTAGGTAGTTACGGGACTCACGTGCACCCGCGCCGGCGCGAATGGCAGGATCTCCTGTTCGATGCCTTTGCTCCTCATGGCTTAGACGTTTACGATCGCAATTCCAGTAGAAGGGCGCCTCACTATCGTTATCCGGATCTAGCGGGTCTGCGCGTTCGCAGTAAGGTAGCCTATGAGTCGACTGCGCGCTTATACCGTAGATATAAATTCAATCTGAACGTTAATACAATCGAGACGTCGCCTACTATGTACTCAAGGCGTTTAATAGAAATATTGGCTGTGGCTGGCGTTGCGGTAACAACGCCGGCCGAGGCGGTCACACGGTTGTTCTCCGATTACTGCCAGATAGTTGCTTGCCGCGAGGATCTTGATCGAGTTCTGCATTGGTCAGATGCGGAGTATTCCCTTGCTAGAGAAAAAGCGCGCGAGGGAGCAGAGTATGTCGCTTGCACACATACGTGGACACATCGGCTCTCGCAAATCGAAAATGATGGGGTTTTCTAACTCATTTACGGAAATATGTTCCACAAGACTTCCTTCCGGCTACTTATCGCGTTGGCTGCTTTCAGTTCAACCGCGTACGCAAACGTAGTTCAGATCTTTCTGGAGCCGCATGGCTCGGATGCCGCAGATGGGTCTACCCAGGATCGCGCCGTTGCAACGCTGCAGCGAGCGATGGATTTGGCCGTCCAATTTGATAAGACAAAGGTGGAACGAGTAGTCGTTCGCGTTGGATCCGGCATATATGGCGGACAGCACGTGAAGCTAAACAGCTACAACACCGGTGTTGATATTTCTATCAAAGGGGTTGCGAGGAACAGTATTCCAGTTTTTGATGGTGAGAGTAAGCCGATTACGTGGTTTACGCTAAATGGGCAAACGCAAAATGACGGAAGGCTTCATATTGAAGGGTTAGAGATAAGGAACTATCTCACTGCAATTGCATTTGTTGGAAATCGTGAGGAGCCAAGTAAAAATCTGAGTGGAAATACTATCCGTTACATGATTTTTTCTCGAATCGGGCAGAGAGATCCTAAATCGTCTTTAGTTTCAACTGCTGCAATAGTTTTTGTAAATGCGAAGAATAATATCGTTGAGAAAAATAAGTTCTTTGATATACGGAATATAAAAACTTGCGTAAAACTACACTCTGTTTACCTTGCTCACCATTCTAGCAATAATCTAATAATAGAAAATGAATTTAATGGCTTTTGTGGTTCGCCGATTCGTCTGCGTGACGGATCAAATAACAACTTGGCGATCGGAAATTTATTTACTAACGTCGAATCCGAGACACTGTTTGATGAGTGGTATTGCAATCGTTCCATCACGGTGGGGTGTACTAAGAAAACGCCTGAATGCCCATCATGGGGGAATCTGTTTGTTTTAAATGTCGTAGACGCGCCAGGCTTCACGGCCACACGCTCCTATGTCAAGGTGCATGTGCCGGTAAACCCGGAAGGATGTGAAAAGGGCTCGGAGCAGATGCTCCGCATGGAGACGCACGGCAACCGGTCCCTCGATCGTTAGCTTGTCTTAGCGGTCGATTGTGCACTGCCACCGCCGCCGTCAAAAGAAAGTCGAAACCCGCGGAACTCAATCGGTATGTGTAAGAGCTACAGAGACGGCAGTTTTCTCGACTACACCATTTCTTTTAAAAAACGCCTTGATGCGGTAAGTTCCAGGTCCGTAAGTTAGGGCGAATTCTCCGGAGCTTCGGGTGCCGCTATACATAAGTGCTGCTACGCGGTCTCCATTTCTCAAAAGATAGAACGCTATTAGATCGCCAGGTTGTTTTAGTGAGTCAAAACTTGAGTTGAATTTAATGTGATCTTTAAGATAGCGAACCGTTACTTTTAGCGTTTCTTCGTTAAATATTTCTTTAACGTGGCGTACGTTATGTTGGGCGGAATGAGTGTATAGCGCCTCAACAAGCTCATGTTCGCTGCGAAATGAGGTTTGACTGAATTTTTCCTCTATACACCAGTCTTTGTTTTGTTGGGATAAATTGTATCCCCTGCGAAAATAGCAAAACGAAGGTACTCCATTTTCGATGAGGACGAGATCGCCGTTATGCTGAGATCTAAAAGCCCTTTGTGTACCAGCATCGACCCAGTCGTTGATGCCCCACGGACTGAGGTCACGCATTTTTTCCAGAGAGCGGCTGACGACGAATTTATTGCCATTTAGGCACCGGTTGAATTTGATTGTCGTCAAAACGGCTCGGGATTCATCAACATTCGCGATAAAGCCGTTAGTTAGCCCGATAGCAAACGTATCTTTCGATTTATCGTTGAGAAAATGCTCGGCCACTGCAATTACTTCACGTAAATGCCATGGAGCCCAGAAGTCGTCGTCATCTAGTGCGATTCGAATGAAATAGGCATCGGAGTGCCATGAAGTGGCACTGAACAATTCTGCAAGTGCCTTTTGAAACAGGGCGTCTCGATAATCCGACGTGCGGTTTGGCATTTTCACCAAGTCTATATGTGATCCGGGAGGGAACGGGTACCCCTCGCTAGGATGCGTATAGACAACGATCAGGAGCTTTTTTTGTTCGGTATTTTTATCCTCTGCGATCGTCTTCAGTCGTTGAATATACTCTTTTTTATCTGAAGATACGTATAGTACGTGCGCGAGGCAAAAATTCGGTTTGAGTCGTTGACTTCGTACTGACTCCATAGACACGAGCAAGCGCGAAAAATACAACTCTAGAACGTCAGGGCTCGTTTCTGTATCGCAGAAAACCGTCTCATTGATAACTATGGCTGTCGGCGGCTCGGCGGGACGTGAATGGGCAGGTTGATTCATCACTTCTTTCTGTAGCTGGTGAATGTCGGCGATTGGGCTTCGGGTCAGTCTACACGAGAAATCAATTCGATTTCTCTCTTGATAGTCGCGCTGTGCCCGCATTGGCGCCGGGTTCGCAGGGCAGCGTTACGCGACTTTGTCTGAAAGAGTTCAGGGTTCTTGAACAGAGTTTCTATTGCGTCTGCCATTGCTTTGTAGTCTTCCGCTGGGACAACGAAACCGCAGTCGTCATCAACAAATTCAGGAATTGCTGCCACATGGTTAGTGATTGGTACGAGACCAGATGACATAGCCTCATCACGGGATACTCCCTGCGCGTCCATCCGGGTGGGTGTTAGGAAAATCCCATGTGTCCTGTGAATTTCGCCGATCTCAATCTGGCTTAGGAAGCGCTTATGGCAATGCACGTTGGCGAATTTTCGCACTGGCGCGATGGTTTCGTCGAACAAATCTCCGTCACCGTATAGGTTGAACTCAAGTTGCGAAAAAAACGATCGCTTGGACAATTCAATGATGCATGCCACCGTCAGGTCGTTCGCATACTTCCTACTCGCATATGGGCGAATGGAAAGTAGACGGGTGCGTTGCTCGATAGGCTTTTCGTGGTATTCGAAAATGTCGGAGTCAATAAAGTTGTGGATGATGGAATACGATTTTCGTTGCAGCGTAACGCCCAAATCAGAAGTAACTTCGTTCGCAAAGTGTTCGGAAACGAATATTAAATGAACGTTCGGGTGAATGCATGGTTCAAACACGCTTTTCCAGAACTTAACTCGTAAGTCACTCAGTTTCTTTTGGCGGATGACCTCTTCGGGTGTCATACTCGAAAACTCAAATTCTCTGCGCTGCCAAACTTGAATTTCCGCCCCGTGAACCCAGATGTCAACCTTTACATAGTCGAGATGCTTTTGAAGGACAGACCACATTTTTTGGTCGAGCAGATGCACAAGCACTTTTTTGTACTGACCAGTCGATAAGGTTTTGTCAAGCAAGTCTAAGTCGCCACTCACGATATCGACATTCTCGAATTCCCGATACGGCACCTGTGGTGTGGTGCCTACGCGAAAAACGTCTACTCCTAGGCCCGCGTCGCGATAAGAGCGGACCCTACTGTGGAGAAATCCGTAGCGATATAAGTCGTCGTATGCTGGGTATTGCTTAGTTAATATCAGATATGGCGCGCGGCTCAGCAGAGTCGATGGCGCGGCCGCGTTAGAGCCGAAGATAAGTGAGTCAATATCTACGTTGCATTGACCCTGAATGCGCAGACCTAACCTGATTCGCTCGCAGTTTGGTGCAATCGCGAGAGTATGAGCGCCACCGATTTGATTCATTTGGTGTGCAATTTTTTTTCCGGTTTCGTCCTGGAATTCAAATACTGATTTTATGTCGGCGATTTCCGAGGTGATCACCTGAAAATGGCTATTTAATACTAGATTCAATTCGTGTCTGTTATACGCGCGCGATGTGTATATATACGCAAACTTTTCGGCTGCCATCGTGCTACGAACATTCAACTTCCCGTCTCGCAGGCTGATACGTATTTGTTTCGAGTTTGGAGTCGAAAACGCTTCATATAAATGCTCCGCCGTTAATCTAGGCAGGGAGTCAGAAGTATCCCGAGTCGTAAGCTGCGTATTTTTTACCTTTTCCGCAATTGGAATTAGGTCTCCGTAGAAGGACGCTCCAAGATTTGAGACTGCCGCGTCGGAACAATGGGCAATCACAGGTGCAGACAATTCTGCATGCGCGTCTACTTCGCAGTAGTGAAATTCGTCCACACCAAGGGCATCTATTGTGATGGACGATTCGCCAGGATCTAAAAGTGCCCGCAGCTGGTCAATCGTGACTTTTGATAAATTGAAAAGTGACCGATCAATAAAGACGTGCGATGAGTGGTGATATTGCTTGCCATCATTCTGCAATGCCAAAGTGCCGCTTGCGTCTAATTTGTAGTGTGCCAGTTTTGTAAAAGCTGTTGCCGCAGAATATTCTTTAGCCAACGCCAAATCCGTTATGTATTGGCTGCCATAGTATGCGTCCGCACTAATTCGGCCAATGAGTTCAAATCGCTCAGAATCCTGAATTGCGGCTAATACGGCGTTTGCATCATGCACAACGTGTACGTTACTAGGAGGGGCCGCCGAAGTCTCCACGTGTTGGGCGACTACGTACAGAGTTTTATCGGCGTATTCTTGTCTCTGAAAAGAGGCTATGACCTTATTCAGCGACGTTACGCTGTTAGCGAATGCGATTATTACGACCGCGCGATGATGCTCGGCCGCTTCGATCCCAGATAAAGTCGCCTTAATATATTCTAGGCGCTGTCGATAGGTATGCTGGGACATTACTTTGCGAAGACCTAGCAGTCGGAATTTTCGATATGCCAGATCCGTGCGGCAGATAGGCGCTAATTGACGCTTTATTTCACTCGCCTCGTCTGAGCAGACGACCAGATCGCCGAACATTAACCTCACGCCGCGCGAAAAATTGCTAACCACCACCGTGTTGGAGGCGAGCAACTCAAATACTCGCCGCGCAAACATTGTTTGCGATTGCTTAATGGTGTTCATGTTTATGCCGTATCGATAGCCTTTATAAGCACGATCAATCTCAGCAAACGGTAAACTTCCCAAAATCATCGGGGCGTATCTCTGCGGAAACTCATAGTGCGGATGCGGATTGTCGAAGTTCCGATCGTAGATTTCAACCGGTCTTACAGAAGATACGGTGTCGACTAAGGCTGCAAAGTCGCGCTGCCGCTCTGGATAGCGTAGGTAGTAAGAGCCAGCGAAATTAAACGAATCTTTTCGTGCGAACTTTTCAATAGGGTTGTGTGTGCCCGGTTGAGCAGCAAAAGGCAACAAGGAAATGCGATCATGGCCTAAGGCCTTTTTATATGCCGGAAGGCAATCTACATCAGTGGTGAAGACATGGTCGACAAGGGAGGCAACACGAATGAAGGTGCTGAAGTGCACAGGGTCTTCTTTATTCCAAAAAATGGATGGAATACCCAGCTCTTTACTGTGGTTAAGTAGGCCCGACACGTCTTCTGTGCAGTTGCTAATAAGTCCCTTCCAACTATCACCTATTCCCTTCCACGCGGATTCGATAAATATAAAATCGGGTTTAAAGGTGTCTATTTGATTGCGCCATTCATCCGGCCTGAGCTGCAGTAAGTCACATTCAGGAGCGTAAGAATGAAATGTGAACTCGTCCATTATGCCCGCGACCTTTAACCGTTGTTTCTTCAATAACTCCGGGCGTGGCAAAACCGTGGACGCGATAGGAGCGTTCGTGTCTATAGATTTGTTTGGTTGTTGCTTCGAAGGTCTCAAATTTTTCGATGTCGGCCTTAAGGAGCCGCCTGCGAGCTTTAGGAGCTTTCGCTCACGCCTTGCTTTTCCGTCTTTGTGGATACGGATGAGCTCTTTGGGTAACCCAAAGAGCGAAGACCAGGACTTAAATGCATGTAAAAGCGCGTATCCCAACTGAAAGGAGAGCGTCTTACGCGTCTGTTCGGCCTGCTGTAGCGCTTGTGTTTTTTGATTCTCCAAGTTTCGAATTACCCGCTCAAGGTTTCGAATCTTTCCTTGCGCTTGTTTTTCTTGCGCTTGACTGGTACGGAACTGATCCAGGAATTGCTTCCCATTCTCATGATAGCGACGCCCCTGTGCCTGAGCATCCTTCAACTGGAGCTCGGTCGCCTGCAGGCGCTGTTTGACTTGGGATAAAAGGCTGTTCTGCGCTTGTATTCTTGCCGTTATCGCTTGGTGGGTTTCAACTTGATGGGAGACCAAAAGGGCATAAAAGTCCAGCTCGCCCTGTTTTGCGAGCAATCTTCCTTGTAGCTTATGCGGTTCGCTCTTTTGGTCCCTTTCGAGCTCGACCAGATCTTCCTGCGATGTCGTTGGATCGATGGCATTCCGAGTATGTTCATGGACTACTGCGCTGTGTACCTGTATAGACCTAGCGCGGTTCCCCTCCCTGGCATGTTCGGCAATGCGTATATTATGTGACGCGGCTTTAGCCGTTTTGCGCGACGCGAAGCGGCTCACGTGACGTATTGTTCTAACTTCCTCACCAAATTTTTCCGTCTCGGCAGCCATGAGGCGAGATAGCTCAGCACTTGTCGTCCGAGGTTTACAAATAACGGCCAATAGCTCGCCGAAAAGTCGCACTTCCGTGGTTTCGAAACGAGTTGACAGCCGCTCCGCGAGATGGCGCAGGTGATGCCCCACTGCAGTTGCCGACAGGGATCCAACCTGCCATAACGAAATCAGGCGGCCATCTGCTTTGAGTTTGCGAAACGCGGATTCGACTAAGGTTGTCGTGCCATCTGAGAATGCGTCGCCAACCGGGAGCAATACGGTGTCGAAACTATGTTCGGTGAGAGCATTGTCAGAAAGCAATGTGCCTGCACGCAAATGGATATTGCGTTGAACTTCGGAGGGCTCATTAGCTATGAAACCTCTAGCTTGAGCGAGAAGCATTTCGTGTCGGCTAAGACCTACGACGGTTTTGCCCTCACGAGCAAGCAACATAAGGACGGCGGCTTGGCCGCAATCGGCGTCCAGGACATAGTCGCCTTTCACCTGTGCGCAGATCCAATCCAGGCATTGCTGCGTGCTCTGCATGAGGTCCACACCGAGTTTCCCGGCGTAGGCTTCCCATCCGCTTTGTTGCATCATAAGTACGGCTGACATAACTCTCGTCATAAAAAGTGAGGACGCTAGCGCGGCATTTAGCCGTGCAAGCGCCCGGGATCACATCAAGCGGGGCACAGCGTCTCCATGCCCTCCTCTTGCGTCAGGTCAATGGTTGGCCGGCATTCCAACAACATCAACCAAATGGGCGCCTTCCCTTACAATCAATGGCGCTTCAGTGAACAGACGGTGCTTCACCAGGACAGCTACGACGTCGGCATTGGCGAGTGCTGTTGACAAGGTTACGAGCGTGCCGCGTTTCAGCGATTCGGGCAACTCGTCAACATACGGCTCGACGAAGCTGATGTCGCAATCTATCTTTTCGCTAACCTCTTGCGCAATATGTAGTGCGGGGCTCTCCCGCAGGTCGTCAATATTTGGTTTGAACGCAAGTCCCAGCAGTGCGACCTTGACCTTTCCTTTTGGCGTTCCATGGGCTTCCACCTGATGGATGGCAGACTCGATCTGTCCAAAAACCCAATGTGGTTTCGAGTCGTTCACTTCCCGTGCAGTGCGAATCAGGCGCGCCTGCCCTGGCGTCTTGTTAACGATGAACCAGGGGTCAACGGCAATGCAGTGACCGCCCACGCCAGCGCCCGGCTGCAGAACGTTGACGCGCGGGTGGTGATTCGCCAAATCAATTAGTTCCCAAACGTTGATCTGCAACTTATCGCAGATCAGCGAAAGCTCGTTGGCAAACGCAATGTTCACATCACGGAATGCATTTTCCGTTAGTTTCGACATTTCCGCCGTGCGTGCATTGGTTTCAAGCAATTGGCCTTCGACAAACAGGCTATACACGCTCTTAGCCTTTTCTGCGGAGATGCGATTTATCCCCCCGACGATGCGATCATTGGCGACGAGTTCGCGGATAACCTGACCGGGCAGGACCCGTTCAGGGCAGTAAGCGATATAGACGTCGCTATCAATGCTACCTTGCAAGGGTAGCTTCAGATCATGACGCAATTCCGACAGCCATTGCACCATTTGCTCCGTGGTGCCGACAGGCGATGTCGATTCCAGAATCACAACATTACCAGGTCGTAGAACCGGTGCGATCGCCTCAATAGCTGCGTGGATATATGAAAGATCCGGCTCGAAGTCGCCCTTGAACGGCGTGGGAACTGCAATGAGGAAGGCATCTGCCGGTTCGGGCATCGTAGTTGCGCGCAGCCATCCTTCCTTGACCACGGACTGTACGATTTGCTCGAGTCCGGGTTCGACGATGTGGATCTCTCCACGGTTGATTGTGTCAACCGCATGCTGATTGATGTCGACGCCGATTACCTTGACCTGACGGGAGGCCAAGACTGCCGCAGTGGGCAAGCCGATGTATCCGAGGCCGATGACCGAAACTGTGGGGGAAGTAGTGTTCTGGTTCATAGCGAGCTCTGCGTGGTTTGGAAGTGGTTCAGAAGTGCTTGAACGATGCGAGGCGAGGCCTCGCCGTCGCCGTAGGGGTTGTGGGCGTACGCCATCTTTTGGTACGCCTCTTCGCTGTCAGAAAGGTCGCTGATTGCTTCGACGATGCGCGCAGCATCGGTGCCGACCATGCGTACTGTGCCAGCGGCGACGGCTTCCGGGCGCTCTGTCGTATCACGCATGACCAACACGGGCTTGCCCAGCGAAGGCGCTTCTTCCTGGATGCCGCCGGAGTCGGTCAGAATCAGGAAGCTCTTGCTCATAAAGTAGACGAACGGCTCGTATTCCAATGGCTCAATCAAATGGACATTGTTCAGGCCGGTCAGCAGGCGATTGACGGGTTCGCGCACGTTGGGATTCAAATGCACGGGGTACACAAAGTGCGTGGCTGGGTAGCGCTGGGACAGAGTGCGAACGGCTTGGCAGATGCTCTCAAACCCGCCACCGAAGTTCTCTCGGCGATGGCCGGTGATAAGCACCATGCGAGCATCTTCTGCAAGGAACGGATATTGCTCGTGCAAAGCGTTGCGTAATCGTTCGTTATTTTTAACCTTGGCTTGAACGGCCAGCAGAGCATCAATCACTGTATTGCCAGTGACAAGAATAGCGTCCTTCGGCTTGTTTTCAATTATCAAGTTCTGGCGCGACTGTTCCGTCGGAGCGAAATGCAAGGATGCAAAAACGCCCGTCATTTGACGATTCGCCTCCTCGGGCCAAGGCGAGTAGATGTTGTGGGTGCGAAGGCCTGCTTCAACATGACCGACCGCGATGCGGGCGTAAAAGGCTGCCATGGCCGCCGCAGCAGTCGTAGTCGTATCTCCATGCACCAACACATAGTCCGGGCGAAACTCTTGGAGTATGTCCCGCAGGCCTTCGAGAACTCGCGCCGTAATCGCGTACAGATCCTGGCCTGGACGCATGATGTCAAGATCGTAGTCGGGCTTGATGCTGAACAGATTAAGCACTTGGTCAAGCATATGCCGGTGTTGCCCGGTCACGCATACGCGGGATTCAATCGTGGAATTGGCGCTGAGTGCTGCGACCACCGGGGCCATCTTGATGGCTTCTGGTCGAGTGCCGAATACGGTAAGAACTTTCATTAAAGGCTAAAGCTCCAAGGGTAAAGTAGGGGGCTAATACCATCAAATAGTGCCCGAAGCGAAGTATTCTCGCCTTGAGTTGCCGACTACGTGATTCGCGGCAACCTGCACATATGACTTGGGTTAAAGCACCCCCACGTTCAGTTGAATTGAGGAGGGGATTTGACCGAGTTCAACGCTTTGCTCGCAAAGGCAAGCCGCTACGCCTAGGTAACATGCGATAGATTCGTTCGGCCCCCCCTTCGGTATAGGGTGTGCTATCGAGTTACGACTCTTGCTGAATACATTGATCACAGCGTGGATGCTTCTTGCTGTTGGTCCGGAAAGGCAGATCAAATCAATTGCCGTAGCAACGAAGTCGTCTCCCGAATCTGCCCCTCCGTATGCATACAAGAAATAAAAAACCTCAACCTAGCCGATTTCTCCGGCACCGCCGGATACAAAATCGGCTGCACATTAATCCCTTGCTTAAACAGCGCCGCTGACACCCGGGTCGCCTTCAACGAACTCCCCGTAATCGCCGGCACCACCGCCAACCCGGTGCTCGTCCCGGTATCAATCCCAGCCGCCTTAGCCTGTTCCAAAAAGAATTTCCCCCGCGCCTGTAGCGCAGCCACTCTTTCCGGCAATTCCTTCATCCGCCGCAGCGCTGCCAGCGCCGACGCTGCCACACTAGGCGGCATCCCGACGCTATACAAAAAGCTCGGCGCTAGAAACTTCAAGTGCTCCACCAGTGCGGTTTCCCCAGCGATATACCCGCCGCATCCCGCCAGCGTTTTGCTCAGCGTGCCCATCCAGATATCGACATCTTTACCGTCGACGCCGAAGTGCTCGCGAATGCCATATCCGCGCGCGCCCATTACGCCCAACGAATGCGCCTCGTCAACCATCAGGAACGCACGATGGCGCTGCTTGATTTCGATGAAGCGGGGCAGTGCGGGAAAGTCGCCGTCCATGCTGTAGATGCCTTCCAGCACGATCAGCACGCGTTCGAATTGATGGCGTTGCTCGTTCAGGATGGCGTCCAGTGCTTCCCAGTCGTTGTGCGGGAAGGGCAGGCGGCGCGCGCCTGACAGCTGGATGCCTTGCAGGACGCTGTTGTGGATCAGTTCGTCGTGCAGCACCAGGTCGCGCGGGCCGAACAGGTAGCCGATGGTGGATACGTTCGTGGCGTGGCCGCTAACGAAGGTGATGGCGTCGTCGACGCCGTATAGGGCGGCGATTTCTTGTTCCAGTTCGCGGTGTATCGGGCGTTCGCCCGAGACCAGGCGGCTGGCGGATACCGATGTGCCGTATTGGTCGATGGCTGCCTTCGCGGCCGCGGCCACGACCGGGTCGCCGGACATGTTCAGGTAGTTGTAGCTGGCGTAGTTGACGAACTCGCGGCCGCTGATGTGCGTGTCGGCGCCCGCGGTGCCTTCGTGCAGTTTGAAGAACGGGTTCTTCACGCCCAGGCGCTTGGCGCCGTCGTTGATGATGCGCAGTTGTTGGTAGCCCGGATGCAGGTGGAAGCGGTAATGCTCCTCAGGAATCTCGGGCTTCTTTTCAGCGGGGCGCGCGGGCGTCTGGCCGGCCGGCGTGGACGCCTGGCGCAGCTTGCGCTCCAGCGCTTGCTGGATGAGTTTGTCCTTGATGCCGGCCGCCAGGCCGGGCAACTTCTTCATGGTGCTCAATTAATTCTGGCCTACTGGATCATGCGTTGCATGGGGAGACTGCCGTTCATCTTGATTTCGTCGACGAACTCGGACACGGAGCTGGACCCGACTTCGGCGGCGTGGCTGGCCACCACCTGTTGCACGCTGGCCGTGACCGCATCGCTAGTCGCGTCGTCATGCTCATCGCGCAGCAATAACACCAGGCGCTCGGCCAGCTTGGCGGGCGTGGGGCTTTCGTTCAGCGCCATGACGGGCAGCCGGATACCGAAGCGGTTCTCCAATGCAACCACCAGTTCGACGCCCATCAGCGAGTCCAGGCCCATGTCGTAAACAGAGCGTGTGGATTCAATCTTGTCGGGCGACACGCGCAAAATCTCGCCGATTTCGGCTTTGAGCATGTCAGTAAACCGCTCATGCAGCGTGGCGTCGTCCAAGGTGGCGATCATCTGGGCGATGTCGTCGGCGCCGCCGTCTTCATCGCCGCTGTCGCCAGCGCGCCGTGCGATATCCGAAAACTTGGGCAAGCTGGCGGTGGGCAGGAAGCGGCTGAGGGCGCGCCAGTCCAGTTCCAGTACGCCCAGGCCCGAGGCGTCCGTGACGAGCATGTCCTCCAGCGCATCCAGGGCGACTTGGGATGCCAATGCGCCGCCACCCAT
>Ga0213829_1000881_pt1 | contig 24171 bp, 16 predicted proteins | sample MC6MC0896MG_FD_180665 | JGI IMG/M metagenome (GOLD analysis project Ga0213829, IMG submission 180665) | Enriched soil aggregate microbial communities from Iowa State University, Ames, United States - MC6-MC0896-MG | ecosystem: Environmental > Terrestrial > Soil > Unclassified | place: USA: Iowa...
TAAAAATTCGTCGGCCGTTTCACGATCCATTCCGCCGTGTTCGACCACCACATCCAGCAATGCCTGCTCGACGTCTTTTGCCATACGATTCGCGTCGCCACAGACATAAAGATGCGCGCCCTCTTCGATCCAGCGCCACACTTCGGCCCCTTTCGCGCGGATCTTATCCTGTACGTAAATCTTCTCTGCCTGATCGCGTGACCAGGCGAGGTCGATATGAGTCAGCAGACCATCTTTCACATATTTCTGCCACTCCACCTGATAGAGGAAATCGTCGGTGAAGTGCGGATTACCAAAGAATAGCCAGTTTTTGCCGCCGGCACCGTCGTTGTCGCGCTGCTGCATAAAGGCGCGGAACGGCGCGATGCCGGTGCCCGGGCCAATCATGATCACTGGCGCATCCGGATTAGCCGGCAGGCGGAAGTTGTCGTTGTGTTCGATGAAGACCCGGACTTCGCCCTCTTCTTCGATGCGATCGGCCAGCCAGGTCGATGCACCGCCGCCACGCTGGCGACCTTCAATATCAAAGCGAACGGCACCGACGGTGATATGCACTTCGGTATCGGTTTCAGCCTGCGAAGAGGCGATAGAGTAGAGTCGCGGCGTCAGCGGTCGCAGCAGTCCGGTCAGCTGTTCAGCGCTGAGTTCGGACGGTGCCAGGCGCACCATATCCACAATCGGATAGTGCTGCGCATAGTGCTGCAGCCTGGCTTTATCATCCACCAGTGAGAGCAACTCCGCGTTGCGTGACAGCTGGGCATACTGCGCCACGATCTGCGCGGTGTTAACCGTCAGCTCGAAATGCTTCTGCAGCGCCTCTGCCAGCGGCAGGGTTTTCCCCTGAACTTCTACCGGCTCATCGCCTTTCAGCCAGACCAGCTCCAGCAGTTCGCTGACCAGCGCCGCGTCGTTCTCATACCAGACGCCCAGCGCATCGCCAGGCTGGTAGCGCAGACCGGAATCGCCCAGATCGATTTCGATATGGCGCACATCTTTATCTGAGTCCCGTCCGGTAATTTTCTGATTCACCGCCAGACTCGCGCTGAGCGGCGACTCTTTAGTATAGGGGCTGGTGGTGACTTCGTTGACGCTGCCGGCTGCTGTCGCCGCAGCCTGCGCCGGGGATTCAGTGGGAACGCGTTTCTTGAGAATTTCCGTCAGTGCATTGCGCCAGGCGGCGGCCTGCTCCGCATACTCAACATCTGCATCGACGCGATCCAGCAGACGCTCGCCGCCCAGCTCCGCCAGTCGGCTGTCAAAATCTTTACCCGCCTGACTGAAGAATTCATAAGAGGTGTCGCCCAGGCCAAACACTGCGAAGGCGGCACCCTGCATTTTCGGTGCCTTTTTTGACATCAGGAATTTATGCAGCGCCACCGCCTCTTCCGGCGGTTCGCCTTCGCCCTGGGTGGAGGTTACAACCACCAGCATTTTTTCCTGGCCAATCTGTTTGAACTTGTAATCACCGGCATTCACCAGGTTTACGTTCAGCTTTGCGGCCAGCAGGTCATCACGCAACTGCTCAGCCAGACGACGGGCATTGCCGGTCTGGGAGGCGGAAAGCAGCGTAATGGCGGGCGCTTCGGCCGGAGCCGGAGCAGATGCAGTGCTGGCGACGGCGCTACCCGGGGTCTGTTCCACCCTGCCCCAGAAATAGCCTGACAGCCACGCCAGTTGAGTCGGGGAATAATCTGTCGTCGCCGCCTGTAAGCGAGCGAGTTGTTCCGGGGAGAGCGGAAGCATTGAACCAGGTGCCTGAGTCGTCATCGCGTTAAAAATTCCAGTATCAGAAGTCCGGACCGTAAAATGGCGGAAGAGTGCGTAGGTTACCGGTCCGTATATTAACGATTAAATACACCTTCGACATATCAAATAACCAAAATGACTAAATGGTTTTCCAGGTAGGAATAATCGTTAAAAGTGGTAAGCAAAGCGGTGATATATCAGTTAATTAGCTGGACGACACTGTATAAACGCGCAGGAAAAGTATCGGTTTGTGCGGTTCGGGTGCGAAAAAAGCGGTAATCAGGTAGAATTCAGCGGTTTTTTAATGTCTGAGAACCATTATGTCTACCACCTTGTTTAAAGAGTTCCAGTTCGAAGCCGCGCATCATCTACCGAATGTGCCGGCCGGACACAAATGTGGCCGTCTGCACGGTCATTCGTTCCTGGTTCGTCTGGAGATTACCGGCGAAGTGGATGCGCATACCGGCTGGGTTATGGATTTTGCTGAGCTGAAGGCGGCGTTTAAGCCGGTCTACAATCGGCTGGACCACTACTATCTGAATGATATTCCCGGCCTGGAAAATCCCACCAGCGAAGTGCTGGCTAAATGGATCTGGGATCAGATGAAGCCGCAACTGCCGCTGCTAAGCGCGGTGATGATCAAAGAAACCTGCACCGCAGGCTGCGTTTACCGCGGCTAACCCTGTCGGATCGAACTCTTCGATCCGACGCGGCTCTTCTCTCCGTCCTGCCTCTGACGCTCAACGCTTTCCTGTAGTTAACGGCTCATTGCGTGCCGCTTTATCAGGATCAGGCGATATTGAGATATTTATGGGTCTGCATCGACAGACGCCAGTTACGGGCAATGCAGGTCTCAATACAGAGCCGGGTCGCATCATCTTTGCGGCTGATTGGCTGCAGGGCGATGATACGCGCTTTGGTGTCATCAATGCCTGCCAGCAGCCGATCCAGCGCTTCCACATCACGCTCGCGCGCTACCGGATGCTTGATTTCATCGGCCCGGCTCAGCGCCTGGGGCAGAACATCGTAGCCGCCGCGCATGTTGACCTTCGGCGAGACGGTCACCCAGGTCCGTTCAGAACAGTGAATCTCGTGGGTTCCGCTGGTCTCAATCTGGCACTGGAAACCGTGCTGCTCCAGCGCAGTGGTTAACGGACGCAGATCGTAAATCGCCGGTTCACCACCGGTGATGACCACATGACGCGCCGTCCAGCCCTGCTGCGCAATGGCACTCACCAGGGTCGCCGCGTCGGCATCACCCCAGGCGTCGCTTTCCACCGTCTTGATCAAAATATCGCCCAGCGACGTTTCCCGATCTGTCCGCTTTTCCCAGGTGTGTTTGGTATCGCACCAGCTACAGCCCACCGGGCATCCCTGCAAACGAATGAAAATGGCAGGCACGCCGGTGTAATAACCTTCGCCCTGCAGTGTCTGGAACATTTCGTTAATCGGGTATTGCATTACGGACTCGCTTGAAAAAAACAGGGCGCTGATTATGGCAGATTTGCCGCGCAGCTCAACCACGCGTTGTGCCTTTTCTCCGCGCCGGACAAAACACAAATGAGGGGCTTCAGACGGCTGACAGGCTCAGAACGTGGATGGCCAGGACCGAAGAGCAAAGCGTCCCGCGCTCAGGACAAAAACGCCGGAAGCGTTTTTGAACAACGCAAAACGTTGTCCCGGTAACGGGCGTACCTCAGGGATGAGGTGCGTAATCGCGCGGACCCGGCCGGCAGAGATGCCGCTTTGGCGATCGGGCCTTGCCATCTGCGTCTGCACACCGCCACCAACAAAAAGCCCCGCACAAGGCGGGGCTTCAGAGGCCGATGATGTCACTTAGCGCGACATCAACGCACAGTCATTACTGACCTTTAACTTCTTTCAGACCGTTGAATGGCGCTTTAGAACCCAGCGCTTCTTCAATACGGATCAGCTGGTTGTACTTAGCAACACGGTCAGAACGGCTCATTGAACCGGTTTTGATCTGGCCCGCTGCAGTACCTACCGCCAGGTCAGCGATGGTCGCATCTTCGGTTTCGCCTGAACGGTGAGAGATCACGGCAGTGTAGCCCGCGTCTTTCGCCATTTTGATCGCAGCCAGAGTTTCGGTCAGAGAACCGATCTGGTTGAATTTGATCAGAATGGAGTTAGCGATACCTTTATCGATACCTTCTTTCAGGATTTTGGTGTTGGTAACGAACAGGTCATCACCCACCAGCTGGATTTTGTCGCCCAGTACTTTGGTCTGGTAAGCGAAGCCGTCCCAGTCAGATTCGTCCAGGCCATCTTCGATAGAAACGATCGGATACTGTTTAGTCAGATCTTCCAGGAAGTGGGTGAACTCTTCAGAGGTAAACGATTTACCGCCTTCACCGGCCAGAACGTATTTGCCATCTTTGTAGAACTCAGATGCCGCACAGTCCATCGCCAGGGTGATGTCTTTGCCCAGCTCGTAGCCTGCTGCTTTTACCGCTTCAGCGATAACAGCCAGCGCTTCGGCGTTGGAACCCAGGTTAGGCGCGTAGCCGCCTTCGTCACCCACTGCAGTGCTCATGCCTTTGCTTTTCAGCACTTTTGCCAGGCTGTGGAACACTTCAGAACCCATACGGATGGCTTCTTTCAGGTTCGGAGCGCCAACCGGCTGGATCATGAATTCCTGGATGTCGACGTTGTTGTCGGCATGTTCGCCGCCGTTGATGATGTTCATCATTGGCAGTGGCATAGAGTATTTGCCTGGGGTGCCGTTCAGTTCAGCGATGTGCTCATACAGCGGCTGACCTTTAGAGGCTGCAGCGGCTTTAGCAGCTGCCAGTGAAACAGCCAGAATGGCGTTAGCACCGAAGTTAGATTTGTTCTCAGTACCGTCCAGGTCGATCATGATCTTATCGATGTTCGCCTGATCTTTCGCGTCTTTGCCTTTTACCGCTTCAGCAATCGGACCGTTTACTGCAGCAACGGCTTTGGTTACGCCTTTGCCCAGATAACGTGATTTGTCACCGTCACGCAGTTCCAGCGCTTCGCGTGAACCGGTAGAGGCACCTGATGGCGCAGCTGCCAGGCCTACGAAACCGCCTTCCAGATGCACTTCAGCTTCAACAGTCGGGTTACCACGTGAGTCGATAATTTCGCGACCGATGACTTTTACGATTTTGGACATTACGATTTTCCTCAGTACAAGTTAGTCAATCCTAAGACAAGCAACGCGCGAAAAGTTCGCGCGCTGCCTGTGAAACTTACTTCGCTAAACGCTTCTGATGCTCATGTGCGGCTTTAACAAAGCCGGCAAACAGCGGATGGCCGTCGCGTGGGGTCGAGGTAAACTCAGGATGGAACTGGCAGGCCACAAACCACGGATGGTTCGGGATCTCGATAATCTCAACCAGTTGATCATCACCAGAGCGACCTGCTACGCGCAGACCGGCTGCTTCAATCTGCTTTAACAGCATATTGTTCACTTCATAGCGGTGGCGATGGCGCTCAACGATAGTGTCAGAGCCGTAGAGCTGGCGAACCTGGCTGCCCGGCGTTAACTGACACTGCTGGCTGCCCAGACGCATGGTGCCGCCCAGATCGCTCTGCTCGCTGCGGACTTCGACGTTGCCATCTTCGTCACGCCATTCGGTGATTAATGCCACCACCGGATATTTACAGTCTGGCACAAATTCCGTGGAGTTGGCGCCCGGCATCCCGGCGACATTGCGGGCGAACTCCATCAGCGCAACCTGCATGCCCAGGCAGATGCCCAGGTACGGCACGTTATTTTCACGTGCATACTGCGCGGTCATCAGCTTGCCTTCCACGCCACGGTAACCGAAGCCACCCGGGATCAGAATCGCATCCAGATCTTTCAGTAATTCGACACCGCGTGATTCAACATCCTGCGAATCGATCAGTTTGATGTTCACGGTGACGCGATTTTTCAGGCCGCCATGTTTCAGCGCTTCGATGACCGACTTGTAGGCATCCGGCAATTCCACATACTTGCCCACCATACCGATGGTGACTTCACCACCCGGATTGGCTTCTTCGTAGATCACCTGCTCCCATTCGGCCAGGTTGGCTTCCGGTGCATTCAGGTTGAAGCGCTTGCAGATATAGTCATCCAGGCCCTGCGATTTCAGCATGCCAGGAATCTTGTAAATGGAATCAACGTCTTTCAGCGAGATAACCGCTTTTTCAGGGACGTTACAGAACAGGGCGATTTTAGCGCGTTCGTTGGCCGGTACGGCACGGTCAGAACGGCAAATCAGCACGTCTGGCTGAATACCAATCGACAGCAGCTCTTTCACCGAGTGCTGGGTCGGTTTGGTTTTCACTTCACCGGCAGCCGCCATATACGGCACCAGCGTCAGGTGCATATACATGGTGTGTTCGCGGCCCACATCAACGGCCATCTGGCGAATCGCTTCCAGGAACGGCAGTGATTCGATATCACCGACCGTGCCGCCGATTTCGACCAGTACCACATCATGACCTTCACCGCCTTCAATAATGCGTTCTTTGATGGCGTTGGTGATGTGCGGAATAACCTGAATGGTTGCGCCCAGATAGTCGCCACGGCGCTCTTTGCGCAGGACTTCTGAGTAGATACGGCCAGTGGTGAAGTTATTACGACGCGACATTTTGGTACGGATGAAGCGCTCGTAGTGACCCAAATCCAGATCGGTTTCAGCGCCGTCATCAGTGACGAAAACTTCACCGTGCTGCGTCGGGCTCATGGTGCCTGGATCCACGTTGATATACGGGTCCAGCTTCATGATGGTCACGTTCAGACCACGGGCTTCGAGAATGGCTGCGAGGGAGGCTGCGGCAATGCCTTTACCCAGAGAGGAAACGACCCCGCCGGTCACAAAAATATAATTCGTTGTCATGCTGAACCTGAGAGTTTAGGTTTAAAGACGGTGGAATAACCAGGACGGGAAAACAGTATACTGGAAACCGCTATCAGCCACAATTGATGAATCACCGCCATCCTCCAACGCATTGCTGCGGCTAACATAGCCGATAGCCGCCAATGAAATGTTGACGTGCGTCACAAAGTTGCCGTCAGGCTGAATCGAGTAAGCGAAAGCGGTGACTTTATGCACAGCGCTGGAATAATCAGCGCTTCTCGCCCCGTTTCACCTGCTGCCAGGCGGCTTCCATCTGCTCCAGCGTGGCACCCGGCATACTTAAACCCTGTGCAGCGATGATCGCTTCGACTTCGCGGAAGCGGCGCTCAAACTTGTCGTTGGCCTTTTGCAGCGCAGTTTCCGCTTTGCTGCCCAGATGGCGCGACAGGTTAACCGTGGCGAACAGCAGGTCGCCAATCTCCTCTTCCAGCTTCTCACCATCCACCACGCTCTGCTGCGCCTCGTGCATCACTTCATCAATCTCTTCATGCACCTTAGCCACCACCGGTCCCAGCGTGGTCCAGTCGAATCCGACATTGTGACAACGCTTCTGAATCTTGTGGGCGCGCATCAGTGCGGGCAGTGCCTTAGGGATATCATCCAGCGCCGAATGCTGGGCTTTGTCAGCCCGCTCAGCGGTTTTTATCGCTTCCCAGTTTTTCAGCACTTCGCTGCTGGTTTCTGCTGTGGCATCGCCAAAAATGTGTGGATGACGGCGCTCCAGCTTGTCGCTGATTGCGTGGCAGATATCCTCAAAATTAAAGCGATCCTGTTCGCTGGCCATCTGTGCATAGAACACCACCTGAAACAGCAGATCGCCCAGCTCACCGCGCAGATCGTCAAAATCTTCGCGCTGGATAGCGTCCAGCACTTCGTAGGTCTCTTCCAGCGTATAGGGCGCGATGGTGGCGAAGGTCTGTTCACGATCCCACGGACAGCCATGTTGTGGATCGCGCAGGGTTTTCATTATGCCAAGCAGGCGCTCAATAGCGTTCATTCAGGAGGATCCTTGATTAGTGAGATGACAGGCAACGGGCGAAGAGGCAAAGCGTACAACACGACAGGACGCTATTCACCGCGTCCGGCCGTGTCTGGTGGTGCAGAAAACGCCTGCGCAACCTCCAGCTGCCGGTTGCCTCAGTGCCTGCCTGAATATCAGTGCAGGCGACGGGCGTCAATGATATCAGAGACCTGGTTCAGACGCGCCAGGACACGTCCCAGTACCTGATGGTTGTAGATCTCGATATCCATGTCGATGGTCGCCAGCTGTTTTTTGGTGTCGCTGCGGCTTGAGACGCCCAGGACATTCACTTTCTCGTTGGCGAGAATGGTGGTGATGTCACGCAGTAAGCCGCTGCGATCGTTGGCGGTCACGCGCACCACCAGCGAATAGCCGCTGGAGTAACTTTCGCCCCACACCGCATCGACGATACGTTCCGGCGCATGCGAAATGAGTTCAGCCAGCTGGTCGCAGTCAGCGCGATGAATAGAGATGCCGCGCCCCTGGGTGATGAAGCCGACAATATCATCCCCCGGAATCGGCTGGCAGCAGCGGGCAATGTGGTGCATCAGGTTGCCCACGCCCTCCACGACGACACGTCCGCTCTCTTTGCGTGAAGAGGGAGTGTACGATTTCTGGGTCAGCTGACGCAGCGCTTCGCGATCTTCCTCTTCGGCGCTCGGCTTATTGAGCTTCGCCTGCAGGAAGTTAACCATCTGGTTAAGACGAATATCGCCGCCGCCAATCGCCGCCAGCAACTCTTCAAGCGAGGTGACGTTATAGCGCGGCAGTAGCAGTTTTTCGGCTTCGCGCAGGCTGATATCCAGCTGATTCAGTTCGTTATCCAGAATCTGCCGTCCGGCGATAATATTCTTGTCGCGATCCTGCTTGCGGAACCAGTTGTGGATCTTCGAGCGCCCACGGTTGGTGGTGATGTAGCCCAGATTCGGATTGAGCCAGTCGCGGCTCGGGTTCGGCTGCTTCTGGGTGATCACTTCAACCTGATCGCCCATCTGCAGCTGGTAGGTGAACGGCACGATGCGGCCACCGATTTTCGCGCCGATGCAGCGGTGACCGATGTCGCTGTGAATATGATAGGCAAAGTCGAGCGGCGTCGATCCAGCGGGCAGATCCACCACGTCGCCTTTCGGGGTAAAGACGTAGACCCGGTCATCGAACACCTGGCTGCGGACCTCTTCCAGCAGTTCGCCGGAGTCCGCCATCTCTTCCTGCCAGCTGATGAGCTTACGCAGCCAGGCGATCCGCTCTTCATGACCGGCCGCGCCACGCGCGCTGCTGGAAGTTGGCCCCTCTTTATATTTCCAGTGCGCCGCCACGCCCAGCTCGGCATCTTCATGCATCTGGCGGGTACGGATCTGGATCTCCACCGTTTTGCCCTGCGGCCCTAACACCACCGTATGAATCGACTGGTAGCCGTTGGGTTTGGGGTTAGCGACGTAATCATCAAACTCGCTGGGCAGATGGCGATAGAGCGTATGCACCGTACCCAGCGCACCGTAGCAATCCTGCAGGCGATCGGCGACGATGCGCACCGCCCGCACGTCAAACAGCTCATCAAAGGCCAGCGATTTTTTCTGCATCTTGCGCCAGATGCTGTAGATATGTTTCGGACGGCCATAGACTTCGGCGCGCACGCCCTCTTTGACCATCTCTTTGCGCAGATTGCTGACGAAGTTTTCGATGTACTGCTCACGGTCAATACGCCGCTCATGCAGTAATTTGGCGATGCGCTTATATTCGTCGGGATGCAGGTAGCGGAAGCAGTAATCTTCCAGCTCCCATTTGAGCTGACCAATACCGAGACGGTTGGCCAGTGGCGCATAGATATTGGTGCTCTCTTTGGCGGCCAGTACCCGCTCATCTTCCGGCGCATCTTTCATTTCGCGCAGGTTCATGATGCGTTCAGCCAGCTTCAGCACTACGCAGCGAAAATCTTCCACCATCGCCAGCAGCATGCGGCGGACGTTATCCACCTGTTCAGAGGCCATGGAGTCGTTGTGGATCGCTTTCAGCTGGCGGATGGCGTCCATATCGCGCACGCCGTGTACCAGCGAAACAATGCCTTTGCCGACGGCGGTTTCCAGCTCCTCTTCACTCACCACTTCATCGTTAGCCAGCGGGAAAATCAGCGCCGCACACAGGCTTTCGATATCCATGCTGAGCATTGAGAGGATTTCAACCATCTCAATACCGCGCCACAGCAGCAGCGACTGATCAGGATGGCCCTGCGTCTGCGCTTCGCAGTAGCGCCAGGTCTCGGCCACACGTTGACATGATTGCGGGTTGGCAATACCGAGACTGGCGATCCACTGGTCGAGGGCGAAATCCCCCTCAGTATTTAAATGCGCACTTCTGACCGCAACCATAACCTCTCCTGCACAACGACATACATCGCTTATGTTTTTCTGAACAGCACCATGGATTCGAGATGACGGGTATGTGGGAACATATCCAGCATCGCGACCCTTTCCAATTGGTAGCCTGCCGACAGCAATGTCTGGCTGTCGCGGGCGAGTGTGGTGGGATTACACGAAACATAGACCACGCGATCTGGTGCAAGTTTAACCACATGCGCCATTACGCCCGCAGCCCCGGCGCGTGCCGGATCGAGTAATACCTTGTTAAATCCCTGTGCCGCCCACGGCTGGCGCGACACTTCTTCTTCCAGATTATGCTGAAAGAAACTGACATTTTTAAGATTATTCAAATCAGCATTATACGCTGCCTGCCGCACTAATGCTGCAATCCCCTCCACACCAACCACATTATGTACGAAGATTCCTATAGGAAGTGTGAAGTTTCCCATGCCGCAAAACAGATCCAGCACCCGGTCTTCCGGCTGCAGATCGAGCCAGGCAATTGCCTTCGCGACCATCTGCTGATTAACAGCATCGTTAACCTGAATAAAATCCTGTGGGCTGAAGGTTAGCTTAAGCTGGTGAGATTGATAAAACGGCGTCGACTCATTTAACGCACTCAACTCTTCCTCGCCCGCATCCAGGAACAGCATCAGCTGATGCTTATGCGAAAACTGTTCCAGTTTTTCACGGTCATCCGCATGCAGCGCATCAAGATGGCGCAGAATCATCAGCGGCCCGTTGTCTGCCAGCACCAGCTCCACATGCCCGAGACGCCTGACGGCGCGTAAGTCACTGAGACACTGGTGCAATGGAACCAGTAAAGCCTCAAGTTCGGGCACTAAAATGGGGCATTGCTGAATATCAACCAGATCGTTGCTGGCTTCCTGACGGAAGCCCATCTGCAACCGCTGCGCCTTATTTTGCCATTGCAGCCCCAGACGGGCGCGACGACGATAGCCCCAGGGCTGACCGGCAATCACCTCATCCACCGCCACGTCTTGTGCGGCGGCCTGGCGCAGCATCCGGCTCAGCGCCTGGGCTTTGCTCTGCTGTTGCAGCGCCACATCGGCATGCTGCTGCTGGCAGCCGCCGCAGCGTTCATAATGTGGGCAGCGCGGCGTGACGCGCGCCGGACTGCGGCTAATCAGTCGTGTCACTTTCGCCCGGGCAAATTGACGTTTATCCTCTGTCAGCATGACCTCCGCCTGTTCCCCAGGCAGGGCACCGGCGACAAAAAGGGTTTTGCCCTTGTGACGCGCCACCCCTTGTCCGAACGGATCAAGCGCCTCAATGGTGACGGTGATCCGTTGTTGCGTCGTCACGCGCTGTTTTGCAACGTAAAATTGCGCCATAGTGTTATTAATTCTCTTTATCGAAAACGACCTGCATTGTTTTTGTCGACAGCATGCACAGGGACGTTAATGCCGGAGTAGCCAGGCGACTATTATGACCAAATACAGCCTGCGGGCGCGAATGATGATTTTAATTCTGGCACCCACGCTGATGGTTGGCCTGCTGCTCAGCTCATTTTTTGTGGTGCACCGCTACAATGAACTGCAGCGCCAGGTTATCGATGCCGGAGCCAATATCATTGAACCGCTGGCGATCTCCAGCGAATACAGCATGACCTGGCACAATCGTGACGCCATGCGTGAACTGGTCAGCCTGCTGCACCGCCGCCATTCGGGCATCGTCCGGGCGATCTCGGTGTTTGATAATCACAACCAGCTCTACGTCACCTCCAATCACAAGCAGAACCTCAGCCTGCTGCAACAGGATGATATCCGCGCCCTGCCCGACGATGTCTCCATGGAGCGTCACGGCAACGTATTGATTCTGCGCACACCGATCACCACCGAGCGTTACGATGTGGATGAATTGCCGGACGAAGATGCCAAGCCGTCGGGCAATCCGCTGGGCTACGTGGCGATAGAACTGGATCTGCAGTCGGTGCGCCTGCAGCAGTACAAAGAGGTGTTTGTTGCCACGCTGATGCTGCTCTTCTGCCTCTGCCTGGCCATGCTATTTGCCTATCGTCTGATGCGTGATGTCACCGGCCCGATCCGCAATATGGTCACCACCGTTGACCGCATCCGTCGTGGCCAGCTCGATAGCCGCGTTGAGGGATACATGCTGGGTGAACTCAGCATTCTGAAAAACGGGATTAATGCGATGGCGATGTCGCTGACCGCCTATCACGAAGAGATGCAGCACAATATCGATCAGGCGACCTACGATCTGCGAGAGACGCTGGAACAGCTGGAGATTCAGAACGTTGAGCTGGATTTGGCGAAGAAACGCGCCCAGGAAGCGGCGCGTATCAAATCTGAGTTTCTGGCCAATATGTCGCATGAGCTGCGGACGCCGCTTAATGGCGTGCTGGGCTTTACCCGGCAGATGCTGAAAACCCAGCTGCGCACCACCCAGCGCGACTATATGCAGACCATTGAACGTTCAGCCAATAACCTGCTCAGTATTATCAATGACGTGCTCGATTTCTCGAAGCTGGAAGCGGGCAAACTGATGCTGGAGGCGATCCCCTTCCCGCTGCGTGCCACACTGGATGAAACGCTGGTGCTGCTGGCCCCGTCGGCGCATGACAAAGGGCTGGAGCTGACGGTGGTGTGTGACAGCAGCGTGCCGGACAACGTGATTGGCGATGCGCTGCGCCTGCAACAGATTCTGATTAACCTGATCGGTAACGCCATCAAGTTTACCGAGAAAGGGTATATCGGCCTGCGTGTCGGACAGCGGGTGATTACGCAGTCGCGCGTCGAGCTGGAGATTAAGGTTGAAGATAGCGGCATCGGCATCTCTGAGCAGCAACAGACACAGCTTTTCCAGGCGTTCCGTCAGGCTGACGCCAGCATTTCTCGCCGTCATGGCGGCACCGGGCTGGGGCTGGTGATCACCCAGAAACTGGTGCGAGAGATGGGCGGCGAAATCACCTTCAGCAGTCAGCCGGACAAGGGCTCCACCTTTGTGATTCGCGTGCAGCTGGATCTCAATCCCAATGCGCCCGGCATGCCACGCGTGCTGGATGCGCTGTCACATGCGCGCATTGCCTATGTTGAAGCGGATGCTAACGTTGCCAGCGCAGCACTGGAGATGTTAAGCGCCACACCATTGCAGATCGATTACAGCGAAACGCTGGAGGGTTTAAAAGCGTCTCACTATCCGCTGCTGCTGATGGCGATGCCGGTCGACATCAGTCAGCCCGAGCTGCTCAATGAACGCATGATTAATGCGCTGCTGGATCGGGCCGACAACGTGCTGATGGCGCTCCCCAGCCCGATGATGTTGCTGGCGGATGAACTGAAGGTACGCGGCATTGACGGTTGCATCGCTAAACCGATCTCCCTGACGCGACTCCTGCCGATGTTACTGGATCTGCATACCCGTCAGATCAGTGAACTGCCGCTTTCACCCCGGCTGCCGCTGACGGTGATGGCGGTGGATGATAACCCCGCCAACCTCAAGCTGATTGGCGCGCTGCTGGAGGAGCAGGTGCAGAACATCCTGCTGTGCAGCAGCGCCGAACACGCCATCCGTGAGGCACGTCAGCAGTCGCTGGATGTGATTCTGATGGATATTCAGATGCCGGACATCGATGGCATTCGCGCCAGCGAAATTATCCGCAGCATGCCGCATCATGCCAGTACACCAATTGTGGCGGTCACCGCCCATGCGATTGATGGCGAGCGTGAGCAATTGATCAAGGCGGGCATGAATGACTATCTTGCCAAACCGATTGATGAGAGCAAGTTAAGACAGTTGCTGGCGCGCTATACGCCACCACCAGTGGTCACCGTGCCGGAACTGCTGCCAATATTACCCACGCTGGACTGGCAACTGGCGCTGAGACAGGCGGCGAACAAAGCCGATCTGGCGCGCGATCTGCTGCGGATGCTGCTGGAATTTTTACCGGAAGTGCATGCGAAGATGGCGCAGTTTATGTCGACCAATGAGGTCAACGCCTTGCGTGAGATTATTCACAAGTTGCACGGCAGTGCCAGCTACAGCGGCGTGCCGCGCATGAAGCAACTCTGCCATCAGCTGGAAAGAGAGCTGCTGGAGGCCAGCGATATCGCTGCGCTGGAGCCGGAACTGCTGGAGCTGCAGGATGAGATGGAGAACGTCGCCCGAGAAGCCCGCCAGCTGTTAGGGATTGGATAAGGCTGGCGGTGAATTAAACCCGGCCGATGTGGAGTGGCCGGGTAATGCTGGTGGTTAGTTAAACCCGGCCAGCTTTAACGTGGCTGCCACATTACGCGCCGTCATCTCAACATTCTTTCCGGCGCTGGCGAGAGCCTCATCCAGCGTACAGATGCTGTAGAGCACGCTGAATACCGCATCGATCCCGTGCTGATGCACCACGCCGACATCGGCCGTCAGACTTCCGGCGATGCCAATCACCGGCTTATTAAAGCGCTTTGCCACGCTGGCGACCCCGATCGGCACCTTGCCATTAATACTCTGGCTGTCGATACGCCCTTCACCGGTAATTACCAGGTCAGCATCTTTTACCTCTTCCGCCAGCCCCAGCGCTTCAGTAACAATCTCAATGCCGCGCCGCAGCTCTGCCTGACAGAAGGCGTGCAGCGCCGCCCCCATACCGCCCGCTGCGCCGCCGCCCGGAATATGCAGCACATCAATATCGAGATCGCGGTGAATAATCGCGGCGTAATGGGCCAGCGCCTGATCGAGCTGCTGCACCAGCGCCGGTGTCGCCCCTTTCTGCGGGCCGAAAATGGCCGATGCACCCTCTTTGCCCGTCAGCGGATTCGTGACGTCACAGGCCACTTCAATGCGGCACTGATGAATGCGGGCGTCCAGCGCGTCAATATCGATGCTGGCAAGATCGGCGAGTGCACCGCCACCGTGACCGATCTCGCAGCCCTGGTCGTCCAGCAGCCGGGCGCCCAGCGCCTGCATCATGCCGGCTCCGCCATCATTGGTGGCGCTGCCGCCGATACCAATGATGATGTGGCCGACCCCCTTATCCAGCGCATGTCTGATCAACTCGCCGGTGCCAAATGAGGTCGTTATCAGCGGGTCACGCTGCGATGCAGGCACCCGCTCCAGTCCACTGGCCGCTGCCATTTCGATATAGGCGGTGGACTCATCGCCGGACAGGCCATAGAAGGCGTCGACCTCTGTTCCCAGCGGCCCCGTCACCTTCAGACTGACGATTTTTCCCTTCGTCGCCGCCACCATCGCTTCTACCGTTCCTTCACCGCCGTCGGCGACCGGTATTTTCACGTAATGCGCATCGGGAAAGATGTCACGGAAACCCGCTTCAATCGCCGATGCCACATCCAGGGCGGATAAACTCTCTTTATATGAATCCGGTGCGATTACGATTTTCATAGGCAATCCGAGCGCAGTTGAGTAATTGAAACGGCTCTGAACCAGTCCGGTTTCCGCAGAGACCGACACCGGGTTTTAGCGGGCGATTTCAACCTTCGCTAACTTCTCATAATAGCAGGCCAGCGCGCTGTGGTCGGCGCTACCCTGCCCGTCGTTACGCAGCGCCTGCATCATCTCCATCACAGCCGCCGTCAGCGGCAGATGCGCGCCGATGCTGTGCGAGGTATCCAGCGCGTTCGCCAGATCTTTGATATGCAGGTCAATGCGGAAGCCGGGTTTGAAGTTGCGATCCATCACCATGGGCGCTTTGGCATCCAGTACCGTACTGCCGGCCAGGCCGCCACGAATCGCCTGATAGACCAGATCCGGATTCACACCCGCTTTGGTCGCCAGTGATAACGCCTCGGACATCGCCGCAATATTCAGCGCCACAATTACCTGATTGGCCAGCTTAGTCACGTTACCCGCACCGATGTCGCCGGTATGCACCACCGATCCCGCCATCGATTTCATGATGTCGTAGCAGGTATCGAACACCGCTTTATCACCGCCGACCATCACAGAGAGCGTGCCTTCGATCGCTTTGGGTTCACCGCCACTGACCGGCGCATCCAGCATTTTGATCCCTTTTTCTGCCAGCGCATCGTGGACTTCACGGCTCGCCAGCGGCGCAATGGAGCTCATGTCGATGACCACCAGGCCTGGCTTCGCCCCTTCGATAATGCCATTTTTACCCAGGCAGACTTCAATGACCTGCGGCGAGTTGGGCACCATGGTAATCACCACATCGCACTGCTCAGCCACCTCTTTTGGCGATTTCGCCACGGTCGCGCCCAGTTCAGTCAGTTCCGCTTCGTTGTCAGCGTTATGATCGCGCACCACCAGCGAATAACCGGCTTTCACCAGATTTTTACTCATTGGTTTGCCCATAATACCCAGGCCGATAAATCCAATTTTCATTGCGTTTCCCCTTGATTGATTAGCGCTTAAATTTGTCGCATAACGCCTGAGAGGCGTTGCGGAACATACCGACATCGCTGCCGACGGCGACAAAAGTGGCGCCCCACTCCAGATAACGACGCGCGTCCGCTTCCACCGGTGCCAGAATGCCGCTCGGCTTACCGGCGGCTTTGGCGCGTTCAAAAATGTGTTTAATCACTTTCAGCACTTCAGGATGCGCAGGCTGACCGAGATAGCCCAGCGCAGCAGAGAGATCGCCCGGCCCGACAAAAATACCGTCAACACCGTCCACCGCCGCGATGGCGTCAATGTTATCGACCGCCTGCTGGGTTTCGATCTGCACCAGCACCGTGACGTTGTCATTGATGGTGCTGTTGTAATCCGGCAGGGTGCCGTACATGTTGCTGCGATGCGAAACCGAGACACCGCGAATGCCGGCTGGCGGATAGCGGGTTGAGGCGACGGCACGCACTGCTTCCTCTTCGGTCTCGACAAATGGCACCAGGAAGTTGTTAAACCCGATATCCAGCAGACGCTTAATGATCACCGGCTCGTTGCAGGGCGGACGCACCACGGGCGCACTGTGGCTGCCTTTAAGCGCCATCAGCTGCGGCACAAACGTGGTGATATCGTTGGGCGCGTGTTCGCCATCCAGGACCAGCCAGTCAAAACCGGCCAGCCCTAAAATCTCGGTTGAGATCGGGCTGGCAAGCGCACACCAGCTGCCGATCAGGGTTTCACCCGCTAACAAACGACGACGAAATCCATTTGGCCAGGCTGCATTACTCATGGTTAAACTCCTGTGACGATGGCTCCCCGTGGGGAGCCGAAAAGGTTAACGTACCAGGCAGGGACGTTTGTTGTCGTAGGTCCATCCCGGCACTAAAAATTGCATCGCTTCGGCATCGTCACGCGCGCCCAGCCCCTGCTTCTGATAGAGCGCGTTGGCCTGCATCACCTGATCCATATCCAGCTCGACGCCGAGACCGGGCTTCTGCGGTACCTGCACCATGCCGCCTTTGATCTGGAATGGCTCTTTGGTCAGGCGCTGATTGCCCTCCTGCCAGATCCAGTGGGTATCAATGGCGGTGATCGCGCCCGGCGCGGCAGCGGCGACGTGGGTGAACATCGCCAGCGAAATGTCGAAGTGGTTATTGGAGTGCGAGCCCCATGTCAGGCCGAAGTCGTGACACATCTGTGCTACCCGCACCGAACCCTGCATGGTCCAGAAGTGCGGATCTGCCAGCGGAATGTCCACCGACTGCAGCGACAGGGTATGGCCCATCTGACGCCAGTCGGTGGCGATCATATTGGTGGCGGTTGGCATGCCGGTGGCGCGGCGGAACTCCGCCATCACTTCACGGCCGGAGTAACCCTGCTCCGCGCCACAGGGATCTTCTGCGTAGGCGAGCACATCTTTGAGCTGTTTGCCGAGCATGATCGCCTCGTTGAGCGACCAGGCCCCGTTGGGATCGAGGGTGATACGGGCTTCAGGAAAACGCTTAGCCAGCGCAGTAACCGCTTCGGCCTCTTCGCCGCCGCGCAGTACGCCGCCTTTGAGTTTGAAATCGTTGAAACCATATTTCTCATACGCCGCTTCCGCCAGCCGCACCACCGTCTCCGGGGTTAGCGCCTCTTCGTGGCGCAGGCGATACCAGTCGCAGGGATCGCTCTCCTGGCTCTGGTAAGAGAGGGACGTTTTGCGGCGGTCGCCGATGTAGAAGAGGTAGCCGAGCATCTCAACGCGGTCGCGCTGCTGTCCGTCGCCCAGCAGCGAGGCCACATTAACTTCCAGATGCTGACCCAGCAGGTCGAGCAGCGCCGCTTCAATGCCGGTCACCACATGAATAGTGGTGCGCAGATCGAAGGTCTGGGTGCCGCGCCCGCTGGCATCGCGGTCGGCGAAGGTGCTGCGCACCAGGCTGAGAATGTTTTTGTATTCGCCCACGGTTTTGCCAATCACCAGCGACGCTGCATCTTCCAGCGTCTGGCGGATTTTTTCGCCGCCCGGGATTTCGCCGACGCCGGTGTGTCCGGCGTTATCTTTGATAATCACAATGTTGCGGGTAAAGAATGGCGAGTGAGCGCCGCTGAGGTTCAGCAGCATGCTGTCGTAGCCTGCGACCGGAATAACCTGCATGGCGGTGACTTTCGGTGTTGAACTCATCTCCTGCTCCTTATGCTGTTGCACGGCCAAATGCCGGGCGTTTGCGATCAAATGTCCAGCCGGGGACCAGATATTGCATCGCCGTAGCGTCGTTACGCGCACCGGCGGGCAGTGACTGATAAAGCTGATTGGCTTTGTTTACCTGCTCCCAGTCGAGCTCAATGCCCAGACCCGGCGCATCCGGTACGGCAATTTTCCCGTTGCGGATTTGCAGCGGATTTTTCGTCAGGCGCTGATCGCCCTCCTGCCAGATCCAGTGGGTATCAATCGCGGTAGGATTACCTGGCGCCGCCGCACCCACATGGGTGAACATCGCCAGCGAAATATCGAAGTGGTTATTGGAGTGGCAGCCCCAGGTGAGGCCCCACTCATCGCAGAGCTGCGCGACCCGCACAGCGCCGCTCAGCGTCCAGAAGTGAGGATCCGCCAGCGGAATATCGACCGCATTGAGCATCACCGCGTGATTCATCTCTCGCCAGTTGGTGGCGATCATATTGGTGGCCACCGGTAAGCCGGTTGCGCGCCGGAACTCGGCCATCACTTCACGTCCCGAATAGCCCTGCTCCGCGCCGCACGGATCTTCGGCGTAGCTCAGCACATCCTGCATCCCTTTACACAGCGCTATCGCCTCGTCCAGCAGCCAGGCGCCGTTCGGGTCGACCGTAATGCGGGCGTCGGGAAAGCGCTGCTTCAGCGCCGCCGCGGTGGCAATCTCCTGCTCGCCCGGCAACACGCCGCCTTTGAGCTTAAAATCTTTGAAGCCATATTTATCCTGCGCCGCCTCAGCCAGCCGCACCACGGCATCGCTGGTCAGCGCTTCCTGATGACGCAGGTGATACCAGTCGTGGCTGGCCTGCTCACCACTCAGATAGGGCAGATCGGTCTTGCGGCGGTCGCCGAGATAGAACAGATAGCCCAGCACCGTCACTTCATCACGCTGTTTACCTGGCCCCAGCAGTTCAGCCACCGGTACGCCCAGACACTGTCCCAGCAGATCGAGCAGCGCCGCTTCCAGCGCCGCTACCGCGTTGACCCGCAACTCAAAAGTCCAGGCACCGTTGCCGAAGGTGGTGAAGTCAGCCGACTGATTGCCTTTGTGCACCTGCTGCACCAGACGGTTCATTCGCGCAATCTGCTGGCCTTTCACCTGCGGAATCGCTTCTACCAGCGTCTGATAGATGGTGTCGCCGCCGGGGGCTTCACCGACGCCGGTGTGACCGGCGCTGTCGGTGAGAACCACAATATTGCGGGTAAAACAGGCGTTGTGCGCACCGCCAATATTGAGCAGCATGCTGTCATAACCGGCGACCGGGATAACCTGCATCTCAGTAATCACCGGCGAACTTTGCGTATTCATAATGCATCCTTACCGGGCCAGGTTTTCAGTTCGACACGTTTGATATCGCCCGCGATCACCAGGAAGCTGAATGCGGCGACAAAAGCGTGAATACCGACATAGATCAGCGCGCCTTCAAAGGAGCCGCTGGTGGCGATGATGTAACCGATGGCGATAGGCGTCACGATGCCAGAGAAGTTACCGAACATGTTGAACAGACCGCCGCTCAGGCCACTGATCTCTTTCGGCGCAGTATCTGCCATCACCGCCCAGCCCAGCGCACCGATGCCTTTACCAAAGAACGCCAGTGCCATGAAGAACACCACCACCCATTCGGTATCGGTGTAGTTACACATCACCATCGAAATAGAGAGCAGCATGCCGAGCACGATCGGCGTTTTACGCGCGATATTCAGCGAGCCGGTTTTACGCATCAGCCAGTCGGAGATCACCCCGCCCAGTACGCCGCCGAGGAAGCCGCACACCGCCGGAATCGAGGCAATAAAGCCCGCTTTGAGAATCGACATGCCGCGCGCCTGTACCAGATAGACCGGGAACCAGGTGATAAAAAAGTAGGTTAAGGCGTTAACGCAGTACTGACCGAGGTAGATACCCAGCATCATGCGTGACGTCAGCAGCTGTTTGATCTGGAACCACTTCTCGCTCCAGCTCACTTTGCGGCTATCCTTTTTGACATCCATGTTGATCAGCGCACCGCCCTGCTCCATGTACTCCAGTTCGGCTTTATTCACGCCAGGGTGATCGGTGGGATCGTGGATCACTTTCAGCCAGATGAAACTGAGGATGATGCCCAGGCCGCCCATAAACCAGAACACGTGCGCCCAGCCCACGGAAGAGACCAGCCAGCCCATGATGGGCGCGAAGATAACGGTGGCGAAGTATTGGGCCGAGTTGAAGATCGCCACGGCCGTGCCGCGCTCCTGCGCCGGAAACCAGGCCGCGACGATGCGGCTGTTGCCAGGGAAAGAGGGCGCTTCGGCCAGTCCCACCAGGAAGCGCAGAATAAACAGCGACATGATGATGCCGAAGCCGCTGAACAGATCGACGAACCCTTGCAAAAAGGTAAAGAGCGACCAGGTAAAGATGCTCCAGAAATAGACGCGTTTTGAGCCGAAGCGGTCAAGCAGCCAGCCGCCCGGAATCTGACCAATAACATACGCCCATGAGAAGGCAGAGAAGATATAGCCGAGTCCGACCGAATCGAGGCCAATATCTTTTGACATCGCCGAACCGGCAATCGAAATCGTTGCGCGGTCACCGTAGTTGAATGAGGTGACGATAAATAACATCACCACAATCCAGTAACGGGCATTGGTGCGTTTCTGCACCGTTTCCGCGGTCTGGCTGAAACTATTCATGATGCACTCCTGAAATATAGCGTGAGCTACATTCGCTCTGACTGCATACACATCGCGTTGGGTATCAGAGAGAAGTTGGGTTAAACACGGCGATCTTTTTGTTTTGGCAAACTTTATTTATCCATCCGGTGTCTGGCAGCCGCGGCGGTTAATAACTCCAGGCAACCTCTTTCGGATGAATAATACGTCGTGACAGATAACCTGACTTTGGCTAACGGAACTCAGTATAAGAACAGCCTGAGGCGATCACATTGGCGCATCGCCCTGGAATAATCACCTTATTGAAGTGATTGTCTGGCGAATGCACAAAAGCCTGCGGTATAGCTCACGAAAGTGGCAAATACCCGTGCAAAATCCGCCCCGGATAACGCTTTCCCCCGCTGTTTGTGAGGGTCTTCACTTGCTTTTGGATAATCGACCCAAAACAGCGAGGTGAATTGCCTTAATGGTGGTCATTTGCACAATGCGCGACCCGCCCCGCCTCCCTATACTGAAGCTGGCAAACAAGGGCGTGACAGGTCAGATTATTACAGCGTGCCGCACAAGTACGGTACGACAGACAGGAAGGTGAGCGATGAACCCAAAAACAGATGAACAACCGCTCTATATCAAAGTCCATGAGCACGACAATGTGGCGATTGTGGTTAACAGCCTCGGCCTGACAGCCGGTACGCAGTTTGCGGATGGCCTGACTCTCACAGAGCATGTGCCGCAGGGCCACAAAGTGGCGCTGAGCGTGATTAATCAGGGTGCAGAGATCGTGCGTTATGGCGAAGTCATTGGCTATGCATTGCGGGATATTGCCCAGGGCAGCTGGATTGATGAATCACTGGTTGCGCTGCCGGAAGCCCCTCCGCTGGAGAGTCTGCCGTTAGCCACTCAGGTTCCGCCTGATTTGCCGCCGCTGGAGGGCTATACCTTTGAAGGTTACCGCAATGCGGATGGCAGCGTAGGCACGCGTAACCTGCTCGGCATCACCACCAGCGTCCACTGCGTGGCCGGTGTGGTGGATCATGTCGTACAGATCATTGAACGGGATTTACTGCCGCGCTATCCGAACGTGGATGGTGTGGTTGCCCTGAACCACCTTTATGGCTGTGGGGTGGCGATCAACGCACCGGCGGCGGTCGTGCCGATTCGCACCATTCATAACCTGGCGCTGAATGCGAATTTCGGCGGCGAAGTGATGATCGTCAGCCTCGGCTGTGAAAAGTTACAGCCAGAGCGTCTGCTGACTGGCACCCCCGACGTGCAGGCGATTTCGCTGGACGATCATGACATCGTGCGTCTGCAGGATGAAAAGCTGGTGGGCTTTGGCGCGATGGTCAATGAGATTCTGCAGGTGGCGGAGCGTCATCTCCAGCGGCTGAATCAGCGCCAGCGCGAAACCTGCTCCGCAGCAGAACTGATTGTCGGCATGCAGTGTGGTGGCAGCGATGCATTTTCGGGCGTGACGGCAAATCCGGCAGTGGGCTTTGCCTCTGATCTGCTGGTGCGTTGCGGTGCCACCGTGATGTTCTCGGAAGTCACGGAAGTGCGTGATGCGATTCACCTGCTGACGCCGCGGGTGATTAATCAGGAAGTCGGTAAGCGCTTACTGGAGGAGATGGCCTGGTATGATAATTACCTCGACCAGGGCCAGACCGATCGCAGCGCTAACCCGTCGCCGGGCAATAAAAAAGGCGGGCTGGCGAACGTAGTGGAAAAAGCACTTGGCTCGATCGCAAAATCGGGACGCAGCGCCATTGTTGAAGTGCTCTCGCCCGGCCAGCGGCCCACGCGACGCGGATTGATCTACGCGGCCACGCCCGCCAGCGATTTTGTCTGCGGTACACAGCAGCTGGCATCCGGTATCACCCTGCAGGTGTTTACTACTGGTCGCGGTACGCCTTACGGTCTGGCCGCAATTCCGGTGATCAAGATGGCGACGCGTAATGCGCTGGCAGAGCGCTGGCACGATCTGATGGACATCAATGCCGGGACGATTGCTACCGGTGAAGAGAGTATTGAGCAGGTGGGCTGGCGACTGTTTGAATTGATTCTGGATATCGCCAGTGGCAGGAAGCAGACCTGGTCCGATCGCTGGGGCATTCGTAATCAGCTGGCGGTGTTTAACCCGGCGCCTGTCACCTGACAGTGCACTCAACGGACATCGCCGTGCGCAACACAGGCTTATCTCTGTTAAGGCAGAGATAAGCCTGGCCTTGCAATCAGAGCTGCGCGCCCCAGGCTTCAACCCACGGCGAGGTAACCGCCTCCGGTTCCGGATTTTCAGTGGCATCAACCAGTAAAACCTCACCAACCCGCTGAGCGCCCTGCTCCTGCAGCAGCGCGTCAAAGGTTTTACCCGCGCCACAGAAATGGTCATAGCTGCTGTCACCCAGCGCGATCACGCCATAGCGCAGCGCGGGCTGATGACCGAGCTGATCTTTAATCGCATGGAACAGACCTGAAATCGTGTCGGGAAAATCGCCATGCCCGGTAGTAGAAGTGACAATTAACGCCACGTCGCTGGCATAGTTTTGCCAGTCAGCCAGCGTCGGATCGTCAAATACCGTTACGCTGTGCCCCTGCTGCTGCAGAATGGGCTCTGCTTCTTCCGCGACCAGTAGCGCATTGCCATATACCGTACCTACAAAAATGCCAATCTTTGCCATCTGCTTTCTCCCTTATTCTGAAACGTTATCCTGTCCTGGCGCTGCATCAAACTCAACCCGCGGCACCTCAGGAATGCGATCCTGCCAGCCAAACTGGTTCATCAGGTTCTGCCAGACGCCATCCAGTCCGGCGCGAAGCAGCAACGGTTCACCGGTCACCGGATGAGTTAATGCCAGGCTGCTGGCGTGCAGCATCAGGCGGTTAGCGCCAAAATGTTCGGCAGCACCCCGGTTCTGACGCAGATCGCCGTGCGCCGAATCGCCAATAATCGGATGACGCAGG
>Ga0213829_1000885_pt1 | contig 24086 bp, 17 predicted proteins | sample MC6MC0896MG_FD_180665 | JGI IMG/M metagenome (GOLD analysis project Ga0213829, IMG submission 180665) | Enriched soil aggregate microbial communities from Iowa State University, Ames, United States - MC6-MC0896-MG | ecosystem: Environmental > Terrestrial > Soil > Unclassified | place: USA: Iowa...
TGTGAAGAAACCAAGGCTTCGATCGACATCGAAGACGACGGTTCGATCAAGATCTTCGGCGAAACCAAGGAAGCGGCTGAAGCGGCACGTCAGCGCGTTCTGGGCATCACCGCTGAAGCCGAGATCGGCAAGATCTACGTGGGCAAGGTTGAGCGCATCGTCGACTTCGGCGCATTCGTCAACATCCTGCCTGGCAAGGACGGTCTGGTTCACATCTCGATGCTGAGCGACGCTCGCGTAGAGAAAGTGACCGACATCCTCAAAGAAGGCCAGGAAGTGGAAGTATTGGTACTGGACGTGGACAACCGCGGCCGTATCAAGCTGTCCATCAAAGACGTAGCAGCGGCGAAGGCTTCGGGCGTTTAATCACCCCCGCGTCTGACCGCTGATCAACAAAACGCCCCGACTGGTTCGGGGCGTTTTGCTATGTGCAGAAAAGGTCAAAAGGTCGCAGCCTTCGGCAACGTCTACAGGGGCTTGCGTAGCAACTGCCGAAGGCTCGGGCCGCGTTCGGACGATCTTTTGATCTTTGTGACGCAGTCAGTTGCCTGACTCCATGGTCAGTGCTAGGTTTAGCCCACTGCCCGTGTAGCTCAGCCGGTAGAGCAGCGCACTCGTAACGCGAAGGTCGCAGGTTCGATTCCTGTCTCGGGCACCAGCGACACGTTGTTTTCAGATGATCCCGAATGGTTCTGAAGGCCAGATAAACCGGGTTTACGCGGTTTTTTGCGTCAGAGAGATCCTTGATGATCCAGATCCATCTTCCATTCCCCAGATCAGAGAGAACGCCATGACCGTTAAAGAATTGACTCAAGAAGCCCGGCACGAAGAAGCGCTGAAAAAATACCTGCTGGATTCCCCCCAGCTCGCTGAAGAGATCAAGGACTTGCCAGCCGATGATCAGAAAGACCAGATCCAGTGGGCGTTCGAGGATGAAGCGGAATCCCAGGGCCTGCAGCCGTGGGAGCTGACGCTCAAGTACACCTCATCACCTGAAGAGTTCGAGGCTGCGCGCCTGGTGCTGCACAAGGAGGCGGCCGAGGTGTTGGGCGTCGAGTGGGAAGAGTACTGCGAGATGAATAATCTGGTGGTTTGACAGATAACCACGCAAAACCTGTGGGAGCGAGCTTGCTCGCGATGGACTCAAGAGCGACGCGTTCATTCAGACAGCATGCGTCATCGTTGTCGTCCATCGCGAGCAAGCTCGCTCCCACAGTTTTCAATCACAGACTCAGCCGCATCGACAGATCGACCGCCTTCACATCCTTGGTCATCGCACCGATCGAAATGTAATCCACCCCGGTCTGCGCAATCGGCAGCAGCGTACTTTCGTTGATCCCGCCGCTGGCCTCCAGCTTTGCCTTGCCGCCATTCAGGCGCACCGCTTCGCGCATGTCGTCCAGGCTCAACTCATCGAGCATGATGATGTCGGCGCCGGCCGCCAGCGCTTCCTTGAGCTCGGCCAGGCTTTCCACTTCGATCTCCACCGGTTTGCCCGGGGCAATCTTGTGCGCGGCCTTGATGGCCTCGGGAATGCCACCGCAAGCAGCGATATGGTTTTCCTTGATCAGGAAGGCGTCATACAGGCCAATGCGGTGATTGTGGCAACCGCCACAGGTCACGGCGTACTTCTGGGCCAGGCGCAGCCCGGGCAGGGTCTTGCGGGTGTCCAGCAGCTTCACCTGGGTCTGGGCTACGAAATCCGCCAGATCCTGGGCACGGGTGGCAACCCCCGACAGCAATTGCAGGAAGTTCAACGCGCTGCGTTCGCCGGTCAGCAGCGCGCGTGCCGGGCCTTCGAGGTGGAACAGCGGCTGATTGGGTTTCACCCGTTCGCCATCGCGCACTTGCCAATGCACGGCAACACGCGGGTCCACTTGCCGGAATACCGCATCGACCCACGCGGTACCGGCAATGACGGCGGCGTCGCGAGTGATGATGGTGGCTTTGGCCAGGCGTTCGGCCGGGATCAGCTGCGCAGTGATGTCGCCGCTGCCGATGTCTTCGAGCAACGCACGGCGCACGTTGGCTTCGATTTCGGCGGTCAGATCGGCGAGACGTAGATTCGGCATAACGGACTCCACAAACAAAGTGGTTCGATTATAGGGCCATGGCGGGGAGCAACCCAAGGCGTCAGCGTCTTTCCCATCACTCTGGGACCTGCATCCGGTCGATTCGCCGTTCGAGCGACCCTGGCGTCGCTGCTGGGCGACCTGCAACGGCTCAATCGCGGCAAGTGATCGCACCCGGAGGGTCTATCGCGGCATACTGGGCGCCAACACAGTCGTCGTTGAAGGAATCTGTATGCTGTTGGACCCCGCGAGCGGTTGGTGTGAGGGTGTGCGTTTATGCCCATCGCCCAACTTCAATGCGCGCCCCCCGGGCGAAATTTCCCTGCTGGTGATCCATAACATCAGCCTGCCGCCGGCACAATTTGCCACCGGCAAGGTACAGGCGTTTTTTCAGAATCGTCTGGATGTCACGGAGCATCCCTATTTTGAGGGGATTGCCGACCTGCGTGTGTCTGCGCACTTCTTGATCGAACGTGACGGCACTGTCACTCAGTTTGTCTCTTGTCTTGAGCGTGCCTGGCACGCCGGCGTCTCGAGTTTTGAAGGTCGGGAAACCTGTAACGATTTTTCCGTGGGCATCGAGCTCGAAGGCACGGATGATCTGCCCTTCACCGACGCGCAATATGACGCGTTGACGGCCCTGACCCGGCAGCTGCAAAGCACCTTCACGGCCATCACCGCACAGCGCATATGCGGGCACAGCGACATAGCTCCCGGTCGAAAAACCGATCCGGGGCCAGCATTCGACTGGGCACGCTATCGCGCCGCTCTGGAAAAAGAGGAACGACAATGAGTTTTCTGGTGTTGCTGTTGGCGGTCTGGATCGAGAAATTCTCGGCCCTGCGCCATCGGGTCCAGCGTGATGACGGCTGGGTACGCGAGCTGCTCAAGCTTGAGGCCAGTCCGCGCCTGGTCAAACGGCCATGGCTGATCCTGGTGGTGCTGGTGTTGTTGCCCGTGGCGTTGCTGGGTTTGCTGTTGCTGGTGCTGGAACCGGTGGCTTACGGCCTGCTGGCGTTGCCGGTTCATTTGCTGGTGGTGATTTACAGCCTGGGGCGCGGCGATCTGCTGGCGGGCCTTGGTCCGTTTCGCGATGCCTGGCGCCGGGAAGACCTGCAGGCCGCCGCCCACGTGGCGGAACGTGACCTGGGTATCTGCGCCGACAGCGCTGACCAGTTGCTGGAGCGGGTCCAGGGGCATCTGCTGTGGGAAGCCTACCAGAGCTTCTTCGCGGTGATTTTCTGGTATTTCCTGCTCGGGCCGGTCGCCGCGTTGAGCTATCGACTGCTGGCGCTGGCCGAAGAGCACGGGCAGAACCCGGCCGTGGTCGAGCGCGCGGCACAATTGCGTCACGCATTCGATTGGGTGCCGGTGCGGTTGCTGGCGGCGAGTTTTGCGTTGGTCGGCAACTTTGTCGCGGTCGGTCGGGTGATGTTGCACGAGCTGCTGAACTGGAACATCAGCGCCGCCCGGTTGATCGAAAAGGTCGGACTGGTGGCGGGTGAAATTCCGGCGCCGGTGGTCGGGCCGGATGGCATCAACAGCCTCGACCGGATCTGGGAACTGCTGCTGCGCGCGGCGGTGCTCTGGTACGCGGGGTTTGCGTTGTGGACCGTGCTGCACTGATTTCTGCATAAAGATCAAAAGATCGCAGCCTGCGGCAGCTCCTACATTTGATCCGGGTAGGAGCTGCCGCAGGCTGCGATCTTTTGCCGTTAACCTTAAGTTACAAAACCTCCCGCCGATTTAAGTTATACAGAGACAGGGCCCGAATAGTGGCAATCTGCTCTCGTCCCGCGCCTGAATAAAAATAAAAATCCAAGGGAGACCACCAGTGAAGAGCTTGCTCTATCCCGCCGTCGCGCTGATGAACCGCCTGAGTTTCGGTATGAAATTCAGTCTGATCAGTGTGCTGTTCCTCGTGCCGATGCTGGTGACCAACTTCTATCTGGTGCGCGATTCCTATCGAGAATTCCAGGGCACCCGGGTCGAACTGCAAAGCCTCGACCTGCTGGGCAGCGGCCTGATGTTGCGGCGCGACATGGAGACCCTGAACAACCTGGTGCAGATCTACGTCACCCTGGGTCAATCCGGCAAGGCCAGCCATGTCGAAGGCAAAATCGATGCCTTGGAGCAAAGCGTTCTTGCGCGTTTGCAGGGGCTGGTGGCGATGGCCACCGATCCGGAGCAAATCACCGTATTCGACGCCAAGCGCGATGAAATGATTGCTGCGTTCAAGGCCCAGCAGACGGAAACCTCGATGCAGTCCAAAAGTGCGCTGATCGGCAAGTTGCTGGGCAATGCGCAAATTTTCAGCCAGATCATCGCCAGTCAGGCCGGACTCAGTCGCGACAACCAAAGCGACATGCGTCAGCTGAGCGAACTCATCACCAACGTCACACCCCTCGTCACCCAGACCCTGGGCGATGGACGGGCCATGGGGGCTTACTCCCTGGGGCAGGGCTTTCTCAATTCATCCTCGAGCACCCGTTTCGACGAGCTATTGGCACAGATCGAAAAGCTGCACGCGGAATACGGTCTGAAGTTGCAAGATGCGCTGGGTTCAAGTAACGCGGCACAGCAAACCCTGGCCGGTCAGGCTGAACTCAGTAAAGCGTCGTTGAAAAAAGCCATCGAGCTGTTCGAAGAACAGGTGGTGATGGCCGACACCCTCGATACGCCATGGCAGGCCTTTTACGATCAGGTCACGGGCCTGATGGATCAGACCTATCAACTCAACGAAGCCACCCTGACGTTTCTGGGCGCTCAACTGCAGCAGCGGCTGGATCAAAACCGCACTCACATGGTGTTGCAGGCCGTGGCGTTGTCGGTGGTGTTTGTGTTGATCTTTTACCTTTACGGCGGCTTCTACGCGTCGACCCGCACCACGCTCAAACGCCTTGGTGCGATGATGGACAAGGTCGCGGCCGGCGACATGACGGTGACCTTCAATGCCAACAGTCGCGATGAACTGGGCGAGTTGGGCGAGGTGTTCAACGGCACCGTGAAGAAAATCCATGACTTGATCGAGCGGGTGGGGCAGACCGTCGGCGAGGTCGAGCGCCAGGCCGGGCAAGTCGAAAACGTCTCTACCCAGAGTAGCCAGGCAGTGGCAGGGCAGCGTTCGCAGATCGAGCAGGTCGCCACGGCCATGAACCAGATGTCGGCTACCTCGCAGGAAGTGGCGCGCAGTGCCGCTGCAGCGGTCAGCAGCGCCCACAGCGTCAACGACGAGACCGTCAGCGGTCGCGGGCTGGTGGAGTCCCAACAGGGCAGCATCGCTGCACTGGCCAACGAGATCGAGCAGTCGGTGCGGGTGATCAATCAACTGGCTACCGACAGCCAATCCATCAGCCGCGTACTGGAGGTGATCAAAAGCATCGCCGAGCAGACCAATCTGCTGGCCCTCAACGCCGCCATCGAAGCCGCTCGGGCCGGTGAACAAGGCCGGGGTTTTGCGGTGGTGGCGGACGAGGTCCGGACCCTGGCCAAGCGCACCCAGCAATCGACCGGAGAAATCGAGCAGATGATCGGCCGGCTGCACAGTGGGGTCGGCGCTGCGGTGAAGGCCATGGGCTCAAGCCATCAGATGGCCAGCGGCACCGTGGGGCAATCGGAAAAGGTCCAGCAGGCGCTGGACAACATTCTCGGCGCGGTTGGCATGATCGTCGACCAGAACCAGCAGATCGCTGCCGCGGTGGAGCAGCAAACCGCGGTGGCGCACGATATCGACCAGAACATCGTCGAGATCAACCGCGCCGGTGAGCGGACCGCCGACGGTGCGCACCAGACCGAACATGCCAGTCGTGCGTTGTCGGCTCAGGTGGTGGAGCTCAAACAGCTGATCAGCGCGTTCCGGGTTTGATGACACACCGCGGATAATTGTGGGAGTCAGTGAGTTACCAGTTAAACAACTCACAGGCATTGGTGGTGCTGGCAGCCGCCAATTGTTCGGGGCTGACCGCCATAATCCCCGCCAGTGCCTCGCAGATCGCCGGCAAATGCGCCGGGCTGTTGCGTTGACCGGGAAACATGGCGGGCGCCATGTCCGGTGAATCGGTTTCCAGCACCACCGAATCCAGCGGCAGTTCGGCAAGGACCCGGTGCATGCGCAGCGCCTGGGGCCAGGTCGCGGCGCCACCGAGTCCGAGTTTGAAACCCAGCTTGATGTACTCGCGGGCTTCTTCCTTGCTGCCAGCGAAAGCGTGGATGATCCCCGCGCGTTTCAGCTTGAACCGTTTGAGGGTGGCAATCACCGCCGCATGGCTACGCCGCACATGGATCAGCGTCGGCAGATCGAAATCCTTCGCCAGCCCAAGCTGCGCCTCGAACAGCACTTGCTGACGTTCACGATCCAGCGTCTCGATGAAGTAATCCAGGCCGATCTCACCCACCGCGCACAATTGTCGATGACCGGTTAACCGAGTCAGCCAATCGCCGAGTTCCTTCAGGTCTTCCGGGCGGTGATCATCCAGATACACCGGGTGCAATCCGAACGCCGCATGCAGGTCGGGATCGCTTTGCACCAGATCCCAGACCCGCTGCCAGTTGCCCCGATACACCCCCAGCACCACGATGCGCCGCACACCCAGGGCGCGGCTTTCGGCCAGCAGCGCCTGACGGTCCTCGTCGAAGTCCGGAAAATCCAGATGAGTGTGGCTGTCGATCAGCTCCACGATTCAGTCCTGGCGAATACGTTGCTTGAAGGTCCGCGCGATGGCTTGCACGCCGGGTTGGTAATCGGACTGCTCGATGGCGGCCAGCGCCAGCGCCAGGGCTTTGTCGGCAATCAGTTGATGCTGTTGGGCCATGGCATTGACCGGCAGTGGCAAGAAGTCCAGCAACTGCGTATCGCCAAAAGTGCCGAGGCGCAGCGGGCGGGACTTCAGCGGGAAATCGTGCAAGGCATCGAATACGCCCTGCAGCAGCACATAGGACGTGGTCACCAGCGCATCGGGCAAATGGCCCAGGCGCTGGAGCAATTCTTCCATCAACTGTTTGCCACACTCACGGCTGAACGATTCACCGTGTTCGATCAGGATTTCCCCGTCAAAGCCGGCCAACGCCTCTTTGAAACCGGCCGCACGCTCCTGGCTGATGCTCAGTTCCGGACGGGCACCGATCAGCGCGATCTGCTTGGGCAGCGGCTCAAGCAGACTGCGCGTAAGCTGCAGGCTGGCCTCGCGATCGTCGCTGATCACCGAGCAGAAATGTTCAGGCTCCATCACCCGGTCGATGGCGATGATCGGAATGCCCTTGGCTTGCAACTGACGGTAACTGTCATCACCGGCCGGCAGGCAACTGGCGACGATCAGCGCATCGCAGCGCCGGGCGCGGAACAGTTGCAATAACTGCCGTTCGCTGTCGGGCGCATCGTCGGAGCTGGCGATCAACAACTGATAGCCGCGCGCCCGGGCGCCTTGTTCCAGCAGTTTGGCGATCCGCGCGTAACTGGGGTTTTCCAGGTCCGGCAAAATGAAGCCCAAGGTGCGCGTGTGCCGACTGCGCAATCCGGCGGCCTGTGGATTAGGCGTGAAGCCATGTTGTTTGACGACCGCGCGCACGCGTTCGACGGTGGCACTGCTGATGCGTTGCTGCTCGGCCTTGCCATTGATGACATAACTGGCGGTGGTAACGGACACACCGGCCAACTGTGCAATATCACTGAGTTTCAACCCGGGAATTCCTTGTTTTTTCGAGCTTGTCGCGACATTTACGCCAATCCTAACCGATTCAGCCAGACGACCTTGTCTCGACGCATCCGACAAGTTGGGCTTCAAGGATGAGACATTATCGAGTAACGTGCCAATCATTCTAGATTAAACGTTTCAGCAAGCGTATTTTCTACGTTAAGTCGCCTTTGGTTTGTTCTGCCACGAAACTGCCAAAACTGCCACCTGAAAAGGTTCTGCCAAGCGCCTAAGCTGGAATCATCTAAAACAATACCTGGTGCCCAGGCACCAAAAAGGAGAAAGCATGCTCGAGCTCACCATAGAGCAGATTTCCATGGGCCAGTCGGCTGTGGATAAGTCCACAGCGTTGAATTTGCTGGCCCGGCACCTGGTTGCCGATGGCCTGGTGGCCGAGGGTTATCTCGCCGGCTTGCAGGCGCGTGAAGCCCAGGGCTCGACCTTTCTCGGTCAAGGTATTGCCATCCCCCACGGAACCCCGGAAACCCGCGACCAGGTGTTTTCCACCGGCGTGCGGTTGATGCAATTTCCCGAGGGTGTGGATTGGGGCGACGGTCAGATCGTGTACCTGGCGATCGGGATTGCGGCCAAATCCGACGAACACCTGCGCCTGCTGCAACTGCTGACCCGTGCCCTGGGCGAGACCGATCTGGGCCAGGCGCTGCGCCGTGCCAGTTCCGCCGAAGCCTTGTTGAAACTGCTGCAAGGCGCGCCGCAAGAGCTGGCGCTGGATGCCCAGATGATCGGCCTCGGTGTGTCTGCCGATGATTTCGAAGAGCTGGTCTGGCGCGGTGCGCGTTTATTGCGTCAGGCCGACTGCGTGAGCAACGGTTTCTCCGCGGTGCTGCAACAGGTCGAAGCGCTGCCGCTGGGCGATGGCCTGTGGTGGTTGCACAGCGAGCAAACGGTCAAGCGTCCGGGCCTGGCCTTCGTCACCCCGGACAAGCCGATGCGCTACCTCGGCCAGCCATTGAGCGGTCTGTTCTGCCTGGCCAGCCTCGGTGAAGCCCATCAGGCGTTGCTGGAGCGGCTTTGTGCATTGTTGATCGAAGGTCGTGGCCACGAATTGGGCCGCGCCACCAGCAGCCGCAAAGTCCTCGAAGTGCTCGGGGGTGAACTGCCGGCGGACTGGCCGAGCGCGCGGATCGCCCTGGCGAACGCCCATGGGCTGCATGCGCGTCCGGCGAAAATCCTCGCGCAGCTGGCGAAAAGTTTCGAAGGCGAAATTCGTGTGCGCATCGTCGATGGCCAGGACAGCGCGGTGTCGGTAAAGAGCTTGAGCAAGCTGCTCAGCCTCGGCGCCCGGCGCGGTCAGGTACTGGAATTCATTGCCGAGCCGAGCATTGCCGCCGATGCCTTGCCGGCGTTGCTGGCGGCGATCGAAGAAGGCCTCGGTGAAGAGGTCGAGCCGTTGCCAGCCGTGAGCCAGCAGCGCGAAATCCTCACCGAGATCGCCGAAGTGTTGCTTGCGCCAGCCTCCGGCAGCCTGGTACAGGCCATCGCGGCGGCCCCGGGCATCGCCATCGGCCCGGCGCATATTCAAGTGCTGCAAGCCATCGAATACCCGCTGCGCGGAGAATCCGCCGCCATCGAGCGCGAGCGTCTCCAGCAAGCGCTGACGCAGGTGCGTCGCGACATCGAAGGTTTGATCGAGCGCAGCAAATCCAAGGCGATTCGCGAGATTTTCATCACCCACCAGGAAATGCTCGACGACCCGGAATTGACCGATGAAGTCGACACCCGCCTCAAGCAGGGTGAAAGCGCCGAAGCGGCGTGGATGGCGGTGATTGAAGCGGCTGCCAAACAGCAGGAATCACTGCAGGACGCCTTGCTCGCCGAACGTGCCGCCGACTTGCGCGACATCGGTCGTCGGGTGCTGGCGCAGCTCTGTGGCGTCGAGACCCCGAGCGAACCCGAGCAACCGTACATTCTGGTGATGGATGAAGTCGGGCCGTCGGACGTTGCCCGTCTCGACCCGACCCGCGTCGCCGGCATTCTCACCGCCCGTGGCGGTGCCACCGCTCACAGCGCAATCGTCGCCAGGGCGCTGGGTATTCCGGCGTTGGTGGGCGCGGGTGCGGCGGTATTGCTGCTGGCGCCGGGCACGCCGTTGCTGATCGATGGCCAGCGGGGTCGCTTGCACGTGGACGCCGATGCTGCAACCTTGCAACGCGCCACCGAAGAACGTGACACCCGCGAGCAACGCCTGAAGGCTGCCGCCGAACAACGCCATCAACCGGCATTGACCACCGACGGCCATGCCGTGGAAGTGTTCGCCAACATCGGCGAAAGCGCCGGCGTCACCAGCGCGGTGGAGCAGGGCGCCGAAGGCATCGGCCTGCTGCGCACCGAACTGATCTTCATGGCCCACTCCCAGGCGCCGGATGAAGCCACCCAGGAAGTCGAATACCGTCGCGTGCTCGATGGCCTGGCCGGTCGGCCGCTGGTGGTGCGCACCCTCGATGTCGGTGGCGACAAGCCGCTGCCCTATTGGCCGATCGCCAAAGAGGAAAACCCGTTCCTGGGCGTGCGCGGCATTCGCCTGACCCTGCAACGTCCGCTCATCATGGAAGCGCAATTGCGCGCCTTGCTCCGTGCTGCCGATAACCGCCCGCTGCGCATCATGTTTCCGATGGTCGGGAGCGTCGATGAGTGGCGTCAGGCCCGGGACATGACTGAACGCCTGCGCCTGGAAATCCCTGTGGCCGATCTGCAGTTGGGGATCATGATCGAAGTGCCCTCGGCGGCCCTGCTGGCGCCGGTGCTGGCCAAGGAAGTCGACTTCTTCAGCGTCGGCACCAACGACCTGACCCAGTACACCCTGGCCATCGACCGTGGGCACCCGACCTTGTCGGCCCAGGCTGACGGCTTGCACCCGGCGGTGCTGCAATTGATCGACATCACCGTGCGAGCAGCCCATGCCCATGGCAAGTGGGTCGGCGTGTGCGGCGAGCTGGCGGCCGACCCGCTGGCGGTGCCGGTGCTGGTCGGGCTGGGTGTGGATGAGCTCAGCGTGTCGGGCCGCAGCATTGCCGAGGTCAAGGCGCGCATCCGCGAACTCAGCCTGACCCAGACTCAAACCCTTGCCCAACAGGCCCTGGCCGTGGGCAGCGCGAATGAAGTGCGCGCATTAGTGGAGGCCCTGTAATGGCCAAGATCTTGACCCTGACCCTCAATCCGGCGTTGGACCTCACCGTCCAGTTGCCACGCCTGGAACCCGGTCAGGTGAATCGCAGCGACGAGATGCACACCCACGCCGCCGGCAAGGGCGTGAACGTGGCGCAGGTGCTGGCAGACCTCGGGCATCAGCTCACGGTCAGCGGTTTCCTCGGCGAAGACAATCCCCTGGCGTTCGAAACCCTGTTCGCCAGGCGCGGTTTTGTCGACGCCTTCATTCGCGTCCCCGGCGAAACCCGCAGCAACATCAAGCTGGCGGAAAGCGATGGGCGCATTACCGACATCAATGGTCCCGGCCCCCAGGTCAGCGAGGCGGCGCAACAGGCGCTGCTCGATCGACTGGAGCAACTGGCGCCCGGTCATGATGCGGTGGTGGTGGCCGGCAGTCTGCCCAAAGGGATCAGTCCTGAGTGGCTGCAAGCGTTGATAGTGCGCTTGAAGAACCTCGGACTGAACGTGGCGCTGGACTCCAGCGGTGAAGCCCTGCGTGCAGGGCTCAAGGCCGCGCCTTGGCTGATCAAGCCCAACACCGAAGAGCTGGCCGACGTGCTGGGTTGCGAAGTGGTGTCGGTGGCGGCTCAGGCCGAAGCCGCGAGCCGCTTGCACGCCCAGGGCATCGAACACGTGGTGATTTCCCACGGGGCCGAGGGTGTGAACTGGTTTAGCGTCGGGTCTGCCATGCATGCCACGCCGCCAAAGGTCAGTGTCGTCAGCACCGTGGGTGCCGGCGACTCGTTATTGGCCGGCATGCTCCATGGTTTGCTCAGCGCCGACACCCCTGAACAGACTTTGCGCACCGCCACGGCGATTGCCGCGATGGCGGTCACTCAGATCGGTTTCGGCATCGGCGACGTCGCGCAATTGGCGCGGCTCGAACAGGGTGTGCGCATACGCCCCCTGACAGAACAATAAGAGGGATTGTCATGAAGTTAGCCATTGTTACGGCGTGCCCGAACGGCATGGTCACCAGTGTGCTGTGCGCCCGGCTGCTCGATGCCGCGGCCCAGCGTCAAGGCTGGAGCACCAGCGTCGAAGTCGCCGACGCCGCGCATCCGGAACGCCAATTGTCGGCGGCCACGATTGAAGCCGCCGAGTGGGTACTGCTGGTCACCAGCGCGCCGGTGGACATGTCGCGGTTCGTCGGCAAGCGCGTGTTCCAGAGCTCGCCGGCCCAGGCCCTGCAGGATGTCGAGGCGGTGCTGCGCCGTGGTGCTGAAGAAGCCCAGGTGTACGTCGCTCCCGAAGCGGTCGCCGAGCCAGTTGCTGTCGTTAAAAACGCACCGCGCCTGGTGGCAGTGACCGCCTGCCCGACCGGCGTCGCGCACACCTTCATGGCCGCCGAAGCCTTGCAGCAGGCAGCCAAGCGCCTGGGCTACGACCTGCAAGTGGAAACCCAAGGTTCGGTCGGCGCGCGCAATCCGTTGAGCGCCGACGCCATTGCCGATGCCGATGTGGTGTTGCTGGCGGCGGACATCGAAGTCGCCACCGAGCGCTTCGCCGGCAAGAAGATTTACCGTTGCGGCACCGGCATTGCCCTCAAACAGGCCGAAGCCACGCTGAACAAAGCGCTCGCCGAAGGCAAGCAGGAAACGGCTGCCACCGGCGGCAAAGGCCCGGCCAAGCAAGAGAAGACCGGCGTTTATAAACACCTGCTGACCGGCGTGTCGTTCATGCTGCCGATGGTGGTGGCGGGCGGCCTGATGATCGCCTTGTCGTTCGTGTTCGGCATCACCGCGTTCAAGGAGGAGGGCACGCTCGCGGCCGCCCTGATGCAGATCGGTGGCGAGACCGCGTTCAAGCTGATGGTGCCGTTGCTGGCGGGGTATATCGCCTACTCGATCGCCGACCGTCCCGGCCTGGCGCCGGGGATGATCGGTGGTTTGCTGGCCAGCACCCTGGGCGCCGGTTTCATCGGCGGGATCATTGCCGGTTTCATCGCCGGTTATGCGGCGCAGGCGATCAATCGCTATGCGCGCTTGCCGCAGAGTCTCGAGGCGCTGAAGCCGATCCTGATCATCCCGTTGCTGGCGAGCCTGTTCACCGGTCTGGTGATGATCTACGTGGTTGGCAAACCGGTGGCCGGGATGCTCACCGGGCTCACGCACTTCCTCGACAGCATGGGCACCACCAACGCGATCCTGCTTGGTGTGCTGCTGGGCAGCATGATGTGCGTCGACCTCGGCGGACCGATCAACAAGGCCGCTTACGCTTTTTCGGTGGGGCTGCTGGCGTCGCAAAGTTATGCACCGATGGCCGCGACCATGGCCGCGGGCATGGTGCCGCCGATCGGTCTTGGCATCGCCACGTTCATTGCCCGGCGCAAGTTTGCCCAGACTGAGCGCGAGGCCGGTAAAGCGGCGTTGGTGTTGGGGCTGTGCTTTATTTCCGAAGGCGCGATTCCGTTTGCCGCCAAAGACCCGTTGCGGGTGATCCCGGCGAGCATTGCCGGTGGTGCGCTGACGGGCGCGTTATCGATGTACTTCGGCTGCAAACTCATGGCGCCCCATGGTGGGTTGTTCGTGCTGGCGATTCCGAATGCGATCAATCATGCCTTGTTGTATCTGTTGGCGATTGTGGCCGGGAGTTTGTTGACGGCGGTGGCGTATGCGCTGCTCAAGCGGCCGGAAGTGGTGGAGATGGCCATAGAACCCGTCAACGCCTGACACCCCCTGCAGGGGGCTTCGGCGAACATGAAATCGGTGAACGACGCCGATACAGTGTAGGAGCTGGCTTGCCAGCAAAAGCGGTGTGTCAGGCGACATCAATATTGACTGTCCCGCCGCTTTCGCTGGCAAGCCAGCTCCTACAAGGGGGGGCGCATTTCACGCCAGCGTCATGCGTACGTGCTTTAGTTTTTCCTTTTTCAGGGAGAACCCCATGAGCGAATTCGACCTCGGTCGCCGTCGTGTCATGCAAGCCGTCGGCGCCGGCCTGTTGCTACCCGGCCTGGCGCCGGCAGTGATTGCTTCGGTCAAGGATCGTCCGCAACTCACCGATGGCGTGCAGTCCGGCGACCTCCTGGGCGACCGGGCGATGGTCTGGAGCCGCAGCGATCGTCCGGCGCGGATGGTGGTGGAGTGGGACACCCGCAGCCTGTTCAGCAACCCCCGTCGATTCGTCTCGCCCTTGGCCGATGCAAGCACCGATTTCACCGCCCGGGTCGAACTCAGCGGCCTGCCTGCCGACCAGGCGATTTTTTATCGTGTGTATTTCGAAGACGCCCAGAGCGGTATTGCCAGCGAACCCTGGTTCGGTCACCTGCGTAGCGTGCCCCAGGCCCGCCGCGACATCCGCTTCGTCTGGAGCGGCGACACCGTCGGCCAGGGGTTTGGCATCAACCCGGACATCGGCGGCATGCGCATCTACGAAGCCATGCGCTTGCGCCTGCCGGACTTTTTTATCCACAGCGGCGACACCATCTATGCCGACGGCCCGGTGCCGGCGCAGTTGATGACTGAGGGTGGTCGCGTGTGGCGCAATCTCACCAGCGAAGCCAAGAGCAAAGTCGCCGAGACCCTCGACGATTATCGCGGCAATTACCGCTACAACCTGATGGATGAAAACATCCGTCGCTTCAACGCCGAGGTGCCGCAGATCTGGCAGTGGGACGACCACGAAGTGGTGAACAACTGGTCGCCGGGCAAGCAACTGGATCAGCGTTACGACAACAAGGATATCCACAGCCTGGTCAGTCGCGGGCGCCAGGCGTGGCTCGAATATGCGCCGATGCGATGGCAGGGGGCCGATGGCGGTGGGCGGATTTATCGCAAGCTCGGTTATGGCCCGTTGCTCGACGTGTTCGTACTCGACATGCGCAGTTATCGGGGGGCGAACGACGACAACCTCGGTACCGCCAAACCTTTCCTTGGGCGTGAACAACTGGACTGGCTCAAGCGCGAATTGAAAGGCTCCAGTGCCCAGTGGAAAGTCATCGCCGCCGACATGCCGATTGGCCTGGGTGTCTCTGACGGTGAAGTCAGCCCGGGCGTGGCCCGCTGGGAAGCCGTGGCCAACGGTGATCCGGGACCGGCCCAGGGGCGCGAACTGGAGATTGCCGAATTGCTCGGTTTCCTGCGAGCGCAGCAGGTGCGCAACATCGTCTGGCTGACGGCGGATGTGCATTACTGCGCGGCCCATCACTACCACCCGGATCGCGCGGCGTTTCAGGACTTCGATCCGTTCTGGGAATTTGTCGCCGGGCCGTTGAATGCGGGGAGCTTCGGCCCTGATCCACTGGATAAAACCTTTGGTCCTGAAGTGGTGTTCGAGAAGGCAGCACCGGTTCAGAACGCTTCACCCTTTGCCGGATTTCAGTTTTTTGGTGAGGTGAATATCGATGGGCAGACGGGGGAGATGAAGGTGGTGTTGCGGGATCTGGATGGGGTAAGTGTATTTGAGCAGAAGCTGCAGCCGGTTTGAGTCCAGCATAATTAGCAGGCCAACACCGGACCCCTGTGGGAGCGAGCTTGCTCGCGATAGCGGTGGGTCATTCAACATCTCTGTTGAATGTTAATCCGCAATCGCGAGCAAGCTCGCTCCCACAGGGGATTGCCCCCCCAATGGGATTGTGGTGGGTCAGTAGACGTCGCGGCGGTAGCGTCCTTCCTCGATCAGACGGTCAACCTCCTCGATTCCAAGCACTTCATTGAGCACGTGGTCCACCCCTGAAGCCATCCCCTGCAAGCTGCCGCAGATGTAAATGACTGCGCCCTCCGCCAGCCATTTCTTCAGTTCCGAGGCCGACTCGCGCAGTCGATCCTGCACGTAGATCTTCTCGGCCTGATCCCGCGAGAACGCCAGGTCCAACCGTTCCAGATCGCCCGAAATCAGCCATTCTTCAAGCTCATCGCGGCACAGGTAGTCGTGCTCGCGATTGCGCTCTCCAAACAACAGCCAATGACGCTGCTGCCCATCGGCAATCCGCGCCTTGAGCAAGCTGCGCAGCCCCGCCAGCCCGGTACCGTTGCCCAGCAGAATCATCGGCACCGGCTCGGTGGGCAGATGGAAACCGCTGTTGCGTCGCACCCGCAGGCTGACGGTGCCGCCCACCGGTACGTGTTCGGTCAGCCAGCCGGAGCCGATGCCGAGCCTGCCGTCGGGGTGCAGTTCCTGACGCACGATCAGTTCCAGTACGCCATCGGCGGCAATCGAAGCGATGGAGTATTCGCGCATGGCCAGCGGCACCAGGGCGTCCACCAGTGCTTGCGCGTGCAGACCGACCAGATGAGCGCGGTTCTCGGGCAATTGGCGGCTGGCGAGGGCTTGCTCCAACGGTTGCGACAGGTCATCGAGCGTCACCGTGGCTCGACCGTCGATGCCCAGGCCATCGAGGAAGTGCTCGATCGCCCACGGGCAATTGCGCGGCAGCACTTCCACCAGGTCACCGGCCAGCCAGCTGCTGGTGGTAGGGGCGGCGAGGCCCAGCAAGTACACGCCCGAGGCGCTGCTGTCAGGGTTGAGCAAATCCCGGCGAACCAGGGTCCAGTGGTCATAGCCGGGTGCTTGCCAGGTGTCCACGGGTGCCTGCCCGGTCACCAGGCCGAGTTGCTGCTGCCAGTGACGCAAGGCGTACGGGTCGCCGCTGTCGACTTCCACCGGGGCGAACAGGGTCTTGCCGCCGTGTTCGCCCAGCCAGGTGTGCAAGCGTCGGGCGAAACCGCAGAAGTGTTGGTACTGCCGATCACCGAGGCCGAGCACTGCATAGTTCAGGCTTTCCAGGCTCGGCCCTTGGCCCAGCACCTTGCGCTCGAAGCCCCGGGCGCTGTCCGGCGCTTCGCCGTCGCCGAAAGTGCTGACCACGAACAGCGCGTTACTGGAATCGCACAGATCCTGCTCACTGACATCCGCCAGGGGTTGAACCTTTACCGGCAGGCCGGCGGCCTGCAATTGGCCGGCGGTCTGCCACGCCAATTGCTCGGCAAACCCGCTCTGGCTGGCGAAACCGATCAACCAGGCCGGCATATTGCTACCCGATTGCGCAAGGTTTTTGCGGGCTTCTCTGATGTGCTTTTTCTTGCGTCGACGATCGAGGTACAACAGCCAGCCCGTGACGAAGAACAGCGGCATGGTCAGCGCGCTGAGCGTCAGGACGATCCGCCCAACGATACCGAAGTAGCTGCCGACGTGCAGCGCGTAGATGCTGGTCAGCAACTGCGCCTTGAGGCTCTTGTCGCTGTAGCGGTCATGGCGTTTGACGATGCCGGTGGCCGGATCGAGGCTGATCTGGTTCAGTGCCCGGTCATGGGGGGAGCTGTTCAACAGATAGAACACGGTCGCCGGTTGCCCTGCCACTGGCGGCATACGAATGTTGTAGGCACTCAGGGCCGGGCCGGCGACGCTGTAGATGCTGCTCCACATCGCGGCGTAATCGGCGGTCGGTGCCGGGCCGGCTGGCGCAGGACCACGGCCGCCGCGAACACGCTCGTTCTGCGGTGAATCGGACAGCAGCCGCGTCAGGCCCTTGTTGTACCACTCATAGGACCAGGACAACCCGGTCAGCGCCGCCAGGAGGTAAAACACCAGGCACCAGGTGCCCGCCACCGAGTGCAAATCCCAATTGAAGCTGCGACCTTTTTTCTTCCAGTCGAGGGTCAACCAGGCCCGCCAGCTGTTCCACTGGCGGGGCCACCGCAGGTAGAGACCCGACAGGCAGAAGAACACCAGGATCAGCGTACAGGCGCCGGTGATCTGTCGGCCGGTATCGCCCATCGCGAGGAAACGGTGCAGCTGCAGCATGAAGCCGAAGAAGTCCTGGCCGACGGCATCGCCCACGAATTCGGCGGTGTACGGGTTGAAGTAGCGCATCTCGCCGCGGCGCTCACCCGGTGGCGGTGTAAAGGACACTCGCGCGGCGTTTGCGCTATCGGTCTCGACCCAGATCATCGCCACTTTCTTGCCCGAGGTGCCTTCGATTTTTTCCACCAGTTCGGCGGGCGGCAGGACGCCGGCGACCTGCTTCTCGACCTGCAACACGCTCGGGTTCAGCACGCTCAGGATTTCGTCCTGAAACGAGACCGTCGCCCCGGTAATGCCCATCAGGGCCAGGACCAGCCCGGCGCTGATGCCGAAAAACCAGTGCAACTGGAACAGGGTTTTCTTCAACACGTCGCTCGCCTTGTTCGTTCGAAAATGATCATCACGGCGCGCATTATGCCGTGGGTTGTCGAGAAGCATTCTTTTTTACGCACAAAGGCCCCGTTCATCCGGATGAACGGGGCCTGGCCCAACGCCGATACTGTAGGAGCGAGCTCGCTCGCGAAAAACCCGAGAGCGGCGCGGGGTGTCAGATTCCCCGCGTCATCGTTGACGACCATCGCGAGCAGGCTCGCTCCCACAGGAATGGAGTTTCACACATCTGTCAGAAGTGGAAGTTGGTGCTCAGCAACGCGGTACGGCCTGCCGCCTGGTTGGCGAAGTGGGTCGAGAACGCCTTGTCGTAGTAGGTTTCGTCGGTCAGGTTTTGCACGTTCAGCTGCAGGTCGACGTTTTTGGTCAGCTTGTAGGCCACCATCGCGTCGTAGCGCACATAGTCATCCACCATGGTGGTGTTGGCCGTGCTGCCGAATACGTCATCGACATAGAACGCACCGCCACCGATGGTCAGCTTCGGCGTGACCTGGTAGGTCGTCCAGAGGCTGGCGCTGTTTTTCGGCGTGTTAGGCAGTTCGTTGCCGTCGTTTGCTGCGCCCAACGGGCCGCCGTCGACCTGCTCGCTGTCCATGTAGGCATAACCGGCGAAGACTTGCCATTTGTCGGTGATCTTGCCGGTGGCCGACAGTTCGACACCTTGAACCCGGGTTTTACCGGCGTTTTCATAGGACGTGGTGTCGACTTGTACCCGGGCGTTGTCCTTTTCGGTGCGGAAGATATCGGCGGTCAGCGACAGACGATCGTTGAGCAGATCCCACTTGGTGCCGATCTCGTAGTTCTTGGTGGTTTCCGGCTCCATGTCGCTGCTCAGCAGGTTGCCGTTGCGATCCGGAGTGCCGCTCAGCGGGTTGCCTTCCTGGCCTTCACCCAAGGTGTTGCCCGGTGGGGTGGCGGAGGTGGCGTACGAGGCATAGATGCTGCCGTTTTCAGCCGGCTTGTAGATCACGCCGAACTGACCGGTGACGAACTCGCTGGTGTCATCGCCCTTGGACGTGGTGTTGCCGGCCGCCGTGTAGGTCTTGTACTTGGTGTCGAAATGGTCGTAACGCAGGCCCATGTTCACCAGCCACTGCTCGGACAACTCCAGGGTGTCGAACACGTACAGCGCGCGGGTGGTGCTGGAGGTGTCGGTGCCGGCGTAGTTGCGAGAAATCGCACCGTTCCACGGGTCGTTCGGGTTCGGGCTGGACAGCGAGGTGCAGTTGTAACCGCTTGGCGCGCCGATCAGGCCCGGGGTGCAATTGGTCGTGACTGCGGGGCTGCCCGGCGTGGTGTCGGTGTTGACGTTGTACGAGGATTTTTCGCTGTCCTCGTGGCTCAACTCGATACCGGTGGAAAAGTTGTTCTTGAAGCCGGCGATGTAAAACTCACCAAACAGATCGGTCTGGTTGGTGGTGGTCTCGGTGTTGCTGACACGGGTGTTGGCCCGGCGCCAGACGCTGCCATTGTTGACGTTGCCCTTGGAGTCGTCCGGCTGGGTCAGGATGTAATCCTGCATGCTGCTGCCATGGCGCAGCGTGTTCTTGACCGTCAGCGCGTCGTTCAGGTCGTGCTCGATGGCGAAGGTCGCGGTGTCGGTGCGGCCCTTGCGGAAATCGCGGTCCAGACCGTAGAAATTGCTGTCATCACCACCGGCGTAAGGCTTGTCCGGGTTGGACTTGGTGCGGGCGGCAGCAAGGCCGGCAGGAATGGTGTACGGAATGCCCGAATCTGGCGTGTCGTTACTTTCCAGGTGGTAGTAATCGAGGTTCACGCGAGTGTCAGTGCCCAGTCCGAACGCCAGCGATGGCGCAATGCCCCAACGGTCGTAATCGACCTTATCCCGGCCGGCGACGTTGCTTTCGTGGCTCATCAGGTTCAGACGGCCGGCGGCGGTGTCGGAGAACTGGTAGTTGCCGTCGAAGGTGTAGCGCTGGGTCTGGTCCGAGCCCCAAGTGAAACCACCGTTGAGCGAGTCCCCCAGGTGTGCTTTTTTGCTGACCAGGTTGATGCTGCCACCGGCAGCGCCACGGCCGCCAATGGCGGAGTTCGGGCCCTTGCTGACTTCGATCGACTCGACGGCGAAGATCTCGCGGCTCTGCGAACCGGTATCACGCACGCCGTCCAGGTAGGTATCGCCCTGGGCATCGAAACCGCGAATGAATGGACGATCACCTTGTGGGTTGCCGCCTTCACCGGCACCAAAAGTGATGCCGGGAACCGTGCGCAGCGCGTCCTGCATGTTGAGGGCGCCGGTGTCCTTGAGGACTTGTTGCGGGATGACCGTCACCGAACGCGGGGTGTTCACCAGCGGCGCGGTGTACTTGGGCGAGGAGGCTTTCTCGACGTTGTAGGAAGTCTGGTCCTGCGCCTCGCCGGTGATCGCGGTCGCGTCCAGGGAAATGGCATTGCCCGGCGCCTTCTCGTCAGTCTTCTCTGCAGCGAAAACCATGTGGCCAGCAGAGCTGGCAGTGATCGCCACGCCAATTGCAGACGCGAGCAAACGCGGTGAACTGACCGGTAATTGTGAGTGTTGGCGTGACATGAGCATTCCCCTCCCCAAGGATTTGAGGCCGCGGAATATAGGGTAAACAAGTATTCGTATCAATTGCGAAACATTACTATTCGCACTGAATTTACATTCTTTACAATTTACCCTTACGGTTTTTGATGTTTCATTCGTCGCCAGGGTTTTACACAGGCAATAAGAATCAATACCATTGCCATCCTTTTGCCTTTAGGTGCTTCCCCATGCTGCTGCACATTCCCGGCTTGTTCGCTAAAGAAGAAGTGCGGCGCATCCGCGAGGCTCTGGAGCAGGCCGATTGGGCGGATGGCAAGATCACCGCGGGCTTTCAGTCGGCCAAGGCCAAGCACAATCTGCAACTGCCGGAAGGTCATCCATTGGCCAAGGAAGTGGGCGCGGCGATGCTGGAACGGCTGTGGAAAAATCCGCTGTTCATGTCGGCCGCGCTACCGCACAAGGTCTTCCCGCCGCTGCTGAACTGTTACACGGCGGGTGGCAGCTTCGATTTCCACATCGACAACGCCGTGCGCCAGCCAAAGAACAGCATCGAGCGGGTGCGCACCGATCTGTCGGCGACACTGTTTTTCAGCGAACCCGACGACTATGACGGCGGCGAACTGGAGATCCAGGACACCTTCGGCACCCAACGGTTGAAGCTGCCCGCGGGCGATATGGTCCTGTACCCCGGCACCAGCCTGCACAAGGTCAACGCCGTCACCCGCGGCACGCGCTTTGCCTCGTTTTTCTGGACCCAAAGCCTGGTCCGCGAAGACAGTCAGCGCGCCTTGCTGTTTGAAATGGACGGGGCGATCCAGCAGTTGACGCAAGATATGCCCGACCATCCTTCGCTGATCCGCCTGACCGGCACTTACCACAACCTGCTGCGCCGCTGGGTCGAGGTATGAGTTTTCAATTGCGCCGCGAAGAAGTGCTCGACGGCGATCGCCTCAAAGCCATGCTCAATGAAAGCCCCGCTCGCGCGGCTCAGGCGATTCTGATCGCGGCCCGGGAAGGCGTGCTCGACGCCCAGGCCCTGCTCGGGCAGATCCTGCTGGACGGGCAGGGCATCGAGCGAGATCAACCCTTGGCGGTGCGCTGGTTTGAGATTGCCGCCAACGGCGGGCAGCTGATGGCGCGCAATATGCTCGGTCGATGCCATGAGCATGGCTGGGGATGTGCCGCGGATGCTTCGGTTGCCGCGCGGCATTACCGAATTGCGGCAGACGCTGGACTGGATTGGGCGATGTACAACTTCGCCAACCTTCTGGCGACCGGGCGTGGTGTGATTGAGGATCAACGGCAAGCGTTGAGTCTCTATCAGCGCGCCGCAGAACTCGGCCACGCGAAGTCGATGAACCTGCTGGGGCGTTATCTGGAAGAAGGGCAGGTGTGCGCGCCAGATCTTCTGGCCGCACGCGACTGGTATCGACGCTCGGCAGTCGGCGGGGACTTTCGCGGGCAGTTCAGTTATGCCGCTGTGCTGACGGATGAAGGAAATATCGAAGAGGCGCTGGTCTGGTTGCGCAAGGCACTGGCGGGCGGCAATCTGAATTTTTTGCGGGTGGCGAGCAAGGCGTTGCAGGAAGCGGGTGATCCGCACATTCGCGCCTTGGCCAGCGACTATGCCCGCCGCCGCGCCGAGCTCGAGCTGGAACGTGTACCCCTGTAGGCGCTGGCTTGCCAGCGAAGACGGTCTATCGGCCACTACATGTATCGCCTGACACGCCGCCTTCGCTGGCAAGCCAGCTCCTACAGGGGCGGCGGTGTATTCCAGATATAAAAAAGCCCATGACACGTCATGGGCTTTTTGATTTCAGCGTGCAGCGCTTACACGTAGAACGATTTCAGCGGCGGGAAGCCATTGAACTCTACGGCGCTGTAACTGGTGGTGTAGGCACCGGTCGACAACCAGTACAACCGATCACCGATCGCGAGGTTCAGCGGCAAACCGTACTTGTAGTTTTCATACATGATGTCGGCGCTGTCGCAGGTCGGGCCGGCGATGACCACTTCTTCCATTTCGCCTTTCTTCTCGGTCCAGATCGGGAACTTGATGGCTTCGTCCATGGTTTCGATCAGGCCGGAGAATTTGCCCACATCCGTGTACACCCAGCGCTCGACGGCGGTACGGGATTTACGCGCAACCAGTACCACTTCGCTGACCAGGATGCCGGCGTTGGCGATCAGCGAGCGGCCTGGTTCCAGGATGATTTCCGGCAAGTCGTCACCGAAGTCTTCCTTGAGGAAACGGATGATTTCTTCGGCGTAGGTTTCCAGGCTGTTGGTGCGGGTGATGTAGTTGGCCGGGAAGCCGCCGCCCATGTTGATCAGCTTGAGCACGATGCCGTCTTCTTCTTTCAGGCGCTCGAAGATCACTTTGACCTTGGCGATGGCCGCATCCCAGACGCTGATGTCGCGCTGTTGCGAGCCGACGTGGAACGAGATGCCGTAAGGCACCAGGCCCAGGTCGCGGGCGAGGATCAGCAGGTCCATGGCCATGTCGGTCTGGCAGCCGAATTTACGCGACAGAGGCCAGTCGGCAGTGGTCGAGCCTTCGGTGAGGATGCGCACGTAGACTTTCGAACCCGGTGCGGCCTTGGCGATGTTGCGCAGGTCGGCTTCGGAGTCGGTGGAGAACAGGCGCACGCCTTTCTCGTAGAAATAACGGATGTCTCTGGATTTCTTGATGGTGTTGCCGTAGCTGATACGGTCGGCGCTGACGCCGCGGTCCATCACCTTGTCCAGCTCATAGATCGAGGCGATGTCGAAGCTCGACCCCTTATCTTTCAACAGGTCAATGATCTCGACAGCCGGATTGGCTTTTACCGCGTAATAGACTTTGGCGAATTCAAAACCGGCGCGCAGGTCATCGTAGGCCTTGCTGATCATCGCGGTGTCGATCACCACGAACGGGGTTTCTTGCTTGTCGGCGAACGCCTTCATTTTGTCAAAGGTAGCGCGCTCGAAATAATCTTCGACGTTGATCGACATGCTGGAGACTCCTAAGGGCAAACTGAAATTATCAATGGGTGCAAATGAACGCCCTCCGTATCCCCACTTTGGTTCGCCTACTTCCCAAGGCATGTCGCCGAAAGCAAAAAGGCCACGGGAGGCGGTGCTTTCCCTTGGCCTTGCTGTCTCGTCGTCAGTACTTGAGCCGGATGGATCGTTTCCAGCATGGACGTTCGGCGCGAACTTTAGGGCGTGAGGGCCTTGAGATCAACAAAAAATGTCGCGTTATTGCACGCTTCCGTCGTGCGGTCCCGGACATCTACTGATGTAACGGACCTGCATGACAGTGTGATGTTCCCGTAGGAGGGAGATTTGAGATGTTTCAGGCGGGATTTGTGGTGCCCCATTCGCGAGCAAGCTGAACTGGCCTAATAATTCCGGACACCTCTTAAGGGCGATATGATTTCGCCAACTTGGAGGTTTCATGAACGAAAGAAAGGTCTATACCCGCGAGTTCAAGCTGCATGCTGCCAGCATGGT
>Ga0213829_1000889_pt1 | contig 24037 bp, 19 predicted proteins | sample MC6MC0896MG_FD_180665 | JGI IMG/M metagenome (GOLD analysis project Ga0213829, IMG submission 180665) | Enriched soil aggregate microbial communities from Iowa State University, Ames, United States - MC6-MC0896-MG | ecosystem: Environmental > Terrestrial > Soil > Unclassified | place: USA: Iowa...
ATAACTTACAGATTGAAGATATCAACTGGTTAATTCCACATCAAGCCAACCAACGTATCATCGATGCAGTTGGTCGTAGCCTCAATATTCCTGAAGATAGAGCACTTAGTAATATCGAATATCTAGGTAATACCATTGCAGCGACGATCCCTTTGTGTATCTGGCAAAATATTAAAAAACTGAATACTGGCGACTTGGTGATGCTAACTGCCTTCGGAGCAGGATTCTCCTGGGGAGCGAGTCTATTTAAATGGATGATTTAATCGATCAAAACCCAGTCTGTTAAATAGAACCGGACCAACATAAAAAAGCGCCAGAAATTAACGATTTCTGGCGCTTTTTGTTATTCATTTTTCCGTTGGGCATAGTCAACAAATACATACATAATCGGTTTTTCTTCACGGCATCCAAAGAATAGCTTCGCCTCCTCCTTTGAAATGATATGAACCCGGATTGTATGTGTTGTATTGAGCGCGTAAAGCTGAGGGAGATTTATCCGTTCGTTAAAATTCAGAAATATCACATATTCGTCTGTATCCTCTTTTGACTGCCGATAGGAAAGCAATATTTCGTTTAACTTTTCAGCATGCCATTTAAGATGATCCGCTCGAAAACTTTTCGTATAGAGTTGTATGAACCCTCTACTTCTAAAGTCTTGAAACTGCCCTTTTATATCTTCTGCTTTGGTTATTCTTAGGCCGTGAATTGCTGACAGGTCCAAAGAATCAAAAATTATTTTCGTATTATACTGATTTTCATCAATGTAAATCAGTTCAGCAGGCAGAGACGTCATCCCCTTACGGTATCGCTCCACTAAATTGAAAAATGTTGCCTTATCGGCAGATGCTTTTATCATTGCTTTTCTGATTCGATTAATTCCCTTTTCTGTCCATAGGCTCACAATTCCCCACGCAGCGTCTCCCTTACGTTCCTGCGCTTGAGACAAGCTGTATATATTAATCATGGAGACACTATCCACATCTAAGTATTTTCGCCACTGATGATAAGGGAGATTGATTTCGTCCAGTTGGAATTTAAATTTTGTACTGTCGCTCTGTTCAAGCAATTGAAGAGTCTGTGCCAAACCCTTTTTATTATATTTTTTGGGTTCAGTATTCAGGTCATTGACAATAAACAACGGACTATTATATTTCAAGCCGAAGAGTGCTTTTGAAAATTGGGCATCCACTTCATAAAAAGGCGAGTACAAATAACGTATGGCATCTTGCTCATCCCTACCCCCCAAGAGACTTCCATGCAAAAGGACATTTGTATTTTTTATGGCCCTCGCACTTTTGGAAATTGAATTCGGGAAATCATGAAAACGGATTGGTATGCTGAAAGGGACCTTAAGCTTTTTCCCATTTATCGATCCCGGTGTCCATCGCTGGCTTTCAGCCAATACCCGTAAAATATCCCTGTCATACTCGTGATCCACACTTTTCTTAATCTTAGGCTTTATGATCACGCCATTGGTATCCACAATAAAAGAAACAAAGACCCTTCCTGCCGATTTCCCTCGCAATTGTGGCCCCAAAGGGTAACGAATATTTTGGCTCATGTATTTGATGAATTTTTCAATGCCACCGGGATATTGCGGTACAATAGTATCGCCTTTTTTCCTGTGATGTAAAGCCTCAACGGCAATCTCCTGTGCATTGGTTATCGTTTCTCCCATTAAAAACAACAAAAACAGTATACTGTATATTGAAAAAGATATTTTTTTCATTTGGATAAATTGATTTTCAACTATGATTAAACATAAGACGATCAAAACATTTAATTGTAATATATAGCCCGACCAATACGATTCTTCCACCTGCCAAGCTCGTGGCCAGTCTTATTGGTACATTGGCCTTCTGTTGGTTTTTCCCGAAGCGCCCTGAATGAAAACGAAAGCAGCATATGACCAAAGGTGGAAATAGACTATGTATGAAAGTGAAATAATCAATTATCTGAATACAGTCCTATGCTAGAACTAAAAATCGATAGCAAAAAAAATATTTTGCTATCGATCCATCTAAAAGCAAACCATTTCTATTTTGCTACAATTTCCAAAATATTGTTTTGATTGAACACAGCACCATCATACAGATAGAAAGAGCAAAGTACTGTTCCCGTGGGTTGCACGGCAGCATCCGCTGGAAGCGTATAGGCATTAGGCCGTGCTACCCAATATCCCAAGCTACCAATACCTGCAATATTAACATCTTTTCCCAATTTGAATGTCACTTTCTTATTCGTCACATCATTGGTCAGTTCATAAGATTTTCGTATTGCTAAAAGATCCACATCCGCAATAACCTTACTGTTCAATTTTATGTTGACGGCCCCAGGATACACATTCATAACATTGGCCGCATTGACAGCTGCCTGCAAATCGTTGGTTGCAACAGGAATCAATCTTGGATTGCGGTTGGCATTGCTACCATAGTGTCCATAAAGTTCGAGCTCTTGACTACTAATTTTCTCTATCACAAAGTCAAAATCAAACTCGCGACTTTCCTTTAATCCTGAGAGCAAGCTCTCTGTATCAAATGTTAAATTCGTCTGAAAGTCTCCATTGATATTATAAGTCTTTGACTGCGATTGAAGATGAGTATATTGGTAAGGAGGCCCCGATAAAGAGACTGGAACGTACTTCTCCATCGCCTTTCTAATGGAAGCATTGGCGGAATTATTGATAAGTAAATCCCTCAGTCGAGTATCATTCAGTCCACCCACAATACGAATAAGTTCGAGTAATTCAAAATATTCCTGCGATCCAAATTGAGCTTGGTCCAGAACTGCAATCAATTGTTCTCTCAACGATACCATCACAAAATTCCAATCCAAAATCCGTACATCTTTGTCATTGATAAATTCAAATCCGATCCTAAAATTACGAGATCGCTTATTCAGCTGATCTGTAACCCATATCGAGTCCTTTTTCTGCAAGGTTTTATTCACCTGCATATTGTATCCGGCTCTTGTGGGTGCGCCTTCAGGCTTCGTATAGTCATACCCTTTCTCACAACCTGTAAACAAAACTATACCTAGTATATACAATAGCAAATAGTTTACAATATTTAATCGTTTCATGATCATAGTATCTTTAGATTTCATATTTACGTTTAATGGTAATCAAACGGTCTTTTACTTGGGAACTCTGCAGGTAAATCCTGAGCTTGTTCAGATCTATCCCCAGTGTAACAAAGAATTTATTAACCTCATTATACTTGATCCGTGACATTTCGCTCTTAATATAGGTTCTCTGAATTTCCTCGGGCGATGTCCATACCATGATCTGGACATAAGTAGCAAAGTCTTCCATTTCATTCTGCATACCATATGGAATGAAAAATCCCTTTTCATAAGCCTCTGTGTTGGAAACGTTCTGATAAGCATTACTTCCTTTCAGATAGTTAGCAACAGCTGCAAGCGCGAATGTTGTGGGGATATCAAATCTAGTGTTCAGATAATGGGCGTACTCATGGTACAAAAAACCGATCAACCCAGCCTGTCCCGGATTGCTGAACGTAGCCGATTCATATATCATATTTAAAAATTGTGCATCATTGCCTTTCTGACGCAAGATACTTCCAAAATCTGATAACCCACCCAAGGTCAGGCGATTGGGCTGGATATTACCGGCCTGACCGACAGTAGATTCTCCAAAATCCTCTGATCCACCATAATTAATCCCACTACCGATCAGATAAATGCTGAGTGGGGTCTTGGTATTCGCAAAAAGCTTATCCTCAGCAACAGCATCAAAAGCTTTAAAAAAAAGCTCATCCATGATTTCCATATACGGCAGGACATCTTCCTCATTAGCCGGATTGGCGACTGCATTTCTGGCAAAGGCATTCCGATCCCACTTATATTGGAAGCGAACATTATATTTATCAAAAAATAGTTTTTGTTTCTGACCTAGGGCGGTATTGTCAAAAGTTGGCCCGGGATCCACCTCTGCGGACAGTTGGCCTTCGGACTTACAGCCAGAAAAAACCATCAGGGCTACCGAAGCAAAGAATATATAAACGAAAATATTACCTGTTTTCATATCTATTTTTATTTTTAAAAATATACTGACATTAATTGATCTCATTATTAAAGTTAATCTCTTCAAGCGGAAGCTTAATGACATATTCTGCAGGATCACTACCGCTTATCTTAAATGATGTCCCAACATAATCATGCGTTACAGGAAGATTGTGCCTCTTAATATCAAACCAACGCATGCCCTCGGCATGAAACCTGATCCTTTTTAGTCTCAATAGGAGTTTGATCGCATCTGCAGGAGTAGATAAGGCATTGATTTGTGCCGCAATATCTCTATTGGCGATAGCTACCCCTGTCGTAAAATGAGAACTAACCAGTCTATTCAATTCAGCTTTGGTTGCTTCTGATACAGCTTGATCTCTTAGTATGGTAGCCTCCAATTTATTATAGACCACTTCGTCTACTGTAAACAAAGGAAGATTAAAATTTCTGTTGGCAGTCGAAGAGAAATAGAGAAGCTTGATGGGAATCATATCCACAACAAGGGGACTTGTCTGAATAGCTTCACTATTGCTTTTCATCTCTGCCACCAAAGGATCTATATATAAGCCGTGCCAAAAGTATGCGATCAGTTGATATGTATTATTACCCATAAACAAATACGCCTTGTTGGATGGATCAAAATAATTCTTGGAATACTGTTCATGGTTGTTGTCAGCATCAGCCTTTATCTCCCTAATATTCAGTAAATTATTATTCGCCTCCAATACCAAGTCTGCGTATTTAATTGCCTCGCTATAATTTTTGGTATTCAGATAAAAACGATTCAAGAAAGCATAAATAGCTAGCTTACTGAAATAGAAGTTGTTCTTAAAGTAATTATTGCCATCATCAATAAGCCGTAATGCTTCAAGGAGGTCAGCTTCTACCCCGTCATAAATATATTGAACTGTCTGTCTTGGTCTGGTCACAACTGCATTGGCATTGTATTCACTAATATAGGGAACCGCCAGATCCGTACTTGCACTATTCTTGTCATATTGCTTGGCAAACAGATTGACAACCATAAAATGACAATACGCCCTGATCGTCATGGCATGAGCGATCACGTTATCCAGCCTCTTTAATTCGCTGTTCTCCTGCTTGGAAGCCTTTAATTTGAGGGCCCTATCGATCAATAAGTTTGCATTATTCAGCCTAAAGTAGTAACGTTGGAAAGCCACCGAAGGATTCATACCACTCGACAAAAATTGGTTTCTGGATATGGATTCTTTTGTAATGGCGAAAGTATATATCGGACGTAGACGCTCTTCTATATCGCGTACAGTATGTCCTGCTGACAGCTTATAGGTATAATCATCGGTCATCAGATCGGTAAAGTGATGATCGGATCCTGGCTCCAATAGGACAATCGCTTTCTCCAGATCACCGAGTTCGTCGATCCCAACACGATTGTCTATGGGCACATCGATGAACTTATTACAGGCAACCGCAGTCATAGCCATTGCGGTCACGAAAACGGCTTTCATTATAGTTTTGTTCATAATTAGAAGGTTAAATTGAGTGAGAAGGTAAACGACTTGACTGGTGGGATATTGATACCATTCAGCAATATCTCAGGATCCTGACCATTCAATTTCCCGGAGGACCAGATAGCGAGATTAGATGCCTCGATACTCGCCGTTAGTCCCTTGATGCCAAGTCGCCGTGCATATTCCCTAAAATTGTATTGCAGATTTATATTTCGAAACCTGAGATAAGAAGCATTAGCAGTCCGGATATTACTCGCATTGTATGCACCGAAAATAGAATTGTTGAACAGACCGTTTACTGTATTATAATTATCAATATCAAGATCGGTAAGCAACCGAGGAATATTGGTAAAAACCTCATCGCCCGGCGTTGTCCAGCGATAGGCATAATCTCCCGGCGCATTCAGATCATCTCGGAACAAAGTACTGATTTCATTATTTCTATAGAAATCGCCTAACCGAACCACATGACCGGCGTTGAAAATAAATGCTGCGGATAATACAAGATCTTTAAACCGGACCGTAGGCGTAAAACCACCGCTATATTTTGGATCTCTTGATCCTTGATATTCTAAAATACTGGGATCAGTCAATGTAGAAACAAAACCTGCTACTTTTTTATTATTGGCATCAAAATATTCGGGTAGTCCGTCAGCATTCAAACCGGCAAAACGAAACGAATACAATGCATAACGCTCTTTGCCCGGTAAAGGGTAGCCAATTGAACTAGCCATTTTGTAAATATCATCCGCCCCACCCCTCTTGTCGCTTAGCATGATGTTTTTGGTATAAGCAGCATTGACCATCAGACCCAGATGCCAATTTTTAGCCAATTCAATTTCCCTTAAATGAACCTGTAGTTCAAGCCCCTTATTTTGCATGTTGGCCCAATTGAAAACTTTGGTCTGATATCCGGTGGATAGTGCCAGATCCCGTTTGTCTAACAGATCAAAATTATTCCGTCGATACCAGTCAACTGTCACATCAGCCTTATCGAATAAAGTAAAATTAGCTCCAAAATCCAAGGTATGTTCCATTTCGAATTTCAGGCCTTTATTTTCGGGTTCTTGGATCATAACACCTGTAGCGTTATATTCCGGATATACCCTAGTGACATTGGTATTGTAGGCTACCAATGCAGGTCCCCTGGCACCATCATTGCCCCGTAGACCATAAGTTCCCCTGATCTTGACATTAGTTAGGATCTTGCTGTCATTCAGGAACTCCATAAAGCCCTCATTACTGAGATTCCAGGCCAATCCCACACCATAGGTTGGAGTATATCGGGCACCTGTGATGTTGGCCGCATCTACCCTAGCGGTGAGATCGAGCACATATTTCTTGTTATAATCATATGACAGGTTGCCATAGTAACCGACTGTCCTGCGCTGATAGATGGTTGGATAATAAAACGAACCGGCCAAGAGGTTTCTTTCCTCATACATGCGCAGCTCATCTGTGGGCAAATTGGATCCTAAAATCAGACGCCTTAAGGCCAGGTCATTGGGACTCATCGTTTTATTGGCACTGATATACCCATAATTTCGGGAAAAATTTCCCTCCTGTTCATTTGAACCAAATTCAAACCCGCCCAATGTCCTTAGCGAATGCCCATTGAGATCAGTAATAGGGTTATACTCAAACTGAAAGCGCCCGGTATAAAAATTCGAAGCGGAGGTCTCCCGATCCATTATACCGCCTGTTGGCAAAACTGATACAGCAGGTACATACAAGGGTTTGGAAGGGTCTTTGTACAACCTGTTATTCCGGTCCAATATGGTCAGAAAAAAGCCATCCGATTGACCGGGAATAATCCCCAGTTGCCGAAATTGATTGGCATAATTGGAATATTCGGTCGCAATTTCGTCCATCTGGTTGTTGACGCTACGGGTACTCAGTAATGCCTTTAAATTCAATTGTTTATTTATCTTAAAATTCAATTCTACCTGTGCGGTAAAATCCTTATTGTCCAAATCGATATAGTTGTTATCGATCTCCTTTAAGATATTAAAATCAGTATATCCTCTCTTATAGTATTCATAATCTCCGGCAGCGGTGTAGGGCGACATATTTCTACTGGCTTGTGTGGCATACTTGAATGGGTTGACAAGTGTTCCGGGATTGTGCTGGGATCTGTTTGAGTACTTGATCATAAAATCAGCATCCATCCATTTTGCAACTTGATAATTTGCATTCAAATTGACAGTATATCGGTTGACTTTCTCTCCCACAGTCTTTCCTTGATCATTAAAATAACTGACAGAAGCCCTGACCGATGCACGTTCGCCTCCAAAAATAGTGTTGAGAGAGTGCTGATGCGTAATCGAATTCTTATACAAATGGTCAAACCAGTCAGTGTTGACTACTTTTAAATCCCGGATTCGTTCTCTGTATTGCTGATCGTTAACTGCCTTTATATTTCTCAAATAGTTTAATTTTGAATAAGCTCCGGAGGTCTCTGCGGAAAAGGACATCAACTGACTTTGATAAATATCAAAGATTTCCTGATTCAGATTAGTCTGGTCTAAGGAGTTCAACACATCAAACTGTGTAATACTGGGCCGCATCGACAAGGTGGTATTGCCGCTATAGCCTATCATAAGCGGTGTATTTCGCCGCCCTCTTTTGGTATTGATAACAATGACTCCATTTACGGCCCTCGTGCCATACATTGCTGTGGCTGTGGCATCCCGTAGGACAGTAATATCTTCGATATCATCCGGATTCACACCTGAAAGCGCACTTGAAAGTAAATTTCGGGCTCCTCCTGAATACAACTCAGATGGTGCGATATTCAGAGGCGATTCAAGAGGCACACCATCCAACACCCACAGCGGTTCATTCACACCGGATAACGAGGAAGTACCCCGGATCCTAATTTTAGGTGCCGTGCCAAAAGTAGCTGATGCTGTCTCCACGGTAACACCCGCTACCTGTCCTTGCAACATTTTGTCCAACGTTCCCATACTGGCAACCTTGATATCCTCGGCCTTGACTTTTGTAACCGATCCAGTGAGCGACTCCTTTTTTATACGCTGATAACCTGTCGTAACAACTTCTTCAATCTGCGCAGTCAAGATTTCGAGCTTGACCACAATATTTTTCCTTGAATTGACTGAAACTTCAGTCGGCTTAAATCCGACCGATGTGATGACAAGAGTTGCATCTGCTGCTGCTTCGATATTAAATCGGCCATCACTTCCCGAAGCCGCAGTTACCCTAGTGCCTTTCACCCGGATAGTAGCCCCGGCCAACACCTTGCCATTCGCATCTTGTATAATACCGTTGATTGCTGTTTGACTGCTATTTTTACTCAGTATCCCATTTGCGGAAGTCAGATCGGAATACAAAAGGCTCGCTGCTCCCCGATTATTGTAAGCTCGTTTTGAAATTAACAGCGTAGAACCCGCCGAGCTTGGCGACTCAATCAAATCTATGTTCCCGGATATGCATCTTTCATGGGCAAGACCATCCATAGGTACCACTCCTATCCATAGACACAACAAGGACAAACCTAATCGAGTAAAGACGGGCGTATTCTTAGATACATTCCCATCCAGTTGAATTTGTCTTTTTTTTAAAAGATAGTGTATATTCATACAGAATTAATATTGGTTAGTAATAAAAAATGTTGTTTTTTCGTTAGATCCGCCAATACAGTTTTCAAGAAAATCCGTTGGCCTTTTGGTTATTTTATTCTACATATCGTATTTCTCCATAGACTGTTCCGTTCTTTTTCAATAATCTATTCCTTTTAATATTTAATAGTTACATTTTAACTGGTTCTGCAAGTGGTTAAAATATACTCTTCCAGCTTCCCAATAGATAGGACGGTTGAGCATCCCATTTGTCCCGATTTTTTTTTATTTTTTTCAGTACTTTCCTAAATAAAATTTCTAGCATATAAACCCCACCTTGTTCTATATTTTAGAAAAGGTTCGGTCAAAATTTCAAATTATATCCTACCTCTTGTCTTCAGAAGAATTTGAAGCATCCAATTTCATCCGGAGGTTTACTTGAAATAAAAGGGTCATCTGCCCATTTCCAGAGATCAATTTTTACGAATATGTTTAGTTTTATAACGTTGACTAGGTTTGATAGATTCCAATTGTATTTTGGATATACTTATAAGAGCAATATTCCAATCGGTGCAGTCCAAATCTGGATGTATACCGCATTTTCGGATGTGCCCACGAAACCAGTGATCTTGAGTCGCTGTTTAAGGTGTTTGAAGCAGGTTTCAATCTCCCATCGTTCCTTATAAAGTGCTTCCACGGTTGCTGGTTTCCATGCAATGGTCAGGAACTCGTATTCTACGTTTTTGATGCTGTCCAAAACGTCCATCCAGGCATAGTCCACATATCCCAAGTCCATTACAAGTACACAGCCTCTGGCAAATGACATGGTCTTTGCCACCTTGGATTCATACTGGCGTACGGGAGATCCCCATCTGGCTCATGTTGCCCGTGGTACGACGAAGTCCATTGGAAATGTCTCGGTCAACAAGGCTCAGAATCTGGGAAAATACATCTATATTTACCATAGCGGTAAAGAATTTTAGCGAATTATATATAGTAATCCCTGCTATATAAATCCACCGCCATTTTTTCACCTTATTTAGGACGCTGCTGTTATTTAGTATTTGCTCGAACTTGTAGATTACATGGAAAGGAATTTCATGTTCAATATACCCTTAGAAAAATTCGGTTATCTCACAGGGAGAAGTCTCACAACATTTAAAAGTAGATCAGGCTCATGTAACACGTATATTTTGCCGTTGCTGTTTCGGGTCTGCGCAGGTACCTGCTTGAAAAGTATAAGCTGTTTCCCGTAAATGGAATCTGCAGGTAAATTACGTTATTACGTTCCGGTTCACAGACCAGCCTTCCGGCAATCGTTTTTACTGTCTTATCTGCCCTTCTTGCTCTGGATTTATTTTTGGGATGGTTGCGAATTTCCCAATGAAATTGATTTCTATTCAGCGATAGCTTATTTTTATAGAGAGTTTAAACGATCAAAAGGGAATTGTCTGAACGATCAAAAGGGAATTGTCTGTTGTCTTGTTTTATGTTTGCCCTATTTTCTTAGATCTTTGATTAATAGATGGCTTTGTGCCGATTCTTTATAGGCATCTTGTGTTTTGATTGTACCCTTGGATTCTTTCTGTAAACCTGCTTTAGAAGTTTTTGTCAAGCAATATTTTATAGCAGGATCACTGATATCTCCAAAATCTTTTCTAATATCGTCCATAGTTGACCAATCGGATGGTATACCTTCAAAATAATCACCTTGATTATTAACATTAACATTCTGAAACATAGCATAATATACTTTAAATGGTCCGATTGGAATGGCGATTGATCCTATAGGTTTTCCAAACGTTCTTACTATACTTTGAGATTGATCATTAGTCACACCAATGATCATAGTTTCAATATAGGGATTAAGTGCATTTATTAGTAACTCACTTGCCGAGGAGGTTTCTACGCTCACAATGATATAGATTTTTTTTACAGAATTATATGAGCCTAATTTATTGAATAAATATGTATTATGTTTAAGGGAATAATCAAGATCAAAAAAAGTTCCCACCCGATTATCAACGAAGAAAACTGGGGTCCCTGCTTCATCGAGGATAGTCTTATTTTTTAAGATATCAGCTTTACCTTCTTGCAATGTCTTGTTGTATATTTCCTTTCGATAAACTTTATTATTAAGCCGGTCCGGGATGATGTGGTTTACCAATTGGTCACATCCACTTAAGAAACCTCCGGTATTATATCGGAGATCAATGATTAGATTTTCGATATTTCTTGAAGCAAATATTTGGAAGATTTTATCAAGATCTGTAAAATAAGTTGGAAAATTAATGAGCGATATATATCCATAGTTATTACTAATAATTTGATAATCAATAATCGAACTCGGAATATAACTAGTCTTGTTTAATTCAATTAGTTGTTGTTGACCGCCATCTGCAAGATAAGAAAGCCTCAATTTATTGTTAGAGAAGAGCTTTTTATATTCTTGATTATTTATATTTTCAATCTCAGCTCCATTAATAGAAAGAATTTCATCCCCTCTTTTTAAGCCGGCTGTGGCCGCAGGAGAACTGGGAATTGCATACTTAACAAGTAATGATTTGCCGTTGAGTGTTGTTAGTGATAAGCCAAAACCGTTCAACAGGTTATCTTGTTGTTGTGACGTGATAATAGATGTGTATTTACTTATGCCTTCTGCCCTTACAAATTCATATGGACGCTCAGTGAGTGGGTTTTTTGCAAACTGACTAAGATAAAATAGACCATCGTTAAGATTGTCAAATTCGCTGGTAGATTTTAGTGATCCCTTATATTTGTTATAAGTTATTTTGTCCGGCAACTGCTGGTTCCAATAATACACTTCTTGCGCATATAAATAAATTGAATCCAATAATTTAGTAGGAGCATAAGTTTTGTTTTCAATAACTTCCGGCCTTGAGTCTTTTTTACAGGAAATTAAAGTCCCGTAAAAAAGACAAAAGCAGGATAACATAAATAATGTTCTAAAAATAGTCATGACATCAGGAACCCCTTGGTGATCTATCTGGCCGGGTAGGAACAGAAGGTGTATCAGCTGTTGGTGGCTTATATATATACACCCGTTCCGCTACATCTCTATAAAGTCCGGTTGGAGAACTGCTCAGTCCATTGATCAATAGAACTGGCTTTATGATCATTTTATTTCCCTGATTTAAATTATAATGTACTTCTGGGCCATAAACATGTTGCAATGTAAACCCCTCTCTAGGAGATCCTTCCCGTTCTATCCGTAAAAATTTGGTATCAGCATAGATGGGAGTTCTATTTGGAACATTTATGGGGATTCGTGCGTCTTTGTCGGCGAAAAAAGAGAGATGAAGCTCATGTCGCGGTGCCGATTGAATATTGGGATCTACAATAAATTCTTGTTTAATATAAAATGGCTTAAATGGAATTCTAATTGAAAAATTACTTATAATAGTATTATTTGTTTTGGCTGTTCTCATTTTAAAAGCAATGGGAACCCCCGGCGTCGTTGGGGAAAAGGAAGTTCCCGTTTTGATAAAACCAATAAGCTCATCAAATGACCCCAATTGTTTAACAATACTTTTACCATCTGCTCCTGTAAAGAAAATCTGTATCTGAGCATCTCTAATCACTTTATCCTCATCTGCGGTCATTGTCTGTGTACCACTAACGAGCCCCCCCATTACAGAAAATGCCTTATTAAATGTTTTTTTCAAAACATCAGCAGTTTCTTCACTTTCAATTAATAGAACTCCTTTTGAACCATATTTAATGGAGCTTATATATCCGGGCAGTACATCATTGAGTAGTCCCATATTTAAGTTCTCATACAGCTCTCCCGGTTCGGGTAGATCCATATCGACTGTAAAATTTTCTTGTGTAAATGACGCTACTAGGCCACTCGCTTTACTGATCTGATCAGATACAGTGGCACTCGTGCTTCCCGATTTATAAAACAGGGCTTTAATATCTACATTGGACCCAAACACGGTCTTTATTTCGCTGAAGTAATTAAACTCTTTGATTTCGTATTTAAAACTGCTCTTTTGCGCTGTTGATAGACCGTTTTGCAGCATTAATTTGCTAAAAAATTCCGAGGTAGCCATTACGTCAGGGGCAAAGCTACCTGAGACCGTATCAGCAGGAAAAGATACTGAGGCATATATCGGTTTACGACTATAATGTCCTTCTCGTTCAGATAGTGGTACAAATGAAAGGTCTTGTAAGGTATTCCCTTTTATTAAAGATCCTAGATGGAAGACATCTAAACGGCCCAACCAATCCGGTGTCATAAGAAACTCATCCGCATACCCTTCAATAGTAGTTCCAGGCTCACTGGTATCTGTCCAGAATTCGTTTTTCTCTATATGAACAGCTCCTATTTTATTTCCCCGCGCAGATAGAAGCAAAGATCCGGTAGAAGCGGCCGTCTTTTGAAATCCAGTTTTTGATAGCGTATCTTCGTCTATCATTCCTGAAGATCCATTAATTGATACATTGCCAAAAGAGGGGGCTTTGAAACTTGCGTCTCGAAGATTGGTAGGTGTGAATTCTTTTTGACAGGACGATATAGAGAAAATACCTAATAACAGTGTTAGCTTATAGATTGATTTGGTATACATGATCAATACGTTATTTTGAATAATGAAAAATCAGATAGGTTTCTGCAGCGGAATGATATTGGAAAACCGGGATTGGCAGCGGTAAATGCACCGATATCTTGGATATAAGCATTGAATGAATCATAACCCGTAACTTGGGTTACCGCCCCAGCATTGCTTCCGCCAACTAAAAATACCCTTATGGTAGAATTATTGATAATTTCTATCTCAGTAGTTGTCAATGATTCACTGCTTTTTTTAAAGATTTTTTTTGTGACTTTCTCAAATGCGCGGCTCGTTTCCTCTAATGAATAGTCGGTTTCAATGGCCATTATCCCCTTCTGCCCAAAGGAAATGGAACTGATATAAACAGGTTGGTCGCCTTTTGCTACAAGGTTTTTTAGCGTAGCATCGTCGACTAATTCAGTAGCTTTAGGCAAAGACATATCAATTGTGAAATTGACCAATTCAAACCCAACTACAAGACCATTTTTTTTTCGGATTGCCGTCAGCTGATCAATGACCAAGGTGTTGGTTGATGAAAACAAACTTCTTGTTTTTACATTATAGCCAAACTCTTGTCTCAATTCACTATAATCAGAGAATGGTCTTGAATAATAATGAAATGATGCTATTTCCTGGCCAATACTTGGAGTAGCATTTAAAAGATCGCGAGTCGCCTGTCTGAAGGTTGATAGACGTGGAAGTGTTATTGTTCTGCTTGTGCTCCCTGCCAATGATGAACTTATTCGGATAGGAAGCTTAGTATATCCCGAAACTGGATTGAATCTCACACTGTCGATAATCTCTTTTCCCTTTAATATAGCACCAAGGTAGACGAGATCGTAATTATTGTCCATAACAGTAATAGAGGAAGACTGCGATGGCGTTTCAGCGGACGTGATCGCTTTCAGTTTATTTACTGACGAAGGTTCAATAATGGCGTCCTTTTTATTGCAGCTAGTAAGCGCAAGCAAAATCAGTATTTGTCCTAGGACAAATACTGATTTTGAGGGTGATAGATTAATTGTTAACATCGACCTTGAATATCGTTTTAAATAAAGAGAAATCTTTTAGGTTTCTCATTCTGAATGAAATTGGCCCACCATAGGAATCAGCTTTCACATTAGCTCCTTCTAAAATTGCTTCCTTGAATTCCTTATAACCATTAGCTGTTTTCACTGTAGCGGGACCAGAACCAAATTTCATATAGACAGTGATCTTTGCCTTATCCAGGATTTCTTTCTGTGCAGCGGTTACATGTGCATCTGCTTTAACAACACCTATATTTACCCCCGCTTTAAGGGCAAGATTAAAGTCCTCATAAGAAGCGTCCGTTTCGGCCATAAATATTCCCATTCGACCATAAGTGACCGAACTTATATAGGTAGGCGCATATTCTGCCTGTAAAGCATCAGCATCACTGACGCTGATGAGTTCTGTTTTTTTGGGAAGAGATACATCCGCAGTAAAATTCTCCTGGACAAATTTTGCAATTATGCCTACTTTATTTTTAATTTTTGTACTGCTACCAGTGAGCGCAACGTTTGCTATTTTAGCAATATCAACATTTGCTCCGAACGTATATTTTAATTCATTATAGTCTTTAAACTCACTGGAGGCATATGAAAAACTGTTAATCTGTTGGATATTCCCTTGGCGTGCAACTATTTGGCCTATAAAATCCCTTGTGGTACCAATACTAGGAAAATCAATAACACCAGATACGGCCGATCCCGGAATGGAAAGGCTTGCACGAATCGGAAGCGGTTCAACAGTCCGAGGAGGAAATGTATTGAATTCGTATCTGGAGGTTATAGCTTTACTATCTAAGATCGCACCAGGGTAGATAACTTCTTGGGTTTCATCTGATACCATGAAATTATTCGATTCAACAAAATAGGTCTTTCCCAGCATGTTGCCCCATATACTATCTCTAACCACGCCGCTTGACTTTAGCGCGTTGATGTTGTTAAAATTGGGATTACTGGAAAGGTTAACAATCGGATTGGTTGGAATTTTTGAATTTTGGAACACTCTTAGCAAAGAATCTTGATCGAGATTTTCAGATACTGGCGCATGGAAATCTTTTCGACAGCCACTGACCGATGCTGCTAATAAGCCAAGTACGGCAAGTTGTTTAATTTTCATTTTTTAAATGTTATTTGATTGATATATAAATTTTTATTAAACTGCTCAGTATTGTTCAAATGTGACGTTAATTCAAAATATAGGGGCCGGCCAAATGACTCCGGGCGGAATGTTAGATCTTCCACTTTAATTGCTACGTTTATGAATTGCTTTACCCGCTGTAAATTGTCTGCATGCTTGTTTATTTTAGTTAGTTCATCAGCCGTGTATCCGTAATAATAGAAATACACTGTAGCTTTATTAATAATCTTTTTTTCCTCCTCACTGAGTTCCTGACCATTGGATAATTTTGTAATAACGGGCTTTATTTCATTTGCATTTGCGTCTATGGTCATCATAGCTGTTTTTCCATAAGTTATTGAGCGAATGCGAGCAATTTGTTTGTCAGTTATTTCTTCCAATGAAAAATAGTCCGTAAAGTCTTCGCCCATAAATGTCGATCTGAGACTCAATGTTGGATTCAGAGCATAATATAAAAGCCCCTCTTTACTGATTGCAGGATACGATGTGTCGGTGATATTAAATAACTGCTTAATGTCAGCATCTTTTCCAAACATCAATTTGATATTTTCATAATTTTGGAAGGAATAGATAAAATCTTTGTGACCATAATAGGGAAGAGATCCTTTTTCTTTTAAAAATGATTCGATATATCCCTTTTGAGCACTATAGTCAGGGAGTAGGAAATCATATTTTACAACATTTTCATTAAAAGCATTCAAAGCAAAAGTTGTAATCTTTCTTTTTTCTGGAGGTAGGTATAGGCTTGAACCAAATACACTCTGCCATGATTTTGTGGAAACAACAGAACTTGCTATGGGATATTGGTCCCCCATATCTTCGGGATATAGAAATAAGTGTTTGAGAGATTTTCCAAGTCGAAATCCGAGGATATTCCTCTTATCAGAATCCCACAGGGTATCCTCAATACTGTGACCTGAAATCGCTGCCATATTTCCAAAATCAAATTTTTTATAATCGACAAATGGCTTTTCCGGAACAGGGGGAAGTATGATCGGTTCAGTTTGTTTTGAACAGGCATATAATAGGATTAGTAACCCTAATGAAATGGAGAAAAAACAGTTAATCGAGAATATTTTCATAGTTATAATTATTAAACCGTGCTATTAATGGGTGTGCGTTTTTTATTAATATGTTTATGAAGTCTTGAGATATGTTTGATTAATAAAATTTCATTGTTAATTTCATTTCTATCTATATTTTTAAATAAGACGATTGAAGATCGAAATTGTCCCTAAAAATTTATTTTTTTTATAATTTATTTTGAATCACTAGTGTCCCATTAAAATGAGGATCTTGTTAAAAATTAAAAATATCCTTGTCCAGCATATTGGAAACAGACTTTTACTTTTGGAAATATCGGAAAGCAAAATTAAGTCCGTTTACTTGAAATATATACACAACATATTATAAATCAGACACTAAACACTCATTTCTTAAGTTTTAATGGGACATTAATGATTTTGAATCATAAATATATAAACCCATCTGCAAGGTCACGGTCTGTAAATGAAATGTCCGAACCTTATAGGCTTTATGTCCCTGACTTTTTGGTGTCTCCTCGTTACCGCTACATATAACTTCTTTCCCCAAGATAGCGTCCATAATCCGTCTACATTTGCTATACAGTTAAAAAAAATGGCAAATCAGATATTAATTCAGAACACGACGGAGGATATGAGGCTCTCCACAGATGAAATACAGGAATCAACAGGTCGGTTTCCTGCTTTTGGTTAAAGGAAAGTATACGACTTACTTTACAGGACGTTTAGATCGGTCGGATTGGAGTTGCTAACTTAGTCGGCATATCAAGTTAAGAACAATAAAAATCTTAAATTTGAAATAATGATTAAAGTCCGTAAAAAGTATGATCGCGCTTTTAAAGAGCGTGCTGTTGAATTAAGCAAATCCAGGAAGAATATTTCTGAGCTAGCCCGTGAACTCGGGATTTCTGCCGCTCAATTATATAAATGGCGTAAAGAGGCGGAAGAGTTTGGATCAGGCAGTTTTCCGGGAAATGGTAATCTGAAGCAGACCAGCGAGCAGGAGCGTATTAGTCTATTAGAGAAAAAGCTCAAGGATTCACAGCTCGAACTCGCTATCTTAAAAAAGGCCATAGGCATCTTTTCCAAGAGCGATCAGTAGTATATAGATTTATCGTATCCGCCCTATGAACTACAGGTTAGCTGATTTTTGAAGTTCTGAGGATAAAGATCTTTTAGATTCTTGTGATTGATTGAAGCTATGTTGAGCAGTGTGTGCTTTAACCATTGGAATGGGTTCACATAAAACCAATAATAAAAAGTGGCTTCGTTGATGCCATTCTCAGCGCTGTACGCTTTCTTGCTTTTTCCACTTGTTTGCCAGTCTGCTATCATGGACAGCTTCGAGGCTCTTTTATTGCATATTCATGAGGCAAAGCTAAACCTTACAGCTAAGCTATAAAATATGTACTTGGTAGGATGGATACATATAATCTACCTTATTAATTAGTTCCTTTTAATACTGGAATTTTCACAAAACTGGCATTGTACCATTTAATTTCTAATGGGTCTTTGGCATATTTAACGGTTTCTTCAGCTACTGTTTTTCCAGTACCATAATTAAGCTCTTAAACAACTCTCCAGATGTTACTGGAGAGTTGTTATAAGAAATTCTTAAAATGAGGGTCACCATATTTACCTCTTATGGTTCAATAATATTAAACCAAAAATCAAAGTTGTCAATATTAGAAAGAAAAGTTTTAAAGGCGGAAGCATCGCCATCAATTTTAATTTTTCCACTATTTATCAAATCATCCATGTTTAGATTATTGCCTGAAGTTAAAACGGCCAGATCCATCCTGTTCATGGTAATGGTTGCTGTAACATCTTTTGTAAGGGCCTGGCCAATACGCGGAGTGACAACACCATTCTTTATCAATAAGGTAACTTTTTCATTCCTGTCGGTTAAATTGAAATTGAAATTATACTTGTTTTTATTTTCTTCCGTGCCTTTATAACGCATCGCTATGTAATTAAAAAATAACTCTGAGGACATTCCATTTACCATATCGGGACTTGTTGTTGTTCCTATCGGAAGCGTTTTTTTGCCGTTTCTCAATTCGGATGCTCCAGTTAGATAAAAATTCCTCCACTGGGCAGATTCTGCCGAATAACCCAATTGCTGGTAGGCATCTGCCAGTAGATTTCTTGCCGTTTCATTTTTAGGATCAGCAAAAACAACATGTTTCAACACTTCTGCCACCCAACGATATTCTCCTTTCTCAAAATATTTCCTCGACTTTGAGATCACTTCACCGGCCCCGCCCATCATTTCGACATATTTTGTACCCGCTTCTATTGGAGGCAACGGATTCAGGTTAGAAGGATTGCCATCAAACCAACCAAAATATAACTGGTATTGTGCTTTAGCATCGTGGCTTACCGTTCCATAATATCCCCTGTTATAAAACTCCTTATCCAATGAGGGAGGAAGCTTCAGCATTTCTGCAATTTCATTTGGAGTGTACCCCGTATTAGCCAAACGTAATGTCTGATCGTGAATAAACCGGTACATATCACGTTGATTCTCCCAAAATTTCACAATTTCCGAATTACCCCACACCGGCCAGTGGTGAGAACCAAAAGATACTTCAACATCACTGCCAAATTTTTGAATGGACCTGTCAATATAAATGCTCCATTTCTGTCCATTTCTTACCTCTGCACCTCTGAGTGTATATAAGTTATGCAGGTTATGCGAAATGTTCTCTGCCTGGCAAAAAGCTTTCATCTCCGGGAAATAGAACATCATTTCTGCCGGTGCTTCTGATTCCGGCGTAAAAATGAACTCCACTTTTACCCCGTCGATAATCCTTGATTCCCCATCTTCTTTGGAAATAATATCCGAAGGTTCCAGAATGCCCGTATGACCTGTCGCCGTGGTCGTTCCTAATCCGGAGCCCAGCGTACCTGATTTACTTCTTGGTAGTAGAAGTCCATACATATACGTCGCCCTGCGGCTCATGGTATTGCCCCCCATTACATTCTCACTTATGGCATGTTCAAAAAATCCATCAGGAGCATATACTTTAACTTTTCCACTCTTAATATCAGCTTCATTTACCACTCCCCGCATACCGCCAAAATGGTCAACATGGCTATGGGTCAACAGAACAGCTTTTATCGGGAAATCACCCAGCTGTTCTTTCACCAGTTTCATCGCTGCCTCTGATGTTTCTCTGACGGTTAATGGATCTATGATTATCCAGCCCGTCTTTCCTTTAATAAGTGTCATATTAGCAAGGTCCAGCCCCCTAATCTGATAAATATTGTCAGTTACTTTAAACAACCCGTTAATCGCATCCAGCTTGCTTTGCCTCCATAAGCTCGGGTTGGCGGTATTTGGTGTCGGTTCATGCAGAAAGTCGAACGACTTCATGCTATAATTGATCTTTCCATTTTCATCTTTAATTTCTCCACCGGGTATAGTCGCTATAAAGCCTTTATTGGCATTCTTAAAATCAGTGGAATCTGAAAATGGAAGATACAATAACAGCGCATCGTTTGCCTGTCTTGTAAAGGCACTAGGCTCTTTTATACTTCCATCAGCCGCTCCCTTCCCTAAAGGTTTATTGGATTGGGCGAGGCAATTTGCCGTGGTCAATAAAAAATAACCGAGCGAAATTTGAGTAATCCGTTTCATAGTTTATTTTGTTTTATGGTTATTTACAATTCTGAGGTGGTCCGGAAATATCATTATATAATACGAAAGTATGTATAAGCTTTACTAAATATATAGGTATTTGTATCTTTCATCGCAACAGCTGTTTTATCCCATTTATTGATATAATAACCTTGATTATTACTTTGGATCTATTTATGGGGAATTAATAATAAAATTGGGACGTTTTTTCGCTAATTTATTTTTACAGGTAATGGTTGTTTCCACGTGCCATTGGTTATGGAAGCTTTTGGTCCGTATAGACGCACAATATAATTGAATCTGCCCGCTGGGCATGGAAGCCAGTTGGTTTCCCTATCTGCTCCCGGCGATGAAGCCTGCAGATACAGGGTTAAACTTCCATCCTGATTATATTTAAGATCTTTATCCCTGTCGCCAATAGAATAACGATTGATCGGATTACTAACTAAATAGCGCTGGGGTATGGAGTACATGGTAATACTCCAAAAATAGGTAACGGGAGGTATCTGATCTTTTGAAAAAGTAAGCGTATATTTATTTTCACCCGATAAGAACTGGCCGGCATCATCTTTAATACTGCCGGTATATACCGCTTCTTGCTTCGAATTGCCAAACAGACCCATGCCGGCTCCTGTCGCGCGAGCTAAATAATTATTTTGCAGATCGGCACGTGTTCCAAAAAGATCGGTAGAACTCTTGGTTTTGCTTTCGTTTTCCGATAACTCCTTCATGCCATCCTGAATACCTTCATCTATGGCAGCGGCAATTTCAGGCGAGTATTGAATGCTATCCTCGGCTAACCCAGGAATAATACCAATACCTGCAAAACTCTTCCGCAATGCTGTTTCTGAGGGATGGAGGCTTGTGTATTGTAAGAAAGCATTTAATAGCGGGATAAAGGAGCGTGCGTAATAATCTTTGTCCTGCCATACAGGTAATTCCAATTTATGTTTTGAAACTTTGGGTACAGTTCTTTTAAGAAAATCATGTAATGGAATCAGCTTATATTTTGACTGTATTTTTTTGACATTGGCAAGATCAGCCCGGTCTTTAACTTCGGTTCTCCCCAATATGGTTACCAGGTCTGTTTCACATTTAAAGACCTGATCAACACCCTTGGGTTTCTTGCCATGCCAGTTAGGGCCGGCTATCATATAATTTCCTGCTTTCCATCCCGTGGCACGGGTTCCCACATAGGCAAAGTTATAGGTGTAGAAATCGACCAGCTGCATGACATAATAGCGGTTAGCAATTGCCGGAACGTGTAATATCACCGGCTCATCAGTCACATTAAGTATCCCCCAGGAATAGGGTGTATCATCATTTGGGGTTACGATGGCTGTATCGGCAGGGCTAAACATTTTAGCATAGTGCTTAAAGCGGTTAAAGCCGCCGGCATAATCCGGGTAATTTTTATCCATCCCATAGAGATAGATGGTCTTATAATTATAAAACATAGGATAGCCATAGATCCATGCTTTTTTAGCTATGGCACGGGCAGAATCAATGTTTATGCTATGACTTACACCATTTATCGTAATGGCTGAATTTCCGGTCTTTTTGTTTTGACCATATCCGTTATGAAAAAGGACCGTCAGTAAAAAAACAATAAGTATTCTTTTCATTGGTAGTGATTTAAAATGATGATCGCATGATATTCCTAGTTAATTTTTACAATATCGTCCATCTTCCAGCTCTTATCAAAATAAGCTACGGTAGGACCATAAAAGCGCATGTAGGCAAACCAGTGCTTGCCGGGATTCGTCTGTACCCAGTTCTTTTCTTTCCCGGCAGGTGCCCGGGGACCAAAGTAGAGGTCGACCGAACCATCGCTGTTCCTGATCAGATCTTTACGCGAGGATAAGTCGCCATTGCGTTGCTTGTTATCAATGATACAGCGTGTGGCAGCATCGTATATGGTAACCGACCAAAAGTTTACTGCTGGTGGATCGGCTGGTACATGCAGTCTATAATTATTAGATCCGTCCAGCCAGTTCCCGTCCCTGTCTTCATAAGCACCTAAATAGGCTTGTCCCAGATTAGGTGTTTTAGAAATCATGGCATTGGAAAAAGTGACAGCTTCAAAAAAATAGGAACTACGACGGAAAAATTCGTCGTAATTATCTGCACGTTGACTGGAGTTGGTAAGTACCATTACATAGTCCCATTTCCTGTCCGGCCAATGGTAGATACTGTCCAGGCGTTTATCGAACGAGTTGGCCATTGCCATAAGCTTACCTCTTTCTGCTGCTGCTATCAATATCTTCTTTTGCCTATCCGAGGGGTTAAATGGTTTCCCTTTTGCAATCCCCAGATTATTGAGCCAGGACATAAAAAAGCGGTCGCGTTCCTGGACCGGCTCTTCCTCCAGAATAGCGTGAAGACGTTGCCAGTAAGCCAGCCCGTCGGGCTGAACGGCAAAATATTTTTTACCACCCGGTGTTACCAATTTGGTTGGGGCCGGACTGTTACACTGGGCATAAGGATAAATCTTAACCCCCGCTACTAGTGCCCTGGCTTTTTCCGGATCGGGATCAAGAGCTCGAAAACCAAAAAATATATTCATCATGGTAGACTGAAAACTATAATAACCCGGCACAGTAATAAGTTCCTGTCCCGGTGGGGTTATAATATACTTGCCCCCTTTCCCTTTATCAGCACCTAATTCGCCAATAGCCGTCATTTCTCTCTGCCAAAAGTCACTTAACCCACCTGCGGTATGCCCGGCAGGCATTTCAATAACCGTAGGCCCATTTTTAGCTAGATCGATAAAAGTCATACTATAAGGAGTTGTCGCATTTGCTGTTAATATGCCCAGTCTGTCTTCATACGAATTGTATAACATCAGATCATTACTGCTGGCACCAAACTCATCATAATGGATGTGCTGCCATTCGGCAAAAGTTACAATGGGCAGGCCCCAGAGGTAACATTGTGTTGCCTGCTGATAATCCATCTCATCGAACAATACAGGGACGGATTTTTTTGACGGTAGCTCGCCATCCATCATTATGCTGGTAGGATCCATGCTTTGTAAATTCATATCGGTTTTAGTTTTGGTCACCTCTCTACTTTTCCTTTTATTCTGCCCATGAGCTATTAATGAGAAAATACTGGCGATAATTAATATGCTTTTTTTCATAATCGTAATAGTTGGTTCTAAGAAGTGTGTTTCTGAATAAATAAGTTATAGGTTTATATTACTCCCTTCAGGTGGCTTGCCTATATACAGCTTAACAACGAATAAGAAATATTGTTTGCAATAAGCCCTCTGATTGATGAAACTAGATAAATACTCATAAAGGTTAATAAATTTACTAGATATTATTATAATTCATACATTTCTCTAACTTATATGTTATATTATTAAAAAATCATACACCAGAGGTAACTATTCAGGTCTAATCTCTTTCGTTTAATTTTTTGTAAAAACCAGGGTTAGTTATCCACATTTTACTGTATAACTTTTGTAGGTTTCTTTAGGATTAGCGCAATAAAAATCGGTTTTTTGTAT
>Ga0213829_1000901_pt1 | contig 23832 bp, 20 predicted proteins | sample MC6MC0896MG_FD_180665 | JGI IMG/M metagenome (GOLD analysis project Ga0213829, IMG submission 180665) | Enriched soil aggregate microbial communities from Iowa State University, Ames, United States - MC6-MC0896-MG | ecosystem: Environmental > Terrestrial > Soil > Unclassified | place: USA: Iowa...
GCCGCTGGCTGACGGCGCGCTGTGCAACGGACGCCTGATCTGCCCTTGGCACAAAGCCGCGTTTCGCACCGAGGATGGCGCGTTGTGCGAACCGCCGGCCCTCGACAGTCTCAAGCGTTATCCGCTGGAACTGCGCGGCGAGGAAGTCTGGGTCGATGATCAACCGCTGCCGGATGCACACACGCCGCCGGCCGACGATCCGCGCACCTTTGTGATTGTCGGCGCAGGTGCAGCGGGCACGGCATGTGCGGCAGCTCTGCGGGAAAAAGGTTTCGGTGGCCGGATCATCATGCTCGACCGCGAAGCGGATGCCGGTTACGACCGCACGGTGCTGAGCAAATTCGTCCTCGCCGGCGAGATGTCGGCGCAGGAAACCCCGCCGCTGCGCGATGAAGATTTTTATCAAGAGCAGCGCATCGAACGCCGACAAGGCGAAATCTCCGCGATCGACGCTTCGGCGAAAACCCTGCATTTGCACGACGGCCAATCTCTGCGTTACGACGCCGCGGTGCTCGCCACCGGCGGCGAGCCCAATCCGCTGCAACTGCCCGGCGCCGATCTGCCGCAGGTGTTTGTTCTGCGCTCGAAAGCCCAGGCCGAACAGATCATGCGCACCGCCAAACCCGAACAGCGGGCGCTGATCATCGGCGATAGCTTTATCGCCCTCGAATGCGCCTCGGCCCTGCGCCGGTTCGGCCTCGACGTCACGGTCATCGCCCGCCACGCCACCCCGTTTGCCGCGCAATTCGGTGAAGCGGTGGGCAAGGCTATCCGTGCGCTGCATGAACAACACGGGGTGAAATTCATCACCGATCACGAAGCCCGGGAAATCACCGGTGACGGCAAGGTCGAGGCGGTGCTGTTGGACAATGGCTTACGCGTCTCGGCGGATCTGGTGCTGGCTGGGGTTGGTGTGCACCCAGCGACAGAAGCGTTCGCTTCGCTGCCAAGGGAGAAAGACCAGTCACTGCGCGTCGATGCCGGCCTGCGGGTCTGCGAAGGTCTATGGGCGATTGGCGATATCGCCACGTTCACCCTGAGCGGCCAGCCGCAACGCATTGAGCATTGGCGCCTGGCCCAGCAGCACGCACGCATCGCTGCCGCCAACATGTTGGGCGCCGATGAGCATTATCTGGATGTGCCGTTTTTCTGGACCTGGCACTTCGGCAGGAACTACGACTACCTGGGCCACGCCAGCCAGTGGGATGAAATCGAGTTCAAGGGCGAACCCGAGCATCCGCCCTTCATCGGCCTGTTCGGCCACAACGGCGTGGTGGTTGCCGCCGTGGCCTGCGAGGAAGAGCGGGCTATGGCGATGCTGGCCGAACGGATGAAGCAGCCGCTCACCATGGAGGAGGCGTGGCGGCTGATTCGCAGCTGAACGCTCGACGATGTGGAAACTCAGGTGGGCCGATTTATCGGATCACGGTTTGCATCGTCCTCGGCGTGCAGAAAGATCACCCGTGGATGTTCCAGCGGCGCCAGCGGTGGTGGCAACTCCGCTGGTTGCAGCGGCCGGAAGTTCAGCACCACATGGCTGATATCTCCTTCCTGATCGTTGTGGATGGTCATCACCCCGGGCGTGCGCAGCTTCTGCAAACGGTCATCGCACAGGCGGAAACTCTTGGTCAGCCCTTCGTCATCGACCACCGGCGCCGGCAAGCGACGCTGGGCGAAGCTTCTGCTTTTGCGCTGCTGATAACGCGCCCAACCAATCAGGATCACTGCGTTGACCAGCGCTACCCACAGGTAGATTTGCAAGGTGCCGAGGGCGTCGAACGCCGAGCTGTCGATGCGTGGCCCACCGGCGTGAGTCTCGATCAGCGGCCACAACCCGCGAATCAGCAGAAACAGCAGGCCGACCCAGGCCACCACCGTGAGGATCACGTCGATCACGACCAGAAACGGCCGCTGGCGGGTCCGGATGATTTTCATTTGATGACCTCCTCTTCGTCGTCGCCGACCGGCTTGATGCCGCGGTCAGGGCTGACCCAACGCGCACGCTTCTGGTGTTGGCCAAACAGAACCTTGGGGAAACTGACCAGGGTGGTGAGCAGGCTTACCAGCCAGAACGCGATCGGATACCAGACCACCCAGAACATGGTTCGGCCCAGACCCGGTTCGTAGCGCCGGTCGATGATGATGCTGACGGCGAACTGCACCAGACAGACGATCGCCAGCAGCAATCCGGTGAACGCCGGCGGCATCAGGTGATGCACGGCAATTGACTCCGGCATGACCACGAACTTGCCGACGCCCCAGAAAATCACCGACAGCAGGAAGGTGAAGGCCCACCCGGTCGACAGGCAATATTCGAACAGCAGCGGCCATAGATAACGATGGCGGTACTGCCAGATGCCGCGAATGTTCTTGAACAGTACCTCGGCACCGCCCTGGGCCCAGCGCAGACGCTGCTTCCACAGACCGCGCAGGGTTTCCGGCATCAGGATCCAGCACAGCGCGCGCGGCTCGTAGAAGATGCTCCAGTGATCGAGTTGCAGCTTCCAGCTGATGTCGATGTCTTCGGTGATCATGTCCGGGCTCCAGTAGCCGACCCGGTTCAACGCGGTACGGCGGAACGCGACGATCACCCCGGACACGGTAAAGATCCGTCCGAACACCCGCTGCGTGCGCTTGATCAAGCCGATGATCGACGAGAACTCACCGACCTGTACCCGCCCGACCAGGGTCGAACGTGTGCGAATCCGTGGGTTGCCGGTCACCGCGCCAAGCCGCGCGTTGTCGAGCATCGGCGCCACCAGATAGGCCGCCGTGTTCGGCGCCAGCAGCGCGTCACCGTCAATGCACACCAGATATTCGCTGCGCGCAGCAATCGCACCCATGCGCAGGGCCACGGCCTTGCCCTGGTTTTCCGCCAGATGCAGCACCCTCAGGCGTGGGTCTTCCTGAGCGAGCCGGTCGAGCACTTCGGCGGTGTTGTCCTTGGACCCGTCGTTGATCGCGATGACTTCGATGTTCGGGTAGTGCTGGGCCAGCGCCGCGTGAATCGTATCGGCAGCGTTTTCGCCTTCGTTGTAGCAAGGGATCAGGATCGAGATCAGCGGCTCGCCTTCCAGTGGCGGCGGCAGGGTGTCGTCCTTCCACGGCCAGTGGCGTTCCCAGTGCAGCCAGAAATACAGGCCGCCGGCGATCCACAGACCGGACATGAACAGCGGGTAGAAGAACACGAAGTCCATCAGGAACTGCCCGGTGACCAGGAAGATCAACCCCAGCGGCACGCCGAGGACGAGCGCCAGAACAAGCAGGGCTAACAGTCTATCCAGCATGTCATGGGTTCCATTTGTTGGAGAGCGCAGGCCTTACGGTTTTCAGGTCCGGCAGGTTGTCGAGGAAGTTGTCCGGGTAGTAACCGAAACTGGTCGCACCCTGACGCTTGAGCCGGCCCATCCAATCGGCCAGTTGGGCGCCATCGATGTCGGCCTGATCCTTTTTCGTCCAGTCGCGGGCCTGCAGTTCGAACACCGTGCGATCCAGCGCGCCGGGGCGCTGTTTGATCTTCGCCACCAGTTGTTCGAGCCACGGGCCGGATTGCGCATGGGTCTGTTTTTCCATCAGCGGCATGGCCATCGGCGCCGTCCAGTCGTAGGTCACGAGGAAGTCGTCGAGGTTCTGTGCGAACCAGGCTTCGCTCTCAGGATTGAGCACCGGCTCGGCGAAGATGTTGCGTGCGGTCAGCACCTGCGGGCCACGGATCGCACGCACCTTGACGGTCAGTTCGTTGGTGAAATCGATCAGGTATTTACTCTTGAAGCGCGTCCAGCGCTGCATCGCCGCCGGATCATCGCGCAGGGCGGCAATCGAACCCGGCAAACCCTGCGCCGTATAGGCTTTCAGGGCCTCCGGACTGGCGTCTTCGAAGTCCGAGAGCACCGCGTCGTCGTGATAAAGGATGCCGTCGACCGAGGTCAGGCGCGCCACGTCTTCGTAGATTTCACCGATGATCTGCCGTACTTGCGGATCGAACGGCGACAGGCGCTGATACTGATCCGGATCGACCGCGGTGGTGCCGGTCTGCGGATCCCAGCGCGTGACACGCGGCAGCTTCGAATCGAGGCCGAAACTCAGCACCGGCATCCACGCGAACACTTTCACGTGCGCCCGAGTGCGCAGTTGCCAGGCGACACGGTCAAAGATGTCGGCGCGCACCGGCAGGTGACGGTTAGGGAAGTACAGCGAGTGCACCAGTCCGTCGCCCTTCGGATCAGCGAAAGCCTGCAGGAATACAGTGTTGGCACCCATGTCGGCCATGCGCTGGATCAGCTTGCCGAGGTTGATTTCCTGCTGCGCCGGATCCGGGTCATAAACGTTGTCGAGATCGACGTGCACCACACGCATGGCGAAATCCGACTGCACGCCAACAATGCTGTTGGCGAAATGCTCGCCGTCAGGATCGGAGGCCACCAGGAAACGCGGGCTGCTCATCAGATTGTCGAGGGCGTCGAGACCGTCGTCCAGGGTCAGGGCCATTTCGTAGCCCTGCTCGCCGACCACGGTCAGCGAAGTGCCATCCGCCGTGCCGTACGGCCAGACCCAGATGCGCGGTTTTTTGCCGGTGACCTTGCGGATTTTTTCCGAGATGGCCGCGACGTCATTGCGTATCCGGGCACGGAACTCTTCTTCGGATTCGTAGCGTTTGGTGAGCGGATCGTAGCGACGCGTCGCCGCCGCCGGCTGCAGGTTGCCCTGCGGGTTGGCAAGAACACCTTTGTGGTTGGCGTCGGTGTGCGCGGCGATTTCCACCAGCCCCGATCGCGAAATCTCGCGCACCTGATCCCAGGTCAGGAAGTCGGAGCGTGCGCGGGGTGCACCGGCAAAATCCACCGGTTGATTGAGCGGGGTGTCGATCCAGGTGCCGACCGGTGCCAGCAAGGCGTGCCAGTTGTAGGCACGCAGCACCGGCAGCACGCGGGTATAGAAGCTTGAATAACCGTCGTCGAAGCTGAGCAGGATCGCTTTGGCTGGCAGTTCCGGGCCGCCCTTGCGCGCAGCCATGATCTGGTCGACGGTGACCGGTTGGTAGCCGTTCTCGCGCAGCCAAGCGAGCTGCTCGATCATGCGCTCGGTGCGCACCGCCACCACGGCCTGATCGGGGTCACGGTCTTCGACGTCGTGATAGGCGATGCCCAGCACGTGGTTTTTCGGCCACGGTTTTTCATTGGCCGCCACCGGACGTTGCGACGGCGGCGCGAAGGCCGGGGCTTGCTGGGCGCAGGCGCTGATCAGCAGCACTCCCAGCAGAAGGATGAAACGCGTCATCAAAGGCATCTTCAAACTCTTCTAGAAGCGGAAAGTGAGGTCGACAAGCAGACGCAGATCGGTCTCCCGATCACCGTCGTAGGGCCGGTTGATCACACTGAACAAGCCGCCCACCTCGAACACGTCGTTCCAGGCATAACGCTGACCGTAGCCGAGCATCGCCATGCCGCCGGTGCCGTGATCACGTTGGCTGTAGGTGCCCGCACCCGCCTGGAACTGCTGGCTCCACGAGGTTTCGTAGCGGTGATAGAGCACATGGTTGACGTTGACCGTCGGCATCACGCTGAAGTCCGACTTCGGGTTGAAGTACGGCACATCATCGGATTTCGAGTTGTGGCTGGTGCCGACTTCCAGACCGGCATCGACCTGCACGTTCGGCGCGCTGTAGACACCCTCGCGCCCGGTGAGCAAGGCCTCGACGCGGTTGTTGCCATCACTGAAGTGCGACGGGCTGAACGACAGCCGCCACTCGCGGCTCTCGTTGGCGCGCCAGCGGATGAACGCGTTGCCGCCGTTGGCCTTGATGTCGCTGTTGAGCGCACGCAACGGCGTCTCGGCCGACAGGTATTCGAGGCTGCCGCCGTACTGCCAGTGGTCGTTGATGTCACGGGCGATCGCCAGACGTGCTCCCTGTTTGTCGCCAAAGCCATAATCATGATTGGAAACTTCGGCTTCAAGCGTCATGTCGCGGGTTCGACGTTCCAGACCGACACGTTGAAAACGGTGATGGCCGGTACCTTCAGCGAAGTCGCCGGTGGCATAACCCGCGCCGGCAAATACGCGCCAGTCTTCATCGATCGGAGGGCTGTACAACGTAGTCTGAATGCCGAAGTCGCGACTGCCACTGACCGCGCCGGCATCACCGCTGCCACCGCCATTGGCTTTGCCGCCGTAGGCTTCGACGCGCAATTCGGACATGTCATGGACTTCACGCTCGCGGGCCAGACGCTGCACCTGCCGGTTGTCCGGGAAGCGCGCCACCACATCGTCGGTCAGCGCATCCATCTGCCGCCATTCCTGCAATTGCATGGCGGTGCGCGCCTGGGCGATTTCCAGGCCCATGTCGCGGGGGGCCATGCTCTCGGTTTCCTTGAGCTGGTTTTCGGCGCGGCGTGGCCACTGTCGGGCCAGGTACAGGTCGGCCTGGGCCAGACGCAACCCGAGGTTGCCCGGGGCCTGATCGACCAGTGTCTGCAGGCGTTCCTCGCCGTGCGGCAGATCGGAGCCGTAGGTACCGGCCTGCGCCGCCAGTTGCTGCGCGTCCATCCATTCATCGTTGGGGTTGCCGATCGGCAGGCCCTTGAGTTCGACTCGCGGTTTCTGCGACTTGGCCAGATCATCAGCGACCTTGCGGGCCTCTTCGGCGCGATCACTTTCCAGCAGCGAGTAATACAACGCGGTGGTGTCTTCGAGGCGATCACCGACATCGGCATCCGGTGCCGACAGCACCTGGCGATACAGGTCGGTGGCGATTTCCGGCTGGCGCTGATCCAGGTACGACGCCGCCACCCAGCGCAAGGCGTAGGTCGGAATCCTCACCCCTTCGGCCTGCAGCTTTTGATATTCGCTGATCACGTCGGCGGTGCGCGCCCGGGCCTTGAGTGCGCCCATGCGGTCGATGCGCCAGCGAATCACGTCATCGTGGGCGCTGGCGTCCGGGGTCCAGGTGGCGAGCAATTTGTCGTAATCGGCCAACGCACGGTCGGCGATCACGTAGCGTTCTTTTTCGCTGCGGGTGGCGAGTTCGGCCAGACGCACCCGTTCGGCAGCCAGATCGCCTTCGAGACGGCGCAAGGTCACCGGGTCGATCAGCCCCGGACGTTGATTGGCCAGACGCAGCGCCGGTTCCGGCAGCCGCGCCTTTTGCAGGGCGACCACGTATTCACGGGCAACGTCCGGCTTGCTGCCGGCACGCATGAACGCCTGATCGTATTCAAACAGTGCGTCGTACTGCTTGCCGGCGCGGTTCAGGGCATAGCCCAGTGCGAGGCGGCGCGAGGGATCGTCGGGTTTGGCGGCGACCAGAGCCTTGGCGCGCGTCACGGCTTCGTCGGGTTTGCCCGCGTCAGCCTGGGTCAGGGCCAGCCCCAATTGCAGGTCAGCGTTGTCCGGCTCCAGCGCCAGCGCCTTGTTATAGACCTGGGTCGCCTGCTCCCAACGCTTGAGGTTGCGATAGGCGCGTGCGGTGGCGGTCAGTGCCTGCACCGGCAGAACCCGGTCACGGCCCTGGGTTTCATAGACTTGCACCACTTCGGCATCGAGGCCGGCCCAACTGGCGATCTGCAGGTGATCGCTGATCTGGCCAGTGGTCGACTGTCCCGGCGGCACCTGGCGCAGCACATTCAGCGCGGGCGTGGTCTGCCCGGCACGAGCATCACGCACCATCTGATCGTAGGGCGTATCGGCATACGCCAGCGCCGGCCAGAGCAACTGGCTGCACAGCGCAACGCGAAACAACGGGCGTAAACCACGATGTAAAACAGGAACATCAATACGCGGCATTCGTCAGCATCCTTACATGGCCAGCCGGGTCGCAATGCCCCCCTTGCCCATTCGTAACGGAGACCGAGTCAAAACAGACCCGGCCAAGCTTAGTCAGGCAGTCTTGCATGCAAGCGTAGTCGAATATCCAGAACGCAATAATTGTTCAGAATCGTGGCGCCGGCTCAGACGAAAACCCGAATACCAGACAGCAAAACGCCCGGTGTCTGCGGGATACAGAGACCGGGCGTTGCTATTTAGAACGCAGGATTACTGCACTTGCGTGACGCCAGCGAACTTGCTCATCAGGAAGCCGACGAACTGCTCAACGGTCATTTTCTGGCCGTTGAACTCCACCTGATTGGCGGCGTAATGCAGCTTGGTCACGACACTGGTGCCGTCGACGGTCGCCAACTGCGAACCCACCGCCATGCCCGAGAACATGTCGGCACCGGCGCTGGCCTGGTCGACGATGGCTTTGGCGTCAGTCTGACCGTCGAGCTGCGCTTGCACGCTGAGCAGATCGATCAGCATCGGCTTGGACACCTGAATGTTCAGGTCCAGCAGCGCGACCAACTGTTTACCCAGTTGATCCGGCGGCAGGTCCATCGACTGCGGCTTGGTCAGGTCAATCACCAGACTGGCGCGACTTTCACCGTTGGCGGTTTTCAGCGACAGGTTTTCCAGGGCGATCTGTGGACTGGCGGCCAGCAGTTTCTGCAGGTCAGCCTTGACCTGTGCCGACTCGGCTTCGGTCAGGTTCAGTTCCGGTGCCGGCAGGCCGGCTTCGGCAGCGGCCGCCGCTTCCTTCTCGTACGGCTGCAATTTGCTCTGGTAGATCTGCATCAGCGACATGGTCGACGGGATGTCGAGGTTCTTCAGGCTCATGGCCATGTTGGCCGAACCGATTTTCTTGTCGTTGAGGGTGACTTCACCCACCTTGTAGTCAGCGCGGCCCGAGGCATTGCTGCCGCTCTCTTCGGTGAGGTTCTTCATTTCGAAGTTCTTCACACCGAGTACCGACTGCTTGGGACCGAAGGTGGTTTTGCTGCTGGTCAGCTCCAGGGTGTTTTCCCCGGTGTAGTAGCCGTAGCTGCTCTTGGTAAGGTTGCTGGCCAGGGTCAGACCGTTGAGTTCGACCTGCACCGGTGCTTGATCCTGCGACACGGTGACCAGTTTCAGGTTATCCATGTAGCCGTCAGCCTTGACCTTCTGCGCCTGGGCACTGGCGGAAATGTTCATGGTCAGGCCGGAAAACTTCAGGCTCGACTGCTCGTCCAGCGCGGTTTCCAGCGGCAGCAACTCGAGGCTGCTGGTGGTGGATTCGTCGTAGCCGATGTTGGTCACACCTTTAAGCGGCGCGGCGCCCTTGGTGGCGGCAAACCATTTTTCGGTGGCCGGGCTCTTTTCCAGCTCGTAATTGCTGGTGGCCATGACCGGCAGCCACTTCAGCGACACCAGGCGCGAGAACGGCAGCGGGCCGTGCTCGATGTGGTCGACAAACAGGAGCTCGACCGGCTGGTCGCCGAACATCTCGCCCTCGCCCTTGAGACGGTAGTGGGCGGTGCTGGTGAAGGTGTGCCGCTCCAGCGACACCAGCTCCAGCGACGCGGTGCCATTGGAGCCGGCCATCGCGGTCTGCAGCTCTTTGTTGGCGTTGCTGACGGCGTTGTTCAGTACGCCTTCAATCTTGGTCCCGGTGTACCAGGCCCCGCCGGCGCTGATCGCACCGATGGCAACTACAATCCCGAGAAGCACGCCTGCTGATTTATTCATGAATGACCTGATCAATGTCCGTGGCTGAAAGTGTGGTCGTCTTCCCTGAACCCGTGACCGGGTTGCGGCTCGACTCCGCTGAAATTAGCGGTGGAGATTAGCACTGGCAGCGCAAGGCGGCCCAATGTTTAAAGGTTAAAGAGTGTCTATGGGGAGTGTGGACAGCTGACAGGCGGGGAGAGTTGCAGTGTTTTTGAGGACGCTATCGCGAGCAGGCTCACTCCTACAATTGAAATGCGTTCCCCTGTAGGAGTGAGCCTGCTCGCGATAGGGCCACTGGATTCTCAGAAGATCAGGAATACTGAACCTCGATCTCATCCAGCTGATGATCGAAGCTCTTCAACCGCGCCGTCCAGGTATACACCAGCACTTCAAAATCCCGATCGATCACCGCCCCGCCCGGCCCGTCAGCGCGGGGATCGCAGAAATCCAGTTGATAGCGCTCACGAGCCATGGCCGTCGCGACATCCGACAGTTCACGGGCATTGTTCAGCCAGTGCCAGCCCTCGCTGTCGATTTGCTTGTCGAGTTCCAGACACTGCTTCTTCAGCGCTTCGAGGCTTTTTTCCAGCGGGGTGCCGGTGAGTTCGCCCATGACTTCGGCGAAGGTGCGTCCCGGTTGCCAATAGCTGCCCCAGAAGTAGCGGTCAAATACGGTTTCGACCTTGCGCAGGGCGACTTTGGTGTCCCAGATCAGCACCAGGGTCTTGCCTTGTTCGAGTTGGCGTTTCTTGACCCGCTGCACCTGGACCGAGGCCCAGGCCACGACAACGATGGCCATCACTGCAATCAGCGCGACGGCGCTGTCGAGGAAAACCATGGCCTTGTCGATCTGGTGGGCCAGCATGATGCCGTAGAAATAGGTGGCCGATAGCAGCACCAGCGCTACCAGGGCGCACCAGAAGCCGAGAGCGTAAGGGTTTTTCATTATTGGTTTCCCCTAGACCAGCGCTAGCAATGTGCGCTGAAAGGGTGCGTTGCACGGGGCACCCTTTCAACACTTCAAAGCATAGCAACGGCTTCAGGGTTTGCTGGCGCTTGAGGCTTGCGTTCGTCCGCTTTCCCAACCGCCGCCCAGGGCGAGGAACAAATCGATCTGGCTCATGGCGACCTGGGTGTTGGCGGCGGCCAGTTGCGCGGTGACGTCGGTGTAGGTGCGGGTCGCCTGCAGATCGGCGAGGAACGACTCGCGCCCGGCCTGAAAGAAGCGGTGGGTCTGGTCCGCCGCCAGTTTTGCCGATTGCTCGGCGTCGGCCAAGGCGTCGCGGCGTTGCAGCAGTGCGCTGTACTGGGCCAGACCGGTCTGGGTTTCGCGGATGGCGTTGAGCACCACGCCGTCGAAATGCGCCAGTGCGCCCTGGGCCGATGCTTCGGCTTCACGGATGCGCGCTCGGGCGCCGTTGGTCGGCACTTTCCAGCTCAGCGACGGGCCGAAACCCCAGCGGTTGGTCGATGGATCACCCAAGTCGTCAATAAGACCGACGGTGCCGATGGTCGCGCCGATGCTGATGTCCGGGTACAGCTCGCCCGTGGCGACGCCGATGCCCGCTGTCGAGGCCGCCAAGCGACGTTCCGCCTGACGGATATCGGGACGACGCTTGAGCAGCGCAGCGCCATCACCCACCGGCACCAATTGGGCGATTTTCGGCAACTCGGCACAGGTGGCGGTGCCGGCCGGCAATTGCTCGACCGGTTTGGCCAGCAGCATCGACAGGCGGAACAACCCGGCCTGACGCGCTGCCTCATAGCGCGGCAGGTCGGCGCGCAACGACTTGAATTGGGTTTGCGAACGGGTGACCTGGGTCTCATCGCCACGCCCGGCATCGCGCAGACGCTGGATCAGCGTGGTGCTCTGCGATTGCAGGTCGAGGGAATGCTGGGCGATTTCCCGCTCTTCGTTGGCCGCGCACACCTGGGTGTAGGCGCGAACCACGTCGGCCACCAAAGTGATGCGTGCGGTGTCAGCCGCTGCTTGAGTCGCATCGGCGTTAGCCTTCGCGCCTTCGATACCGCGTTGCAGGGTGCCCCATAGATCGAACTGATAAGACGCACTGATGCCAATATCGCCGACGTTGTCGACCGGGACTTTTTCCGGCAGCAAGAACGCCTGACCGGATTCCTGCAAACGCTGCGCGCCCATCTTCACGCCTGCGCTCCAGCCACCCGCCGCTTCGGCCTCATCGACTTGCGCGCGAGCCCGTTGAAGGTTCGCCGCCGCTACGCGCAAATCAGTGTTGGACGCCATGGCTTGCTGCACCAGTTGATCCAGTCGCGGATCCTTATATAGCCGCCACCAGTCAGCCGGTACCGGCGCTGACACCACCGGCTTGCCTTCCACCGCCAGTTCGCCCTGAAAGTCCTTGCGCTGCACCGCTGCGTCAGCGGGCAGCTGATAGTCCGGCCCGACCATCTGACAGGCCGAGAGCATCACGCCCAACCCGGCGATCATCAGGGCCTTGTTCATTGCACGGGCTCCTGCGTTTTGTCGTCGATGATCGACACGGTGGCGGTACGTCCGGCGATCATGCGGAAGTCTTCCGGCACTTCGTCAAAGGCGATGCGCACCGGAATCCGCTGCGCCAGCCGCACCCAGCTGAACGCCGGGTTGACGTTCGGCAGCAGGTTGTTGCCGCTGGTGCGGTCGCGGTCTTCGATACCGGCGACAATGCTTTCGACATGCCCACGCAGCCTGGCCTTGTCACCGATCACACGGATGTCCACCGACTGCCCGACATGAATGCCGTCGAGTTTGGTTTCTTCGAAATAGCCGTCGATGTGGAACGAGTTGCTGTCGACCACCGACAACACCGGCCGCCCGGCGGTGACGAATTCCTGCACTCGCGGTGCGCGGTCGTTGACGTAGCCATCCACCGGGCTGCGGATCACCGAACGATCCAGGTTGAGCTGGGCGCTGTCCACCGCCACCAGCGCTTCGGCCAGCGCCGATTGCGCGCGGGCGACTTTCGACTGGCTTTCTTCCAGCTGTTCGGCCGGCACCAGGTTGCCCAGGCCACGGTTGCGCTTGGCTTCACGCTGCGCCTGGGCGAGGGTTTCTTCGCGATCGGCGACCGCCGCTTTAGCCTGACGCAGAGCCAGTTTGAAACGGTCCTGGTCGATGCTGAACAGCACCTGGCCGCGTTTGATCAACTGGTTGTCCTTGACCTCGACCTGCTGGATCAACCCGGACACGTCCGGGGCGATCTGGATGATGTCGGCACGGATGTGGCCGTCGCGGGTCCACGGCGCAAACATGTAATACATCACCATGCGCCAGACGAGGACGACGGCAAAAGTCACGATCAGCAGGGTCAGGACCACGCGACCGATAGTCAGAAACGGTTTTTTCATGTCATCAGGTATCGACTGAGTGAGTCCACGCCGTACAGCAGCACGGCGTAGAGCGCCACGTTGAACAATGCCCGGTGCCAGACCAGACGGTAAAAGTGCACGCGCGTGAGCACGCCGTGCACCAGCAAAAACAACACATAGGTGATGCCCATCAGCACCAGCAGGGTCGGCAGGAAAATCCCGCTGATATCCAGATCACCGATCATAGGGGCGCTCCATCGGGCAGCGGTTCTTCGGCATCGCTGGTGCTGACGAATTCCACGCCGGGCAGCAGCGCCAGGCGCAAACCGCTCAGGGCATGCAACAGGTTTAGCCGGGTTTCTTCGTCGCCGTGGCCTTTGAGGGCACGGCGCGCACGGTCCATCGTCATCAGCAACGGACTCGGCGCAGGCAAGCGTTCGCCGGCCTTCAGACACGCGCGGAAATACTCGCCGACCTCAGCCACCACTTGCTGCAGCAGGGCCTTCGGCGCGCCGCTGACCCGTGGCGTGTAAGCCAGCAGATCGAGCAGGTTCAGGCCGACGCGCACTTCACGCATGGCAATCCCGGTGTCTTGGCCGGTCATGGCCAGACGCGGCAAGTGCTGCATCAGACGATCGAGCAACTGCACGCCCAGATGCCGATGTTCGGCCAGATTGGCCGGCTCGGTCATGCGCACGATGTCTTTCCAGCTGAAGCGGGTCAGACGTTTGGCGGCCAGCTCGACGCCGAACGGGCGGGCGATCAGGGTCCAGATGAACGCGAACAACAGGCCCAGAGGGCCGGCCAGGTTGGAGTTCACAAAGGCGAAGAAGTCCGCGTCGTACGCGCCCTGAATGCTGATGAACGACGAGGTGTTGACCAGCGTCAGGAGCATGCCGAGGAAGAACCGTGGCTGCACCGTCAGGGTGCCGACACAGATGAACGGAACCGCAAACGCCAGTACCAGCATCGGGAAATCGTGCAGGTTCGGCAGAATCAGAAACAGATAGAGACTGGCGAACAGCACCGACATCCCGGTCCAGAAAAAGAACCGGTAGATCTGTGGCGCCGGGTCGTCCATCGAGGCGAAGAAACTGCACGCTACCGCTGCCAGAATCACCGCGCTGCCACCGTCCGGCCAGCCGAGCAGAATCCACAGCACCGAAGCGACGATGATCGCCAGAACGGTCGAGGCCACCGAATACAGCATCATCCCGCGGTCGAGAAACGGCGTCAGCCGCCCGAGGCGCCAGTGCCGGTAAACCGCACGCCAGCTGTCCTGGCGCTCGCAGAGAATCGCGTCCTGCAGACTGCGGCAGTCCTGCCACAGATCGATGAATTCGCCGAGGCGATAAATCGCGTTGGAGAACAGCAATTGCTTGCGATCTTCCAGCGCCTCGCAGCTTGGCTGCAGGGCTTGAAGTTGATCCTTGAGCGCCTGCCACCGATCGAGATCGGCGTCGTTATGGCCGAGCCATTGCTGGGTCGCGGTCAGCAGCGGGGCAAACTTTTCCACCAGTTCCGGCGTGCGCCGTTCGAGGGCGTAGAGCGAGTCTTCCAGAGCGTCGATCACCGGCAACAGGTGGATCATCCGCCCGCGCAGTTCCTTGGTGTTGCGCACGGTTTGCGGTCGCGCGCCTTCGTGGGGCAACTGGCCAATCATCAATTCGAGACTGTTGAAATTGGCGACCATGGCCATGCGCAGCGCGGCGATCTGTTCCGGCTGCACGTCGCGGCTGAGAAACTTCAGGCTGTAGGTGGTGGCGTCAGCGAACCATTTGCCCACCGCGTCGTTGAACACCGGCGCCAAGCGACGCGGCCAGAACATCGCGCCGACCACCGCCGCCACGGCGATGCCGAGAAAAATCTCTTCGGTGCGCGCCTCCGCCACGTCCCACACCGCCAGCGGATTATCCACCGTCGGCAAGGCAATCAGCGGCAAGGTGTAGCCGGCCAGCATCAGTGCGTAGCTATTGGCGGTACGCAGGTGCAGCGACAGGAACAGCAAAATCCCCGTCCACAAGGCAATCACCACCACCAGCACATAGGGACTCTGCACGAACATCGGCACGAACAGCACCGCCGCCGCTGCCCCGAGAAAGGTACCGATGGCGCGGTACAGCGCCTTGGAGCTGGTCGGCCCGAGAAACGGGCTGGAGACGATGTACACCGTGGCCATCGCCCAATACGGACGCGGCATTTGCATGAGCAAGGCGATGTACAGCGCAATCATCGACGCTGCAAAGGTACGAACCCCGTAGAACCAGTCGCGGGCAGGCGGGATGCCAGAGAAAAAACCGTTCAAGAATTGATCACCACAGGCGGATTGGCCGCCTCAAAAGCTCGCAGTACCCGAAGCGTAGCCTCCAGATCACTCTGGTCGATGCCTTCAAGCACTTCATGACGCAGACGTACCAGCTCGCTTTCCACCGCTTGCACCAGCTCACGGCCGGTGTCGGTCAGGCTCAGGCACTTGGCCCGGCGATCCTGCGCATCTTCGGTGCGGCAGACGTAGCCGGCGTGGCACAACTGATCGAGCAGACGCACCAGCGACGGACTCTCCATCCCGGCTGCCTGCGCCACCTGCACCTGACGCACACCCTCGCCCAACCGCCCGATCATCAACAACGGCACGGCGCAGGCTTCGGAGATTCCATAGTTGACCAGCGTGGTCTGGCAGATCTTCCGCCAATGCCTGGCGGCCACCACCATGGCACTGCTGATGTTCATCTGGAGAGCGTCGAGGGAGTTCGGCACGGGAAAATGCACACTGTTAGTTTGCTAACTATCAATATCGCATTGGCGGGGAATTTCAGTCAAGTTTTGAAACAAATAGGTTGTCAGGGAAGAAAAAAACGCCGAGGTCTGGACGACTCAGCGTTTTTTGGCTTTCTCATAGACACTGCTGCGCTCGCGTTTTCCCACAGCGACTACCGAAACGACGATTCGCTCATCTATCACTTGATAGACCAGACGGTAACCAGAAGCCTTCAGTTTGATTTTGTAGCAGTCAGGCATTCCATGAAGCGCATCAGCCGATACCCTTGGTAGCGATAACCTTTCAGCGAGCTTTTTCTTGAATTGATCTCGCAACGTATGACCCAGCTTGTTCCACTCCTTATGAGCAGATGGCAGAAATTCGAGCTTATAGGTCATCCAGGCTTACCGAAATGGGTGTTTCATGACTGCGGGAACGGACGATCTCGGCCAGTTCCAAATCATCAAGCCGCTCCATCATGGCTTCGTAAACATCGGCTGGCACCATGTAACCCATGACGCGATTATGGTTCAGCACAGCAACAGCACCACCCTGTGCGCCACTCAACACTGCTGACGGATTTTTCTTCAATTCGGAAACACTGACCGCCATATCGGCAAGAACACTTTGCATAATAAAAGACCTCAATTGAGGTCGTTATATTGGTCTATTTAGAAATTTCAGACAACCGCAAAAACGATCAGCCGCTAAATGGTTGCCAAATAGTCATCCCTCCCGCCCCTTGCGCAACAACACGTTCAACTGATCAACCACCTCCGCCCAGTCCGCATCATCAAGAATCTCATCCCGCAAAAAATCCGCCTGGCTCTTGCTCCAGAAAAACGCGTCCGCGAGGTGCAGCTCGGGTTTGAGTGGTGAATGGGTGGTGATGAATTGGTCGATGCTGGTCGGGTCGTTGTCCAGCCCCAGTTGTTTGAACAGGGACGGCAGGCTGTGGGTGGGCTGCTCCATGGAGGACTCCTTCAAGAATGCGGTGGGTGGGAGATCATTCGCGAGCAAGCCCGCTCCCACAGGGGAACGCGATCAACCTGTGGGAGCGGGCTTGCTCGCGAAGGCGTCGGCGAAAGCGCTACAGAACCTAATGACTCAACTCCCGCACCTCGGCATGCGGCACCATTTTCAGAAACTCGGGCATGCTCATGTGCAGCAGGTAGTTGTGGTTGCCGGCTTCCAGATAGATATCTTTCTGCCGGGTCAGCAGCGGGTCGATGACCATGTCCAGGCCATAGGAATCACCCAGCGGCGGCACCGCACCGCGTTCGCAGTCATCGAAGATGTGCGCCAGGTTGCTCTCCCGGGTGATCTGCCATTCGCCGCGAATGCGCACTTTACTCAAGTCCAGATGCCGACTGGCCGGCAGCACGGCCATCAGGTAATGCCCGTGGTGGTCGTCGAGGATCACCGATTTGGCCACGCGTTCGGCGGGCACCCCGGAAACCCGCGCGGTTTCGAGGCTGCTAGCCGAGTGGCGGTGGGCCACGACGTCATATTCGCAGTGCGCCCGATTCAGGCTGCTCTGCACTTTTTTTGCCATACGCATGCTGCACCTCGGTGTCCCGCTGAACGTTGTGCCTGTTCTGCTGAGTCTAGTCCCGCAAGGCATTGGCGAAGGGAAATCCGCTCACTGGACACATCTGCTCATTGAGCAGAATTCATCCAGCGCAGGCTCAACTAGACTTAAGGAAACACCCCATGACTCTCCCGGAGGGTCACGTGAACAGCCGATGTTGCACGTTTTTCCTGATACTGCTGGCCAGCGGCTCGGCCCTCGCGGCTGACGGCCCGCTGACCGCATTCAATCCGCTCGGCCTGTGGCTGATCTCCCTCGGGATTACCTTTCTGATCGCCGAAGCCGCGCTGCCCAACTACGGGGTGATCGGCCTCGGCGGAATCATCATGTTCGTCATCGGTGCGCTGATTCTGGGCAACGCCGAGTTGCCGGTGCCGATGATCATCGGCCTTGGCCTGGTCAGCGCCCTGCTGCTGATCGCGTTGATCGTCCGCGCCTTGAAAACCCGCCCGCTTCACGCCGTCAGCGGCGATGCCGGGCTGGTCGGCAGCGTGACGGCGGTGACCACCGTGCAAGCGCAAAACGCCTGCAACGGCTGGGTGCAATTGCAGGGTGAACATTGGCAAGTGCACAGCACGACACCGCTGCACGCCGGGCAATCGGTGCGCGTGGTCGGGCGAAATGGCTTATTGCTGAAAGTCGCCGCGACTGACGCGGTGCGACACGGAGAGTGATCATGGGTCTGCAAATCGGTTTCGTTGCACTGCTGCTGTTGGTCATTGCCCTCGCCGGGTCGACCTTCCGCATCCTGCGTGAGTACGAGCGCGGCGTGGTGTTCCAGCTCGGACGCTTCTGGCAGGTCAAGGGCCCCGGGCTGATCCTGCTGATTCCGGTGGTGCAGCAAATGGTCCGGGTCGACCTGCGCACCGTGGTCCTCGACGTGCCGCCACAGGATGTGATCACCCGCGACAACGTTTCGGTGAAGGTCAACGCGGTGCTGTACTTCCGAGTGCTCGACCCGCAGAAGGCGATCATTCAGGTCGAAGACTTTCTTTCGGCTACCAGCCAACTGGCGCAGACCACCCTGCGCGCGGTGCTCGGCAAACATGAGCTGGATGAACTGCTGGCCGAACGCGAGCAGCTGAACATTGACATCCAGCAAGTGCTCGACGCCCAGACCGATGCCTGGGGTATCAAAGTGGCCAACGTCGAGATCAAGCACGTCGACCTCAACGAGTCGATGGTGCGCGCGATTGCCAAACAGGCCGAAGCCGAACGTGAACGCCGGGCCAAGGTGATCCACGCCGAAGGCGAACTGCAAGCCTCGGAAAAACTCATGCAGGCCGCCGAAATGCTCGGCCGCCAGCCCGGTGCCATGCAGTTGCGCTACATGCAGACCTTGAGTTCGATTGCCGGCGACAAGAGCTCGACGATCGTCTTTCCGCTGCCGATCGAGTTGCTCAAGGGGATGGCGGATCTATCGGGCAAATCCTGAGCCCGCGATCATCCGCCCGTCTTATCGGCGCTCGGCTCCCTCACGTACAAACGTGCAAAAGCGCCGCCTGCATGGACATCGCTCTGCCGCTGCCAGCCTTCAGGCAACGCCGCAAACTCATCGGGTTCATCCAGCGTGCCGATCAGCCACATCCGCGTGCTGCCCTTGGACAGGTCACCAAGCTGATCGAGGAAAACCTCTTCGCCGACCAATGTGCCAAATCCGTAGGCATTGGGACGCGTGGAACGCCCATCCGCCGCTGGTGGCGTATACAGACGGATCTGCGCGTCGGTGCGGTTGTAGTAGATGTAGCTGAGATACCACGTCATGTCGCTGGTAATGATCCGGTCACCCTCGGTGAAGTGTCGATTGACGTAGTCGACCAGCACGCTGAACTGATCATTGCTGTCGACCGTGGCGTTGTTCTTCACACCCACCAGTTCGACCCCGACGAACAGCACCAGAATCGCCAGCGCCAGAACGCGAGAGCCTGCGTACAGCCGATCGACCGCCAGCGCCACCAGCATCGGCAACCCCAACGCATAGGCCGTCAAATACCGCTCGATGAACACCGGCGAGATGAACGACACGCCAAACACCAGCAGAATCGGCATCACGCTGTAGCACAGCAACAACAAGCTGCCGCGAAATACGCTGCGATCACGATGCAGGGCAACAGCAATCACGGCTACCAGCGCCAATGGCAAAAGCAAAAACAGCCACCCCGGCAAGGTCATGCCGTCGTCCTGGATCAGCAACGACCAGACCATCGACGGCAATGAGCTGAGGGTCACCGGATCTTCCCAGCCTATGTCATTGCTGGCCTTGAGTTCCGGGATGTGTTGCAGCAGATCAAGCAGATTCGGCACCCACGGCAAATACAGCAACGCGATGCCCAGGTTGGTCAGCCACCACGCCGGACGCTGGATATGCCGCAGCCGATACCCCGGCTGCACGCGCACCGCCGTCAGATACAGCCAGTGGCTGATCACGCACAGAACGGTGAAGTAGTGGGTGTAGAACGCTGCCGTCATCAGCAGCGCATAAGCCACCAGATAACGATGCCGCCGCGGCTGGCGCACCCAGTAGACCAACGCAATGGTCGCCGCGATCAGCCACATGCCGAGCAGCGCATACATCCGCACTTCCTGGCTATAGCGCACGGCCGTGGGCAACAGCGCTAGCAGCAAACCGGCCAACAGCGCGGCACGACGGGTGGCAAGCAGATCCACCAGCCACACACCGAGGCCGACGGTAATGATCCCCGGCACAGCGCTCATCAGGCGAATCGACAGGATGCCGTCACCGAACAGCCCGATCCAGCCGTGCAGCAACATGAAATACAGCGGCGGGTGCACGTCATGGGCCGCATGCGCCCAGATCTCAGGCAGGGAAAACCGGCTGAGCAGAACACTGGAGCCTTCATCGAACCAGATCGACGCGGCCGTCAGGTCGTAGAAACGCACCGCCGCCGCCAGCAGCATGATCGGTAACAGCCAGTGCTCCCGGGCCCATCGAATCAGGCGCAAGGCAACCAACCATGCTCCGGGGACAGCACGTGGATCCTGCGTGTCGCCGACCGGCGTTTCTCTGTGTGCCGCCATTGCGTCCTCTTGCTGTGCCGGAATATCGCGAACGGATGGAGCAGAGCCTGTCCGTCACTTTAGGTCAGCCACGGGAGGGTCGTCGATGGCGGTGTGCGCTTTCACGACATCCGGCACCCTGGCCCATGCAAAAACTGCCATCGGCATTTTCAGTTCACGCCATCAGCGTTGCGCCATCCCCTCCGCCGGATACACCGACTCCCAGCCCCCGCCCAACGCCCGGTACAACCCCACCATCGCCAGCGACACCCCGGTCGAACTTTCCACCCACTGCTCCTGCGTAGTGAGCAACGCGCTCTGCACGGTGAGAACGTTGACGAAATCGACCACGCCTTCGACGTACTGCTGCTGCGCGGTGCGCAGGGCGATCTGGTTCTGGCGTACGGCTTCGGCGAGGCTGTCGCGGCGGCGTTGGCTGGCGTTGTAGGCCGTCAACTGGTCGTCGATTTCATGCCAGGCGCGCAGCACGGTCTGCTGGTAGGCGATGGCCGCTTCCTGTTGCTGGGCTTCGCGCAGTTGTAGCATGCCGCGCAGGCGTCCGCCGTCGAACAGCGGCAGGCTGAATTGCGGGCCGATGCCGAACGCGCGCGAGCCCCAAGAGCCGAAATCGCTCAGTTGCATCGCTTGCGAGCCGAGGTTGCCGGACAGGGTGATGCGTGGATAGAAATCACCCTTGGCCACGCCGATGTTGGCGGTGGCGGCATGCAGACGCGCCTCGGCCTGTCGGATGTCCGGACGGCGTTCGGCCAGTTGCGACGGCAGGCCGATGGCGACTTGCAGCGGTGACTGCGGCACCGCAGCGTCTGTGGATAACTCCTTGGCCAGGGCCTGCGGCGGTTCGCCCATCAACAGACTGATCGCGTTGATCAGTTGCGACTGACGCTGCTCAAGGGCCGGCAGGCGCGATTCGATGGCGGAAACCTGCGCGGCAGCTTCGGCGACGTCCAGATCGGTCGCCACACCGTCATTGAGGCGTAGTTGCGAGAGCTTGAGGCTGTGCCGGGCGACGTCGAGGTTCTGCTCGGTGACCGCGCGGGTGTTCTGCACGCCGCGCAGCTGGATGTAGTTCTGCGCGGTGTCGGCCAGCACTGCCAGCAGCACACCGCGACGGTCGTTTTCGGCGACTTCGAGGTTGGCATCGGCGGCTTCGGTTTCGCGGCGCACGCGGCCCCAGAAATCCAGCTCCCAGGAGGCGGAGAAACCGGCGTCCCACAGGTTGAAAGCGGAATCGCCGTTGTGCCCGGACGGATCATTCAGGCCTTCGCCACTGTTGCGTTTACGCGCGTAGCTGCCGGTAGCGGCGGTGTTCGGGTAGCGATCCGCGGTGATCACCTGGCGCGCAGCACGGCTTTGTTGCAGACGGCTGCTGGCCCGTTGCAGATCGAGGTTGCTGCTCATCGCCCGCTGCGTCAGGGCCGAGAGTTGCGGGTCGTGGAAAACCTCCCACCAGCGTTCGTTAAGCGGTTCGCTGACGGCTTGGCTGGGAGCGGATTTGGCGGGTTTGGCCCAGTCGGCGATCTGTTTGGCTTCGGGCTTGTGGAAGTCGGGGCCGACGGTGCAGGCGCTGAGGCCAAACAAGCTCACCATAACAAGTGACTGAAACAGACTTTTTTGGCGAGGGAGCTTGTCGAATCGTCGCACCGTCCCGCTCGAGTGCGTAGCACTCGCGATTTTTGGGGTCGCTTCGCAACCCAGCGGGAGCAAGCTCCCTCGCCACAGGTTTTTACCCAGAATCATCGCTGAGTCACCTCGCGCTCCGCCGCCGGGCTGCGGGTATCGATACTCGCCTCCACCGACATGCCCACACGCAAACGCTCGGCCAATGGCTGACCCGGCTCAAGCACGATTTTCACCGGAATCCGCTGCACGACCTTGGTGAAGTTGCCCGTGGCGTTATCCGGTTTCACCGCGGCGAAGGTCACGCCGGTGGCCGGAGCGATACTTTCAACGCGACCGCTCAAGGCCTCACCGCCGAGGCTGTCGACGCGTACCTGCACGTGCTGCCCCGGCTGCACGTCCGTCAGTTGGGTTTCCTGAAAGTTGGCGACCACATACGCCTGACGCAACGGCACCACCGCCAACAGCTTGCTGCCCGGCGTCACATAGGCGCCGACGCGCACCGCGCGCTCGCCGACCATACCGTCCTGCGGCGCGGTGATGCGTGTATACGACAGCTCGAAACTGGCGATTTCCAGCGCCGCTTGCGCATGCTTCAGATTGCCTTCGGCAGCATCGCGCTGCGCCGTGAGAATTTCCACCTGCTTGCGCTCGGCCGCCAGTTTCGCGCTGGCGGTGTCGAGCCGAGCGCTCGCCTGATCGATGCGCGTACGGGCCTGTTGCGCATTCTGCACCGTGCCGGCACCAACGCCGGCGAGGTGGTTGTAGCGATTGAGTTCCTGCTGGGCGAACGCCATTTCTGCCTTGGCCGAGACCACCGAGGCCTGCGCCTGAGCAATCACCGAGGTCTGCCGCTCCAGTGTGGCCTTGGCATTTTGCAGCTGAGCGCGGGCAACCAGGGTTTGTGCATCGGCCGCTTCAGCGGCGGCGCGCAAATCGCGATCATCGATCAACGCCAGCAGTTGCCCGGCCTTGACCCGCTGGTTGTCTTCCACCAGCACTTCCTTGATGAACCCCGCCACGCGCGGCACCACCAGAGTGAAGTCGGCGGAAACGAACGCGTCGTTGGTATTTTGCTGGGTACGCTTGCCGAACAGTCCCGGCACCGCCAGGTACAGCAATACGCCAACGGCCAGTGCGGCAGCCACGGCCACCGCGAGTTTTTGCTTTGCTTGAGTCGTCATAAAAACCTTCTGTTTCAGTACAGCCATCAGGTCGGCGCGCGCGGTGGAAAGATCCGCGTCGGCAGCCAGAAAATCAGCAGAATCAGCGCCACCGCGACGCCGGCCATGCACACATAGAGATCGGACGAAGTCAGCACCACGGCCTGTTCATGCAGGCGGTGGGCGAGCCCCGGATCGCTGCGATCGGCCAGCGGTGAGTTGCCGAGGTTGTCGATCAACATGGTGGAATGGAAATGCAGGCGCGCAGTGGTCAGCGCCTCGATGACTCCGGTGGCGATCACCGCCGCCAGGCCTTTCACCGTGTTGAACCACGCCGAGGCAAACGGCCCGTCCTGCGGCTGAATGCTGCCGGTGGAGAGCATCAACAGCGGCAACACCGACATTGGCTGACCGAAAATCTGCAGCCATTGCAGGACGTAGAAATTGTCGCGGATCCACTCCGAAGTCAGCAGCGAGCCACCCAGGCAGGACAGGGTCAACATGCTCAAACCGATGCCGAGTACCCAGCGACAATCGACCCAGCGCAAGTTACACAGCGCCGCCACCAGCGGCAGCGCGATCAACTGCGGCAACGCGGCGATCAGCATGATCGGCGCGGTCTGCACCGGGCGATATCCCTGGACCTGCGCCAGATAGCTCGACGGAATCAGCACCACCGCCTGCAACACCACCAGCACCCCGGCCAGGGTCATCAGTGCGAACGCCAGGTTGCGGATGCCAAGCATCTGCAACTTGAAAAACGGAATCGGCTGCGACCATTCATTGATCAGAAACGCCACCAGCAACAGCGAGCCGGCGCC
>Ga0213829_1000905_pt1 | contig 23783 bp, 22 predicted proteins | sample MC6MC0896MG_FD_180665 | JGI IMG/M metagenome (GOLD analysis project Ga0213829, IMG submission 180665) | Enriched soil aggregate microbial communities from Iowa State University, Ames, United States - MC6-MC0896-MG | ecosystem: Environmental > Terrestrial > Soil > Unclassified | place: USA: Iowa...
AAAGCCACCCTGAACTGACCAACTACTCGATCAAGCGCAAACCCGAAGAGCTGGCCCTGGCCATCGCCGCCGCCATCGCCGCCCACGCAGGCCTGTGAGGAATACAAGAATGAGCAAGAAGATCTTTGTCACCGATACCATCCTGCGCGACGCTCACCAATCGCTGCTCGCCACCCGCATGCGCACCGAAGACATGCTGCCGATCTGCGACAAGCTCGACAAAGTCGGCTACTGGTCGCTCGAGTGCTGGGGCGGCGCGACGTTTGACGCCTGCGTACGCTTTTTAAAAGAAGATCCGTGGGAGCGCCTGCGCCAGCTGCGTGCCGCGTTGCCTAACACTCGCCTGCAGATGCTCCTGCGTGGCCAGAACTTGCTGGGCTACCGTCACTACAGCGACGACGTGGTCAAAGCCTTCGTTGCCAAGGCAGCGGTCAACGGCATCGACGTGTTCCGCATCTTCGACGCCATGAACGACGTGCGTAACCTGCGTACCGCTATCGAAGCGGTAAAAGCGGCCGGTAAACACGCCCAGGGCACCATCGCCTACACCACCAGCCCGGTGCACACCATCGACGCGTTCGTGGCCCAGGCCCGGCAAATGGAAGCCATGGGTTGCGACTCGGTGGCCATCAAGGACATGGCCGGCCTGCTGACCCCGTACGCCACTGGCGAGCTGGTGCGTGCGTTGAAAGCCGAGCAGTCGCTGCCGGTGTTCATTCACTCGCACGACACTGCCGGTCTGGCGACCATGTGCCAGCTCAAGGCTATCGAAAACGGCGCCGACCACATTGACACCGCGATCTCCAGCTTCGCTTCTGGCACCAGCCACCCAGGCACCGAATCGATGGTCGCGGCGCTTAAAGGCAGCGAGTACGACACCGGCCTGAACCTGGAACTGCTGCAAGAGATCGGCCTGTACTTTTATGCCGTGCGCAAGAAGTACCACCAGTTCGAAAGCGAGTTCACTGCAGTCGACACCCGTGTGCAAGTCAACCAAGTGCCGGGCGGGATGATCTCCAACCTTGCCAACCAGTTGAAAGAGCAGGGCGCCCTGAATCGCATGGCTGAGGTCCTCGCGGAGATCCCGCGTGTGCGTGAAGACCTCGGCTTCCCGCCGCTGGTGACCCCGACTTCGCAGATCGTCGGCACCCAGGCGTTCTTCAACGTGCTGGCCGGCGAGCGCTACAAGACCATCACCAACGAAGTGAAGCTTTACCTGCAAGGCGGCTACGGCAAGGCGCCGGGCACTGTGAACGAAAAACTGCGTCGCCAGGCGATTGGCAGCGAAGAAGTGATCGACGTCCGTCCAGCTGACCTGCTCAAGCCGGAAATGACCAAGCTGCGTGCCGAGATCGGCGCCGTGGCCAAGTCTGAAGAAGACGTGCTGACCTATGCCATGTTCCCGGACATCGGCCGCAAGTTCCTCGAAGAACGTGCAGCCGGCACCCTGACTCCTGAAGTGCTGCTGCCGATTCCGGAAGCGGGCGGCGTGAGCTCGGCCGGTGGCGAAGGCGTGCCGACCGAATTCGTCATCGACGTCCACGGCGAAACCTATCGCGTCGACATCACCGGTGTCGGCGTCAAGGCGGAAGGCAAGCGTCACTTCTACCTATCCATCGACGGCATGCCGGAAGAAGTGGTGTTCGAACCGCTCAACGAATTCGTCGGCGGCGGCAGCAGCAAGCGCAAGCAAGCCACTGCACCGGGCCACGTCAGCACGACCATGCCAGGCAATATCGTCGATGTGCTGGTCAAGGAAGGCGACATGGTCAAAGCCGGCCAGTCGGTACTGATCACCGAAGCGATGAAGATGGAAACCGAAGTCCAGGCTGCCATCGCCGGTAAAGTCACTGCCATCCACGTGGCCAAGGGCGACCGGGTAAACCCGGGCGAAATCCTGATCGAGATCGAAGGCTGAGTTAACAGCCTCGATTCAACGCTTTAAACCTCGGGGGGGCATGTGCTCCCCTTTTTTTATTGATTCGACACTGCCCCTGCAGGAGCAGCCGTTTGGCTTTTAACCTAGCTACGGCTCAAATACGCCTTCCCGTAATGCCGCTCCATCCGCGCCTGGATCAGCTCCAGCCCGATCGACATCAACCAATAAATAATCGCCGCCGTCGTGAGCATCTCGATATAGCGATAGCTCGAGCGCCCATACGATTGCGCCAGGAACATCACCTCCCAAACGCCCATCACCGAAATCAGTGATGAGTCTTTGAGCATGGAGATGAACTGGTTGGTGGTGGGCGGAATGATGGTGCGCATGGCCTGGGGCAGGGTGACGCGCCAGAAGATCACGGTTTTGCCCATGCCCAGAGCCAGCGACGCTTCGCGTTGGCCATGGGGGACGCCGAGGATGCCGGCGCGGAAGATTTCGCTCAGGTAGGCGCCGTAGTTCAGCGACAGGGCAATGATGCCGGCGGCAATGGCGCCGGGCACCATACCGAGTTGTGGCAGGCCGAGGTAGATCAGCAGAATCTGAATCAGCAGCGGTGTGCCGCGAAAGAACGAGGCATAGAAGCTCGCGATACCGAACGCCACCGCGCTTTTCGACAGCCGCGCCAACGCGGTGATGAAACCCAGCAGCGACGACGCCACGATCGAGCACAGGCACAAGAATAACGTCAGCGCTGCGCCTTGCAGGAAGCCGTTGGGCGCCAGTTGCAGGCCGATCAGGTTCGGCAGTTTGTCGAGGATGATCGAGAACTTCAGGTCGAAGCTCAGGAAGAAACTCGCGAACAAGCCGAGCATCGCCGCCCAGGTCAGATACAGCCGGGTACGGAATCCGAAGATGCGTTGCAGTAATGACTCAGCCACCGGTTGCGGCGGCTGAGGTGGTTTGGGGAAAGAAGTCATTTGCTGATGTCGGCGCCGATCCATTTTTGCGACAGCTTGCTCAAGGTGCCGTCCTGTTTCAGCTGGGCAAACACATCACGTACTTTGGCGTCCCACTGGGCGTCGCCTTTTTCGATGGCCACCGAGTTCGGCTCCGAGTACAGCGGCTCACCGGCGAGCTTGAAGCGCTGATCTTCATTCAGGCGTGGTTGCGCGGTCACCAGGTTGGTAAGAATCGCATCCAGACGCACGCCGGCGCCCAGGCCCAAATCCTGGAACGCGACGTTGTCGGTGTCATACGGGGCGATCTGCACATTCTCGAACGGGTACTGTAATTGGGTGTCTTCGGCGCCTTCGATCACCAGATTTTTGTTCAGGTAGCTTTCATAGCTGGAGGCGCTGGTGAGGCCGACTTTTTTGCCGCTCAGGTCCTTGGCGCTGTGAATGCTGTCGTTCTTGGCATTGACCACTATCACGGCAGGGGAGGCGTAGTATTCGACCGGGAAGTCGAAGACTTCAGCGCGGGCTTTGCTCGGGGTCATGGAGCAGATGCAGATGTCGTAACGCCCGCTCCAGCGACCGGCGGCGATCACATCCCAGGACGGCGTTTCGAGGCGCAGCTTGACGCCCAGTTTGTCCGCCACGGCCTTGGCCACGTCGACGTCGAAGCCGTCGAGCTGGTTTTGATCGTTGAGGAACGAGAAGGGCGGATAGCTTTCCATCAACACGCCCACCAACTCTTTCTTTTTCTCGATGCGATCCAGGGTAGCGCCCGCAAAGGCTTGGGTAGAGGCAGCCAAAATCGACAGGCCGAGCGCCAGCAGTGGTTGAAATTTCACAGTTGATCCCTGAAAAAAAAGAGGTTGTTATTAACCGGGTAATGCATATTAAATAGTTATAAGAACGACTCTGATAGTGAGTTATTTTTATAAGCTTATGAGTGAAAAGCATATGGGCGCAAACACGGTAATACTGGATGGCGGCATGGGTCGTGAGCTGCAACGCCAAGGGGCGCCGTTCAGGCAGCCTGAGTGGTCCGCGCTGGCTCTAAGCGAAGCGCCGCAAGCGGTGGAAGCGGTGCACGCAGCTTATATCGAAAGTGGTGCGAACGTGATCACCAGCAACAGTTACGCAGTGGTGCCGTTCCATATCGGCGAAGCGCGTTTCGCCGCCGAAGGCCAAGCGCTTGCAGGGTTGGCCGGTGAGTTGGCCCGTCGTGCAGTCGAAGCGGCGGGCAAACCGGTGCGCGTGGCCGGTTCATTGCCACCGTTGTTCGGCTCCTATCGCCCGGACCTGTTCGATGCTGCCCGGGTGACTGAGCTGCTGACCCCTCTGATCAATGGTCTGGCGCCTCATGTCGACCTGTGGCTGGCCGAAACCCAAAGCTCGATCGCTGAGGCTCAAGCAATCCATGCCGGTCTGCCGAAGGATGGGAAGCCGTTCTGGTTGTCGTTCACCTTGAAAGATGAAGACATTGACGACGTGCCGCGTTTGCGCTCGGGTGAACCGGTGAGTGAGGCCGCTGCAGTGGCGGCCGGGTTGGGCGTCGAGACCTTGCTTTTCAATTGCAGTCAGCCGGAAGTGATTGGTGCTGCGATCGATGCGGCGCGGGAAACCTTCGAACGCTTGGGTGTGAAGATTCACATCGGCGCGTACGCCAATGCCTTCCCGCCGCAGCCGAAAGAGGCCACGGCCAATGACGGGCTGGACCCGTTGCGCGACGATCTCGACCCACCGGGTTATCTGCAGTGGGCGGCCGATTGGCAAAAGCGTGGGGCCAGCCATTTGGGCGGTTGCTGCGGGATCGGGCCTGAGCACATCGCCGTGTTGGCTCGGAAATTGGCGTAGAAAGATCAAAAGATCGCAGCTTCGGCAGCTCCTACATGGAATCGCATTCCAATGTAGGGTCTGCCGAAGGCTGCGATCTTTTGCTGTTGGGACTTACCCGCGGCACTCCGCCAACGTTTTCACCTGCCCCGATTCCGTCTGGTTCTCATCGGACAGCCACCGTTCAAACCCCGCGCCAATCGCTGGCCATTCCGAATCCAGAATCGAATACCACGCCGTGTCCCGGTTCTGACCCTTGACCACCATGTGCTGACGGAACACCCCTTCAAAGCTGAATCCCAACCGTTCGGCTGCGTACTTGGAGCGGGCATTATCGTTGTTGCATTTCCACTCCAGGCGCCGATAACCCAGATCAAAGGAGTGCCTGGCCAGCAAATAAATCGCTTCGGTGCTTTTTGGCGAGCGCTGCATCGGTGCACCGAAAGTCACGTGGCCGATCTCGATGCGGCCCTGTGACGGGACGATCGACATCAGGCTGAGGATGCCTTGCACCTCGCCGCTGGCGCGGTCGATCACAGTGAAGAAGTAGGGGTCGCTGTTGGCCGCATGATTATTTAGCCAGCCATCGAAAGCACTGCGCTCCGGGAATGGCCCATAAGGTAAATAGTCCCAAAGCTTCGGGTCGGCGCCCGGGCCTTCCAGGGCATTCCATAAATCGTTGCCGTGGCGTGCCGGATCAAGTTTTTCCAGGCGGATAAAGCGCCCATCGATCGTTTGAACCGTCGGTGCCGGGACGCCTTTCCAGTCCGCGAGTGAAGTCGTCATGCTGTGCTCCTTGAACCTTGAATGGCTTTGCGAAACTGGATGAAACCAGGCCGTTCGGCGACGCGTTCGTAAAGCTGGATCGCGGTGGCGTTGGTTTCGTGGGTCAGCCAGTGGACCTTGCAGCAACCGTCCTCCCTGGCTGTGGCGTACACGTACTCAATCAGCTTGCGGCCGACGCCGGTGCCGCGGGTTTGCGGCGTTACCAGCAAGTCTTGCAGGTAGCAGGAGTTTTCGATGCTCCAGTTCGAACGATGGTAAATGAAGTTCACCATCCCTACCGCTTCGTCACTGGCCCAGGCCAGCGCCGAGTGGGTCGGTTCGCCAGGGTCGAGCATGCGCTGCCAGGTGCTTTGGGTGACGGCCTCGGGCAGTTCGGTGTTATAGAAACGCAGATAGGCCTGCCACAACGGCAACCAGGCAGCATGGTCATCGGCGGTGACCTGGCGGATCTCGATCTGACTCATGTTCATTCCTTAACGCATCAAATGGGCGAGGGCCTGGTCATGCGCATCGGGGCTGGCGGCGAGCCCCTCGCGCACGCCGGCGATGTCTGCGGTGCTGCGGTTCTGGCTGAGTTTGCGCTTGCCTTCCAGGCGCTCGATCGGCAAGGCAAAACCGACGATGGCCTTGAGCATTCCGTCAATGTAGTCCGCTGGCGCGTCCGCGACGTTCCACGGATTGTTGCGACCTGCTTCATGACGATCCGTAAGAGCGCTGACCAGGTTAAGCAGGCGATCGGCGTCGGTGAACACCTCGGCCGTGCCGTAAGCGTGCACTGCCACGTAATTCCAGGTCGGCACGACCTTGCCGTGGTCGGCTTTGCTCGGGTAGAACCCGGGGCTGACGTAAGCATCCGCACCGGCAAAAATCACCAGCGCTTGAGCGCCGTCCTGCAATTCCCGCCATTGCGGATTAGCTCGGGCGAAGTGGCCGTAAAGGGTTCCGTTCGGGCCTTGGTCGGGACGAATCAGCAATGGCAGATGACTGGCCTGCAGACCTTGTTCCCCATGGGTAACCAGCACGGCAAGGCGGGTACCGAGTATCTGCTGCTGCAATTCATGCAAATCGTTGATGGCAAAGTTGCTTGGCGTGTACATGGAGATTTTCCTTGGCGAATGTGCTCATCCTAGGCAGGCTATTGGTCTGTTGTAAGAGCCATTAATGACCAATTTCACAGGTCCATTACCATGCCGAATCCACCGCTTCCCTCGTCGTTCAATCCGGCGGGTATCGAACTCGACCGTCGCCAAGGGCTGAGTCGTCAGCTTTATCAGGCGCTGCGGGTGCGAGTGCTCGACGGACGACTGGCCAGCGGCACGCGACTTCCGGCCAGCCGCGATCTGGCGGCGGCGTTGGCGATTTCCCGCAACAGCGTGGTCCGGGCCTATGATCAGCTCTACGCTGAGGGCTTTATCGAAGGGCGTGTTGGCGACGGGACTTATGTCGCGCAATTGCCCCAAGCCGCGGTGTCGGTGAAAAAATTATCCACAAAAGTATCCACAGGGTTTTCAACAGGGTTACCCACAGCCTTATCCACAAATTGGCTGGATTTACCTGTAGTTTCATCCAGTAAAGTTATCCACAGCGGTGCTTTGGGCCGGGTTGAAAAGAACCATTTGACCTTGCCTCCCAGTGGTCCTCCTCGGGCATTTCGTGTGGGCGTTCCAGCCTTCGATCTATTTCCTTTCGAGGTCTGGGCCAAGCTGAACGCGGCTTTCTGGCGTAAGCCGGATTTGGAGCAGCTGTGTTACGGCGACCCAGCAGGTGATGCACGATTGAGAGGGTTGATTGCTGCGTATTTGCGCAGTTCGAGGGGCATGCAGTGCTCCGCTGAGCAAATTGTGATCACCAGTGGCGCGCAACAGGGGATTAGCCTTTGTGCACAGTTGCTGGTGGAGCCTGGCGATGGGGTGGGCATTGAAAATCCGGGGTATCGAGCGGCGGGTCATGCGTTCGCTGTAGCCGGCGCGCGATTGCACGGGATAACGGTGGACAGCGAGGGCATTGATTGCACCGAATTGGCGGCGCTCAGCGATTGTCGATTGGCTTATGTCACACCGTCGCATCAGTACCCGACCGGGGTGGTCATGAGTCTGGCGCGACGTCTTGAATTGTTAGCCTGGGCCGAACGCACCCAAGGCTGGATCGTCGAGGACGACTACGATGGCGAATACCGTTACAGCGGCGCGCCGCTGGCACCGTTGGCTGCACTGGATCGGCAGGGGCGGGTGCTGTACGTCGGAACCTTCGGCAAGGTCGCATTCCCGGCATTAAGACTGGGTTACCTGGTGTTGCCGCCGGCATTGGTGGACGCGTTCTCCCAGCGTCGCGCAGTGGACGTGCGGCATTCCGAAGTCAGCACTCAGGCGGTGATGGCCGAGTTCATGGCTGCCGGGCATTTCCAGCGACACATTCGACGCATGCGGCGTGCCGCGCTGAGCCGGCGTGATGCATTGCTGGCCGGTTGGCCCCGGGATATCCCCGGTATCGGTAGCCTGCCGAGTGTCGCGGCGGGGCTGCACTTGACAGTTGCGGTCGAATCTCAAGCCCGCGAGCAGGCGCTGATCGAAAAAGCGGCCAGCGTCGATGTTGAGATCAATGCCCTGAGCAGCTACTGGTTACCGGACTCGCAAAAACCCGCGGACCAGCGTGCCGGGCTGGTCCTGGGTTTTGCGGCGGTGCCGGAAGTCGCCATCATCGAAGCACTCCGGCGTCTGGACAGGGTCTGGCGTACATGAGGTTTTCCAGGCCTCAGGTTCCGGATTTGATCTTGGTCCAGGCCCGGGTTCGCGCACGTTCGGCATCCCGGGGCAACGGTTGCAGGGTGTAGAGCGTGCTCATCGCCGTTTCGGTCGGGTACAGGTTCGGGTTGTTGCGAATCGCCGGGTCGACCATTTCCGTGGCGTCCTTGTTAGGGTTCGGGTAGCCGACGAAATCGCTGACTGGTGCGATGACCTGCGGTTGCAGCAAGTAGTTGATGAAGGTGTAGGCGTCTTCCGTGTTTTTCGCGCCTTTGGGGATGGCAAGCATGTCGAACCAGATCGGTGCGCCTTCTTTTGGCAGGCGCATGTCGACGATCACGCCATTTTTGGCTTCCTTGGCGCGGTTGGCGGCCTGGGAGAAACTGCCGGAGTAACCGACCGCGACGCAGATGTCGCCGTTGGCGATGTCGGCCATGTATTTGGATGAGTGAAAGTAAGTGACGTACGGGCGAATTTTCATCAGCAAGGCTTCAGCCTTGGCATAGTCCGCCGGCTTCTTGCTGTTGGGGTCCAGTCCAAGATGTTGCAGGGCCAGCGGCAGGATCTCCGATGGCGAGTCGAGCAGGGCGACGCCGCACTGTTTGAGCTTGCTGATGTTTTCTTCCTTGAAGATCAGGTCCCAGCTGTCCACCGGTGCGTTGTCGCCCAAGGCGGCCTTGACCTTGTCCGGGTTGAAACCGATCAGGATGGTGCCGTACATGTAGGGCACGGCGAATTTATTGCCAGGGTCGTTGGCTTCGATCAGCTTCATCAGCTTGGGATCGAGGTGGTTCCAGTTCGGCAGCTTGCTGCGATCCAGGGGCTGGAACACGCCGGCTTCAATCTGTTTGGCGAGGAACACGTTGGACGGCACCACCACATCGTAGCCGGAGTTGCCGGTCAGCAACTTGGCTTCCAGTGCTTCGTTGGTGTCGAAGATGTCGTAGACCAGTTTGGTCTGTGTGTTCTGGGCCTTGAAATCTTCCAGTGCCTTGGGGGTGATGTAGTCGAACCAGTTGTAAACACGCAACGTTCGCTCTTCAGCGTGAACGGCGGCACTGAGCACCGTGGCGCACAACGCTGCGGGTAAGAGCGCGGGAGCGATAAAACGCTTGAGTCGATTCATGGTTCCTGTTTCCTCATTGGGCGCTTTCAAAACCTTCCAGAACGTTCACGGCATTGATGCCGATTTCCTCTACCGCATAACCGCCCTCCATCACGAACAACGTCGGCTTGCCGAGGCGTGCGATGCGTTCGCCCATCGCCAGGTAATCCGGGCTGTCGAGCTTGAACTGGGAAATCGGATCGTCCTTGAAGGTGTCCACTCCCAGGGAAACGACAACGATGTCCGCGCCGTACTGTTCGATCTCCTTGCAGGCCTGCTCAAGGGCGGAGCTCCAGCTGTCCCAGCCACTGCCCGCGGGCAAAGGGTAGTTGAAGTTGAAACCTTCTCCCGCGCCTTCGCCCAGCTCATCCTCATAGCCGAGGAAGAACGGAAACTCGGCTTCCGGATGCCCGTGGATCGACGTGAAGAGCACGTCGCTGCGTTGATAGAAAATCGATTGGGTGCCGTTGCCGTGGTGGTAGTCGACGTCGAGGATCGCGACCTTTTTGTGGCCTTGGTCCAGGAAGGCCTGGGCGGCGATGGCGGCGTTGTTCAGGTAGCAATAACCACCCATCAAATCGCTGGCGGCGTGATGACCCGGTGGACGGCACAGGGCGAAGGCACTGCGGGCGCCGCGCTGGATTTCAGCCTGGGCAGTGAGGGCCACTTGCGCTGCGCTGTACGCCGCTTGCCAAGTACCGGCCGTGATCGGCGCGCCGCCGTCAAAGCTGTAATAGCCGAGCTGGCCGTGCAGGCTGGTGGGGATGATCGGGCGCAGGGTGCGGGCTGGCCAGGTATAGGGCAGCAAGTCGCCATCGGTGTTGAACTTGGTCCAGCGCGCCCAGGCACCTTTGAAGAAATCGAGGTAATCGCGGCTGTGGATGCGGGCGATGGGGTCGAGGCCGAAATCCTTCGGGGCTTCTACCGGGCCGAGGTTCTGCTTTTGCACCCGTGCCAGCACATGGTCTGCGCGCGAGGGCATTTCGAAACACGGCTTGAGTTGCCCGTCGATCAATTCGCAACGGCCGTGGTGCAGGTGGTGATCATCCGAGTAGATCGTCAGCATTTCTTGTTCTCCGCAGGCTGATTCGGTTGAACACAGTCTTGCGGTGCGGGGCGTTTCAGAGAACGGCAGAAAAGGCCAAAAGGGGATCGATATGGCCAAAATAGTTGACCGAAATTCGCCCCTTATTATTGGCACAGGAATGCCCTCGTGAGGCCTGGAGTGCAGACCCTGTGTGAACGGGCTCGCTCCCACAGGTTATCGATGCGGCCTGAACTGACTCGGCGCCACGCCGCTCCACCGCACAAACGCATGACGAAAGCTTGCTGTCTCGCTGAAGCCCAGCGCCTCGGCAATCCGGTAGATCGGCAGCTGGTCTTCACAGAGCATGAGTTTGGCCTGTTCGAAGCGCAATTCGTCGAGCAACTCCTGATAACTGCAGCCAAGCTCCTTCAGATGCCGACGTAACGTGCGCGCCGAACAATTCATCTGCTCGGCCAATCCCTCCAGCCCCGGCGCCGCATTCAGTTGCGCCCGAAGTAACTGCCGAATCCGTCCCAGCCAGGCCTGACGTCCAGTGAACTCGGTGTTCTGTTTGCGGCAGCGGTCAGCCATGGCTTGATGGGTGATGACATCGGCAAGCGGCAGGGGTTGGTCGAGCCAGCTTTTGGCGAACGCGAAGGCATTGTCCCGGGCCGCGAAGTGCAGTGGACAGTTGAAGTGTTCGGCATAGGTGGCTTCATAGTCGGGCGCGACATGTTCGAAGCGGGCAGCCAGCAATGGCAATGGATGGCCGAGCAGGTCATCGCAGATGGTTTTCAACGACACCAGGCAGAATTCGGCGTTGAACACGGCCAGCGCCGGGTTTTCGCGGTAATCGGCGGCCACGAACCAGATGCGCTCGCCGTCTTCCTCTAGGCCTAGCTCGAAAAGTGTTCCCAGTAGCGCCGGATAACGCATCGCCAGACGTAATGCGTCACCGAAGGTGGCACTGGTGAGCAGGGCATAACCGAGCATGCCGTAGGAGGAAACGTGCATCCGCCGGCCCAGTTCCAGGCCGATGTCCCGCTTGAGCGCGACGGCGTTGGCGCAGACCTGCATTTCCTGGTTGGTGGTGATGCGCGTGTCTGCGCGGTTCAGGTCAGCGGCGCTGATGCCGCTGCCCGCCAGTAGCGCCTCGCTGGACAATCCGTCGGCCTTGAAGGCGTTGAGCACCAGGGAGACGGCGTTGAGGGTGGTGAGGTGGGAGTGAAGCATGGGTGGCTTCCAGCCTTGGGATGGCTGAAACGCAGCAAGTTACATGCCCAAAGACAACCCCCCTGTAGGAGCTGGCTTGCCAGCGAAGGCGGTACAACAGTCGACATGGATGTTGAATGTTATGGCCTCTTCGCTGGCAAGCCAGCTCCTACAGGGGGGTAGGTCAGGACAATTCGCCACAGAGGTCGAGTTCGACCAGGCGCCGTACTTCAGCGGTGTCGAGTCCGGTGCCGAGCAATCCGTGCAATTTGCCGTACGCGGCTTCACGGGTCATGCCGCCGCCCGACAGCACACCAGCACCACGCAAGCGGCTACCCGCCTCATAAACATCCAGTTCAACGCCACCTTCATGGCACTGCGTAACTGCAACCACCACCACACCGTTGTCTCGTGCTCGAGAAAGAGCGGCGAGAAACTGCGGATTGTCGCTCGGCCCCGTGCCGCTGCCGTAACACTCCAGTACCAGGCCTTGAATGCCGCTGTTCAGAACACCATCAAGTTGCTCGGCGCCGATACCGGGAACCAATGGCAGCACGCCGACTTTCGCCAGTAGCTTGTTCTGGCGGTAAGTCAGTTCCGCTGGCAGCGAAGTGGCCTTCATTCCACCGCCCTGACGCTCAAGTCGCTTGAACGGATGACGACCGAAACTGCGCACCTTCGCGCAACGGGTCGGGTCCAGCAGTTCGCCGTGGAAGTACAAATGAACACCCGGAGCCAAGCCCTGGCCCAACGCAACCAATGCCCCGCTGAGGTTTTCCCAGGCATCGCTGTCGGTCACGCCGGCTGGCAGCATCGAGCCGGTGAAGACTACGCGGGCGTGCAGCCCGAGTAACTGAAAACTCATGGCCGCAGCGCTATAGGCCAACGTGTCGGTGCCATGCAGGATCAGCACGCTGTCGCAGCCTTGCACATCGACAGCGTCGACCACCGCTTCACGCAGTTGCTGCCAGTACGCGGGGCTCATGTTGGCGCTGTCGATCAGCGGCGACATCTCGCGAAAGCGCCATTGCGGCACCACCAGCTCAGGCTGGCTGGCCAGGTACTCGCGCATCCGCGCTTCGAAACCCGACGCCGGGGCCAGGCCGTGGGCACTGGCTTGCATACCGATGGTGCCGCCGGTGTAGAGCACCATGACGTGCTGGGCCGCGGGATAAGTCGAGGAATTCATGGCGGTTCTCCGAAAACTGTGGGAGCGAGACCGGCTTGCCGGAGGAGGCAGCGATGCGGTCTTGAGCTCGAGCCAAAAATGGCAGCCTCATCAAGCTGCCACAGCGTACGACCGAGCATGACGCCGGACGTACGCGGTGTCACGCCGGGCGCAGAGGATGCGCCCGGTATTAACCGATCAGCGTTGTGCTGCGGTCACGCCTTGCGGCTCGGCTTCGGCCTTGATGGCGGCCGCTGGCGGGTTGGCTGGCCAGGCTTTCAGGTCCAGGTCCAGGTCCGCAAACTTGCTCGAATCGAACACCGGGGTCTTGATGCCTGCAGCCCGCTGGTCATCGTAGTCACGCAGGATACGCATGCCGACCTTGAACAGCAGGAACAACGCAATCAGGTTCACGAATGCCAGCAGGGTCATGGTGATGTCGGCGAAGGCGAACACGGTGCCGAGGTTTTCGATGGCACCCCAGAAGATCAACACGAGTACCAGCGCGCGATAACCGATCAGCGCCTTGCGGTTCTCGCCGATCATGAAGCGCAGGTTGCTCTCGCCCAGGTAGTAGTTGTAGAGAATCGAGGTGAACACGAACAACGCCAGCGCCACGGAGATGAACATCCGGCCCCAGTCACCGACCACGGCGGCCAGCGAGTTCTGGGTCAGGGCGATGCCGTCACCTTCGAAGCCCGGGGTGTAGAAACCCGAGAGCAGGATCAGCAGCGCGGTGCAGGTGCAGATCACGAAAGTATCGAGGAACACGCTGAACGCCTGAACCACACCTTGTGCGACCGGGTGCTCGACCGACGCCACAGCCGCGACGTTCGGGGCACTGCCCAGGCCTGCTTCGTTGGCGAACACGCCGCGCTTCACGCCCATGATAATGGCGCTGCCGATCAGGCCGCCGAACGCCTGGTCCAGACCGAAGGCGCTTTTGACGATGGTCATCAGCATGCCCGGAACGTGCTCGAACTGCAGCACGATCACGTAAATGGTCACGCCGATGTACACCAGGGTTTTCACCGGTACCAGCAGGTCAGCGACCTTGGCGATCCGCTTGATACCGCCGATGAACACCAGGCCCAGCAATAGCGCCAGGCCAAGCCCGGTGTACGTGGTGTCAAGACCGAAGGCATTGTTCAGCGAGTGGGTGACGGCGTGGGCTTGCAGCCCGTTGAAGGCAAAGCCAAAGGTGATCAGCAGCAGGAACGCCATGATCATCCCCAACCAGCGTTTCTGCAGGCCGTGCTGAATGTAAAAGGACGGGCCGCCACGGAACTGGCCTTCGGAGTCGCAGCGTTTGTAGAGCTGGCCGAGGGAGCATTCGAAGAAGCTGCTGGACATGCCGACCAGCGCGGTCACCCACATCCAGAATACTGCACCGGGCCCACCAAGGGTCACGGCGATGCCGACACCCGCGATGTTGCCCGCACCGACGCGGCCGGCGAGGCTGAGCATCAAGGCCTGGAACGAGCTGAGCTGGCCAGCGCTGCTTTTGAGGCTGTCACGGAACACCGCGAACATGTGAAAGAAATGGCGGAACTGAACGAAACGCGAGCGGATCGTGAAGTAGCTACCGAGCCCGACAATGAGCACGATCAGTACTTTCCCTGAGAGGAAGTCGTTAATGACTTCGAGCATGGATTATTCCTCGCTGTTTTTTGTTTAGGCAAATGCTGGGCGGTCAGAAACATCGCGTTACACCGGTTTTCGCTCGGCGAAACAGGCGAGGCGAGGTTTCGTCCCGAATTCATTTAGCGTGTTTGTTATTAGTTCGGGTTTCGCATGGGTTTGGGCCTCGTTACCGACGACCGCTCATGCGAAGAGGGGCGGCACTATACCTAGGAGAGTGCCGTCCGTCTGCACAGTCGTGGTGCAAGCGATAACGCGAGGTGTTTTGCAACGTTATTTGGGGTGACCTTGAGGGCCTCTTCGCTGGCAAGCCAGCTCCTACAGGGGCTGGGGTGAATGCAATATTTGTGAGCGCCAACCAACCCTGTAGGAGCTGGCTTGTCGGATCGCCGCATCGCAGCGAAGAGGCCAGCAGGAACACCACAAAATCCGGTTAAAAAAAAGGGCTTGGGGGAATAAATCCCCAAGCCCTCAAAAGGTGAGAGGTGTCTAGTCCCTCGACCTGGTGAGCGTGGCCCCCGTGCTCTTTATCAAGAGGCAGGAGCCGGGCGTTTGGTCAGGCCTTCAGAGGCACCAGACGCGGAGCGATCATGTTTTCCGGGCGCAGGATGTCGGCGAGCATTGCGTCGTCGAGCAAGCCTTCTTCGCGCACCAGTTCCAGCACGCCGCGGCCGCTTTCGAGGGCGATGCGGGCGATGCGGGTGGCGTTTTCATAGCCGATGTACGGGTTCAGTGCGGTCACCAGACCGATCGAATGTTCGACCAGTTCGCGGCAACGTTCTTCGTTGGCGGTGATGCCGACGATGCAGTGCTCGCGCAACATGTCCATGGCGCATTGCAGCAGACGGATCGAGTCGAAGATCTTGAACGCGATCAGCGGCTCCATCACGTTCAGTTGCAACTGGCCGCCTTCGGCCGCGATGGTCAGCGCCAGGTCGTTGCCGATGATCTGGAACGCCACCTGGTTAACCGCTTCCGGAATAACCGGGTTGACCTTGCCGGGCATGATCGAGCTGCCTGGCTGGCGCGCCGGCAGGTTGATTTCATTGATACCGGTGCGTGGACCGCTGGACAGCAGGCGCAGGTCGTTGCAGATCTTCGACAGCTTGACCGCGGTGCGCTTGAGCATGCCGGAGAACAGTACGAACGCCCCCATGTCGGACGTGGCTTCGATCAGGTCGGCGGCCGGAACCAGCGGTTGACCGCTGATCAGTGCCAGGCGTTGAACGGCCAGGTGCTGGTAACGCGGATCGGCGTTGATGCCGGTGCCGATCGCGGTGCCACCGAGGTTGACTTCGGTCAGCAGCTCAGGCGCCAGGGTCTTCAGGCGTGCCAGGTCTTCGCCCAGGGTGGTGGCGAAGGCGCGGAATTCCTGACCCAGGGTCATCGGCACGGCGTCTTGCAGCTGGGTACGGCCCATCTTCAGTACGTGGCTGAATTCCTGACCCTTGGCGGCGAACGCCTGGATCAGGCTGTCGAGGCTGGCCAGCAGCGCGTCGTGGCCCAACAGCAGACCCAGACGGATTGCCGTCGGGTAGGCATCGTTGGTCGACTGCGCCATGTTCACATCGTTGTTCGGGTGCAGGTACTGGTACTCGCCTTTCTGGTGACCCATGGCCTCCAGGGCAATGTTGGCGATCACTTCGTTGGCATTCATGTTGGTCGAAGTGCCGGCGCCGCCTTGAATCATGTCCACCACGAACTCTTCGTGGAAATCGCCGCGGATCAAACGGGCACAGGCTTCGCTGATGGCAGCGTGCTTGGCTTCGCTCAGATGGCCCAGCTCACGGTTGGCATCAGCGGCGGCCTGCTTGACCATGGCCAGGCCGACAACCAGCTTCGGGTAATGCGAAATCGGAACGCCGGAGAGGCGGAAGTTGTTCACCGCTCGCAGGGTCTGGATGCCGTAGTACGCTTGAGCAGGTACTTCGAGTACGCCAAGCAGGTCTTTTTCTGTGCGGAAAGATGCAGCGGAGGACATGATAGGAATCATCTCGATAGGGACCCGGTCTGTGCCGGAACACTGCAAATGCTAGGCTTGTGAAGGATTTTGGGCCAATGCTATTAAACACTGGCCTATGCATATTCGGCATAATGACAGTGTGACGCCGTGTGTGCGGCGAGCGTGTGACCTATTTTGGTGCGTGTCCGGGAGGGCGTGATGAATCTGGAAAGTAAATGGCTTGAGGACTTCAGCGCCTTGGCCGCCACCCGCAGCTTCTCCCAGGCTGCCGAACGCCGCTTCGTGACCCAGCCGGCTTTCAGTCGGCGAATCCGCAGCCTGGAAGCCGCGCTCGGACTGACGCTGGTCAATCGCTCACGCACGCCCGTGGAGCTGACAGCGGCCGGGCAGCTTTTCCTGGTGACCGCGCGGACGGTGGTCGAACAGCTCGGCGAAGTGCTGCGCCATCTGCATCATCTGGAAGGCGGGCAGGGCGAGGTGATGCAGGTAGCGGCCGCTCACTCCCTGGCGCTGGGATTCTTCCCCCGCTGGATCGCGAAACTGCGTAATGAGGGCCTGAACATCGCGACGCGCCTGGTGGCAACCAACGTTGGCGATGCGGTGCATGCCCTGCGTGAAGGAGGCTGCGACCTGATGCTTGCGTTCTACGACCCGGACGCCGCAATGCAGATGGATCCGGAAATTTTCCCGTCGCTGCATTTGGGTAATACCGAAATGTTGCCGGTTTGCGCGGCCGATACCGAGGGTAAACCGCTGTTTGATCTGGAAGGTGAAGGCAGTGTGCCGTTGCTCGCCTACAGCGCCGGTGCCTTTCTCGGGCGTTCGGTGAACTTGCTGCTGCGTCAGCGCGCGTTGCGTTTCACCACCATCTACGAGACGGCCATGGCCGACAGCCTGAAAAGCATGGCGCTGGAAGGGCTGGGCATCGCCTGGGTGCCACAGCTCAGCGTGCGCGCCGAACTGGCGCGCGGTGAGCTGGTGGTTTGCGGCGGCCCGCAATGGCATGTGCCGCTGGAGATTCGTTTGTATCGCTGTGCGTTGGTGCGCAAGGCGAATGTGCGGTTGCTGTGGCGCAAGCTGGAAGGCGGTGCCGCGCAGGGTACAACCGGTTCCTGAACATGACGTTGAACCCTGTGGGAGCGAGCTTGCTCGCGATGACGGACTCACATTCAACATCAACAGTGACTGTCCCGACGCTATCGCGAGCAAGCTCGCTCCCACAGGGAATGATGTTGTATTTGACTGACTTTGAGGTCAATAAAACCGGGACTTTGTGCGGTGTGACAGATGGTCGATTCGGGGGCTGTTTATCTGCCTCATTACGGTATACTGCGCGGCCTTCGGCCGGTTCGCCCGGCCTTAATTCGTACACTCAAGCCACGCCGGATCTCCCGCGTGGCTTGTTGTTTTTTGACGCGCCTGCGGGCGCCCAGAGAGAAGAGGCACGACGATGAGCGCACTGGTTGGCGTGATCATGGGCTCCAAGTCCGATTGGTCCACCCTTAGCCACACCGCCGATATGCTGGAAAAGCTCGGCATCCCCTACGAGGTGAAGGTGGTCTCTGCCCACCGCACCCCGGACCTGCTGTTCCAGTACGCCGAAGAGGCCGAGGCGCGGGGCATCGAGGTGATTATCGCCGGTGCCGGCGGCGCGGCGCACTTGCCAGGCATGTGTGCGGCCAAGACCCACCTGCCGGTGCTGGGCGTGCCGGTGCAGTCCTCGATGCTGTCGGGCGTGGACTCGCTGCTGTCTATCGTGCAGATGCCTGCAGGTATTCCGGTCGCGACCCTGGCCATCGGCAAGGCCGGCGCGATCAACGCCGCCCTGCTCTCGGCGAGCATCCTGGGCGCCAAGCACCCGCAGTTCCACGCGGTGCTGAAAACTTTCCGTGCTGAGCAGACAGACAGCGTCCTGGAAAATCCAGACCCACGCATCGCCTGAGGTTGTTGACGATGAAGATCGGTGTAATCGGTGGCGGCCAGTTGGGTCGCATGTTGGCGCTGGCGGGCACCCCGCTGGGCATGAACTTCGCTTTCCTGGACCCGGCGCCTGACGCGTGCGCAGCTGCGCTGGGCGAACACCTGCGGGCCGATTACGGCGATCAGGACCACCTGCGTCAGCTGGCCGATGAAGTCGATCTGGTGACCTTCGAGTTTGAAAGCGTCCCGGCCGAGACCGTGGCGTTCCTGTCGCAATTCGTCCCGGTCTACCCGAGTGCCGAAGCCCTGCGCATCGCCCGCGATCGCTGGTTCGAGAAGAGCATGTTCAAGGACCTGGGGATTCCAACCCCGGCGTTCGCCGACATTCAATCCCAAGCCGATCTGGACGCCGCCGTGGCTGCCATCGGTCTGCCGGCCGTGCTCAAGACCCGCACCCTGGGTTACGACGGCAAGGGCCAGAAAGTCTTGCGCAAACCTGAAGATGTGGTCGGCACTTTCGCGGAACTGGGTAGCGTAGCCTGCCTGCTGGAAGGCTTCGTGCCGTTTACCGGTGAAGTCTCGCTGATCGCCGTGCGTGCTCGCGATGGTGAAACCCGGTTCTATCCGCTGGTGCACAACACCCACGACAGCGGCATTCTCAAACTGTCCGTGGCCAGCACCGATCACCCGCTGCAAGCCCTGGCTGAAGACTACTCCAGCCGAGTGCTCAAGCAGCTGAACTACGTCGGCGTGATGGCGTTCGAGTTCTTTGAAGTCGACGGTGGCCTCAAGGCCAACGAAATCGCCCCACGCGTGCACAACTCCGGGCACTGGACCACCGAAGGCGCCGAGTGCAGTCAGTTCGAAAACCACCTGCGGGCCGTTGCCGGTCTGCCGCTGGGTTCGACGGCCAAAGTCGGCGAGAGCGCGATGCTCAACTTCATTGGCAAAGTGCCGGACACCGAGAAAGTCCTGGCCATCGCCGATTGCCATCTGCATCACTATGGCAAGGCGTTCAAGGTCGGTCGCAAGGTCGGCCACGCCAACCTGCGTTGCGCGGACCGCGAAACCCTGGCTGCGCAGATCCTCAAGGTCGAAGCGCTCATCGCCGAATAGTTTCATGTGGCAGCGGCGGAACCATTCAGGTGCCGCCGTTCTCTCATGGCAGGATGCCAAAGTCTGACTAGGCTTTCGCTAGGACACAGCCATTCGACTCAGAGGGAAATGCCATGGGAATTATCGGAACCATCTTTATCGGCTTGATTGTCGGCCTGCTGGCGCGGTTCCTGAAACCGGGCGATGACAGCATGGGCTGGATCATGACCATCCTGCTCGGTATCGGCGGTTCGCTGGCGGCCACTTATGGCGGCCAGGCACTGGGCTTCTACCAGGCCGGCGAAGGCGCAGGCTTCCTTGGTGCGCTGGTGGGTGCCGTGATATTGCTGGTGATCTACGGCATGATCAAAAAGAACTGATTGAATCGACAAAGCCCTCTCTGCCAAACGCGCGGGGAGGGCTAGAATGCTCAGCGTTGCACCGTCCTCTCCATTGCCGAGCACCTCCATGCGCCGTCTTTTGCTGATTTTCCTGTTTCTGGGTGCGGGCCTTGCCCATGCCGGCGAACTGCCGGAAACCGACTGGCTCGACCTGATGCCCAAGTCGGATCAGAAAGCCCTCGAGGCCATGCCTGAAATCGACCACGACTCCCCCGAAGCCAATGGCACCTTCACCGAAAAGGGTGGCATGAAGCAGAGCAAAGGCTTGCCGGCGGTGATGTACTCGACCAAAACCGTGCCGTCGATGAACGACAAGAATATCCGCCTCGGCGGTTATCCGGTGCCGCTGGAGTCCGATGCCAAGGGGCATAGCACGCTGTTCTTCCTGGTGCCGTATCCGGGTGCTTGCATCCACGTGCCGCCACCGCCGCCTAACCAGTTGGTGCTGGTGCGTTATCCGAAGGGCTTGAAGCTGGAGGATATCTACACGCCGCTATGGGTGACGGGCACGCTGAAGGTCGAGAAGGTCAGCAATGACCTGGCCGATGCGGCGTATGCGCTGGATGCGGCGAAGGTGCGGGTGGTGGAAGAGTCAGATTTGTAGGCGATCAACTGTGGGAGCGAGCTTGCTCGCGATGGCGGTGTATCAGACAACAGAGATGTTGAATGTTATGGCCTCATCGCGAGCAAGCTCGCTCCCACATTGGTTTTAGGGTGTTGCTTATAAAGGTTTGCTGGCGATGCTTACGCCAAGCGTATGGCTTGCCCCTGGCGCCAACGTCACCACATCATCCATCACATTCGCCGTTTCAATGCACAGCATGCGCTGCCAGCCATCGTCGGCCATGTCGCTGAACGCCGCAGCACGGTCGATCCACGGATTCCAGATCACCGCCGAGCGCGAACCGCTGCTGGTCAGCTCGATGCGTCGTTCCCAAGCGGGATCGACAATGCTCAGCTTCGCGGGAGTATTGAGGTAGATGCGATCGGTCTCGCCGGCAAAACGCAAATCACCGGACTGCCTCACGGTTTTCCAGTCGTCCAGCGTCTCGATGTAGCTCAAGCCATCCAGGCCTTCAACATGCACGTTGCGCACATCGCTGACCGCGAAATAGCTGTGCAGCGCCTGGCTGATGGAGACGTTGCCGAAGCCCTGGTTATGGCTGGTCAGGCTGATGTGCAGCTGCTCATCCAGACGGATGCTCAGCTTCAAATCCACCTGATGCGGCCAGCCTGGAAAACCGCCTTCGGGGCAGGGCAGGAGAAATTCCACGTTCAGGCTTTCGCCTTCCGCTTCGATGCCCCCCAGTTCCCAGTCCGTCGTCCGGACCAGCCCGTGGGCGGTCGGCGGTTCGCTACTGAAGCGCATCGCCTGGACACTCGGCGGGTTGCGCGAAAAGTTACCGAACCATGGCCAGCACACTGGCACGCCAGCACGGATACTTTTGCCGGTCTTGAACACCGCCTCGTCGTTGAGCCAGATCAACGGCGGCTCGCCGGCCACTTGGTAGCTGAGAATGTGCGCACCTTGCTGGGCCACCAGTAGTTCGGCCTGCCCGTGGCGGATGCGCCAGCAGTTCAGTTCATCCAGTTTCACGGCTTCAACGTTGGGCGTTGTCATGGAACAGCTCTCAATCAGGAACAATGACTGCTATGGACCGCAAAACGGTCACCGCGTTTAACGGTTCCTGTTTTACGAGCTCCGTGTTTAACGTGCCCTGGGCGGAACCGAGCGCGTGCGGCCGCTGCCATCGATGGCAACGAATACAAAGACCGCTTCAGTCACTTTACGCCATTCGCTGGACAACGGATCGTCGCTCCAGACTTCGACCATCATCTGGATCGAACTGCGGCCGATTTCCAATGCCTGGGTGTAAAAGGAGAGCTGAGCGCCCACCGCCACCGGCACCAGAAACGCCATGCGGTCGATCGCCACGGTAGCAACGCGCCCGCCCGCGACCTTGCTGGCCATCGCGGTACCGGCCAAATCCATCTGCGCCACCAGCCAGCCGCCGAAAATATCGCCAAAGCCGTTGGTTTCGCGGGGAAGTGCGGTGATTTGCAGGGCCAGGTCGCCTTGCGGAATTGGATCTTCTTGTTCGAGCTCTATCATGCCGGGGGTGCCTCTGACCCGTAACTCTCATTGGTACTTCAAGGTGAATAGCCGTCTCAAGGAAAAACGATTCAGCCCCGAACATACTACGTTCGTCACGTTTTTCGTAAGGCGCCTAAAGGGAAACTCTGCGAAATCGCCTATGAACCCCGGCAGGCGTTTTCGCACAGCAACCCTTGCAAGTTGTCGCATGATTGCGAGTATATCGGTCGGTAGACTCCGAGACGACCGTCTGGTTCTCATTTTGACCGGCAAATAAGCACATCCATGTGCTTTTTCGAACAATTTGCTATCGTGCCGGACCTGCCCAAGCCTCTGCCAGCGTTGTGGGGGCTGCAGATCCGACTATAAGAGAAGCCCTTGCCATGACCACAGCGCCGTCGAACATCGCGCAGCCCACACAATCCGCACGTCCGTTGACCCGCAGCGACTACAAGACGTTATCGCTGTCTGCCTTGGGCGGCGCGCTGGAGTTCTACGACTTCATCATCTTCGTGTTCTTCGCCACGGTGGTGGGCAAGCTGTTTTTCCCGGCCGACATGCCCGAATGGCTGCGCCTGATGCAGACTTTCGGCATCTTCGCCGCCGGTTACCTGGCTCGGCCGCTGGGCGGCATCGTCATGGCGCACTTCGGCGACCTGCTGGGCCGCAAGAAGATGTTTACCCTGAGTATTTTCATGATGGCGGTACCGACCCTGATCATGGGTTTGCTCCCGACTTATGCGCAGATCGGCATGTGGGCGCCGATCCTGTTGCTGCTGATGCGGGTGATTCAGGGCGCAGCCATTGGCGGTGAAGTGCCGGGCGCCTGGGTCTTCGTTTCCGAACACGTTCCCCAGCGGCACATCGGTTACGCGTGCGGCACGCTGACCAGCGGTCTGACGGCGGGTATTCTCCTGGGCTCGTTGGTCGCCACGGCGATCAACAGCCTCTATACCCCGGTGGAAGTGGCGGATTATGCCTGGCGGATTCCGTTCCTGCTGGGCGGTGTGTTCGGCCTGTTCTCGGTTTATCTGCGCCGCTGGCTCCACGAGACGCCGGTGTTTGCCGAGCTGCAACTGCGCAAGGCGCTGGCTGAAGAAGTGCCCCTGCGCGCGGTGTTGCGCGACCATCGCGGCGCGATCCTGATTTCAATGCTGCTGACCTGGCTGTTGTCCGCCGCCATCGTGGTGCTGATCCTGATGACGCCGACCGTGCTGCAGACCGTCTACCACTTCGCGCCGACTACGGCGCTGCAAGCCAATAGCCTGGCGATCGTTTTTCTGAGCATTGGCTGCATCATCGCCGGCGCACTGTCGGACCGGTTTGGTGCCGGCCGGGTCTTCGTGTTCGGCTGTACGGCGCTATTGCTCACCTCCTGGACTTTCTACCATAGCCTGGCCGGGCATCCCGACTGGCTGTTCCCGCTGTACTCCTTGACCGGCTTGCTGGTCGGCACCATCGGCGCCGTGCCCTACGTGATGGTCAAGGCGTTCCCGCCCGTGGTGCGTTTCAGTGGCCTGTCGTTTTCCTACAACGTCGCCTACGCCATCTTTGGCGGCCTGACGCCGATGATCGTCAGCCTGCTGCTCAAGGAAAGCCCGATGGGACCGGCCTATTACGTGGCGGTGCTGTGTGGGGTCGGGATTGTGGTGGGTGGGTATCTCTGGAAGAAGGGGCGCTAAGCCGACTTCTTCACCGACTGTATTGGCCTCATCGCGGGCAAGCCCGCTCCCACAGGGTTCTGAGGAAAACACTGAACCTTGTGGGAGCGGGCTTGCCCGCGATGAGCGCGCCGCGAATCAGCCTGTAAAAAAAAATCCGAATGCTGGCCTTTCATCCAATTGTCATATTTCAGCCATAGAGTGTTCACACGGCCTGCTGATACTTGGCCCCGACTTAACACACCCTATCTGCTAGGAGTAAGGCATGAAACTGAAGCGTTTGATGGCGGCAATGACTTTTGT
>Ga0213829_1000906_pt1 | contig 23771 bp, 18 predicted proteins | sample MC6MC0896MG_FD_180665 | JGI IMG/M metagenome (GOLD analysis project Ga0213829, IMG submission 180665) | Enriched soil aggregate microbial communities from Iowa State University, Ames, United States - MC6-MC0896-MG | ecosystem: Environmental > Terrestrial > Soil > Unclassified | place: USA: Iowa...
TTTATTTTAGGAAAAAATAAATGAAATTAAGGAGAATGAAGATCACATCAAAAAGTGGTCTTTTTTCATGAAAACATTCCGTATATATCCAAATGGAACATTTATTTCGACTCATTCTAAAGAATTATCTCGAAAAAATATTAATTACTGATAAAATAGAATGATAGATGAAGCAGAAAGAGTGATAGTTTTGAGTTGGATCCAAAACTTTTTTCAAAAGTTTAAAAAAGATGAGGAAGAAGAATTTAACGATTACATTATACATAATCATAACCCGGATAGCCTTTTGCCTTACAGTCAAAATGAGAGTCTAAAGGATTTAGATACGAGAATTTCTTATCAATACCCTAAAGGCGGTAAACCTCAATCGCGTCCGCCAAAGACCCTTCAAAAGGAAAGGCAGGGAAGCTTAGCTCCAAAAAGGTCAGAGAGGCTCCCAGAAAAGCCAAGGAAGACAGAAAAACCTGAAGTACCGCCTGTAAAAAAAGAAATGCCTAAAAAATTGAAAGAATATTCACCAAGAGCACGGGGACCGTTTCATCCCACTGAAATTCCTTCGCCTGTTTTTGGATTTAATAGACCTAAAAAGACGGATACAATTGTGGAGCATGAATTGAGCCACTTTTTAAATGAGGATTTTAAAAATCAGCTGGAGCAGCTCGTTGTGGCAGAAGAGGTAATAAGTGAAACTGCGATCACAACGCCAATTACGGCAACAGAGACCATACATGAAAGGGAGTTTGAAACTCCAGTTGCGGCAACAAAGACCATACATGAAAGGGAGTTTGAAACTCCAGTTGCGGCAACAGAGACCATACCGGAAAGGGAGTTTGAAACTCCAATTATGGCGACGGAGACCACACCTGGAACTGAATTAGTAACTCCAGTTGCTGAAATAGAAACAATACCTGAAACAGCCCCTCTCCCACAAATTGAAAATGAAGATGATGTTTTTGTGAATAACCCCATAAGCGAGCAAGAAGAAGTGGTTATGAAAGTTTCAACATCTCCTTTAATGAAAGAAATCTATCCGGCTAAAGAAACTTCACTTGGAGAAATAAAAAACGATATTAAGCACACTGAAGAAATGGAAGCGACTGTTCCTGAACCTGAACCATCTGCACCAAAACGTTCGCGTCTACCTTTCAATGTGATGATGTTAAAGCAGGATAAACAAAAATGGGAAGAAAAAAACCGGAAAATGAAACTGGAAAAGCAGTCATTACAATCTGCAGAGAAAAAGCCAGCAGAACCAATTAATCCGGTAATTGAACCAACAGTAAATAGAGAAGAAATCCAGGAAGATGGGTTATATGTATTCCCAAAATCTAATTTGTTAAACCCTCCTGTAACAGAGATAAGGGATCATGAATGGTTACAAGAACAAGAAGAACTTTTAAACCAAACATTACAAAACTTTAACGTCGGAGCAAGTGTAGTTAATGTGACACAAGGCCCGTCCGTCACCCGCTTTGAGGTGCAGCCGGAGCCAGGCGTAAAAGTAAATAAAATAACAAACTTAAGCGATGATATTAAGTTAAGTTTGGCGGCCCGAGATATCCGGATTGAAGCTCCGATCCCTGGTAAACATACGATTGGGATTGAAGTGCCAAATCAAAAATCAAGGCCAGTGTTAATAAACGAAATTATACAGGCAGACGTTTTTCGTGAGTCCCCATCCCCGTTAACGGCTGTGCTGGGGCTTGATATCGCCGGAAAACCAATTGTTACCGACTTGAAGAAAATGCCCCATGGATTAATTGCTGGTGCGACAGGGTCGGGCAAGAGTGTATGTATTAACTCTATTTTGGTCAGCTTGTTATATAAGGCCTGTCCAGAAGATTTGAAGTTGCTGCTTATTGATCCTAAAATGGTGGAACTTGCGCCATATAACCGCATTCCACACCTCGTTAGCCCGGTTATTACTGACGTAAAGGCTGCAACAGCTGCATTAAAATGGGCTGTTGACGAAATGGAACGGAGATACGAGCTTTTTGCTCATACTGGTGTTCGGGACATCAATAGATTCAATGAACTGGCAATGCAGCATAAACGTTATTCTGATAAGCTTCCGTTTATTGTCATTATCATCGATGAATTAGCTGACTTAATGATGATGTCGCCGGCAGACGTAGAAGAAGCGATTTGCCGGATTGCTCAAAAAGCAAGAGCTTGCGGTATTCATCTTATTGTTGCAACACAGAGACCATCTGTTGACGTTATAACAGGGCTTATAAAGGCCAATATTCCAACTCGGATTGCCTTTTCGGTTTCTTCACAGGTGGATTCACGCACGATTATTGATATTAGTGGGGCAGAAAAATTGCTTGGCCGCGGTGATATGCTATTTTTGGAAAACGGCTCATCGAAACCTGTCCGCTTACAGGGAACGTATGTATCAGATGAAGAAATTGATATGGTAGTTGCCCATGTAAGAGAGCAGAGGGAGCCTGAGTACTTGTTTGAGCAAGAGGAACTGCTTAAAAAGGCGCAAGTAACCGAAGATGAAGATGAACTTTTTTATGAGGCCTGTGAATTTATTGTTGACCAAGGCGGTGCTTCCACCTCCAGCTTACAAAGGCGCTTTAAAATCGGCTATAATCGAGCGGCTAGATTAATGGATATGTTAGAGCAAAACGGATATATTTCAAGTGCTAATGGAAGCAAGCCGCGTGACGTATTAATAACCGAGGCTGATTTGGAAACTATTCAAGATTAGGACATTTTTGTAAGCTTTTATACTCTTTGTTTACTGGGAAAAATAAAAAAATGGACCACAACGGGCGATTGTAAGCCGCAAATAGTTTTTACAAAAGAATAATGGTATAATAATTAAATGATTTTCATTAATGAATAATAAATCTATAACGTTTCAGAGATTCTCAAGACAATTAGCAAATACAGACAGATGTCATATACTGTTTTACAGTATTACGTTTGGTTGGAGGTTCTTCAATGACTATTTACCATTTTGTAGGTATTAAGGGGTCTGGAATGAGTGCGCTCGCACAAGTTCTACATGATATGAAATTTCAGGTGCAAGGCTCCGATGTCGAAAAACACTTTTTTACCCAGGATGGCCTTGAAAAATCAGGGATCACTATCCTTCCCTTTCAAAAGGAAAATATCAAGCCGGGATTGACCATTATTGCAGGAAATGCATTTCCTGATACCCATGAAGAAATTCAAGAGGCAATGAAGCTTGGCCTTCCTATAGTACGTTACCATCGCTTTTTAGGCGATTTTATGCAAAACTTTACAAGCATTGCCATTACTGGTGCGCACGGAAAAACATCCACTACAGGCTTGCTTGCACATACAATAGCAGGTGCAAAACCTACATCCTTTTTAATCGGTGACGGAACAGGTAAAGGCGAAGAAGGTGCAGAGTATTTTGTATTTGAAGCTTGTGAATACAGAAGACATTTCTTATCGTACTTTCCGGACTATGCAATTATGACAAACATCGATTTTGATCACCCTGATTATTTTGCCAATATTGATGATGTATTTTCGGCCTTTCAAGAGATGGCTGTTCAAGTGAAAAAAGGAATATTTGCTTTTGGGGATGACGAACACCTGCAAAAAATCCAGGCGAAGGTTCCAGTGTTATTTTATGGGTTTGGCGAGGAAAATGATTACCAGGCTAAAAACCTTGTGAAAACAACCCATGGAACGAGTTTTGATGTCTTTATTCGCAATACCTTCTATAATACATTTTCCATACCGACCTTCGGTGACCATAGTGTGTTAAATGCACTTTCGGTCATTGGTTTATGTCATTACGAAGAAATTGATGTAGAGATAGTGAAGGAACATTTGCAAACGTTTCAAGGTGTAAAAAGAAGATTCTCTGAAAAAAGAATCGGTTCACAAATCTTAATTGATGATTATGCCCATCATCCAACTGAAATTAAAGCAACCATCGAGGCGGCCAAGCAGAAATATCCTGACCGGAAGATAATTGCGGTATTCCAGCCGCATACCTTCACGAGGACGCAAGCATTTTTGGAGGATTTTGCTGAAAGCCTAAGGCTGGCAGATAAAGCATATTTATGTGAGATTTTTGGATCAGCCAGGGAAAACCATGGTAAGCTGACAATAAAAGACTTACAAGATAAAGTTGCTGGGTCTGAAATCATTTCAGAAGAAAATACTTTCGTATTAAACGAATATGCCAACAGTGTCATTATTTTTATGGGTGCAGGAGACATCCAAAAATTTCAGGAATCGTACGAAAAACAACTATTATAAAAAAGAAAGGATGCCATCATGTAGTTGGCATCCTTTCTTTTTACTTAAGATTTTCCGGGTTCAATACGTCTAATTCAGGTAAAACGAACAATCCATCTTTGCGGATTAATACATCATCAAAATAGATTTCCCCGCCGCCGTACTCCGGACGTTGAATATTTACCATATCCCAATGGATATTAGAATGGTTATCATTAAAGGCATCATCATAACATTGCCCAGGAGTAAAGTGGAAACTGCCACAAATTTTTTCATCAAATAAAATGTCTTGCATTGGATTCAGAATAAAAGGATTTACCCCAATTGCAAATTCCCCAACAAAGCGTGCCCCTTCGTCTGTATCAAAGATTTTATTAATTCGGCTTGAATCATTGGACTCTGCTTCGACAATCTTCCCATCTTTAAAAGTTAGCTTCACATTTTCAAACGTAAATCCTTGGTATGGGGATGGTGTATTATATGTGATTACTCCGTTAACCGAATCACGCACAGGAGCAGTGTAAACTTCCCCATCAGGGATATTTAATCTGCCGGCACATTTAATCGCTGGAATATCCTTAATCGAGAAGCTGAGGTCTGTTCCGGGACCCGTGATACGTACTTTGTCTGTTCGGTTCATCAATTCCACAAGGCTGTCCATCGCTTGATCCATTTTACTGTAATCCAAGTTACATACATCAAAGTAAAAGTTTTCAAATCCCTCTGTACTCATTTTTGCTAATTGAGCCATGTTTGAGGTTGGATATCTAAGAACCACCCATTTGGTTTTCGGAACGCGAATATCACGGTGAACCTTTTTGCCAATGGTATTACCGTGGATTTTCATTTTATCATCAGGGACATCTGCATGCTCATTGATGTTATCACCTGAGCGGAGACCTATGTATGCATCCATTTTACTCATTACATTTGCTTCAAATTCAGCCATCATGCTAAATTGCTCTTCCTCTGCACCTAATAGCAATGAGCGGTCGACTTGGTGGTCTTTTAGAAGAACAAATGGGTAACCTCCTGCTGCATAAGCCTCTTTAACAAGGGCTGTAACAAGTTCGCGCTGTAATCCAAAGTTTTCAATTAACAACTTTTCACCCTTTTGAAGCTGCACCGAATAATTAATTAAATTTTTAGCCAGTTTCTCAATACGAGGATCTTTCAACACTAACGCCTCCAACAAAATAAATAGAATACAATTCTATTGTAACCGAATGATGTGAGAAAGTTGAAAAAACAATGAAATTTTTAAATAAATTGCAGGAAAACAAGACAAAAATATGGAAGTAGTATAAGATAATTAGCGAGGTTTATATCCTTACTGGATAGGTAATACATAATGATAGGATTAAGGCGGAGGTGCACGATGCAAATTATTTTATACTTAAGCGTAGCCTTGATAGCAATTGCATTTTTTGTGCTTGTCATCTATTTATCGAAAACGCTCAAATCACTTCAAGTTACACTTACCAGCGTTTCGAACACATTGACGGGATTAGAAAAACAATTGAACGGCGTTACAACGGAAACCACTTTACTTTTACAAAAAACAAATGCACTTGCTGAAGATATTCAGCAGAAATCGGAAAGTTTGAATAGTGTGGTAGATGCTGTAAAGGATGTTGGTACAACGGTTTCAAAATTTAATGGAACACTGCAGAATATAACCAATTCAGTTGATCAGCAGGTAGAAGAGAGTAAAGAGAAAATTTCGCAAATTGTTCAATGGAGTAATATTTTCCTTGAATTAAAGGATAAGTGGCAGGCAAGAAAGCAAGGAAAGGATGACTTAAGTTCAAAGGAAAAACAAAGGGCTAGGGCACATTAAACAAAGGAGGTAAAAAAATGTCCAGTAGAGAATATGAATCAAGAGAAACGAATCAAAACCGCAATGAGGAGTCTTCCAATAGCTTTTTACTCGGTGCACTAATCGGCGGGGTAGTCGGAGCCGCCGCTGCACTTCTTTTGGCTCCAAAGTCGGGTAAAGAGCTTCGAATTACCTTAAGTAATCAAGCAGGTTCGATCATGGATAAGACAGGTCAATTTCGGGAAAATGTTATGAATAAAAGCAATGAATTTGTGTCTAAAACTTCCTCACTTTCTCAGGGAGTAGTTAAACAATCCACGGGACTATTAAATAAGGTAAAAGGAAAAGCAGCAAGTACAGATGAAATCGTGGAAGGATCCGAATTAACGTATATTCCAATTCATAACCCAAAAGAAAATCCAAGGGCTAAAAAATCGATTGAAATCAAATCTTTGGACAGCAATGAAATAAGAAAAAAATTAGAAGAAGCACAAAAGGCTTTTGACGAGGAAGAAAGCAGGGTCAAAATTTAATAACTAGTAACAAAATTATTTGTGATAAAAACGGTGAAGTGATAAAATTACTTCACCGTTTATTTATTTTATGTCTAGCTTCAGTGCCTAGGGGCTCGGGGCAATAAGCCCCTGGTCAAGGCGCTTCCGCTTTTCTAACTGGAGGTTATAAGAATGCTTGAAAAAATTGAATCAATTGAACAATTTGATCAAATAATTACAAATGATAGTAAATTTTATCTTTTGAAGCATAGTTTAACATGTCCAATTAGTCATGCTGCTTATAAGGAATACGAAAAATTTTCAAATGAAAATCAAGATGTACCAACCTATTATTTAGCTGTTCAGGATTCACGAGCATTTTCTAACGAGATCGCGGAAAGATTTCAGATTAAGCACGAGTCACCGCAAGCTATGCTTTTTGTAAACGGAGAAGTATTATGGAATGCCTCTCACTGGAAAATCACCAATATATCTCTCGCAAGTGCCAGCAGTCAAAATCAATAAACATCAAAGAGGATGATGGGTTCATCCTCTTCATTATATAAAATAATTTTTTATAAATGGATACAATGTGAGATGAATAACATAACATATTCTACAATACATTAATTTACTTTAGTGCTTAAAAGCGTTTAATTAATAAAGAAAAAATAGATGACAAAGGAAACCATTTCAGCTATAATAAAGCCTAATTATTAAAAAATTTAAAAATTATAACTTTAAGCTTGTAAATCATCTACTTATGCCAGAAAATACATCGATATACTCGGGTGATAAATGATTTGCAAAGGAAGGACGGGGACGAATAATGGTCAAAAATGAATTGGATCAATTAAGGACGCGTATGGATGAACTTAACTTAGAATTGTTGAGGCTAATTAACGAAAGAGCTCAGCTCGTCCAAGAGATTGGACGAGTTAAAGGTAATCAAGGGGTGTACCGATACGATCCAGTCCGCGAAAGAAAAATGCTTGAAGTAATTAAAGAGCATAACGATGGGCCTTTTGAAAATTCAACAATCGATCATCTTTTCAAGGAAATTTTTAAAGCAGGATTAGATTTGCAAAAAGATGATCATGAAAAAGCGTTGCTTGTTTCCAGAAAGAAGAAGCCTGAAAATACAATTGTTACGTTAAAAGGTGAAAATATTGGCGATGGAAAGCAGCATTTCGTGTTTGGCCCTTGTGCAGTAGAGTCATATGAGCAAGTAGCAACTGTAGCAAAAGCGATGAAGGAAAAAGGCCTAAAGCTCCTTCGTGGCGGTGCCTATAAACCAAGAACTTCTCCATATGATTTCCAAGGTTTAGGAGTAGAGGGGCTAAAAATTTTAAAACGTGTGGCAGATGATTTTGATATGGCAGTCATCAGTGAGATTGTGAATCCGGCTGATATTGAAATGGCCATCGATTATATTGATGTCATTCAAATTGGTGCCCGTAATATGCAGAACTTTGAATTGCTAAAAGCTGCAGGTGCAGTTAATAAGCCTGTTTTGTTAAAAAGAGGGATTTCAGCTACGATAGAAGAATTTATCAATGCCGCGGAATATATTATGGCACAAGGAAATGGACAAATCATACTTTGTGAGCGCGGAATTAGAACATATGAACGAGCAACAAGAAATACGCTAGATATTTCAGCAGTTCCTATTTTAAAACAAGAAACACATTTGCCAGTAATGGTAGACGTTACGCACTCTACAGGTAGAAGAGATTTGCTGCTCCCTTGTGCGAAGGCTGCGATTGCTATCGGCGCTGACGGCGTTATGGCTGAAGTTCATCCGGATCCTGCCGTAGCCCTTTCTGATTCACAACAGCAAATGGATCTTAACCAATTTGACAAATTCTATAGTGAATTGCTCGCGTCAAACTTTGTAAGAATATAAGACAAGCGGAATAACCCGTTTAGCGGCGTACACTAGCCGCTGGGTGCTGGCGCAAGACAGTTATCGAAGTTCAGTGATACTTAAAAACCTTCTGCAGTATCTTTGCAGAAGGTTTTTTTGAATGAAAAAGGAATTTTTCAAAAAAATATTGACAAAGGCAATTGCGGCTTTACTATTCTTATCGTATCATTAAATACATATTTAAGATTGTTTATGTTCTCACAAACGAGAATGGCGGAAGCGTCCGTTTAGCGACGTATGGATTAGACCACTCCGTATGAGATGAAGGAAACACGGAGCTAAACTCTATTCGATGTTGACTTATTGTTAGGAGGAAAGTGCTAATACGCTAGTCGCACGACGCTGGAGCTAGAAAAAACAAAAATGACTAAGTTTACACATGCTGTTGTAAAATAAAGAAAACAATGTAGGTTTTAGGAGAGTGTTATAGGTGAATATCACTATTTATGATGTAGCTAGGGAAGCAAATGTATCAATGGCGACCGTTTCCCGTGTAGTCAATGGAAATCCAAATGTAAAACCAGTAACCCGCAAAAAAGTGTTAGAAGTTATTGAAAGATTAGGCTATCGTCCAAATGCAGTAGCAAGAGGATTAGCGAGCAAAAAAACAACAACTGTGGGTGTCATCATTCCGGATATCTCCAATATCTTCTTTGCTGAATTAGCGCGAGGTATTGAAGATATTGCAACAATGTATAAATACAATATTATTTTAAGCAATTCCGACCAAAACAAAGAAAAGGAATTACATTTACTTAATACCATGCTTGGTAAACAAGTGGATGGAATTGTTTTTATGGGAGGAAATATTACTGCTGATCATGTAGAGGAATTTGCAAAATCACCGGTGCCAATCGTTCTTGCAGGCTCTATTGAAGAGTCGACTCAAATTCCTTCTGTAAATATTGATTATGAAGAAGCCGTTTTTGATTCTGTTAAGGAATTCATTAACAAAGGCCATAAAAATATTGCTTTTGTTGTTGGACCGCTTCATGAACCAAAAAATGCGCAGAAAAAACTTAAAGGGTATCAACGGGCACTTCAGGAATCCGGGCTGCCATATAATGAGGAGCTTGTTGTTGAAGGAGATTATACGTACGACTCCGGTATTGAGGCCTTCGAAAAATTATTAGAAGCTAAAGAGAGGCCAACTGCTATTTTAGTTGGTGCTGATGAAATGGCTCTAGGGATTGTTCATGGGGCAGAGGATAAAGGGTATAGTATTCCTGAAGACTTTGAGGTCATCACATCAGACAATACAAGACTGTCACTTATGGTTCGTCCACAGCTTACAACGATAATCCAGCCGTTATATGATATTGGTGCAGTTGCGATGAGGCTATTAACCAAATTAATGAATAAAGAAAAAACTGAAGAGCATATCGTTGTTCTTCCACATCGGATTGAACAGCGACAATCAACAAAATAAAGAAAATGGGTTGGCAAATATGCCAACCCATTTCTATTAAATATGCTAAACGGCGCTTTCGCTTTTCTTACATTGATTCACTCTTTTGATGATTACGAATTGGATAAAGTGCTTTTTCAAGTGTAAGTAAATTCTTTTCGGATATCTCAGCTTTGCGTGGGATCGGAGTATATAAATCATCAGGGTCATCCCATTCTTTTGACAATATGACAGGTGATTCCTTTTGCCACTGATTGAGCCATTCTTCCGGTAAGCTGCCATAACAATTTGAGTTTTCTGTCATTTCAAGCCAAATAAGTGCCCATGCCCTTGGAACCACGCGCCATATGTCATAACCGCCGCCGCCGACTGCAATCCACTTCCCGTTACAATATTGATGGGCAATTTCATGGGCAAGCTTAGGTATTTCCCGATAGATTTTCATTGTTGCTGATAAGTGTGTTAAGGGATCATAATAATGTGAGTCGGCACCATTTTGGGTTAGGATAACATCTGGTTTAAAAAACTCAGCAACTTCTTTAATGGATTGTGTGTAAGCATGGAGCCATGATTCATCTTCAGTAAAGGCATCGACAGGGATGTTAAAGGAATAGCCGTAGCCCCTTCCTTGACCTCGCTCATTGATGTTTCCTGTCCCAGGAAACAAATATCTTCCTGTTTCATGAATCGACAAGGTACACACATTTGGGTCATCATAGAACGACCATTGAACACCATCGCCGTGATGGGCATCCGTATCAACATATAATACGCGTGCATTGTACTTTTCCTGTAAATATTTAATCGCTACCGAGCTGTCATTATAAATGCAAAATCCAGATGCTTTTCCACGAAAGCCGTGATGCAATCCTCCTCCAAGATGGAGAGCATGGAGTGCCTTACCTGTCATTACTTGATCAACAGCCGTTAATGTACCGCCAACCAATAAGGAACTTGCTTCATGCATATTAGAGAAAATAGGGGTATCTTCGGTACCCAAGCCATAGTTTTCAGCTATTTCATTCAGAAGTTGTCCTTGCCCAGCTTTTTTTACAGCCTCTATGTAACTACGATCATGGATAAGGGCTAACTCTTCTTCAGATGCCATTTTTGGCGGGACAATTTGTTCAGGAGCTAGAGCATTCAGTTTATTTAATAGGTCTACTGTTAGTTTAAGCCGGAATTGATTAAAAGGGTGATGATTGCTGAATTTATAATTCAGCAGTTCATCTGAAAATACAAAGGAGCAGCGATCACTCATAAGGATATCCCCGGCAGATTTGGCCATAAAACATGATGTCCAGCTTGTTTCAGATCCTGAATAAGAGCAGTTGGGTTCATTGTCTGTACTCTGATGACAAGAATTTTAAAGTGTTCATCGGTTTTGTCAGGATATACAAGTACACTTAGAATATTCGCTTTCCGATTTTTAATAACAGTAGTAATGTCGCTAAGTTTACCAGCAAGGTTAGGAACCTTTATTTCGATTTGTGAACCGGGTTGATGTGCACCCGTTAACTCAACCATTGTTCGCAGCAAATCCGTTTCTGTTACTATTCCCACAAGTTTCCGATCATTAATGATTGGAATGCAGCTGATCTTGTGTTCGTAGAAAAGGCCAGCCATCTCTTCAACAAAATCGAGCGGATGCCCTGTGATGACATTTCGCTCCATAATCGTATCTAATGGCTTTTTTAAATCCTCAGGATGTTCATTGGCATGAAAAATGGAGGGAGTAGCTTCCCTTATTTTTGCCACAGTTAACAGGCCAACTAAATGCCCTTCATCATTAACGATTGGAATGTGACGGATTTTTCTTGCCTCCATTACAATTATGGCATCCGCAATTGTATCCGTCGGAAAAAGTGTTGCAACGTCTGTTTTCATAATTTCTTCTACTATCATTAGAAAATCACCCTCTATCCCGAGCAATATCAGGAAAATGATTAATACATAAACCGGTTCATAAATCTTAACCGGTCAAACTTTTGAATGGATGCCAGGTCAACCCTTTTCCCCATCCGAGCCATCAGACAGTTGGCAGGATGTGAGCAAATTTCAGGGTCATCTGTGGCATACCACTCAAGACCGCCGGCATTCATCATCTTTTCCATTACCTTTCGATAATCCCAGACATTTAATTTGGTCCCTTTTAAATCCCAATGCCAATAATATTCTGTCGTGATTGTAATATAATCCTCCATCGCATCATCCATCATCGAAACAATCAGCAGGTTTTTACCGACTGAACAGCCTCTAAATTGTGGAATCACTTCAATGGCACCTAATTCGATTAAATTGTCCATTTTGCCTTCTGACCATCGTTCAAGCGGGTCGGGATAAAGATATGTAACATAGCCAACGATTGTCTGCTGATGTCTTGCAATAATAATTCTCCCTTCCGGTAGCTCAGCAATGCCTATTAAAGCCTGATGCTGCTGTTCAGGCGGACGGAATGCAACAAGGTCTTCATGAAATTCATAGCCAGCTAGTTTATCCGATGAAATAGGGCCTTCGATTATTAAGTTCCCATGAGGAGTCTTTAATTGTTTTGCATTGTATATCTTTTTGTGTTCCATACGGTCACCTACCTGAGAGATCGTTAGTGTTCAATTCTATTATACATAAAATCTATCGTAAGAAAGCGATTTCACAAAATTTTCTGTTATATATAAGTCTAAATTATTTATAAAGGTAATCTTTCAATAAAAATATCTCGAATAAATTTTTAAAATTGTGAATAGTTACTATTTGTACTATAATAATCTCATATTAGCCAAGAGGGGGAGATTGCAATGAAAGTGGAAGCGCTGCCAGTTGTACAAGGGGAGCATAATCTAAGTAATTATGAAGAGACGTACAAGCATTTTGACTGGAAGGAAACAGAAAAAGAATTCTCTTGGAGTGAAACAGGACTTGTTAATTTGGCATATGAGGCCATTGACCGTCACGTGAAAACCCATCGAAAAAATAAGATTGCCCTATACTATAGTGATAGTTCAAGAAATGAGAAATACACTTTTAAGGAAATGAAGGACCTATCAAATAAGGCAGGGAATGTATTAAAGAGTTACGGGGATGTTGAAAAAGGTGACCGAGTATTTATTTTCATGCCTAGGTCTCCAGAGCTTTATTTTACTGTTTTAGGTGCAATTAAGCTTGGTGCTATAGTCGGGCCATTATTTGAGGCATTCATGGAAGGGGCTGTACGAGACCGCTTGCAGGACAGTGAAGCGAAAGTTTTAGTAACCACCCCTGAATTATTGGATCGAGTACCGGTTCAAGATTTACCTGCATTAAAGCATATTCTTCTTGTAGGAAAAAATGTCGAGGAGCAAGGTCAGTATATTGACTTTTTAGGAAAATTTGAATCAGCCAGTAAGGACCTCAAGATTGAATGGGTAGATCGGACTGAGGGTCTAATCCTGCATTATACTTCCGGCTCTACAGGCAAACCTAAAGGGGTACTACATGTACATAATGCGATGATACAGCATTATCAAACAGCCAAATGGGTACTTGATTTAAAAGAAGATGATGTATACTGGTGTACAGCCGACCCAGGCTGGGTTACAGGGACATCCTACGGGATTTTTGGACCGTGGTTAACAGGAACGTCGAACGTTATTATTGGCGGCCGTTTTAGCCCTGAATCATGGTATCAAATGATTGAAGATTTTGGTGTGACGGTTTGGTATAGTGCTCCTACCGCCTTCCGGATGCTAATGGGTGCAGGTGATGAGCTTATAAAGAAATTCGACCTAAGCAGCCTCCGCCATGTGTTAAGTGTTGGGGAGCCGTTAAACCCAGAAGTCGTTAAATGGGGAGCAAAGGTATTTAATAAGCGAATTCATGATAACTGGTGGATGACAGAAACAGGTGCACAGCTTATTAGTAACTACCCATGTATGACCATCAAGCCTGGCTCAATGGGCAAACCAATTCCAGGTGTGGAAGCAGCGATTGTCGACAACCAAGGGAATGAGCTGCCGCCATATCGAATGGGGAACCTTGCGATTAAAAAAGGATGGCCTTCAATGATGCACACGATTTGGAATAATCCTGAGAAATATGAATCCTACTTTATGCCAAACGACTGGTATGTTTCAGGAGATTCTGCATACATGGATGAGGAAGGCTATTTCTGGTTCCAAGGAAGAGTGGATGATGTCATTATGACATCAGGAGAGCGTGTTGGGCCGTTTGAAGTGGAAAGTAAGCTAGTCGAGCATCCGGCAGTAGCAGAAGCAGGTGTAATTGGCAAACCAGACCCTGTCCGCGGGGAAATTATTAAGGCATTCGTTGCACTTCGGGATGGCTATGATGCCACTGAGGAACTAAAAGAAGAAATCAGGCAGTTTGTGAAAAAAGGCCTCGCTGCCCACGCGGCACCAAGGGAAATTGATTTCCGCGATAAGCTTCCAAAAACAAGAAGCGGTAAAATAATGAGACGTGTCTTGAAGGCATGGGAACTAAATTTACCTACGGGAGATCTTTCAACCATGGAAGACTAATTGGCAAAAAATCGCACCGAACTTTCGGTGCGATTTTTTTAGGCTGAAAGGAAAGTATAACTTTCCTTTCAGGTATAAGATTCAACTACTCTTAATGAAATTCCTAAGGTGCTCGCCAATCGGCGAGTTTTCTTTATGGAGTTACGAGTCCAGCTTCAACAATATTAGATGGGGCCGATTCCTTTCCGGCGATATCGACTGCAGTTACATAATAGGCACCGCTGCCAGCCATAAAGGAAAGACTGGAGCCGCTGTTTATGCTTGCAACCTTAGAACCGCCTTGATAGACTCGATAACCGACGACATCATTATCTGGAGAAGCTGTCCAAGTTAATGTATTACCTGAAATTGATAAGCTTACACCATCAGGAGTCTTACCGTTATCTACCATTTTAGCGTCGGGAACAAGAATTTTCCCCCAACGATCCTTCTTTGGAATAAGCTGACTTGTATTTTTGAAATTCTTTCCCACCATTCGGGTGATAAAGTCTGGGTTTAATATTAAACCAAACTGGGCAAACTCTTGTGGTGTGGAATCCAAGGCTAAATATTTTTTATCCCCAATGGTGACAAATTTCCCTTCCTTCAAACTATCATCTACTTTTGTCGGAACATCATTTACATTAAAATAATCGCTTTCGACTAAACCGGCCTTAGAACAGGCAGAAGATGGAAGCATGCCTGAAACAGCGCAATAGGAACGTTTCACAATCCCTTCCGGCATTTGAAAGGATTCTTTTGGATTCACTAAATCCGGCTTTATGCTATACGCAGCATTGATTAGTTCAGCCCAAAGGTTATTTGTCCGCTGACTATAGGACATACCGGAAGTCTTTAATGATTTTGGTGTATCATAACCTGTCCAAATGCCAAAGGTGACGTTTGGATTTGTCGCAACGAACCAGGAATCAATAAAATCATTCCCTGTACCGGTTTTGCCGGCCCAGTCAGCACTGAAGTTTAATTTGCTTCTAACTCCAGCAGCGGTACCCGTTTTGATTACATCACGCATCATGTCAAGTGTTAAATAGGCTGTCTGTGGCTTAAAGACGTCAACCGGTTTCACTTCATGCTGATAAATGACTTTGCCATCTTTATCAACAATTTTATCAATCATATAGGCGTCGATAAATTTCCCGCCATTTGCAAAGGTACTAAAGGCATTTGTATTTTCTTCAATTGTAACACCAGTTTCCATGGAACCGATTGCAGTTGATAGGTTCGTATAGTCCGGTTTTTTAAGAGAGGTAAATCCCATTTTCTCAAGGTAGGCTGCCGGACGTTGATCAACTATATCCTTGTATAATTTAACAGCAGGAACGTTATAGGATTTTGCCATGGCATACCTAGCTGAAACGATACCGCTGTACCTTAAATCATAGTTGCGCGGCCAAGGAGTACTTCTGCCGTAAGCCAAACTTAATTCTACGTCCGGCAGCGGTGTTCCTGGTGCTACTTTTCCTAAATCTATTGCCGGGCCGTAGACAAGAAGAGGCTTCATCGTGGAGCCATTTTGCCTAATCGCACTTGTGGCATGGTTGAGCTGTTGTTTTTCGTAATTTCTTCCAGCAACAAAACTGATAATTTTCCCTGTCCTATTTTCAATCAGTTCTGCACCAACTTCGACGGGCTCAATCACAGTATACTTCTCTTTTGTTTCGGGATCCTCCTTTTCCTGAGGCTTATCCGGACCGTAGTTTTTATAATTATCCTTTACAACTTGCATGGCATCGTAAATATCTTTGTCAATTGTGGTGTGAATTTGATATCCATTTTGATGCAAATCATGATCCGCTAATGTTTTATATTTATAATAAAGATTGTCATCATTGTTTAAGTCCTTTTCCGTGTATCCATCCTTTTTGGCCAGCACGGTTGTAAGAACCTCAATCGAACGTTTTTCGATTTCAAATGTAAGCCAAGGATATTTTTCAAGCGGATTCGCAACAGGTGCAATAAAATCCTTTGTAATGTCGTAGGCAGAGGCCTCCGCATACTGCTGCTGGTTTATGTATCCACCATCAAACATTCTTTTTAATACAGTTTTCATACGTGTGATTCCTGGCTCAAGGTTATTCTTCACCGTACCTTCCCTTGTAAAAGGTGTATAGCCAAATGGACTTTGCGGCAGACCAGCAATGAATGCTGCTTGTGGCAGTGACAATTCACTGGCACTTTTACCGAAGATTCCTTTTGCAGCTGCTTGAATGCCTGCAATATTTTGTCCGGAGGAATTTCTTCCAAACGTGGAAACATTAAGATAAGCTTCAAGAATTTCTTTTTTATTGAAAAACTTCTCTAATCGAAGGGCAAGTAAAATTTCATTGGCTTTCCGCTGAAAGGAAACTTCATTTGTTAAGATTTGATTTTTGATTAATTGCTGGGTTAATGTACTTCCGCCAGATTGGACAGCGGAGTTTGTGACTTCTTGAAAGAGGGCACGGAAAACGGCTTTCGGAACAACACCTTTATGCTGATAGAAGTATTCATCTTCGGTTGCAATAACAGCATTGGTCAGATCCTTCGATACCTGATCCAGATTTACTTCTTCACGTATAAGGTCGGATCTGAGTCTGCCAAGGTAGACATCATTTGCAAAATATAAATCCGATGTTTCCGTGTAATTATAAATATCCTTTTTCATACTGTCATATGAACGGACTGGTTCATCTTTCACAAGTGAGGCAAAATAACCGGCACCAACACCTGTTGCAAATGATCCCCCAAGGATAACGACTGTAAGCACGAGGAGAAATAGGTTCCAAACCACTTGAGAGGTAATTCGTGCACTTTTGATCGTCTTTTTATGGGTAAACAAGTTAAGTATGGATTTTGCTTTTTTCATCCACACTTGTATTTTTTCATTCATTCAGAGCATCACCTCATTATAAAATCAAATACATTATAGCATATAGAAAAAGCAATAACTGACAACCTTCTACATTTTTCTGAAATTTCTAGTTGATATTTGACAAATGGGCTGGATTATGGTGAAAAAACTATAACAATTAATAATTTAAAAGCTTTGAAGGGAACCAATTGTAGTTCTTCTATCCCTGTTTGTAGAGAGTCAGCGGTGGTGTGAGCTGGTACATATAGAAGAATGAATTACGTCCTTGAGCTTTTTCTGTGAAAACACTTGTGAGTAGCAGAAAACGGTAAAAACCGTTAATTTTTTTGAGTTGGAGGATTTTTCCTCAAGCTGGGTGGTACCGCGTAAATTTACGTCCCTGCATTTTTGCAGGGGCGTTTTTTATTTATTACAGTCTAACAAAGTGCAGCTCTTTATACTTTGATATCTGCCTAGCTTCATCGCCTAGGGGCTCGAGTAATAAGCCACTCGCTACGGAAGGCAAAAAGAGCCTTCTGTCAGTGCCTGTCTGATGCTTGTCGCCCAGTTCAAGGCGCTTACGATTTATTAAATTGGAGGGATTAAGATGGATTTATTACAGGATTTAGCATAGAGAGGGATTATTTACCAACAATCAGATGAAGATGGTTTAAAAGAAATTTTAAGTAACCAAAAAATTTCTTTATACTGCGGGGCTGATCCGACGGCTGATAGCTTGCATATTGGTCACTTGGTACCGTTTTTAACACTTAGGAGATTTCAACAGCATGGTCATCGCCCGCTTGTTTTGGTTGGCGGAGCTACAGGATTGATTGGTGATCCAAGCGGGAAAAGTGAAGAACGGAATCTGCAAACCTTGGAAGCAGTACAAAAGAACGTAGAAGGAATCAAAAAACAGCTTGCAGCGATTTTTGACTTTGACGGTGACAATGGTGCCATTATGGTGAATAACTATGATTGGGCCGGCTCAATGGATATTGTTTCTTTTTTACGTGATATCGGCAAGCATATTGGGGTTAATTACATGCTGGCAAAAGATACAATTGCATCAAGGCTTGAAACAGGTATCTCTTTTACTGAATTCACATATACCATTTTACAGGCAATGGATTTCAACCATTTGTATGAACACCATAATTGTAAATTGCAAATTGGCGGCAGTGATCAGTGGGGCAACATTACCACTGGATTAGAATTAATCCGGAAAATGCAGCCCGAGGGCTCAAAAGCATATGGATTAACCATTCCTCTTGTTACGAAGGCTGACGGTACCAAATTTGGAAAAACAGAAGGCGGCGCTGTTTGGCTTGATGCAAAGAAAACTACTCCATACGAGTTCTATCAATTCTGGATTAACACAGCTGATGCCGATGTTGTCAAATACTTAAAGTTTTTCACTTTCCTTTCACACGAGGAAATTGTGCAATTAGAAAGGGCTGTTGAGGAAGAACCACACCTTCGCAAAGCCCAAAAGGCATTAGCGGAAGAGATGACGCGTCTTATTCATGGTGAAGAATCACTACAGCAAGCAATTGAAATTTCTCAAGCCTTATTTAGCGGGGATGTGAAAAATCTTTCAGCTGCTGAAATCAAACAAGGCTTTAAAGACGTACCATCCTTTAATGCCGAGGATTTAGTTGGGAACCTTGTTGATTTGCTGGTTGCGGCAAAAATTTCTCCTTCAAAGCGTCAGGCACGGGAAGACATTACTAATGGTGCAGTGACTGTAAACGGTGAAAAAATAACAATACGAACTATTCTCTAAATGAGAGTGATCGTATTGAAGACCAATATACGATTATTAGAAGAGGCAAAAAGAAGTACACACTAATTAAATATTAAATTCATTATGGGCTTTGGATTTCCAAAGCCCTTTTTTCTGTCCAGAGAGACTAGGGGGAGTAACATTGCTGCGGAATAATTCGTCTAATATATAAAGAGAAAAAAGCGGGGGTGAATTGAGTGAAATTTTTATTGCACTCCGTATTTATCATTCTCATTGCACTTGTCACATTATTTGGACTTTCCTGTGCGGTTAGCAGATGGTACAATTCTAGAAAGATTATGTACCGTAGCAATCGTGATTGTAATCTATTTTGTCGTAGCATTTATGTATCGAAAAGCGATTAGTTGGGCTTATAAACGATAGAAAAACCCTCGTACCAAATTGGTACGAGGGTTTTTTGAAAGATTAACGTGAGTAGAACTCAACGATGAATGTTTCGTTAATTTCAGCAGCAAGTTCAGAACGCTCTGGTAAGCGAGTGAAAGTACCTTCTAATTTGTCAGCATCGAAAGTTAAGTAATCAGGAATGAAGTTCGTTACTTCGATTGCTTCTTTGATAACATCAAGGTTGCGTGATTTTTCACGAAGGCTGATTGTTTGACTAGGAGTTACACGGTATGATGGGATATCTACGCGAGAACCATCAACTAAAATGTGTCCGTGGTTTACTAATTGACGAGCTGCACGACGAGTGCGAGCAAGACCTAAACGGTAAACTAGGTTGTCAAGGCGTGATTCAAGAAGAATCATGAAGTTTTCGCCGTGAACGCCGCTCATTTTGCCAGCCTTAACGAAAAGGTTGCGGAATTGACGCTCATTTACACCATACATATGACGAAGCTTTTGCTTCTCTTGTAATTGTAATCCGTATTCAGAAAGCTTTTTGCGTTGGTTTGGACCATGTTGTCCAGGAGCGTAAGGACGCTTTTCTAATTCTTTACCTGTGCCGCTTAGAGAGATTCCAAGACGACGGGATAATTTCCAGCTTGGGCCGGTATAACGAGCCATGAATGACTCCTCCTTCGTGTTTTTATTTTGGTAAAATAAAAACCGTTATGAAACATCAATAAAGCCATTTTGTTTTCATGCACCTTCGCCCTAGCAGCTAAGGGTTACAAGATGCACCATCAACAATAAGCAGCATGCTTTTATGAGGAACAAAATGAGACTACTAAAGTGTTCACATAGGCTGCAATATTTTACACAAAGAATATTATATAATTTTTATTCCTTTTAAGTCAAGTTTATTTTGAAAGCTAAAATCCCTGTTTAAAAAGCATTCTGAAAAAAAATAATAAATTTTTTGAAAAAATATTCCAAAAGCATCCAAAAATTATCTATAATTAGGGTACGATGTATATATCTGGAATTATAACGAGTAAAATTTGAAATGCATTCTCTTGAAGGAGATTTAAAAGTGGATGTTGTGAAATATAAAAAGTTATTTCAAATAGCGGAAAAACTTCATTCGTCCCTCGATATGGATGTCTTATTAGGGGAATTATTCGTTATACTGAAAGAAGTATATCCAAACTTTTCCTATTACTTGCTTCTTTCAACGAATACTCACAGCCATAGCGACCTCCGGATTATTGAACTAGAATACGATAGCGAAAATATTACGGCCATAAATGCATTTGTATCAGGTAATGTTCAATTTGAAAGTTCATATATTGAGCATCAGCATGCCATTCTTTATGCGCCTTTAAAAGGCAAGCAGGGGGTATACGGGGTATTACAGGTGATCGCACCTGATACTACAGAATTTCCCGCTAATGAAGTAGAATTTATTACTTTATTGTCAGGATGTGCAGGAGGAGCGTTGGAAAATGCCCAGCTTTATCAACAGTCATTAAGAACCATTTCTGACCTGCATTTAATCAACGAAACCTCTCACCAACTAAATTCTAACCAACCGTTGGCTGTGACTTTTGACTTCATGTCTACACAAATTAAAGTGTCTTTTGATGCGGAAGAGGTTGGCTTTTTTCTATTTTCCCATGATCATGCAAAAGCGAAAGTTCTCCCTGGATCAACTTCTTACTTTTTCAATAGGCAGTCTCGTGTCTACATAAACTACATAAGAGAAAAATTACAAAAAGAAAACAAACCACTATTTATTGGGGATCTAAACCTTTCTGAAAAAAATTATGGAACTAGCTATCATTCAGTAATGGCTGTACCGGTGATTGTCAGTAAGAAATTCAAAGGTTTTTGCATAATCATGCATCAAAGTCCTTATTTCTTCTCTTTTGAGTCATTTAAGCTTCTTCAGTCACTAGTACATCATTCATCATTAGCGTTAACCAACTCTATGCTGAGAGAAGAATTGAAAATAATGGTTACCACTGACCATTTGACAAAGCTCCATTCGCGAAAGTTTTTGGATGAAAAAATTCAGCGTTCCATGATAAAGGATGAGGAAGGAACCTTTATTCTCATTGATATTGATAATTTTAAAGAAATAAATGATACATATGGACATCAAATTGGTGATGAAGTACTTATTCAGGTAGCAAATCTTATTAGAGGCAACATTCGGGAAAATGATGTAGGTGCCCGTTGGGGTGGTGAAGAACTGGCCATTTATCTTCCTAAGGTTCCATTAGATACAGGTTTGGCCATAGCTAACCGGTTAGTAAAAAAGGTATCTGAATGCTCCGAACCGCATATAACGGTGTCATGTGGAGTTTCCTATTGGAATAAAGAGAAACAAGATTCCTATGAATATTTGTTTAAAAGGGCAGATGAAGCGTTATATACGGCAAAAGAGACTGGAAAGAACAAAGTTGTGACCCAAGGCGACAATAGTAGGGCAAGTTAGGCACTCGTTTGTCCGAGTGCCTTAACGATTTATCTATGATTTTCATAATCTATAACAAACATTGAAAGCGTTTCCGGTCAGAAAGGGGTACCTGCATGAAAAAAAGATTTGAAACTGAAGTAATCCATAATAGCTACCAAGCGGATGAACATCAAGGAAGTTTAGTCCCACCATTGTATCAATCTTCGACTTTCACCTTTGCAAATGCAGAGCAAGGCGAAAATAGGTTTGCTGGTAAGGAAGAGGGATACATTTATTCCCGCTTAGGTAATCCAACAGTAAAGATATTGGAGGATAGGATAGCAACACTTGAAAACGGTGAAGCGGCTTTAGCTTTTTCGTCGGGAATGGCTGCAGTGAGTGCGGTGTTAATGGCCTTAACAAAAACAGGAGATCATATCCTTTGCTCACAAGGTGTGTATGGATGTACCTTTGGGCTGATTGAGTTATTGAAAGAGAAATATGGAATCGGGCATGATTTTTCTCAAATGGATTCAGTGGAAACGTTGGAAAATGAAATCCTTTCCAATACAGCTTGTATCTACATCGAAACCCCGATTAACCCAACAATGAAGCTGGTCGACCTTGAAATGGTAGCAAACGTAGCAAAGGAAAAAGGAATTCCTGTTGTGGTGGATAATACATTCTGTTCACCATATTTGCAAACTCCCTTAACCCTTGGGTGTGATGTTGTCATTCATAGTGCAACGAAATATATTTCTGGGCATGGCGATGTGATCGCCGGGATGGCAGTAGGAAAAAAGGATTTTATTGGCCAAGTATCAAAGACAACACAGAAGGATATCGGAGGGATCATTTCCCCATTTGATGCATGGCTGCTGTTACGAGGAATAAAAACCCTCCCAGTACGAATGGATCGTCACTCGGAAAATGCCATGCATTTGTTTGAATATCTTAAAACTCATCCTAAAGTGGATTATATTTATTATCCTGGCGACACCGAAAATAAGGATTATGCTATTATGAAAAAACAAATGAAAACACCAGGCGGGCTCATATCTTTTTCAATAAAAGGCACAAAGGAAACAGCACAAAAATTTATGAATCAATTACAATTGATAAAAATCGCCGTCAGTCTTGGCGATGCCGAATCGTTAATTCAACATCCGGCTACAATGACCCATGCAGTTGTGCCTGAGGAAGAACGAAGAAAAATGGGGATCGAAAATACCTTGCTGCGCCTCTCTGTAGGGCTAGAAGCATGGGAGGATATTAAAGAAGATTTGGATCAGGCATTTCAAAATATTTAAAGAAAGACTCGCCAGCTTTTATTGGTATATAGGCTTTTAAACAGGTCTGTTGATTGGCGCTCCAGGCACTTCGCTTTCCGCGGGCGTGCCGGGGAGCCTCCTCGTCGCTTCGCTCCTGCGGGGTCTCCCCTGCCCCGTACTCCCGCAGGAGTCTTCGTGCCTTCCGCGCCAATCAACAAAGTGCTTTCAATAAAGACCTTCAACTCAACTAATAAATTATAAAAATAAGTGGTGAAATCAATGTTTAAGCCAAAAGAGTCTAGCCAAAGTGAATATGAATTTGTATCTATTGATGAATTGGTACCTGATGACCATCTTCTTCGTTTAATTGATAAATATATTGATTTTTCGTTTCTTCTTGAAAAAGTCCGTCCTTATTACAGCGATGATAATGGACGCCCATCTGATCACTAATTGGTTAAAAATGATGTTTATCGGTTATCTTTACGATTATCTAAATCGGGAAAAATGCTTTATAAATTTAGAAAGGAAAAAATTGAGCGAAGCTTCGCAGACTCAAAAGAGCTGCACGGTCTTCGCTACTGCTGGTTACGGGGATTGAAGAAAGCAAGTGACCATCTTCTTCTTACAGCAGCCTGTCAAAATATAAAAAAGATTGCAACACAGAAAGTGAACATATCCCT
>Ga0213829_1000912_pt1 | contig 23638 bp, 21 predicted proteins | sample MC6MC0896MG_FD_180665 | JGI IMG/M metagenome (GOLD analysis project Ga0213829, IMG submission 180665) | Enriched soil aggregate microbial communities from Iowa State University, Ames, United States - MC6-MC0896-MG | ecosystem: Environmental > Terrestrial > Soil > Unclassified | place: USA: Iowa...
ATTTAGATATACTTGTATAGACAAGCACACACAAGGTCAGATTTAACAAAAAAGATACAATTTTGTTATATTGCGTTAGCTATCACGCTTTTAAAACTTATGACATAAAGTGGCCCTGCAGCCGGTACCGGTTACCGGGGAAAAGCAGCCGGGCATGCGACACGATGTGCGACGAGGACCAGGTGCGACGGCGGATCAGCAGGCACGGATCGTGTTCTTTAATGCGCAGCCGTTCACACTCCTGCGGCGTGGCGCGCACGGCTTCCACAATGTGCTCCCCTTCCGTCAGCGGTGCGACAAGCGAGAGATACGCGTGCGGCGTGGTTTGGGTGTAATCCTGGTCCAGATAGTCCGGTATCCGTTCAGCGTTAACGCAGCGATCTTCAATCTGTACCGGAATGTCGTTTTCGAAATGCACCATCACGGAGTGGAAGATACGGCTTCCCTCCTTGACGTTAAGCTCTGTGGCCTGCTCTGCGCTGGCCTGGGTTTCCTCAAGCACCAGCACCTCACAGCGGTGCTGATGATTACGCGCGGCAATCTCGTCCGCAATGCTGCGGATTTCAAACAGGGCGGATTGCCCTTTCGGCTCCGCCACAAACGTCCCGACGCCCTGCAGGCGCACCAGAAGGCCTTCGTCGGTCAGTTCGCGCAGCGCCCGGTTGACGGTCATCCGGCTAAAACCAAACTGCGCCACCAGGTCGGCCTCCGACGGAATGCGGTCGTGCGGCCGCCAGACGCCGGTGGCGATTTTTTCGCTTATCGCCTGCTTCACCTTTTCGTAGAAAGGCGCGGGAGGACTCGACTGCGGCAGCGGTGAGCGTGAAAACATCATGACTCCTTAAACGGTGTTATGCCCACCAGTGAGCAATTTGCCAGGCCAGACGGGCGGCGAGCTTTGCGCCCTGTCCGTCCCGATCGTACTGCGGGTTAAACTCTACCAGATCGGCGGCCTGTAGCTTACCGCTTCGACAGATATGTTCGATAATGGGCAGAAGATCCAGGGCCGGTATGCCTAACGCTGCCGGTGCGGAAACGGCGGGCATTTCGCTGGCGGGCAGAACGTCCAGATCGATTGTCAGGTAGATGCGATCGGCCTGTGCCAGCACCATTTCCAGGGAAGATAGCGCATCGCGTCTGAAATGGAGATCTTCCACCAGCGTGACGTTCAGGCGTTCAGCCTCATCCCACAGTGCCTGCGTGTTCGCCGCCCGGCTCACGCCAAGGCAGGCGTAGCGAAATTCCCGGCCGCGTGCTTCACAGTAGTTTGCCAGCTGGCGAAACGGCGTGCCGGATGTCGCGCGGTCGGCCCTGCGCAGGTCAAGATGTGCATCGAGATTTATCACCGCCACGCGCTCGTTCGGGAAGGCATCCAGAATGCCCCGTCCGTGCGCCCAGGCGGTTTCGTGCCCGCCGCCAAAGACCAGCGTGCGCATGCCGGACCGCTGGCAGGCCGTGACGGCATCGGTTAACGCCTGCTGCGCCGCTTCCAGCTCGGCACCTTCAACGAACACCGAGCCCATATCCGCCAGCCGCTCGTGTCCCTGATGGCTGGCCATATTTGCCAGCGCTTTTCGCAGCATATCCGGTGCATGCACGGCACCGGGCCTGCCCTGATTGCGCTTGACCCCTTCATCACACTCAAAGCCTATCAGCGCAATGCCGGATGGCAGAGGAGCAAACTGCGCCTGCTGTCGTATCGTCTGAAAAATACGCTTTGCGCTGCTGGCCTCGGCGCTGTCGTCTCGCCCCTGCCAGACCGTTTCGGCTACGGGCCGCCATAGCTTCATACTGCCTCCCCACGGAAAATACGTTGATACAGCGGATTGCGTCCCGGCTCGTAGACCATCTCCACCGGATGGTGTGCATCCCAGACGATGAAATCAGCGACAAACCCTGCCCGCAGCTGCCCGTGGGTTGCGCCACGGCCCAGCGCCTGCGCGGCATGGCGCGTGACGCCAGCCCAGGCCTCTTCAGGCGTCAGGCCAAACTGGACACAGGCCATATTCATCGCCAGGTGCAGGCTCGCAAACGGGCTGGTGCCCGGGTTATAGTCGGTGGCAACGGCCATCGGCACGCCCTGTTTTCTGAGCAGTTCCACCGGCGGACGCTGGCGCTCCTGAAGAAAATAGAACGCGCCGGGTAGCAGTACCGCCACCGTACCGCTTTGCGCCATCGCCTGAATGCCTGCGTCATCAAGATATTCGATATGATCGGCCGACAGCCCGTGATATCGGCTGACCAGCGCCGCTCCGCCCAGATTTGAAAGCTGCTCCACATGACCTTTCACCGGAATCCCGAGCGCAGTCGCCGCCTGGAAGAGGCGCTCGGTTTGCGACGGCGTAAAGCCGACGTTTTCACAAAATACGTCGACCGCTTCAAACAGCTCTTTTTGCCACAGCGCGGGCATGATCTGCTCGCAGACCAGCGCGAGGTACGCATCCGGATCCTGTCGGTATTCCGCCGGCACCGCGTGCGCGGCCAGCAGCGTTGGGCTGATATCGATCGGGTTATTGAGGCTCAGCTGGCGTGCAACCTGCAGCATCTTCTCTTCGGCGTCGGCGTTTAGCCCGTATCCGGACTTGATCTCAACCGTAGTGACGCCTTCATTCATCAGCCGCTGCAGCCGCTGCTGCGCCAGTTGAAGCAGGGTTTCGGGGGTGCTGCAGCGCGTCGCCGTCACGGTAGCGTTAATCCCGCCCCCCTGCGCGCTGATGGTTTGGTAAGAGACGCCGTTCAGACGCTGCTCCCACTCCGCCGCGCGATCGCCGCCAAATACCAGGTGGGTATGGCAGTCAATCAGGCCCGGCGTCACCAGACGCCCCTGAAGATCAACGCAGTGACGGTGCCCGCCAGGAATATCAGATTCAGGGATCGCGGCAACAATGGTGTGTCCGCGCACGACCAGGGCGTGTTGCTCTTTTAGTCCATAAGGCGCGCAGACATCCGGAGCCATTGTCGCCAGTCGCGCGTTTCGCCATATTACATCGTCGGGATGAAGCTGCTGCATGGGGCATTCCACTTGTCATGGGTTGTATAGACATTTATTTTCATCTGCTGTCTGCTGTCAACCGACTTTGTGGAAATTGTTATTTATTTGTGATCACTTACCTGCCGCTCCAGGGCTAAAAATGCAACTTTTACCCTTTTTATCTTCCCGTTTCGCTCAACTTAGTATAAAAAAGCAGGCTATTTCGTCTATCCCGTTTAAGACTTGCATACCCAGGAGCTTCACCTTGAATATTTCCAGGATTTCCCGTCTGGCGTTAGCACTCGCCTTTGGCGTGACCTTATCCGCATGCAGTTCAACCCCACCGGATCAGCGACCTTCTGAGCAGGTCGCACCGGGTACTGCCTCCCGCCCGGTGTTGTCCGCTGATGAAGCGAAGAACTTCGACCGTGCCCACTACTTCTCGGCGATGGATCCAAACGCTGCGCCGTGGACGCCGTCTTCTATTAACCTGCCTAAACAGCCAGACTTCGTGGTTGGCCCGGCGGGTGCGCAGGGCGTAACGCATACCTCTATTCAGGCCGCGGTTGACGCTGCCATCACTAAACACAGCGCGTCTCGTCAGTACATCGCGATCCTGCCTGGCGAATATGAAGGCACCGTGTATGTTCCGGCGGCACCGGGCAGCATTACGGTGTACGGTCTGGGCGAAAAAGCGATCGACGTAAAAATTGGCCTGGCGATTGACTCTGAAATCGACAGCAACACCTGGCGTCGCCTGGTGAACCCGGCCGGTAAATATATGCCGGGCAAACCGGCGTGGTATATGTTTGATAACTGCCAAAGCAAGCGTTCCGCCACCATTGGCGTGATGTGCTCCGCGGTATTCTGGTCTCAGAATAATGGCCTGCAGCTGCAGAACCTGACCATTCAGAATACCCTGGGTGACAGCGTTGATGCCGGTAACCACCAGGCCGTTGCGCTGCGCAGCGATGGCGACCAGGTTCAGATCAACAACGTGAACATTCTGGGCCGTCAGAACACCTTCTTCGTGACCAACAGCGGCGTGCAGAACACCCTGCAGAATAACCGTCTGACCCGTACGCTGGTGACCAACAGCTACGTTGAAGGTGACGTGGATCTCGTGTCCGGCCGCGGCGCGGTGGTGTTTGATAATACCGATTTCCGCGTGGTGAACTCACGTACCCAGCAGGAAGGCTATGTGTTTGCACCAGCAACCCAGTCTAACCTCTTCTACGGTTTCCTGGCCGTAAACAGCCGCTTTAACGCTGCCGGTGACGGCGTGGCGCAGCTGGGCCGCTCCCTGGATGTGGACTCTGCAACCAACGGTCAGGTCGTGATCCGCGACAGCGTGATCAACGAAGGCTTCAATATGGCGAAGCCGTGGGCTGACGCCGCCATCTCTAAACGTCCGTTCTCCGGCAATACCGGCGCGGTGGATGATAAAGGGAACGTGCAGCGTAACCTGAACGACGCTAGCTTCAACCGTATGTGGGAATACAACAACCGCGGTCTGGGTAGCAAAGTGGTTGCTGAGCCTAAGCAGTAGGATGTCCTTTTGCCGGCCTACACAACCCGTAGGCCCGGTAAACGCAGTGCCATCGGGCATAAAAAAAACCTCGCATGTGCGAGGTTTTTTGTTTTAAGCCGCTTAGTGAGCGTTAACCACCACCCACATCGGCCCCTGGCCGACGGCGTAGCGCCCTTTCTCTTCCAGCAGGCCCTGCTCGCCTTTAATTTCGTACAGCGCGATGTGGTGGGATTTCTGCCCTGTCGCAATCAGGTATTTACCGCTGTGATCGATATTAAAGCCGCGCGGCTGGGTTTCCGTTGGCTGGAAGCCCTCAATGGCCAGCACGCTGCCGTCCTCGGAGACGCTGAAGACGGTAATCAGGCTGGAGGTACGGTCACAGGCGTACAGATGACGGCCATCCGGCGTAATGTGAATATCAGCCGCCCAGCGCGTGTCGGAGAAGTCAGACGGCATCATATCCAGCGTCTGCACGCATTCAATCTGGCCGTTAGGGTCTTTCAGTTCCCATACGTCCACCGAGCTGTTCAGTTCATTGACCACGTAAGCGTACTGCTGGTTCGGGTGGAAGACCATATGACGCGGGCCCGCGCCTTCAACGGTAGTGACTTCAGCAGGAGTCTGCGCCACCAGGTGACCATCGTCGCTCAGGGTGAACAGGCAGATACGATCCTGCTTCAGCGCAGGCACCCACAGCGTACGGTTGTCCGGCGTGATATTTGCCGAGTGGCAGCCTTCCAGCCCTTCCACCACATCCACGGTTTCGACCGGAATGCCATCTTCCAGACGCGTTACGCTGACGCAGCCCGCGTTATACGAGCCGCTGAAGACAAAGTTGCCTTTACGATCGGTAGAAATGTGGGTTGGGCTGCCCGGCAATGGCGCTTCGGCAGTGTACGTCAGCGCGCCGTCGTCCGGAGAAATGCGATAGGCCAGCACGCGAAACTCCGGGCGCACACCCACGTACAAGAAACGTTTATCCGGGCTGATAACCATCGGCTGCACCTGGCCTGGCACATCAACAACCTGAACCAGCGTGAGTGTCCCTTCGGTATTTAAACGCCAGACATGAATTTGCTGGCTTTCAGGACTGGCGGTATAAACGGTTTGTTTCATGAATATTCACTCCTCACTGCGCATGAAAGTAATTAACTTTTGACGGTGAATGCTGAATTGTCGACAGGAATTTTGAAGCATTCGCCTCTCGGTGTACCATCCCATCAAAACGTAAATTCAATATTAACCCGGGAAAACAGATGACCTCGCGTGTGATTGCTCTGGATTTAGACGGTACCTTACTGACGCCGCAAAAAACCCTTCTCCCCTCTTCCCTGGACGCGCTTAAGCGCGCGCAGGAAGCGGGATATCAACTCCTTATCGTAACGGGTCGACATCACGTTGCCATTCACCCTTTTTATCAGGCACTGGCGCTAGATACACCTGCAATTTGCTGTAATGGCACTTATTTGTATGATTATCAGGCAAAAAAGGTTTTAGAATCCGACCCGCTGCCGGTTCCTCAGGCGCTGCAATTGATTGATCTGCTTGATGAGCATGACGTTCACGGTCTGATGTACGTGGACAACGCGATGGTCTACGAGCGCCCTACCGGCCACGTGGTGCGCACCAGCAACTGGGCGCTGTCCCTGCCCGAAGCGCAGCGTCCGGTCTTTACCCAGGTTTCCTCTCTGCGTCAGGCGGCACAGGACGTTGAGGCTATCTGGAAATTCGCCCTGACGGATGAAGACACCACCAAACTGAATGCGTTCGCGAAGCACGTCGAGGAGACGCTGGGTCTGGAGTGCGAATGGTCCTGGCACGATCAGGTCGATATTGCCCGCAAGGGCAACAGCAAAGGCAAGCGTCTGACGCAGTACGTGGCGTCACAGGGCGGGTCGATGCAGGATGTGATTGCCTTTGGCGATAACTACAACGACATCAGCATGCTGGAGGCCGCCGGTACGGGCGTGGCGATGGGCAATGCCGATGATGCGGTAAAGGCGCGCGCCAACGTGGTGATTGGGGATAACACCACCGACAGCATCGCGCAGTACATTTATACCCATCTGCTGTAATCAGGTGGTGATAGAGACGCTCTTGATTTGCGCGTAAAGCCACAGGCCGGGTTTGATCCCTAACTCATCCCTGGCCCACGGGCTGATGCGCGCCCAGAGCGTTCTGCTACCCACTTCAAGCTTCACTTCCACCTGACCGTTATCATCAAAACACTCCGCCACTTTGGCGCGCAGAATATTTCGGATACTGGTCTGCAGCGGGGGTTGTAACACCAGCGAGACATCCGACGCCTGAATGCGGATCCGCAGGGCTGACTGCAGCGGTTTATCGATCCGGTTAACCCATAAATGCTGATCGCCCAGCGCCAGCGCAGTCATAGCGTAGTGCGGATGGTGTTCCAGAACGCTCACTTTCAGAATGCTGCTCTGCTGCTCTTTTGGCAGCCAGGGGTGCATTACGCTGCTGCCCCATACCTCTTCCAGCTTGCCGAAGGCCTTAACGCTGCCCTCTTCCAGCACCAGAACGTTATCGGCCAGATGCAGGATCTCATCCAACGAATGGCTGACGTAGAGCATCGGAATATTAATTTCACGCGTCAGGCGCTGCAGGTAGGGCAGGAGCTCACGTTTACGCGGAATATCCAGCGAGGCCAGCGGTTCGTCGAGCAACAGCAGCTCCGGCGCGGTCAGCAGCGCGCGGCCGATCGCCACCCGCTGTTTTTCTCCGCCGGAAAGCGAGGAAGGCAGCCTGTCGAGCAGAGGTTCGATACCTAAAAGCGTTACCAGCTTCTCAAACTGCGAAGCCATGCTTTTCGCCATGCCGTAGCGCAGGTTGCCGCGCACGCTGTAGTGCGGGAATAAGCGCGCATCCTGGAAAACATAGCCAATACGGCGTTTATCAGGCGACAGATATACCTTGTTTTCCACGTCGTTTAAGACGCGGTTGTTCAATACAATTCGCCCTGCCTGCGGGCGGGTCAGGCCGCTTATCGCGTTGATCAACGACGTTTTCCCCGCCCCGGACACGCCAAAGATGGCGGTGATGCCGCTTGCAGGCAGCGTCTCGCTAAGCGTCAGGGTATGGTTTCCCAGCGTCTGGGTAAAATGAAGCTCAAGCATGTCTATTTCCCCATCCGCTCACGGCTGAGTCTCGCCAGCCATTCCGACACCAGCAGCGATACCAGGGCTAACACGATTGAGATGATGCACAGGCGCGCCGCGGCACTCTCTCCCCCTGGCGTCTGAATCAGGGTATACATGGCAGACGGGATGGTTCGCGTCTCGCCGGGAATATTCGACACAAAGGTGATCGTGGCGCCAAACTCGCCGAGCGAGCGGGCGAAGGCCAGCACCGTGCCGACAATAATGCCCGGCAGCGTCAGCGGAAGCGTGATGGTGAAAAAGACGCGCCAGCGACCGGCGCCCAGCGTGCGGGCCGCCTGCTCGAGCTTCATATCCACGCCTTCCAGCGCGAGGCGGATCGCCCTCACCATCAGCGGGAATGACATTACCGCCGCCGCCAGTACCGCACCGCGCCAGCTAAACGCAAACGTCAGCCCAAACCAGTCGTACAGCTTCTCGCCGATAAAACCGCGTCGCCCCATCGAAATCAGCAACAGATAGCCGACCACCACGGGCGGCAACACAAGCGGAAGATGAAGCACGCTGTCGAGCAGCGCTTTGCCGGGAAAACGACAGCGCACCAGCAGCCAGGCAAAGAAGATCCCAAAGGGCAGACTCAGCGCAACCGCCAGGGAAGAGACTTTCAGGCTCAGCAGAACAGCCTGCCATTCAGGATCGGTCAATATCATCAGTGAGTCGTAAATCCATAACGTTTAAAGATTGCGGACGCTTGTGGCCCCTTCAGGTAATCGCAGAAGGCCGTCACGGTCACATTATTATGTCCATCAACAATCGCAACAGGGTATTCCACTTTCTTGTGGGAGTCTTCCGGGAAGGTTGCGACTACTTTCACACCCTTGCTGGCAACGGCATCAGAGCCATACACAATGCCCAGCGGGGCTTCATTGCGCTCCACCAGCGCCAGCGCGCCGCGAACGTCTTCCGCCGGCGCCAGCTTCGGCGACAGGGTCTCCCACGCGCCCAGCTTTTGCAGCGCTTCTTTAGCGTAAATCCCGGCCGGAACGTGCTCCGGGTCTCCCACCGCCAGACGGCCGCCGTTCAGCAGGCGGGTCCAGTTTGTCTCTTTGTTGATGGTGAAGTCGGCCTGCGCGCTGGCTTTTGGCGCCACGACGACCAGGCTATTGCCCAGCAGCGTTTCGCGGGTTGCCGCATCCATCGATTTCTTCTCCACCGCGTAATCCATCCACTTCTGGTCAGCCGAAATGAACAGATCCGCCGGTGCGCCCGCTTCTATCTGACGCGCCAGCGTAGAGGAAGAGGCAAACGAGGAGACCACCTCAACGTTTTTCTCTTTTTTATACGCCGCCGCGATATCCTGCATTGCGTTGGTCAGCGACGCCGCCGCAAAGACCGTAATTTTACCGTCGTCCGCCAGCGCGTGGCCGGTAAGTGAAAGCGACAGCGTTGCCCCTGCAAAAAGGCGTACCCATGTACGTGCCATTTGTAACTCCTGTTAGTAGCGTTATATACATATTAATATAACGGTAACGTCAGGGAGATCCCAGCGTTTAATCGTACCGCTCAAGGGGTAAACCGGGTGTTGCGTTAAATGATATCGGCGAAAGTGAGAAAATCTTGAGAGCAAAACGCCCGGACAAGCCGGGCGTTTTGTGGGGAATCAATGCTGCTTTTTAGCCTGGTCTCTGTGACCAATGTTCGAAAAGACGTTGAACACTTCACCCAGGCCGTAGATGGCACCGAGGATGATGGCCATCACTACTGGTACCATGATCACGGCGAATACCAGACTTTTCAACAACTCTAACATGGTTTTCTCCAGATATTGTGAACAGCTTATTCTACCCTTTCAGGTGAGAAAAACATCCCCTTTTGTGCGGTACCCTTTGCGCCCTGCACCATTTGGGTCACAATACCCTTTTTGCCAGGATACTGTTATGCAGGCCGAAATTCTCCTCACTCTCAGACTTCAGCAAAAGCTTTTCGCCGATCCGCGACGTATCGCCCTGCTTAAACAAATAGAACAAACGGGCTCGATTAGCCAGGGGGCGAAAAATGCCGGGATTAGCTATAAAAGCGCCTGGGATGCCATCAACGACATGAACACCCTGAGCGAGCAGCCGCTGGTAGACAGAGCCACTGGCGGCAAAGGCGGCGGTGGCGCAATCGTGACGCGCTATGGCCAGCGCCTGATTCAGCTTTACGATCTCCTGGGCCAGATCCAGCAAAAAGCGTTCGATGCGTTAAGCGATGACGATAACGTGCCGCTGGACAGCTTGCTGGCCGCCATTTCCCGCTTCTCGTTGCAAACCAGCGCCCGCAACCAGTGGTTTGGTACGGTGACGGCGCGCGATAATCTCCAGGTACAGCAGCATATTGAGATCCTGCTTGCCGATGGCACCACCCGTCTGAAAGCCGCGATAACGGCACAAAGCGCAGAACGGCTTGAGCTGGATGAAGGTAAAGAGGTGCTGGTGCTGCTGAAAGCGCCGTGGGTCAATATCGCGCGCCATCCCAACGAGGTAAACACAGCAGATAACCAGCTACAGGGCGCAATCAGCCATATCGAACGCGGCGAGGATCAGTGCGAAGTGCTGATGACTCTGGCAGACGGCCAAAGGCTCTGCGCGACGGTCCCACTCAGCGAGGCTGAGGATTTAGAAGAAGGTGCTGTCGTCACCGCCTGGTTCAACGCAGACCGGGTGATTATCGCCACATTGTGCTGAGCGCATTGACAATCGCACCAACAGTGCGTATCCCTGATATCTATTGCTGCAAAAACAGGGATAACTCATGTCATCATTGCATATTTCGCAAGGCACGTTTCGTCTTAGCGATACCCGAACGCTGACGATTGCTGATTTGACGCTACGCGCGGGTGAAAGCTGGGCGTTTGTCGGCACCAACGGCAGCGGTAAATCTGCGCTGGCCCGCGCGCTGGCCGGTGAGCTCACTCTCCTTAAGGGTGAATATCAAAATCACTTTACGCGCCTGACGCGTCTGTCATTTGAACAGCTGCAAAAGCTGGTCAGCGACGAGTGGCAGCGCAACAACACCGATTTACTCAGCCCTGGTGAAGAAGATACTGGCCGCACGACGGCGGAAATTATTCAGGATGAAGTGAAGGATCCCGCCCGCTGTCAGCGCCTGGCAGAACGGTTCGGCATTACCGCCCTGCTGGACCGGCGCTTTAAATACCTTTCTACCGGCGAGACGCGAAAAACGCTGCTTTGTCAGGCGCTGATGAGCGAGCCGGAGCTGCTGATCCTTGACGAACCGTTCGACGGTCTAGACGTGCAGTCACGTGCGCAGCTGGCGTCCCTGCTGGAGTCGCTTAACCAGCAGGGCTTTACCCTCGTGCTGGTGCTTAACCGTTTTGATGAAATTCCGGATTTTATCCAGCACGCAGGCGTACTTGCCGACTGTAATCTGACCGAGACCGGTGAAAAATCGGCGCTGCTGAATCAGGCGCTCATTGCCCAGCTCGCCCATAGCGAACGGCTTGACGGTATTACCCTTCCGGAACCCGACGCTCCTTCGGCCCGCCATGCGCTTGACCCCAACCAGCCGCGCATCGTGCTGCGCGATGGGGTGGTCTCTTATGACGATCGCCCGATCCTTAACCACCTCAGCTGGACGGTAAATCCTGGCGAGCACTGGCAGATTGTCGGCCCCAACGGCGCGGGAAAATCAACGCTGCTGAGCCTGATAACCGGCGATCACCCGCAGGGCTATAGCAACGATCTCACGCTGTTTGGCCGGCGTCGCGGCAGCGGCGAGACCATCTGGGATATCAAAAAGCACATTGGCTACGTCAGCAGCAGCCTGCATCTGGACTACCGGGTCAGTACCACGGTACGCAACGCGATCCTTTCCGGCTATTTTGATTCCATCGGTATTTATCAGGCGGTGTCGGACAAACAGCACAAGCTGGTCCAGCAGTGGCTGGATATTCTCGGCATGGACAATCGGGTCGCTGACGCGCCGTTTCATAGCCTGTCGTGGGGGCAGCAGCGCCTGGCGCTTATCGTGCGCGCGCTGGTGAAACATCCTACGCTGCTTATTCTGGATGAACCGCTGCAGGGGCTGGATCCGCTAAACCGCCAGCTGATCCGCCGCTTTGTGGATGTACTGATTGGCGAAGGCGAAACGCAGCTGCTGTTTGTTTCTCACCACGCCGAAGATGCCCCCTCCTGCATCACCCATCGCCTGGAGTTTGTTCCGGACGGTGAACACTATCATTATCTGCAAAGCAAAATCGATTAATCCCAGGAGGGCACTGCCCTCCGTTTTTCAGATAACCTGCACTAAGACATCTCTATCCCGTTGATCTACAATGCCCCATTGCGGTTGAAAATCGGATTTTAATAACAGTGTAAACGATTCCACTATTTTATCCCATGTCACACTTTTCGCGTCTCTGTTATGCTATGGTTATTACATACCATAAGCCCAATGGAGCTAAATATGCGAGTTCTGGTAACAGGTGGTAGCGGTTACATAGGTAGTCATACCTGCGTGCAGCTGCTGCAAAACGGCCATGATGTCATCATCCTTGATAACCTGTGCAACAGTAAGCGCAGCGTGCTGCCTGTGATTGAGCGTCTTGGCGGTAAACAGCCTACTTTCGTAGAAGGCGACATCCGCAACGAAGCGCTGATGACCGAGATCCTTCACGACCACGCCATTGAAGCGGTGATCCACTTCGCCGGCCTGAAAGCCGTCGGTGAATCCGTTGCAAAACCGCTCGAGTATTACGACAACAACGTCAACGGTACGCTGCGTCTCATCTCCGCCATGCGTGCGGCCAACGTCAAAAACTTCATCTTTAGCTCGTCCGCCACCGTCTACGGCGATCAGCCCAAAATTCCTTACGTTGAGAGCTTCCCTACCGGTACGCCGCAAAGCCCGTATGGCAAGAGCAAACTGATGGTGGAGCAGATCCTGACCGACCTGCAAAAAGCCCAGCCTGAGTGGAGCATCGCCCTGCTGCGCTACTTCAATCCGGTCGGCGCCCATCCGTCTGGCGATATGGGTGAAGACCCGCAGGGCATTCCAAATAACCTGATGCCGTATATCGCCCAGGTTGCCGTGGGCCGCCGCGACTCGCTGGCTATTTTTGGTAACGACTACCCAACCGAAGACGGTACAGGCGTGCGCGACTACATCCACGTGATGGATCTGGCCGACGGCCACGTTGCGGCGATGCAGCAGCTGGCCAATAAGCCGGGCGTGCATATTTACAACCTCGGTGCCGGGGTCGGCAGCAGCGTGCTGGATGTGGTTAATGCCTTCAGCAAAGCCTGCGGTAAGCCGGTGAGCTACCACTTCGCCCCGCGTCGTGATGGCGACCTGCCTGCTTACTGGGCCGATGCCACCAAAGCCGATAAAGAGCTTAACTGGCGTGTTACCCGCACGCTTGATGAAATGGCACAGGATACCTGGCACTGGCAGTCGCGCCATCCGCAGGGTTATCCGGACTAAGGATCCGTCATGACTTCGTTTAATCCCGTCGATCATCCGCATCGTCGTTTTAACCCGTTAAGCGGGCAATGGATTTTGGTTTCTCCGCATCGCGCCAAGCGCCCCTGGCAGGGGGCGCAGGAAACGCCTGCGAAACAAACGCTGCCGCAGCACGACCCGGACTGCTTCCTCTGTCCGGGCAATACGCGCGTGACGGGAGATAAGAACCCGGATTACAAAGGCACCTTCGTTTTCACCAACGATTTCGCTGCCCTGATGACCGACACGCCGGACGCGCCGGAAAGCCACGACCCGCTGATGCGCTGCGAAAGCGCGCGCGGTACCAGCCGCGTGATCTGCTTCTCGCCCGACCACAGCAAAACGCTGCCGGAGCTGAGCGTTGAGGCGCTGAAAGAAGTAGTGAGCACCTGGCAGACGCAAACCGCAGAGTTGGGTCAGACTTACCCGTGGGTGCAGGTCTTTGAAAACAAAGGCGCGGCCATGGGCTGCTCCAACCCGCATCCGCACGGCCAGATCTGGGCGAACAGCTTCCTGCCTAACGAAGCCGAGCGTGAAGACCGTCTGCAAAAAGCGTATTACGCCGAAAATGGCTCGCCAATGCTGGTGGATTACACCCGCCGCGAGCTGGCAGACGGCAGCCGCACCGTGGTGGAAACCGAACACTGGCTGGCCGTCGTGCCTTACTGGGCAGCCTGGCCGTTTGAAACGCTGCTGCTGCCGAAAGCGCACGTACAGCGCATTACCGAACTCAGCGACGCGCAGCGCGACGACCTTGCTCTGGCGCTGAAAAAACTGACCAGCCGTTATGACAACCTGTTCCAGTGCTCCTTCCCGTACTCAATGGGCTGGCACGGCGCACCGTTTAACGGGGAAGAGAATCAGCACTGGCAGCTGCACGCCCATTTCTATCCGCCGCTGCTGCGCTCTGCGACGGTGCGTAAATTTATGGTGGGCTATGAAATGCTGGCGGAAACCCAGCGTGACCTGACGGCGGAACAGGCGGCAGAACGTCTGCGCGCCGTTAGCGACGTCCACTATCGCGAATCAGGAGTCTAAAAATGAGTCTGAAAGATAAAACACAATCCCTGTTTGCTGAAAAATTCGGCTACCCTGCCACCCACGTTATCCAGGCGCCTGGCCGCGTCAACCTGATTGGTGAACACACCGACTACAACGACGGCTTTGTTCTGCCGTGCGCCATTGATTACCAGACGGTCATCAGCTGCGCGAAGCGCGACGACCGTAAAGTCCGCGTGATTGCCGCGGATTATGGTGATGAGACGGACGAGTTTTCCCTCGATGCGCCGATCGTGACGCACGACAGCCAGCAGTGGTCTAATTACGTGCGCGGCGTGGTGAAGCATCTGCAGAAGCGTAACAAGAACTTTGGCGGCGCGGATTTAGTGATCAGCGGCAACGTGCCGCAGGGTGCGGGCTTAAGCTCCTCTGCGTCTCTGGAAGTCGCCGTGGGCACCGTCTTCCAGCAGCTTTATCACCTGCCGCTGGACGGCGCGCAAATTGCCCTGAACGGCCAGGAAGCAGAAAACCAGTTCGTGGGCTGTAACTGCGGCATCATGGACCAGCTGATCTCCGCGCTGGGCAAAAAAGAACACGCTCTGCTGATCGACTGCCGTTCACTTGGCACCAAAGCCGTTCCTCTGCCGAAGGGCGCGGCTGTGGTGATTATCAACAGCAACTTTAAACGCACGCTGGTAGGCAGCGAATACAACACGCGTCGCGAACAATGCGAAACGGGTGCTCGCTTCTTCCAGCAGCCTGCCCTGCGCGACGTGACGCTCAATGAATTTAATAAGGTGGCACACGAGCTGGATCCGGTCGTTGCCAAACGCGTTCGCCACGTGCTGACGGAAAATGCCCGTACCGTTGAAGCCGCCTCCGCGCTGGCGAAAGGCGACCTGAAGCGTATGGGTGAGCTGATGGCGGAATCTCATGCCTCCATGCGCGACGATTTCGAAATTACCGTGCCGCAAATCGACACGCTGGTTGAGATCGTAAAAGCAGCGATTGGCGATAAAGGCGGCGTGCGCATGACCGGCGGCGGCTTCGGGGGCTGCATCGTTGCCCTGGTGCCGGAAGAACTTGTACCTGCCGTCCAGCAGGCGGTAGAAGAACAGTACGAAGCGAAAACGGGAATTAAAGAAACCTTCTACGTGTGTAAAGCATCACAAGGAGCCGGACAGTGCTAAACGAAACACCTACCCTCGCACCGGATGGTCTGCCGTATCGCCTGTTAACCCTGCGCAACAGCGCGGGGATGGTGGTTACGCTGATGGACTGGGGAGCCACCCTGCTTTCCGCCCGCGTTCCTATGCCGGATGGCAGCGTACGCGAAACCCTTCTCGGCTGCGCCTCGCCTGAGCAGTATATCAATCAGTCCGCCTATCTGGGCGCGTCCGTAGGCCGCTATGCTAACCGCATCGCGAAAAGCCGCTTTGAGCTAGACGGCGTGCATTACGCCCTGCACCCAAGCCAGGGTGAGAACCAGCTGCACGGCGGACCGGAAGGCTTTGATAAACGACGCTGGAAAATTGTCCGCCAAAACGACGGCGAAGTGCAGTTCTCACTGGATTCGCTTGATGGCGATCAGGGCTTCCCGGGAAACCTGAGCGCCTCCGCACGCTTTACGCTGACCGACGACAACCGTATCGCCATTGAATACCGTGCGACGGTTGACAAGCCGTGTCCGGTTAATATGACCAATCACGCCTACTTCAATCTGGACGGTAACCAGTGCGACGTACGTAACCACACGCTGCAAATCCTTGCGGATGACTATTTGCCGGTTGACGAGATGGGCATTCCGTATCAGGGCCTGAAATCCGTGAGCGGCACCAGCTTTGACTTCCGCAGCGCGAAAACCATCGCCCAGGATTTCCTGAGTGATGACGATCAGCGCAAGGTTAAAGGTTACGACCACGCTTTCCTGCTGCAGGCCAAAGGCGATGTGAAACAGCCTGCCGCACAGGTCTGGTCTGCGGATGAGAAGCTGCAGATGACGGTGTATACCACCGCCCCTGCCCTGCAGTTCTACTCGGGCAACTACCTTGGCGGCACGACGGCGCGCGAACACGATGAGTACAGCGACTGGCAAGGCCTGGCGCTGGAGAGCGAGTTCCTGCCGGACAGCCCGAACCATCCGGAATGGCCGCAGCCAGACTGCGTGCTGCGCCCGGGTGAAGAGTACGTTAGCGTGACGGAATACCATTTTATTCCGCATTAATTTTCAGCCCTCCCATCGGAGGGCTTTTTTCTGCCCGCTTTGCTGAAAATAGCGCCGATTGCAGACAAAATCATAACCCTGGATTCACAAGCATCTTACACTCAGAGACTATTTTCGCTATGGTTAGGGTTAAGCGTTGCTGGTGGCACAGCCATGGCAATATAATGAGAATTGTTATCATTCTAAAAATGCTTGAGGAGTAAGAGATGGCTATTACTAAGCTGGTTCTGGTGCGTCACGGCGAAAGCCAGTGGAACAACGAAAACCGCTTTACCGGTTGGTACGACGTTGATCTGTCCGAGAAAGGCGTAAGCGAAGCAAAAGCAGCAGGTAAACTGCTGAAGGAAGAAGGCTTCAGCTTTGATTTTGCTTACACCTCTGTGCTGAAACGTGCCATCCACACCCTGTGGAACGTTCTTGACGAACTGGATCAGGCCTGGCTGCCGGTTGAGAAATCCTGGAAACTGAACGAGCGTCACTACGGTGCGCTGCAGGGTCTGAACAAAGCAGAAACCGCCGAGAAATACGGTGACGAGCAGGTTAAACAGTGGCGCCGCGGTTTCGCAATTACGCCACCGGAGCTGACCAAAGATGACGAGCGTTACCCGGGCCACGACCCACGCTACGCGAAACTGACCGACGCTGAGCTGCCAACCACCGAGAGCCTGGCGCTGACCATCGACCGCGTTGTGCCTTACTGGAACGAAACCATTCTGCCACGCCTGAAAAGCGGCGAGCGCGTGATCATCGCCGCTCACGGTAACTCCCTGCGTGCGCTGGTGAAATACCTGGACAACATGGGTGAAGACGAAATCCTCGAACTGAACATCCCAACTGGCGTACCGCTGGTGTATGAGTTCGACGAAAACTTCAAGCCAATCAAACATTACTATCTGGGTAACGCGGAAGAAATCGCGGCGAAAGCAGCGGCTGTTGCGAACCAGGGTAAAGCGAAGTAATTTTCGCAGGACATAAAAAAAGCGCGGAGCCTTCCGCGCTTTTTTATTTCTGCATTCGCATTAACCGCGACGCGCTTTTACCGCGTTCGCCAGCTGACGCAGGATCGTGTCGGTATCTTCCCAGCCGATACAGGCATCGGTGACGCTCTTACCGTAAACCAGCGGTTCGCTGCCTTCCAGGTTCTGGTTACCTTCAACCAGATGGCTTTCGATCATCACGCCAATCACCGCCTTCTCACCGCCGGCAATCTGCTGGCAGACGTCTGCACCCACTTCCATCTGCTTTTTGAACTGCTTGCTGGAGTTGGCATGGCTGAAATCGATCATGACCTGCGGCGGTAGCCCGGCTTTTTCCAGCCCGACCTTCACTTCTGCGACATGTTTTGCACTGTAGTTTGGCTCTTTGCCGCCGCGCAAAATGATATGGCAGTCACCGTTGCCGCTGGTGTTAACGATGGCGGAATGACCCCATTTGGTTACGGACAGGAAGCAGTGCGGTGCGCCAGCGGCATTGATGGCATCAATAGCCACCTTCATCGTGCCATCCGTGCCGTTTTTAAAACCAACCGGGCAAGAGAGGCCGGAAGCCAGCTCGCGGTGAACCTGAGATTCAGTGGTACGGGCACCAATTGCGCCCCAGCTCATCAGGTCCGCCAGGTATTGTGGCGTGATCATATCCAGAAACTCACCGGCCGCGGGCAGGCCGCTGTCGTTGATCTCCAGCAGCAGCTTGCGCGCGATGCGCAGACCGTCGTTGATCTGGAAGCTGTTATCCATATGCGGATCGTTAATCAGCCCTTTCCAGCCCACGGTGGTACGCGGCTTTTCAAAGTACACGCGCATCACGATTTCCAGCTCGCCTTTCAGCTCTTCACGCAGGGTGAGCAGACGGGCGGCGTACTCTTTCGCGGCTGCCGGGTCGTGGATAGAGCACGGCCCAATCACCACCAGAAGACGATCGTCATTACCTTTCAGGATCTTATGGATCGCTTTACGAGCATGAGAAACCGTGTTTGCGGCATTTTCAGTGGCGGGGAATTTCTCAAGGAGTGCTACAGGAGGTAATAACTCATTGATCTCTTTAATGCGTAAATCGTCGTTCTGATAATTCATTTTCTTTCCAGCTCTGCCATATCTTTAGTAATGAAAGCAATCCTTTCAATCTATCTTGTCGACCAGGAAGTGTAAACACGGTTTTACACTTCACGCAGATAATTCCTGGAATTCGCCTAAAAATCGCCACAAAATAGCGAAAAACGAGATCTAACCTAAGCTTTTTAACTGTAACAACCATTTTTACACGCTTAAACGCGATTCCCTACTGACGTAAGTCGGTAAGGCGGGATCTTTCGCCTCTGAAAAGACGCACTGTTGGAGAATGTTATCCAGCGTAACGACCAGAACAGGAGCACCATGATGAAAATGACAAAACTGGCAACCCTCTTCCTGACTGCCACACTCACCCTGGCAAGCGGCAGCGTCCTTGCGGCGGAAACGAGCTCATCGGGTAACGGCGATGCTAACGCGGCTGCGTCAGCAGGCCAGGTGGCCCCTGATGCCAAACAGAATGTCGCCCCGAACAATGTCGATAATAGCCAAATTAATACCGGGAACACGAACACCGGCGGCACGATGCTGCACCCTAATGGTACCGACTCCGGCACCATGAGTCATGACAATATGAGCAAGGATGAGGTTCACAAAAACACGATGTGTAAAGACGGTCGTTGCCCGGACGCGAATGACAAAGTGGGCGATGATGCCAATACCAAAACCGATGGCACGACCCAATAATCCGTTGCGATCGGAAGAAAAAGGAGAGCTCAGGCTCTCCTTTCTTTTTGGAGCAACCCATTAAAAACGCTACACTAAAAACAATAATAAATCAGGAAAGCAGACATGGCGCACACCCATTCACACTCACATACCCCGGGCAACGACAACGCTAAACGACTGATGCTGGCCTTTGGCGTCACGGCAACGTTTATGGTTATCGAAGTCATTGGCGGGCTGGTTTCCGGCTCTCTGGCACTTCTGGCTGATGCCGGACATATGCTGACCGATGCAGCCGCGCTGCTCTTCGCTCTGCTGGCCGTGCAGTTTGCTCGTCGTCCTCCAAATGCGCGCCATACCTTCGGCTGGCTGAGGCTGACCACCCTTGCCGCGTTTGTTAACGCCATTGCGCTGGTGGTCATTACCGTTCTTATCGTCTGGGAGGCCGTACAGCGCTTCAGGCACCCTCAGCCCATCGCCGGGACGACAATGATGGTGATTGCCGTGGCAGGGCTGGTAGCGAATATTCTGGCATTCTGGATTTTGCACCGCGGCAGCGGGGAGAAGAACCTCAACGTGCGGGCGGCCGCCCTGCACGTGCTGGGCGATTTGCTCGGTTCAGTCGGGGCGATCGTGGCCGCGCTGGTGATCCTTTATACCGGCTGGACGCCTGTCGATCCGATTCTGTCCGTGCTGGTATCGTGTCTGGTCTTGCGCAGCGCCTGGCGGCTGCTGAAGGAGAGCGTCAATGAACTGCTTGAAGGGGCACCGGCCTCCATGGATATCGACGAGCTTAAGCGCAACCTGCGCCGCTCTGTCCCGGAAGTCCGCAACGTTCATCATGTTCATGTCTGGCTAGTAGGGGAGAAACCGGTCATGACGCTGCACGTTCAGGTCATCCCGCCGCACGACCACGATGCGCTGCTAGAACGCATCCAGCACTTCCTTGAACATCACTACGAAATTGGCCACGCCACCATCCAGATGGAGTATCAGCCCTGTAACGGGCCGGACTGCCACCTTAACGAGGCGCAGTCCGGCCATTCACATCATCATCACCACTAGCTGGAAAGCGCGTGAGAGCCACGCTCACGCGCGCTGTTAATCCACATCCGGCTACCGTTCAGCGCGATGAAGGTCAGAAGCAGATATTCCAGCGACATGGCATAGACGCCCTGCAGAGCAAAAATCACCACGCTGATAACGTTAATGATGACCCACAGCAGCCAGTTCTCAACGTATTTGCGGGTCATCAGGATCATTGCCGCAATCGACAGTACCATCATGCAGGAATCCCAGAACGGGAAGGCATCCGGCTGGAGCTCCGGCATCGTCACATTCAGGCCGATACCGGACATGACCGTAACGGCAACGCGGGTCAGGAACGCAAACACCGGGTTGATATAGACGGTCATTAAACCAATGGCCACCACGCAGGCGGCAAGCCAGGCGATGGCTTTTGGCAACGGCAGCCAGCGGATTTGAAGCTCGGCCTCCTGCTGGCTGTTCTGACGCGACCACGCGTACCAGCCGTAAATATTGGCGGCAAAGAAGAACAGCTGCAAAAGCAGGCTGGCATAGAGCTGGATCTGGAAGAAGATAATCGCAAACAGCGTGACGTTAATGAGCCCGAACGCGTAGTTGCTAATCTTCTCCAGGCTGGCGAGCCAGATACACAGTAATCCCGCCAGCGTGCCAACGGCCTCAATCCATGACAGGTCATAGCCACCTGCACCAATCGGTATATGAACCAGAATGTTCTGCGTGCTAAAAAAATCCATCTTTTCCCCTGGGCGTATTGAATTAAGTACGTAGTGTAGCCGCAAAATCCAGCATGCGGTTAAGCGGAATTAACGCACCTTCACGCAGAGCAGCATCCACATGAATTTCATGCGCTGCACCGCCGGTCTCAAGCCCTTCGGCAATGGCCTTCAGGCCGTTCATCGCCATCCACGGGCAGTGCGCACAGCTGCGGCACGTTGCCCCCTCGCCTGCCGTTGGCGCTTCAAGAAGCTCTTTCTCCGGCACGGCCTGCTGCATCTTGTAGAAAATACCGCGATCGGTCGCGACGATAAGCTGCCTGTTAGGCAACGTTCTGGCAGCGCTAATAAGCTGGCTGGTTGAACCCACAGCATCCGCCATGTCGACAATCGACTGCGGTGATTCAGGGTGAACAAGAATGGCGGCCTCAGGATAAAGCGCCTTCATGCGGGCCAGCGCCTGAGTTTTGAATTCGTCGTGCACGATGCAGGCGCCCTGCCAGCAGAGAACGTCAGCACCCGTCTGCTTCTGGACATAATTTCCGAGATGGCGGTCAGGCGCCCAGATAATTTTCTCACCCATACTGTCCAGGTGTTCAATCAGTTCAACGGCGATGCTTGACGTGACCACCCAGTCTGCCCGCGCTTTTACCGCCGCGGAGGTATTGGCGTAAACCACCACGGTCCGGTCAGGATGGGCGTCGCAGAACGCGGTGAATTCGTCAATCGGGCAGCCGAGATCCAGTGAACACTCCGCGTTAAGCGTTGGCATCAGAATGGTTTTTTCAGGGCTGAGGATCTTTGCCGTTTCACCCATAAAGCGCACGCCAGCGACCAGTAGCGTGGAAGCAGGATGCCTTGCACCGAAGCGCGCCATCTCCAGTGAGTCAGAAATACAGCCCCCGGTCTCTTCCGCCAGCTGCTGAATTTCTGGATCGGTATAGTAATGGGCCACCATCACCGCATCTCGCTCTTTAAGAAGACGCTTAATCTTCTCGCGGTAGAATTGCTTTTCATCCTGGCTCAGCGGGACAGGTTTTGGCGGAAACGGATAGATTGCGGCTTCAGGATCAAACATCACGCTCATTATGGCTTCTCGTTTTACTGGCTTAACAATATTGCCTTTCTTTTGCCTGACATAGCAAAACGCACGGCAATTGTGTTTTGTATACTAAACAAGATAGCGAATCTGGAGTGAAAAGTCACCGGAAATAGGTGCGGGGAGCATTTGTCGGGTGGCGACTTCGCCTTACCCGACCTACTTTTTTCGTAGGCCTGATAAGCGCAGCGCCATCAGGCAGTGTGTTTTAGGCTAAGGATCTGCAGATAGCAAAAAAGCGCCTTTAGGGCGCTTTTTTACATTGGTGGGTCGTGCAGGATTCGAACCTGCGACCAATTGATTAAAAGTCAACTGCTCTACCAACTGAGCTAACGACCCCTTGCGGGATTTTTTTCTTCGAAGTGGTGGGTCGTGCAGGATTCGAACCTGCGACCAATTGATTAAAAGTCAACTGCTCTACCAACTGAGCTAACGACCCATTCGGGTGCTGACTTCGAAGATTTTTACTCGGTTCCACTTTTAAGTGGTGGGTCGTGCAGGATTCGAACCTGCGACCAATTGATTAAAAGTCAACTGCTCTACCAACTGAGCTAACGACCCGAGTGGTGGGTGATGACGGGCTCGAACCGCCGACCCCCTCCGTGTAAAGGAGATGCTCTACCAACTGAGCTAATCACCCACTCTGTACTGCCGGTATTGCGTTAAGTGGTGGGTCGTGCAGGATTCGAACCTGCGACCAATTGATTAAAAGTCAACTGCTCTACCAACTGAGCTAACGACCCACTTTTACGCTGTTTTCACGTTGTTTGATATCCCGTGGCAACGGCGGCATATATTACTGATTTAAGAATTCAGCGCAACAAAAATTTCGATGAAGATCACTTAACTGCTTAGTAATCATGCTGCACGACCAGAAATAACGCGATTTCTGGTCATGCGATAATCATCCCATCGAATTCAGACGTTTTTGCGCCTGCTTAGCACCTTCGGTACCCGGGAATTTTGCAACCACCTGCTGATAAACCGCTTTGGCTTTCGCAGTGTCGCCTTTGTCCTGCATGATAACGCCCACTTTGTACATCGCATCAGGCGCTTTTGGCGATTTCGGGTAGTTTTTCACCACGGAGGCAAAATAAAACGCCGCATCGTCCTTTTTACCCTTGTTGTAATTCAGCTGACCGAGCCAGTAATTCGCATTTGGCTGATAAGTGGAATCAGGGTATTTCTTAACGAAGCTCTGAAACGCAGCAAGCGCCTCATCCTGACGAGATTGATCCTGCACCAGGGCAATGGCAGCGTTGTAATCCGTATTCGCGTCACCGCTCTGTACAGGCGCGCCTGTTGAAGCAGACGCATCCGCTGCCGGTGCAGATGTCGCCGCACCACTCTGATCGCCTGCTGCTGGCTGTGCTTGTGCTGCACCACCACCGCTGCTCAGGCTATCAATCTGCAACAAGATTTGCTTTTGACGTTCCACAACCTGGTTAAGCTGATACTGGCTTTCCTGAATCTGTCCGCGGAGAGAGTCAATATCGCTTTGGTTATCAGAAAGTTGTTGCTGGAGCTGGGTTAAAAGCTGGCTGTGAGCGTTAGAAATACGCTCGAGTTGAGTGACCCGGTCTTCTACCGAGCCTGAGCCGACACTACTGATTGGTGCCTGAGCAAAAGCGGCCCAGGGGGCCGCTATTCCAACCAGTAACGACAGACTCAACAGATGATGTCTGAAGTTACTGCTCATGCAAT
>Ga0213829_1000913_pt1 | contig 23626 bp, 27 predicted proteins | sample MC6MC0896MG_FD_180665 | JGI IMG/M metagenome (GOLD analysis project Ga0213829, IMG submission 180665) | Enriched soil aggregate microbial communities from Iowa State University, Ames, United States - MC6-MC0896-MG | ecosystem: Environmental > Terrestrial > Soil > Unclassified | place: USA: Iowa...
CAGGCAATGTTCTCGAATTATCTGATGGTTGAGGGCATTGGTACTCTTTTAGATCCGGATTTCATGGGGAGGTCTAAATGGGATGCTGGACAGTGGGAAGCTTACTGTCGTGTTCTGTTGATGACCTTTATCGACTATTCTGAAAATCATTCTCATCGGCACTCTTCCGTACTATACAGAGCAATGAGCTACCTGGAAGGGGCGGTTTCGGATCTTTATACACTCAATGGAGTTGCGAATGTCCCTTGGAATAACGATGCTCTTTCACGTTTGAGAGTTATAATTGATTTCATATGTGATGCTGTTGGCGCACTAGATAAACAAGGTGTGCCAGAGTATTTCGTATTGCGAGTTCGGGACGATTACGGGCCAATGCACCAAACTTCTTATGATCACTTGGCAGACTTGATCTTTGAAGTGATTTTTTCCGCGTCGGCGGTTAAAACTCCTAAGTGGGATTGTTGGATGATTCAGCATAACTCTGTATGGGGGCGGCTGTTCAATGATCATAGACTTTCAGGTGCAGCGGGACAGATTGTAAAATTTAAGGTTCGCAGACTGCTTTATAATGAAATAGTCCGAATGAAAAAATTCCCTAATTTTAAGGGTGCTAAAATAATTGGGTTTTGTTTGAATGTTATGGGTTTCTCAGTGGGTAAAGGCAATTGGGGACGGGATAGTCGTCCTTTGCAGAAAGTAGTGTTGAGCTGGACGAAAAATAATTATGTCGGGCTGCGTGATTTTAATCCTGCGATTGCTGAAGCGTGTCTCGTGGAAACGATTACTTATGATTCAGAGAGGTGCAGGCTGGTAAGGACGTCTGCACTCGAGGGCACGAGAGCTGAGCCTTGGTACGAGTACCTGGATCTAGTATCGAATTCGTTGAATCAATAGCGATTTAGTCAATAGCTCAGATATTGGGCTATTGACAGGTTTTTAAAGAGCCAACGCATGCTCCAATATCCCTACAACATCCGGCCCATCCTCATTAATCCAAGTCCCATAATGCTGCCGAATCATATTCCCATTCGTATGCCCCATCTGCTCCGCAATCCAATCAATCGACGCCACCCCCGTCGTCAATAACTGACTCGCATACGTATGCCGACACTGCCCAGGCCCCCGATACCTCACCCCAGCCGCAAGCAGATGCGCCTTAAAAAACCGATCCCGCACAACAAAATCACTCACATGCGGCAACCCGCTTTTACTGTTCAGAAACACGAACCGCAGTGTGTGCTTACGAACAGTCTTGTTATCCCGTTCAACAATTTCGACCGTCTCCGCCTTCTTGACCTGGTTGATCGCATCAATCCGGCGCAACGCATCCCACGCCGGTGCTAGTAATCGCACCTTCCGCGTCGACCGGCGCGTCTTCGTCACCCGATACGCTCCGCGCACCTTCGACCGCCGAAACGTCACCGTCCCTTGCTCCAGATCGACATCCTCCCAAGCCAGCGCGATCGTCTCTGAAACCCGAGGCCCCGCCCAGATCATGAACTGCACCATCAGCACCTCCTGAATCCGCTTCGTGGGCGTTTCGAGGATTTGTTTTATCTCGGCCCTGGTGAACGGATCCGGCGCCTCTGGATCCGGGAGCCGCACGAACAGCCCCTCTGTAGGATCGTGCGCCACCTTTTTTCGAGTTCGATACAGCCGAAACACCTGTCGCACATTGCAGATGATGTCTCGAATAGTCTTGTTCTTGAGCCGCTTCGACAGCGTGTCCTGGATCCACTCCTGCAGGTCCAAGTGATCGATCTGGTCGATCTGCAATTTACCCCAGCGCGGCCGGACATGTACCTCGGCCTTATTGGCGTATCCTCGATAGGAGGTCGCAGCAACGCTGTTGCTTTTGATCTTCAGCCAGAGATCCAGATAGTGGCCGAACGTGTTCTCGGCCAGCTTGCCCGAGTCGGGAAAGTGCCGGCTGTAATCGAATGTGCCGGCCTGTATTTCGTATTCGATGATGTTTACCAGGCGCGCCGCATGCTCCCGGTTGGCCGGAGTATTACCACCGGGGATGCGCTCCCGGCACAATTCCCCATTGAAACGAAAGTACACCCGCACGGAATTACCACGGGCCTCTACACCGTCTGCCATATGCACCTCCTGTGCTGTGTTGGAAAAAGGAAAGGCTTAGTCCTGAGCCTTCCACTGCCGTTGCTACCTCACTTCTGCCTCAACAACCAAAACACCCCAGCACTTCTTTTCCGCGCTCGAGGAACCCCGCTCCGAACCTCCTCAACCCGAAGCCGATCCGCAGCCACCTGCCGCGCCTTGCTGCATTTGCGATGATTCCCATGCGCCCGCGACCTCCCGCACTGGTCGCAAACCCCGTTCAAATCCAGACACCAGGGAAAAGCTTTCCTTTTCTTCATAACGCCCTCCGACCAAAGCCGAAACGCCCAACCTGTAAGCTGAAATTTCGCCCTACAGAGCAGGGCATACCCAAAGGCCCTAAAATCGCTATCTGCATCGTATTTCTCCTTTACACATCCCGGCACTAGGGCGCCGGGTGATCCCTGAATTGCAGGTCGTTACGCTTGCTGGAAAATCCAGCAGCGCACCGTGGTGCTCCTTTTTTGCGTGCCATTGATAACGGCCTGCGACGCACGCACCGCGCTGTAAATCGCCTTGTTGGTCTCTAGCCATTTGTGGCTGCGGCTGTTCACCAGCAGCCCGCGCAACGTCTTGAGATCCGCAAGGTTCTGCCGATGCTCGCTGGCCTTCTCGGCGAATTCGTTGAGGTTGATTGCGATGAGTTTTGGGTCGGTGCTGTGGTTGACCTGCGGGCCTTCGCCCAGGCTTTCGAGGTATTCGTAGACTTCCCAGAATTCGGCAACCAGCGGATGATCCGCACTGATCGCGGCTTGCCGTTCCAATGCCATGGTCATCAGCGCCTGCTGTGTCGTGGCGACGTGGTTGTCATCGAGCGGGCAAACCAGGCGCAGGCAGTCCACTAGGGCCATCAACTGGCTGTGGTTCTTGATGATCCGTTCCACGCGGATTTCTTTGAGCCGGCGCAGTTGCTGTTCATGAATCAGCACGCGTTCGGCGAACTTGGCCATCACCTGGGCTTCGGCGCGCACAGCCAGCAACAGGAAGTGGCTTAGATGCTCGACCGGAATCAGGTTCAGGTTGTCGGCGGCCGCACGGCTCTCGGTGGTGACTTCCGGGCGCGCAAAGTGGGATTTGATAATCCGCGTCAGGATCGCTTCGGACGCGCTGACATCGGCGTTCTGGCTGATCGCAATCGCGCCCCGAAACGGCGGTTCGTAGGTCTCGTTGCCGCTGGTCTTCATGCCCTTGGTGCCGAGCGTGCCGCCGCCGTAGAAGTCTTTCAGCTCGTCCCAGTCAAAACCCTTGGCGTGCGCCTTGTCCGGCTCGTTGCGGTCGCCCTCGATCAGCACGACGGGCATGTTCGAGACCTGACCCATAGCGCGCTGTCGGCCGGCGCGGGTCGATTTCGACGGGTCAAAACCTTCATGCTCGCGGCCCAGCAGTTTCCACAGGAAGGTGAGCAGTGTGGTCTTGCCGGCACCGGCTTCACCGGTGACTTCAAGGAACGGAAAGGACTTGTACTGCGCGCGGATCTGCTCGGCGAACAGCGAGCCGAACCAGAACGCCAGGGCGACGATGCCCTTGGCGCCGAAGCACAGCCACAGCATCGGCAGCCAGTCGGTACGGTACTGCTTGCTGTCACGCTGGATGTGCATGGCGATCGACTTCTGCAGCGTCTTAAGTCGCAGCTTGCCGAACTCGAAAAAGTCCTCCTTGTTTACCGCGCTGATGATGCCACCCCGAACGGCCAAGTCGCCGAACACGTAGCAGGTGTGCAGTTTGCTATAGCCGATGAAATCAATGGTCTCGACGGTTTTCAGACCGAACAACTGATCTTTCATGATCTTGTCGAGCTGCTGGCCGCTACCCGTGAACACGGCGCCAGCGGCCATGCTGAGCAAGCGCTTTTTGAACTCGCTGGCGGCAGCAACCTGGCCACCGGTGAAAGTGTTCTTGACGCTGCCGCTGTCGTGCGGGAAGTCGACGCGGAAGTAGTACCAGGATTCGTCGGTGACTTCGTTGCGCTGGAAGTACAGCGCGCGCGGGTAGCAGTTGGCGATCTCTACTACGCCGCCGCATTGGCGCAGTGCTTTTTGACGGCGCTGCTTTTCACTGAGCAACTGGTCTTCGTGACTGGTAGACGTCTCCAATGACTGCATGGCCTTGTTGAATTTCTCCAGATCCATCTTGAACCAGTACAAACGGCTGTCGAAGCTGAAGTGAAATTCATGACGTTCGCGCCAGTCGTACATCAGGACGCCTTTCTCTGCCGCACTTTCAGCAATCAGCAGAGAACCGAGATAACGAGCATTAGCCAGGTCCTTTTCGATCTGCTCACTACGCTCGCTCTCGCCATCAATGAACGCCCAGCGCTGATGCAGGTCGTTCCAATCAACCTTGCGGCTGTCCGATTGCGGGATCTGTGCGGCTTCGCACTCGTAACCCAGAGCGCGAGCCAGGCGCGCCCAACGCTTGATGAATTTGTGCGCGCCGGGTTCGTTGTCCAGCGCCCAAATGAGCTTGGGTAACTTGCCGCCGCGCTGCCGCGCCAGCTCTTTCAACGACTCTTCAGGGAAGAAGGCTGACGACATGGCCGACGCCGCCGCGATGCCGTTATGCACCAGAGCGATCGCGTCAAAGATGCCCTCGACAATCCACAACTCTTTGACGTCCAGCAGCTCGACGCACGGCGGGCACCACCAGTACCCACGGGGGCTGTGGCCGGGTCTGAACCGTGCCTTCATCTTGCCGAACCGGTGCGGCCGGTCGATCAGGCGTTCCCAGTAGCCACCTTTTTCCAGCGCGAAGCGCACCGTCGCGCTACCGGCGTTCAAGTCCTCAGAAAAATAGGTTTCCTGCGTGTACCAGCCCTGAATAACTTCGTGACGAAAGCCCCGGGCAAACTCAAGGTAAGCCCGTGCCGTCGCCGATGGAAATTGCTCAGAGGAGGGGGCCCGCTTGCTCCAATCATTGAACAGATCCTCGTAAATCTCCTTCAGGTGCCAGCGCTGAGCGCACTTGCTCTCGCGACCACAAATGATCAGCCAGGGCTCGGAGTAGCGGGCGTACAACTCCTTTTGACCACAAGCCGGACATTTGCCGCCTCGCAGATAGTCGGTGCTCAAGCGACGCTTGAGCCCGTAGTCCCTGGCGAGGCGCTGCAACACATCGGCATGCAGCGCGGTGGTGAGGGTGTTCACCGACGATTCTTCGCCCAAATGCCGCAGGCCAATACCGTGATCAGCTGCTGTTGCGCCGACATCGCAGGTATCGCCGCATACAAGGCTGCGCGTCGCTCGGTAATAGGAATAGAGCTGAATCGCTCATCATCCCAGTGCTTTTTAAATTGGGCGACCTGCAGCAGGCGTGCGTTATCCAGCAAGCGGCACGCTTCAATCCGGGTCAGTGTGAGGGTGACGCAAACAGTGTCTTTCATTGAAACCTCGATTTTCAGGCATGGCATGCCCATCACCCCGCAATGCGGGGATGCCAGAAACGGAAATGGGCGTGAGGGTGTGTTACGCGGAAAGCGCTTCGACTTGCTGGATGTCAGTCCAGGCCAGATGTACCAGTTTCGCCGCGAGGCTGGCCGGCACTTCCAGCGCCACAGTCAAGTGACGTTCGGCGCTGCTGAACAGTCGATCAGAGTCGACCAGGTACTCCGCTCGATGGCGCAACAGATAAGCGTGCGCAGCATCCTGCATGCAGATGCGGTAGTCCGGGGTGATGTGGGTGGTTTTCATTGTTTGGCCTCCAGTCCCTGGATCAGAATTTGCTGAGTATCGACTGGCTTCATGGCAGACCGTCGCAATGCAGCGTCCGCCAAAGGGAGTCGTACGTCAGGATTCGCCATGCCGCTGGGGCTCATCTCATGCGTCATTTCGAACTGCGCCCGAACCGACCAGCCGCAGGCTTCATTCAGGCACTGCAAATAGGCGACGCGAAGAAAAATGTGAGTGCCTTCGCTCGTGCGTATTCGCATCCGAGACTGGCAGTGGGGACAAACAAGTTTGTAAGTGCTCAATAGCGGCATCCTTGCGTTAAATGAACGGTGTCTCAGTTCCCGGTGCTGATCGTGCCTTCCTTGATACCCAGCAACACAGCGGCTTGGTGAGCCTTGCCGCGACGTCCTTTCTTGCGACCGTTGAGCAAGTCGCTCACCAGGTTGCTGTTGAGGTCATGCCGGCGGCAGAACTCGGCTAGGCTGATGCCCTGTCTATCCAGCGCTGCTCGGGCTTGCTCGGGTGTGAGTGGGGCGGGCATAGTGTCCATTCGTGTGCATCCGTGTTGATTAGGCGTCATTATGCCCAAGTAGTTGGGCCTGTAAAGGGTGGAAGCTTGAAAAGTTGTGCATCTGATGAAGAGTTGGACGTTGGAGTGGGTGAGCGTTTGCGCGAAGAAAGGACGCGCTTAGGGCTCAACCAAGATGCCTTTGCACAGCAGGGCGGCATCACCCGCAACACCCAAGGCAGTTACGAAAAGGGCGAGAGAAACCCCGATTCCGCCTACCTCACCGCCGTGGCCAAGGCCGGCGTGGACGTGTTCTATGTCTTGACGGGCGGGCGTATGCCAGAGCCTGCCGGCGCGCTGGATCCTGCCGAAAACCAACTGATCCAGCAGTTCCGTAGCCTGTCAGACTATGACCAAAAAGCTGTGCATCGCATCGTCGGTGCCATGGCCGAAGTAACCCAGCTTTCCAGCGCCAGGAAATAACTCGTCGAGATTTAGAACATTCGTTACGTTGGATTTCAGTTTTGATTTTTCGCGCTCCTGAGTAACGTTGCGCCCGCAATGCACTTAATGGAGTAGTGGGCATTTGGATCAAGATGAAAAAAAGAACACCCGCATGGAAAAGCCGAACAGCGAAATGTCCGAGTTAAATCAAGAAGAGCGGAATCTTCTTACACGTTACAGAGCGATGTCTGACCAAGATCGCGGGTACATTCAGCACTTTGTAGACGTGCTGACGAGTGCCGGCGCGCAGGCATAAACGACAATCAAGTAAACAATTCAATTGAAATGCATAAACAAAAAAGGAACCCGGCCCAGCGTCGGGTTTTTTGTCAGGCAAATGGTGGAGGGCGCCCACACTCAGTACGCCCAGCCGCCCCTGAATCCAAAAATGCAGAGTGCCGTAGCCGCTAGGTTGCAGCCTTAAGGATCACTCTCTTGGGGCGGGGAGAAACGGCTTTCACCACATCATCGATCACCGCCTTGCCCATCTCCGTCAGAAAATGCGAAGCCCAGGCGTACCGGTCGGTTTCTTTCATGAAGGCAGCGTCTTCGGCGAGCGCTTTAGCCAGGCTCAATAGATCAGATGCCTGTTCCAGCGCCTCTTTGACAGGAACGCCAGCGCTGATCTGGAACAGCGGGATTTCACCGCAATAAATGAAGTGGGTGCGGCCGATGGTTTTTTCTTCGACTTCTTCGATCATTGGTCACCTCCACTGGTGGAAGGGATAAGACAGAAGACTGAAAGGAATCTATAAGGGTGAATCCGGTTTTCGAGCGGGTTAACGGTGTGCATGGTCTAACTCCTTGACATGAGGAGCTGCCGACTTCGTTACCAAGCGAAATGGGTGGCAGCTATGCGCAGGTTGGTAAACCGGGAGTCAAGGAGACCGGCACGCCCGAAGGCGTCCCACGCACAGCCGCCATAACAAGACTGCCGACTCAAAAAGCCGTCAATGATGAGGGGGCGCTGTTGCGCAACTCGTCGGGTTACCAAGCCCGATCACTGAATGTGCAGTGACGTCCTGAGAATATCCCGCCGAAAGAAAGGCCAACAAGGCGATGCCTGCTGAAAAACGCGATTTGCGTACTTCCTTACGCAACGCGCAGATTTTGCCTACAACTTCGACCTGAAGCCACCCAATATTGGATGACCAGCACTTTTTAAGCCTTGATGAGGGGAGTGGCAGTTGGGTTGAGGAACGCGATTGTCAGGGGTGATGCTCAAACGGCAGGCGAAAAAAAACCGCCTTTGCGGGGCGGTTTTTCCAGCAAGCCTCAGATTGCGGCTGAGGCTTAGTGCGTCTCACCGGAAGCACTGGCGTGGAGGTCATGGTATTGAGCTCTACCTATCCTTGCAACGTTATTTTCACCCCATCACGGGTAAGGCATATGAAGTTATGGGCGATGATTTGCCAAAACTACAGACGAAAAAAAACCGCCTTTGCGGGGCGGTTTTTTTTGAGCATCGGCTTGCGGCCAACGCTCGGTGTATCTCACGAGAGTACACTGGCGTGGACCCATCTTATAAATCTTTGCCACTGCTTGCAACGTCATTTTGTTCTCCTCGATAGAACGGGAGGGCCCCGAAAAAACTGCCTTACACTGGACGGCGCTCCTTGAACAACTCTGACAGAAACAACAGTTTACAAAAGTGGTGGTTCCCTGCGCATAGAAAACTCACTGGAGGGCTTTTCCCTACTTTCGAGTTCGTGATTCTAGGTTAATATGCCGATGCTCAAACGCCAGCGATGCAATGAGGTTAGGTCGGTTTAATACCGATTTCATCCCCTCTGACACGGTTTTGCACCCGTGCCGGAATGATGGCTCGGAGGGTCGCCAACCGGCCACCTCATGAGAGTATGCTGGCGTATACTCCCGAAGGTATGCGTGATCCGGTAAGTGTGCTGGAGGTTTGGCCCCCAACCTTGGAGGCCAAAACGTATGAAGCTTTTATTGCGTACGTTGAGCCTCGTATGGAGATTGCTGAAAGCGTTTCGCTTTTACGAGTTCCTGCGAGACCACTTTGACGACCTGAAGTAACGGTCGTTTGTGTGGGGGAACCCGTGTCAGTTTCGACTGATGCGGGTTTTTTATTGCCCTCAAGAAGCTGTCAAAAATAATTATTCAATCAGTTGGTTCTCTGATGCCAGTAGGGCATTTCGTCGGCTTCTGTAGGAATCATCCTGGGACTCTGAATATACTGTTTATGCGTACAGTATTATTCGCATGGGAAACCGAACTGATGAACTCCTCAATCACCGTCACATCTGCCAAACCGTCAAAAGACCTGACTCACTGGCAGGCGATGCTCGCCGACAGATCCGCGCTTTTCGCTCGACCAGGCGCTCACCACAAAGCACTGCTGATCGGAGCCCGCGCGCTGTACACAAACAAGGTGATTGATAGCGACGACCTGTGTGATTTGCTTGAGCTGGCCGATGGAGCGCTGGCCTTCGCAGTGGAATGGATGCTCGACGTCAATAGTGATGAGTAGGCGATGAACAGTCGCTTTGCTCCTGCAGTCCATTTTTCATTCGGGTTCGAATCATGAGTGTCACCATCCTTGGCCCGCTGTTGGCGGGCGGCGAAACGTTCCCGCTTTACTCGTTCCGGATCCCGGCGGGTTTTCCATCGCCGGCGGCCGACCACATCGAAAAACACATCTCCCTGGACGAGCTGTTCGATATCCGAGCGCCGCACGTCTACCTGGCCAAGATCGAGGGCGACAGCATGCAAGGCGCCGGAATATTTTGCGGGGACCTGGTGATCGTCAATCGCAGCCTCGATGCCGAGCATGGCGATATCGTCATTGCCGGCCTCAACGCCGAGCCCATCTGCAAACGCCTTCATCGTCGCGACAACTTGGTCATGCTGCTGTCGGCCAACAGTAAATATCCGCCGCGCTACGTGATGGAAGGCGATGAACTGGTGATTTGGGGCGTAGTGACCTACAGCGTGCGCGACCATGGCAGGTCGTGATCAGGTCTTTGCCCTTATTGACTGCAACAGCTTCTACGCGAGCTGTGAGCGAGTCTTTCGTCCCGACCTTGCCAAGACGCCGATCGTTGTTTTGAGCAACAACGATGGTTGCGTCATCGCCCGCAGCTATGACGCAAAACCCTTCGTAAAAATGGGCGCCCCGTACTTTCAAATCAAAGACGTGTTGCACCAACACGGCGTTCAGGTGTTCAGCAGCAACTACGCGTTGTATGGCGACATGAGCGAGCGGGTGATGACGATCATCGAGTCCATGGTTCCCGCCGTCGAGGTGTACAGCATCGACGAAGCCTTCGCCGATCTCAGCGGCATGCCGGGTGACCTGACCACCTTCGGCCGAACCATTCGAGCGGCAGTCTATAAAAGAACGGGTATCCCTGTTGGCGTAGGTATCGCACCAACCAAAACCTTGGCCAAACTCGCCAACCACACAGCCAAGCGTCTGCAAGCGCATACCGGCGGTGTGGTGGATATCTGTGACCCGATGAAGCGCGACTGGGTTTTGCGAAACACAGACGTCGGTGAGGTATGGGGAGTGGGGCGCCGGATGAAAGCCCATCTCGACAGCATGCACATCAGAACTGCAATGGATCTGGCGAAAGCCGACCCTTGGACACTTCGCCAGAAGTTCAGCGTAGTGATCGAGAAAACCGCTCGCGAACTCACCGGGACATCTTGCCTGGAACTCACAGAAGCCGAACCCGCCAAGTAGGAGATCTGCAGCAGTCGCATGTTTGGAAAGAGGCTGACGACCATAGAGCCGATCAAGGAAGCTGTTGCCACGTACGTGCACCGAGCCGCTGAAAAGCTGAGAGCGCAAAACTCGTTGTGCAAGAAAATACGCGTCAGCATCCGCACCGGTATGTTCAGTCCGGAGGAAGCCAAGTACGCCAATGGGGCGCTGATTGAACTGCCTTACCCTACGAATGATGTGCGTCTGCTGACCAAGGCTGCGACCGGAGTAATCAATCGTCTGTTCCGTCCTGGATTCAAATACAGCAAGGCGGAAGTTTTGCTTTTGGATTTACGGCAGCCAGGGGAGTTTACAGACGACTTGTTCGCGGAGTCGCAACCTCAAGCTGCCGAAAAGGTGATGGGGGTGTTGGATCAGATCAATCAACGGTGGGGCAGCGGAACGCTGCGCGCCGGCAGCGTGCCGGCGGCGCCTGGTTGGGGAATGCGACGAGAGATGTTGAGTCAAAGCTTCACTACGAAGCTGGACCAATTGTGGACGGTCAAGTGTGATTGAGTCTTAAGGTCGAAATGGGTCAGACTCACCCTCGCACTTTTTCAAGCGCTTAATCACCTCGGGACCGGTCTTGTCGAGGTCGATACTGCCTGTTTCATCTAGAGGATATTCGATCAGGCGCCCCATCCCACCCCCTGAGGCCGTCGACATTGGCTAAGCGGTTAGGGCCGGGTAATCCCCATTGTTTTATAGACTTGGTTACGACATCCCGGGCTTTACGTACAGCAACTGAGATAATTTGCTCGGCACCAGCGCCATCCAGCAGCGCGCTCTCGCATGGGCAGCCCGCTCGGCCAAATGTCATAAAGTTATTCGTACTTAAGTCCTATTAATAAAGCTTCGCTCAATGGACGCTTCATTGCATAGGTACAGTGTTTCGGCACTAAAATTCTTTCCAAGCTTAGCCACATCCACTCCAAGACGTGCTATCACGCTACGATATGTCTATTCGATACTTCATAAGGTCTTTGTAGTGAGATTATTTTGAATCGTCTTTTTGGAAAGTCTTTTTCAATCTCCCTTCTATGAATTGATGCGGTTTCCATCCGCCTATTATTTTATCAGCAAGGAACGTATCTATGGCGCCCATTGTTGCACTTGCTACTGTTGCGACCCCGCCCGTTAGTAGGTCGCCAAGGACTACTGAGGTACCAGTGAATAGTGCCCATTTGGAGGCTTTTCCGGGAAGTCTCGATAGTTTTGAGTCTTTTATAGTTTCTGCATAAAAATGCTGTATCAGTTTTTTTTCAGGTGGGACGCCTTTGATCCATTTTTTGAATTCGGTCGACGAATCAATAACTTCTATAACGTCATAAAAATTTATTTTTCCGGAGTTTACGGCTTCTCGAATGGCAAAAGAGTTTTCGAGCGTAAGATCCACAAATTCACTTATTTCTGATTGAGTCTGGTTTCCTCGCCCCCACAATCCCAACATTGTTTGTTCTTGCATCTCCATTTCATACTGATCGACGAACAGCTCTGAGTCTAAGGAGGCTGAAAAAAAAGACGCTTCGTATGAATATTGAAGCTGGGAAAGTAAAGTTAGTATGGGTATCCCTTGCTGCGTTGATATTTTTTGCTTATAAGTTTTTGCCAATAGCTCTTTGTCTATGTTGGTGTCAACGGCAAATCCAAGATCAGGGTACTCTATTTTGAATCTGAGTTTTTCAGTCTGAGTATATTCAGGAGCTAAATGTCTTAATATTGTCGAAACGGATCTCTCAAGTGTTTCTGTGTTTTCCCACGCCTTTAAAAGAGAAGATTGATTGAAGCAGCCATGGTCTATTTCTTGAATATGTTTCTCAAATTTTGATGCCATGCTCTTTGCTTGAGGGCTTTTTTTTGATGCCTCTTTGAAAACATTATAAGCATGTTCATTGTAAGTAGTTTTTGGGTCTCGTATTGATGCAAGATAGTAAATTGTATTGGTGTCTGATATGTTTCGTGCATTGGTAGAAAGATTGTCGGTCAAGAAGTGAAACTCGATCATTTTTCTTTCGATTAGATCGAGAAATATGGCGGGAGGGATTTTTTTTAGGATGTATTTTAATGTGCCTTGGTTTCCGATTATTTTAACTTTTCCATAAAATATAAGGGCTTCGGCAAGCGCGCCTATATCAATCAGGGCGTCATGCACATATGAGTTTCTAAAAACAATAGCGTCAAACATGTTGCACTTACCTTAGGAAAATGGATGAGCCATGACGAAATAGTATCCGGCGGCGGGAGTTGACAGCTACTAATATGCCATTAAAAGTAGCGGCTTATCTATATATTGCTGAATTTAAGAGCTCAGTTTTCTGGATGCTCGCGCCTCGCTTGGGCTCGGCTAAGAACCTTTAGTGGTTGAATCTCCTGCGACGCTAGCACTGGGTTCTCAATTCACTGAAGCCGCTCAGGGGGGGAGCTTGATGGGTCATGTTTTACACTTCTGAAGCTTCTTCCATTCGTGATCCGCTGCACGCCTTGCGGTGTTCTCTGCGGCGTACAGCCAACATAAGCGTTTTGGCTTACGTTGGTCACCGGCTGTTACCGGCTTCTGCGCTCCGATTGTTTTGTCTCGGTAGTAAGCGATGACACCGCTGAACTCGACCTTCTCCTCGGCCAATTCCTCAGTCGTGTCATCCGGCAACTTGCTCTCAAGCTCAAGGCTGATGGTGTAGCCGCTTTCTGCGCTGAGGGAGTGTTGGACGTTGCCGCCGTACCAGATGATTTCGGCGATTTCGGGTTTCACGCCTTCGAGCGAGTAAGTCAGCTCCGGGATCAGATCCGGTCGACCTAAGGCCAGCGTGTAGCTGAGCGTCGCGCTGCCACGTTGCAGTCGGTTGAGTTCGGCGCGGGCGGCGCGTAGGGCCGATTGCCGATCGCTGTACGTGTGGCGCAGATCTTTGAGGTTCTCGCCGCCACCCGCGATGGCTTGTAGTTTCTCGGCGCTGTTCACGTCGTAGAAATACGCGCGTACGCCGTCGTAACTATCGCGGTCGGCCTGCAGGTATCGGTGTTGATCGCCGTCGGCGCGAGTCAGAGTGATGTGGGGCAGGTCGGCACCGCTGGCGGTCTTGCCGCCGCCGGCCGGCAGGCACAGCAAGCAGCCAGCCTTGACGGTGACGACGGCGTCGAACTCCTCGCCTATGCGGCTGATCAGATTGGCGTCGGATTCGTTGGCCTGGTCGAGTTGCAGGATGGGTAAACCGTCAAGCGTGCCGGCGATGGTGGTGGTCAGACCGTTGCCCAAGGCGATGTCTCCGAGCACGTCTCCGAGGGTGGTGTTGCTCCAGCTGCGTTCGCGTTTTGTTTTCAAACTCTTGCGCAGGTCAGCGGATCGAGCACGAATGGTCAACACGTCCGGGGCGCCGCAGTGTTCGGTTTCATCGACGGTGTAGGTGCCTTTGTCGACTAACCCTGTATCGCTCCAGCCTAACCATAAGCGAATCACCGCTCCGGTGGGTGGGATCGCGAGCAGGCCATCGTGGTCGCTGAGGGTGATGCTGAGCTGATCGGCTTCAATGCCGCGATTGTCGGTGAGGTCCAGGCTCATCAGACGCGGGCTGACCAAATGAGCGATGTCGTTGCCGTCCACGGTGATGCGATATGCCGGCACTGGGTAAGCAGCTTCGCGCTGGTAGCGTGAAAGGGTCTTGTCCAGGTAGCCGGTGACGCGGGAGAGGGCCGTGTCAATCACAGCAGTGCCCTCATGATGCTGATGCCCACGCTGGTTCCGGCGCCGATCAAGTCGATGCGGTCGTCATTGATGCGCTTGAGGCTCAACATGAATTCGATACGGCGGGGCGTACCGTCGCGGAAAAACAGGGTCTTGGTTTCACTCAGGCTTTCGATGATCCATAGGCCGTAGATCCGGCCGCTGCCTTCGACCATCGGCCACGCTTTACCGGTGTTGGCCATCAGACGCAATGCATCGAGGCTGAGCGCTCTGCCGGCCAGTTCTGGCAGGATCAGGCCGGGCAGGGTGATCGAGTCGTCACCCCGGCCCAAAAACTGCCGTGCAGGTGCCGCGCCGACACGATTACTGCTCGCGTGTCGCCATTCGGTTTGACGTTGCAAGGCCTGATAGGCCGCGGTGGAGAGGCTGAAGACGAACATGCCCAAGGCCAGCATCATGGGCATTACTCCAGGTCGGCCAAACGGCTGCGTTGACGGGCTTGTTTCTCGTGGTGGACGCGCATCATCTCGGCGCGTACCGCACGACCAATCGCCAACGGATCCATACCTGGGGCAGGGTGGATGTTGATCTGGTAAGTGTCGTGGCTGTCTTGAATCGATGGTGTGCGCGGTTTGAGGGGAGAACGGCTGTCGACGGTCAGCGAATGGTTTCTCGCACCCGGCATAACGCTGATTGATTTGGCCGTATCGTTAAGTCGCAGAGCCAACGCGCTCAGCACGCCGATCGGTTGACGCTGATTGCGCTCCAGTCCATGTGCGAGGCCGGCCATGGTGAAACCACCCAACTCGGCAAAGATGCGGGAAGGACTATTGATACCGAGCTTTTCCTTGAACCAGCCAATGGTCGAGTCGCCGATATCGCCCATGACATTTTTCAACTCACCGAGGCCGGCCTTCAGCCCTTTCACCAGCCCGTCGATGATCATCCCGCCGAACTCGGTAAACCGGCCGGGCAGCTCGATGCCAAGGTATTTCATGACGGCAGCGAAGGCTTTGTACAGCAGGCCTACGGGGCTGAAGTTGATCAGGGTTTTGAGGATGCCGGTCATGCCACCGTTGAAACTGGCTTTGATCTCTTTCCAGGCATCGGTGAAGTAGAGCTTCACCGCGTCCCAGTTTTCGTAGAGCAGATACGCGGCACCGACAAGGGCGGTGATGGCCAAGCCGATGGGGTTCAACATCAGCGCGCGTCCGATAAGCAGCAGCGCCTTGCCCACGAAGGGCAAAACTTTGCGACCAAGACTCCACAACAGGCTGATCAGGCTGGGCAGGCGAATCCCCATGCTCAGGAGCATGAGCCGTAACGCCACGAAGGGCAGCATGACACCGGCAACCGTCACCATCAGACTGCCGAATACCACCGCTAAACCCGCAATGATTGCTGAGGTTTTGACAATGGCGGCCGCCAATTCTGGGTGTTCGGCGACCCAGCTTTTCACACCGCGAATAACCTCTGTGAGCGATAGGATCAGCGACCGTAAAGGCCCATCCTGCTGGTCCTGTAATTCAATGCCCAGATCCTGCCAGGCACTGCCTAACGTGATCAGGTCACCTTTCAAATTATCAGCCATGACTTTGGCGGTACGAGCGGCTTCCCCTTGGCTTTCGCGCAGGCTGGCAATCAGTTTTTGCAGCTCGCCATTGCCGGCTTGATCCACCAATTGGGCCATGCCTTTGACGGCTTCTTCACCGGCAATAGCTTTGAATAGCCCACCTTTTTTCGCGGTACCCAAGTGTTGGGTTTTGTCGTGGATCTCTTTGAGGATGTCCGGCATTTTCCGCAGGTTGCCGTGAGCGTCGGCGGTTCGGATTTGCAGTTGTGCAAGTGCTTTTTCAGCGGCTTTCGGTGGTGACGCCAAGCGGTTCATGATCGAACTCAGCGCCGTGCCGCCCATGCTGCCTTGCAGTCCTGCATCACCCAATTTACCGGCCATCGCGGCGGCGGTTTCCAGTTCGACGCCGTAGGTCTTGGCCATCGGCGCGGCGTATTTCATGGTCTCGCCGAGCATCTGCAAATTGGTGTTGGAGCGGGTAAACGTGCCGACGAGTACGTCGCCCAGTTTGCTCATGTGCTCGGCCTCCATGCCGAGTCCGGAGAGGATGTTTGAAGCGATATCGGCGGTCTGGGCCAACTCAGTGCCGCCAGCGGAGGCGAGGTCGAGCATGCCGGGCATGGCGGCTCTGATGGCTTTCGGCTGGAAGCCGGCCATACCAAGAAAGCCCTGGGCATCGGCGGCCTGACCGGCAGTGAATTGTGTGGAGCTGCCCAACCCACGCGCCTGTTTGCGCAGATCCGATAGCTCAACAGCGTTTTGATCGAGGCGGGTGATCGCTTGTACTTTGCTCATGCTGGCGTCGAATTCGATGCCGGGCATGATCATCTTGGCGCCCGCATACAGCGCAGTGCCTCCGCTGGCAGCGGCGGTGGCGCCTTTACCAGCCATTGAGGTGGCGACATCTCGCTGATTTTGTAGTGCGGTGCGTGCCGCTGTCAGCCTTCGCTGTTGAGCCGCCAATGCCGCCAAGCGTCGGGTCTGCTCCACGATGCTTTGATTGGCCGCATCGGTTTGCTCACGCAGACGGCGTTCGTGCTGACTGAGGTTTTGGGTACTAAGGCCCGCGTCGTGCAGTCGAGTACGAAGGCGCTGTAATTGCACGCTGCTTTGCTCGTGTTGCTGCTTGAACTTTTGCGCTTCACGTATTGCCCTGCATAGGTCTAGCGTCATCGCCCTGGTCGGCGCGGCAGTGGCGGCGATCTGCTGACTCAGCGTTTTGACTTTGTCGCGAGCAGAATTCAGCGCCTGCGCCGTAGTCTCGGCGGCCGCACGTTGCGAGCGCCAGGCGCTCACATCCTTTTGCTGTGAGTTGAGTGCCTTGAGCTTTTCGCGGGCGTCCTTCAAGGCACGGGCTGCGCCGATGCTGCTGTTGTTGATTGCTCTCAGTGGGCGGGTGGCTTGATCGATGGCGCTCAGCAATACCCGCAACTTCAGATCATTCGCCATCGACAACACTCCGCAACCTGGCGCGCTCGCGCCATTCCATCAGCTCTTGCAGGCCCAGCGAATCCAGGTCCGCTGGCGCCCAATGAAAAACCACCGCCAAATCAGCCATGGCGTCCTCTACGCAATGAGGCAGACATCCGTCTTCGCCGACTTCTGCAACAAAAAAGCGGAAATCTTGCTACCACAGGCCAGCAGATCCGCCGGGTCCATGCCGGCGGCTTCCGGCGCGGTAATGCTCGGCGACGTGATGCGCGGCAAGATCTTGATCAGGGTGGCCACGTCCATGTTCAGCAACTCGATCAACTGCACGCCGCGCAGTTCGCCCGATTGGGGTTTGCGCAGAGTTAGCGCATCGATAGTGGTTTTGCCGCGAGTGATGGGGGTGTCGAGGATGACGCGGCTGTCCTCGACAGTAGGATTGGTTTGGTGTGTTTCGATGCTCTGCATGGGGAGTGTCCAATGGGGTGGGGAAGGTCAGAGACCGATCGCGGCGCGCTGTTTTTCGAGCATGTCGACGCCGTTCACATTCTCGATGAAATTGAGCAGATCGATCTCGATGATGTCTTCGTTATCGACGATGAGCTTGTAGTAGGAACAGGTGGTGGTGATGCTGTGTTCAGTGTCTTCGCCGGGCTGGGCGTCGCCCATTTCGATGGTTTCGTGACGGCCGCGCATAACCACTTCCACGGCGCTGACGTCGCCCGTGTCGTCGCGCTGAAAGGCGCCGGAGAATCGCAGCGCCACACCCGAAGCGTTCACGGCGCCGAACTGGCGCAGCGCGATCAGATCCAGCCCGCCGGTCTTCCATTCGAACTGGATGCCGTCATCGGAGAACCCCAGGTCAGCCTTGACCGGGCCGTTCATGCCACCGCCGCGATAGCTCTCCATCTTTCGCCCGAGTGGGGGCAGGGTGACGCTCTTGACCACGCCGACGTAGCTGTTGGCATCGTTGAACAGGTTGAGGTTTTTCAGTTTGCGCGGCAGGGCCATGGCGCCGTTCTCCGGTTAGCGGTTGATCTGGCTGGCGAAGTTGATGAGGTAGCGGTCGGTGATGCGTTGGCGCAGGGTCAGGTCTTCCAGCGGCGGGATCGGCGTGTAGTCGTAATCCAGCCAGAGCTTGCCGGCTTTAAGTGTGTCTTTGGTGTTGATGTCTTCGGGGTACCAGCAGCCGCCACCGACCAGATAACCGCCAGCGACTTTGGTGCGAAACTCGGCGTTCACCGACTCGATCATGTCGCGCACCAATGAGGCGTGCAGCGGCTTGTCCATCGCCCACATCTGCGCGCCGGCCATGGTGTCGGCCAGTACTTGCGCGGTGCGGGTATAACTCTCGAATGCGAACAGCGGGTCGTCGCTGCAGGTGCGGCTGCCCCAGAAGCGAAAGCCGCCTTCGTTGATCAGCGTCGTGACGTCGTGACTGTTGAGGTAGTTGGCGTCGGTGGTCGGGTTTTGCAGGTCCCAGAACACATCGGCGTTGATGCCGGTGACGCCATTCACAGCGACGTTGGATAAGGTTTTGTGCCAGCCGGTTTGCTGATCGATTTTGGCGCGCACGCCCAGTGCGTTGGCCACGGCGCTGGCAGTGGCGGTCTTGTTGGTGACTGTGCTCCAGGTCTGAAAGTCAGGCCAGATGACCATCACTTCCCGAGCACCGAAGTTGCGACGGTAGGCGATGGCCTCTTCTTTGGTCTGGCAGCCCCAGGCGCTGACATAGGCGAATGCGCGCAGTTGTTGAGCGAGCGATGTGAGGGCGGTGGCCACGGGCAACGAGTCGAGCCCGGGCACGCCCAGAATGCGCGGTACCAATCCCAGTCGAGACTTGGCGGCTAGCAAGGCTTTCATACCGGTGTATTTGCCGGATTCAGTAGTGGTGCCGATCAACGCGCTGGCGGTCTCCGCTTCGTCCTGACCTTCCTTCACGCGCACCACAATGACGTAGGGTTTGGACTGGTTGGCGATGGCTTGCAGGCTGACCGCCAGAGTGCCTTTTTCACCGGCCTTGCCAACGGCGCTCTGTACGCTGCTGATCAGCACGGGTGTATCCAGTGGGAAGGTCGATGCATCGGCATCATCGGCGGTGCAAACCATGCCGATGACGGCGGTGGGGATCGTGCGGATTGGGCGCGAGCCATCGTTAAGTTCGATGACTCGGACGCCGTGAAGATAATCGGACATGGAAGCGGCCTGTGCGGTGATCGTGAAGTCGATGCACAGGTTGCCGATGGAGGATGATGACGTCGCGGGGTGGGTTTTGTGGGGGGCTGAGTTACAACCCTGTATGGTCTGGAGGTGTTGGCCAATCGATGATGTCGGGGAATTGCTCCTGCAGTTCGATGCGGTTGAGATCTACGCTGTAGCGCATCCAGTCCAATAAGAACGTCTGCTCTTGAGGTGTTGCAGTACCCAACTTCTCCGCGTACTGAAGCGGTGCGATGCGCAACTGCGCGTTACGCAGCAGGTCGTCGCGATGCTGTAGAGCCTGAGCGCTTTGAGTTGCACGCAGGGCCGATTTGTCGAGCGTCCATTGTTCGTTGATCCATCGGAAATGTTCGCCTGGCCATGATTGGGTGGTTAACGCTTGCGGCAGGTCGCCTAATTGTTGCCACGATTGGCTCGCACCATCTGCCTTCTGGAAAACTGTTCCTCGCAAATCGCGTACCTGGCGGACTTCCCCATCAAGCAGCGCCCACGTTGTACCTGGCTCTGTTGGCGTGAGCACTTCAGGTACCTGCACGGCGTTGCCGGGAAGCTGGGGGCCGAAACCGGGAATGTCCGGGAACGTCACCGGGCCGGCCAGCGCCCCAGCAGCATCAATCAAATAGGTAATCATCCAGACCTCAGATCAGTTTAATTCGGGCGGGGTAGGCAATATTGCGTGGGCGAGTTTCTTCGTTACCCACCCGCCCGATTAAGGGCGGCGATGTGTTGTAGGCCACTACATGGTTGATATGAGCAACTGAGGTTGATGCAGCAGGAAGAAGTGCTACGCGGTCACCCTTGCCGGAGCCGAAAGAAACAGAGTGGGTGTGACGCTCAAACGTGTCGGGTGTCCATGAACCGGCGATCCGCCCGAGAACTTGCCACTCACCGGCGCCGTCCCTCTGCGACTCATTCGAGGCAACAATCTCTGACTCTCCGACGGAAATAATGGTGGTGCCTTTTGGAAAGTCGCCGCCCTCCAGCATCATGCCGGTCTTAACGCGCGTGCGCCCGCGGATATCGCTGATAACCGGACTTCCTCGCGTTGTGGTACCTGTCAGAGTCGATTTATCGACGCGCCGGTCTTCATCAAGCACCCTGAAAAACTCGCCTCTTGCCTCGGGTAGTCGAAACGTCGTTTTGTGGTCGCCGATCGTCCATGCACCTTCCAGGTAACTATGTTTTTCCGGATAGAGCATCCCCGATTGTTGAGCGTGATCCCACAACCATGGCCACTCATTTCTGTCGAGTAATTGCCCGCTCATGGCGCCGTAACCACCGGGACTGAACACGGTGGTGGTTTCGAAAACCGGTCGCCCCAATGTTGTGCTGTCGAAACGACCTAATGGCCACCAACTCCCGGCACCGTCACTGCGCAAATGCCACCAATCACCAGCGCCCATCAGCACGAGAAACGGATAACCCGCTGGGTTCAAGTGCGTATGAAACATCAGTGTATCTTCGCCATGTGCCTTGATGACCAGGCGATTGATGCTGTTGTCTTTGCGGTGAACAATCACGTCCCGTGTGCCGAGTCGGGTATCAGCTGCTGGCAGCTGGATGTTCAAGGCGCGGGTACTGGCGTCTATCAGGACGATGCCCATCTCTTGGGGTTTCAACGTTCGGGATGACGATACGTTGGTGAAAGCTGAACGCGCGATGAGGGAGCGATCCACATAGTCTCGGGTCGCCAGAACCACCGCCGGATCGATCTTGAGCTGAATGTTGGCGGTGCCATTGGTGATGATGTGCATCCGCACCACTTGGTTACGCCCCGACCCTTGCGCAAGCAGTGGCTTGTAGCTGGGTGGCAGATTCGCAACCGCACAAAACACACCATCGCTGTCTTCGAGTGCCAGCTCCCTCATCCACCAGCCACCCACTTCCGGGGGTAATACCACTTCGGCGATCAGCACGTTTGGATCGGTAGGAGACGTGTGCAACTGGTTGAGGGGTGCGCGATGGACCTGATTGATCAGTTGAGTCTGTGAAGCGTCAGGCGTGGGGGCGACGCCGTCGGCATCACCGATCAGCATGTGGCTCGGCTGCCAGGGAATGCCGAGGGCATCGCAATTGGTTTTCTTGGCGGCGCCCAGCGCGGTTAGCAGGCCGCCGAAAATAGAATTCTGATCAACCATTGAGGTAAACATCCAGTTCGTCGAGGGTGTAAAGGCTTAGGCCGCTGTAGCTCCGGACTGCTACGTCGATATCCGGGTTGTTCCATGGGTACACGTCGATTTCGTCGCCGTCGTAAACGACGCATCCCACGAACGTGTCGAGTCGGGATTCAAGAATGATGTCGAGGCCCGTCAGATGGCGGGTGAGGGGTTTGGCGTCATCGATCAGCCAGACCAGTTCCTGGTACATGGCTTCGGTGATGCCGGAGTCGAGGACGCCGATGCATAAGGTGAAGGTGCCGGGTGTCCCGAGTGGCATGGACTGCCACCATTCGGCGATTTCGATCAGGTAGCCCAGCGGTTCCACTACACGGCGTAAGGCGCCGATGGTGCCCTTGCGCGAGTGGACGTAGTACGCCGCGCGGCAGGCTGCACGTTTGGCACCCTCCGGCCATTTGCTGTCCCAGCGATCTACCGAGAACGCCCAAGCGAGGTACGGCAGCAAGGGTAGGGGGCATTTGTCCGGGTTGTAGAGCGTTCTCAAGGGAATGGGCACGCGTTGGATTTGTGCCAGCGCTTGAGCCGCTTGGCGTTCCAGCGGTGTCGAGTTATTTGGTAGCAGCGGTTGAAAGCTCATCATTCGAAGCCCAGCGCCAATTCGACATGCGCGCAGTAGGGCGCCTGATACTTGGTGGCGACGATGTCCACCCAATCCTTCAGGACGACTTTACGCACCCCTTCGACGTGCAGCGCGGCGTGGACGATGGATTCGGACACCTCCAGCGCCAACCGACGGCGCTGATGGACGAATTGCAGCAGCCGCGCTTGGGCGGCCGCCAGGATCAGTTCGGTTTCCGGGCCGTTGGTCAGCGGGTAGAGCTTGGCTTTGACTTGATAGGTGAGGATCTGCGCACCCTGCACGGTCAGGCGATCTGCGAGCGGCCGGCGGTCGTCGTCGCTGAGATAGGTTTTGACCTTGTCGAGCAGTGCCTGTGACGCGGTACCGTCGCCCAGCACGGATTGCACGGTGACCACGGCTTCGGCCGGGGCCGGACTTTCGGCAGTGGCGTCGGCGACCTGGCCGTCTGCGGAACGGGCGTGGAAGATGTAGCTGTTGCGCGGGCCGGCGGTGCTGAGGCCTTCCCATGCCATCTGTGTGCGCTCGCGCAGGCTGTCGTCACTTTCCATCATTTTGGCCAGCGGCGGCACGGTGGTCGGGTTCGCGGCTTGAATGACCAACCGCTTGACGTTGAAGTTGGCGGCAAGCTGGTCGAGGTCGGTGCCCTTGGCCAGCGCGAGCATGTTGGCGACGGAGGCTTCGTTGACCCGCTGCCGCCAAATGATTTCGCGGTAGACGTTTTCCTCGAGCAGTTTGGTCAGTGGCTCCGACTCCATGTTGAGGCGTGCAGCGATCTCGGCTTGTTCCTCCACAGGCCAAAGACTAATGGCGTAGGCCTTACGCTCGGCGAGGATCTGCTCATAGTCGATCTGTTCGACGATCTGCGGTGCCGGCAGTTGGCCGAGGTCGATGGCCACAAAAGTGTTCATACGCTGCCTCCCAATTGCAGCGGAACGCTGAGGCTCAGCGGCTGATTGCTGTCCACCAGGGTGCCCTCCAGATCCAGCGACGACTGTCCTTGAAGGTTCGCACCGACAAACTGCACGCGGCTGAGGCTGACCCGCGGTTCCCAGCGCATCAGGGCCATGACGGTGGCGGCGTACACCTGCAGGCGGGTGAAGTCGTTGAACGGTTGATCGACCAGCTCGGGCAGCAGGCTGCCGTATTCGCGGCGCATGATGCGGGTACCGATTCGGGTGGTGAGTATGTCGGTGATGGACTGGGCAATGTGTTCGGCCAAGCCGAGGGCTGCGCCGGTTTCTCGGTTCATTCCGGTTGCCCCGTTTTCGCACCGCCGGGCATGACGCCGCCGTGCGGGTGGTTGACCAGGCTGATGTTGGCTGCGACGACGTCCTCGGATACGGTGACCTTTCCGGTGATGTTCTGGTTGCCGGTTTGGGTGTAGTCGCCTTCGTGGGTGATTGGGCCGACGATGTGGATGCCGCCTGTACAGGTCAGGTTGGTG